>Ga0209131_1003577_pt1 | contig 10283 bp, 7 predicted proteins | sample GraSoi_2013_40cm_FD_185826 | JGI IMG/M metagenome (GOLD analysis project Ga0209131, IMG submission 185826) | Grasslands soil microbial communities from the Angelo Coastal Reserve, California, USA - Sample 9_17_2013_40cm (SPAdes) (version 2) | ecosystem: Environmental > Terrestrial > Soil >...
AACTCACGGCAGGTGAGGAACGGCCCCTTCAGGTTGGTATCGACAATCCTGTCCCATTCGCCGGTGTCCAGGTCGGGCAGTAGCTGGATGCTGAACACGCCGGCGGCGTTGACCAGCAGCCGCGGCTCGCCGAGATCGGCCCTGATCCGGTCGGCCGACGCGCGTACCGAGTCGGCGTCGCGGACGTCAACGGCATAGCCCCCGGCTCTGGCTGGCCGGCCAGCCGCGTCGGTCAGCCCGGCGGCCAGGCCAACCGCGGCCGCCTGGCTGAGGTCGAGGCAGGCTACGGCGAAGCCATCGGCCGCCAGACGGCGGCAGATCGCCGAACCGATGCCTCCCGCCGCTCCGGTGACGACAGCGACCCTCACATAACCTCCGCGACGGTCCTGGTCAGCAGGATCGCGGCACAGAACGATTGGTAAACGGCCAGCGGATCGGCCCCGGTGAACCGCAGTTCGCGCGCGCCAATCCGCTCGACGCCGCGCACCCAGGCCGCCGCCTCGGCGATGTCGGTGGTCCTGGCCGAGATCTCCAGCGTGGCCGCAGCCAGCAACGGCGGCTGCGCGGCCGCGGCGCCGGCCACCGCCTTCTGCGCCGTCTCCCGGATCAGCGCGCACGCCTGAGTCGGATGCAGGCTGTGCGCGGCCAGCCTGCTGACGTGCTCTTTGACCACCGCACAATGGACGCCGGGGATCAGCGCCGCCGTCTCCTCGCACGCGCACCTGTCCCCCGTCACCAGCACGACGGGCACGCCATAGTGCGCCGCTACCAGCGCGTTGATGCCTGCCTCCCCCGTCACCGAGCCGTCCAGCCGCGCCTCCATCACCGCGCGCGGGTTGTAGGTATGCGACAGGCCGGCCGGCGCCCCGATGGACCCGTGATAGGAGACGAACAAAACCGCATCGAAACTGTCGTCCAGCCCCTGCATCATGTACAGCGGCTTATGGCTGCCGGAAATGTAGGAGGCGCCGCCCGCCAGTTCGGCGGGCGGCAGGTTGCGCATGGTGGCATGCGAGTCGTTGACGACGATCTGGGTCGCGCCGCCAGCCAGCGCGCCCTCGATCGCGGCGTTCACTTCGGCGAGCAGCAGCCGACGTCCCGCCGCGGCCTCGGGCCCGTCGCCGACACACTGGTCCCAGTCGACGACGCCAGCCGTGCCCTCCATGTCGCTGGATACGAAGACCTTCATGACTGCCGTCTCTCCTCAATCCGGTAGCTGTCGTCGCCGGCTGTCATCACGGCGTAGGTCCCGCCCGCCCTAGTCGACGCGCCGCCGTGGCTGCCGTCCGGGGTCAGGCACAGCGCCTGGAGCGGCGAACGGTAGTCGTCGGCCAGCTCATGCGTCTCGGTCAGCGCCGACGCGCACGCCTCCCCCGGGCCTGCTCCGGCCTGCAGGGCGAGCAGCACGCCACGGGCTGTGTTCGCGCGGATCGCCAGCTCGCCGCGGCCGGTGCAGGCAGCGGCCCCGACCCGGTTGTCGCAGTAATTGCCGGCCCCGATCAGCGCGGAATCACCGACCCGCCCTGGGTACTTCCACGGGTACCCGCTGGTGCTGACCCCGACGGCCAGGTTGCCTGCGACGTCAAGCGCCAGCACGTTGACCGTCCCCCACGGCCCGGAATGCGGAGTCATCGCCGCGAGCCGCTCGATCACCTGGCGGCGAAAGGCCACCTCGCCGTCGCCGTACCGCTCCTGCGCCGCTTCGAGCCCGGCGGGATCGAGGCCGTCCCGCCATATCTGTCTGGCCTCGTCAGTGAGCGTGGGCCCGCGTTCGATGCCCATCTCGTCAGCGAACCGCTCGGCCCCGGCCCCGACGAGCAGCAGATGCTGCGGCAGCCGGTCGCAGACGGCCCTGGCGATCGAGATCGGGTGCGGAAACCCGGTGACCGCGGCGACCGCGCCAGCCTTGCGGGTCGCCCCGTCCATGATCGACGCGTCGAGCTCGACCTCGCCGAGCAGGTTCGGCAGGCCCCCGACGCCGACGTAGTGGTCGGCCTCGTTCGCCTCCGCAGCCCGGATGGCCGCCTCGACCGCATCCATGGCGCTCGCTCCGGCCCGCAGCAGCTCCATGCCGGCGGCCAGGCCGACCTCACCGCGCTCGCTGGCAATGATGACGGGGATGATGGTTACTCCTTTCGCGGCCGTGGAGGCCGAACGGTTGCCGGACCCGGCGAGACGGCCGCCTCAGGGAACGCCGCGGGCGGCTGAACGGCAGCCGGCGGCGCGGGCGCGAACGCGAAGTGGCAGGCCGCCTGATGCGCCGGGTCGCCGGTCGCCACCGTCAGGGCAGGATCTTCGATCTCGCAGACCGGCTGCGCGATCGGGCACCTGGTGCGGAACCGGCAGCCGGCCGGTATCCGCAGCGCGCTCGGGGGGTCACCGGCGACGGCTGGGCCGCTGTGGGCGGCGCCGTCGCCCCCGGCCGCCGGGTTGTCGGCCAGCTTAGGGATGGCGGCAAGCAGCCCCTTGGTGTAGGGGTGCCTTGGGTCGGCGAACAGCCGCTCGGTCGGCGCGACCTCGACGATCCTGCCCAGGTACATGACCGCGACCCGGTCGCAGAGGTGCCGGACGACGGCCAGGTTGTGCGAGATGAGCAGCAAGGTCAGGCCGAGCTCGCCGCGCAGGTCGCGCAGCAGGTTCAGGATCGTGGCCTGGACGCTGACGTCGAGGGCCGATACCGGCTCGTCGGCCACCAGGATCTGGGGGCGCAGCGCCAGGGCCCTCGCGATCGCCACCCGCTGGCGCTGCCCGCCGGAGAACTGCCTGGGGTAGGCGCGCAGCGCGTCTTCCCCGAGCCCGACCAGCGTGAGCAGTTCCTTGCTGTAGGTCTCCGCCGCGCCGTTGGGAACGATGTGATGCACCTTGAGCAGCTCGCGGAGCATGCCGCCGACGGTGAGCCTCGGGTTCAGCGAGGAGTACGGGTCCTGGAAAACCATCTGGATCCGCCGCTGGTCGGCGCGCGACCGGCGGGCCGGCAGACGCCTGCCGTCGAAAGTGATCTCGCCGCGGTCCGTTGGGCGCAGCCCGGCCAGCGCCAGCGCGAGCGTCGACTTGCCAGAACCCGACTCCCCGACCAGGGCCAGCGCCTCCCCTCTGGCCAGGTCGAGGTCGACGCCGTCCACGGCGTGCAGCATCCGCTGCTCGTGCCGGATCCTGGCGCTGAGGGCGGAGCCGACCGCGAAATAGACGGCCACATCCTTGGCTGCCAGCAGCGGCCCATTGCCGGCCGGGCCGACCTGTCCGACCGCGAAGCTCGATCCGGCCGGCCCGGCCGGATCGAGCGGTCCGCCGCTCATGACCGGGTCCGATCGGCTGCCGCGGCCCGGTCGGCCGCGACCGCTTCCTGGCAGCGCTCGTAGTGCAGGCAGGCCGTCGACCGGCCGCCTGGCAGCACCCGCAGCGGCGTGGGCAGCACCCTGCAGTCCTCCTCGGCGAACGCGCAACGCGGGTGGAACCGGCATCCCGGCGGCGGGGTCACCAGGCTCGGCGGCGAGCCCGGGATCGGCACCAGCGAGTCGCGCACGTAGTCCACGTCAGGCGCCGACCTGACCAGCCCGAGCGTGTAAGGGTGCCGGGGATCGAGCAGCACCTCGCGCACGTCGCCGGTCTCGACCAGCTGCCCCCCGTACATCACCGCGATCCGCTGGCACAGCTGGGCGACGACCGGCAGGTCGTGGGTGACGAAGATCAGGCTGACGCCGGACTCGGCGCACAACCGGGCAAGCAGCCGCAGGATCTGGTCCTGGATGGTGACGTCGAGCGCCGTGGTCGGCTCATCGCACAAGATGATCTCGGGGTCGCAGGACAGCGCGATGGCGATCATGACCCGCTGCCGCATACCGCCGGAGAACTCATGCGGGTAGGCGCGGAACCGCCGCTCAGGGTCGGGGATGCCGACCCGCCGCATCAACTCGAGCGCCCGCTCCGCCGCCTTGGCCTTGCTGTACCCGAGGTGCACGCGCGGGCCCTCGGCGATCTGGTGGCCGACCCGCATGACCGGGTTCAGCGCGCTCATCGGCTCCTGGAAGATCATCGACATCTTCGGGCCGCGGATGTGGTTTAGGTCGGAGTTCGACAGCGGGACTAGGTCGACGCCGTCGAGGATGACTTGGCCGGAGGTGATCTTGCCCTCGGATGGCAGCACGCCGAGGATCGCCCGCAGCGTCATGCTCTTGCCCGACCCTGACTCGCCCACCAGGCCGAGCGCCTCGCCGGTCCCGACCTCAAGCGAGACGCCGTCTACTGCCCTGACCGTGCCGTGCCTGGCCGCGATCTGCACGTGCAGATCGCGGACCTCGAGCATCGGGACGTTAGCCCCGGTGCCCGCCGAGCCGATGCCGGACCATTCAGTCGCTGGCTGGCCGGTCATGACTGGCCCGGCCTGATGATGTCGGCGAGCCCGTCGCCGATCAGCGAGAGCGACAGCCCGACGATCACAACGGCCAGGCCGGGGAATGTGGTCAGCTGCCAGTGCGTGGTCAGGAAGTTCTGGCCGTCGTTGATCATCGATCCGAGGTCCGGTGTCGGCGGCGGGACGCCAAGCCCGAAGTAGCCGAGCGTGACGATGGCGAGGATGTCTTGCACGATGTCGGACATCGCGTAGATGATCGCCTGGGTGATGACGTTGGGCAGCAGGTGCCTGGCGATGATGCGGATGGGAGACAGGCCGCCCGCCCGCGCGGCAATCACGTAGTCCTGGCGTTTGGCGACCAGGATCTCGCCCCTGATGATGCGGGCGTAGGAGACCCAGCCGACCAGGGTGATCGCGATGTAGATGCTGCGCTCGCCCGGGCCGAGCACGAAGACCAGCGCGATGATCAGCACATAGAACGGGAAGGCCACCACGATATCGACCAGGCGCATCAGCACCGTGTCCACCCAGCCGCCGAAATACCCGGCGATGCTGCCCAGGATGGTGCCGATGCAGAACGGCAGCAGGACTGCGATGAAGGCGATCCGCAGATCAGTCCGCAGGCCGTAAAGGAGGCGGGCGAACGTGTCCCGGCCGGTCTGGTCGGTGCCGAGCCAATGATGCGCGCTCGGTCCGAGCAGACTGGCGTTGAGGTTCTGCTTGATCGGGTCGTAAGGCGTGAGCAGGGGCGCTGCCGCGGCAGCGATCACGATGATGGCCAGCAGGGTCAGCCCGGACGCGAGCGCGGGCTGGCGGTACCAGCGGCGCGTAGCGCGCGGCTGGGCGTGCTCCTCAGCCTGGCGTCCCAGAGCGGGCTCGGGCAAGGAAATCGTGCTCACCGGTCGAACCTGACTCTCGGGTCGAGCGCCGCGTACGACAAGTCGGCGAGCAGGTTCACGAGCACGACCAGCACGCCGAACACGAGCGTCACGCCCTGAACGACGGGGAAGTCACGCTGGAAGATCGAGTTGATCATCAGCTGGCCGATCCCGGGAATAGCGAAGACGAACTCGATGATCACCGTGCCGCCGATGAGGAAGCCGATGTTGATGCCGAGCACGGTGACCGCGGGGATGACGGCGTTACGCAGGACGTGCCGCATGAACAGCCGGGCCGGGGGGACGCCCTTGGACCTGGCCGTGGTGATGTACTCAGCGCCGAGCACGTTGAGCATGCTCGCCCGGAGCGCGCGGATCACCACGGGCGCGAGCGCGATCGCGACGGTCAGCGCGGGAAGGAACATCGCGTGCAGGTGGCCAACGAACCCGGTGCCATACCCGCTGACCGGGAATGCGTGCACGTGAATGGCCAGCGCGTAGATGAGCAGGATGCCGACCCAGAAAGGGGGCATCCCCAGGCCAAACAGCGGCACCGCCCGGACGACCTGGTCGCGGACCCCGTCCTTGCGGGTCGCGGCGATCATGGCGAGCGGCACGCTGATCACCACGGCGAGCACCGCGGCGTAGACGATCAGCCACAGCGTAGGCGGGAGCCGGCTCAGGATTAGGGGCCTCGCCGGGACGCCGTAGTACAGGCTCTGACCCAGGTTGCCGTGCAGGAGTCGGTCCATGAAGAGCCAGTACTGGCTGACCAGCGGCCGGTCCAGGCCCCATTGCTTATGCAGGATCGCGATCCGCTGCGGGGTGGCGTGGATGCCGAGAATGGTCCGTGCGGGATCACCGGGGATCAGGTGAATCATGAAGAACACGACGATGGTCACGCCGACCGCGACCGGCACCAGCATCAGCAGCCGCCGGAAGACAAATGTCATCCGTCCCAACGACTACGGCCTTTCCCCGCTGGCCCGGGGAGACGACCCCCCGGGTCCCCTGGACCCGCCGCGAGCCCACCGCCCAGCGTGGCGCACAGGCGCTGCGCGCCACGCTGGACCACGTGCGGTCCGTTGAGCAAAATTGTCACTTGGTCAGCCAGACATCTTCCATATGCATGTTGCCGAGCGGAGTTACGAAGAAGCCGTGCACGTTGCTCGTGGTGGCGTACGGGTAAGGCGAGTAGTACAGGTAGGCCATGAACGCGTCATTCGCCGCGCCGGTCTGGACGACGTTGTAGTACTGCTGGCGCTTGGCCGGGTCGGTCGTCGTTTCGGCGAGGTGGGTGTCCTTAATCACCGTCGGGTTGTTGTAGTTAGTGAAGAAGGACTTGGCGCCCGACTTGGGGTCAACCGCGAAGGTCGCCAATTCGTCCGGGTCGGGGATGTCCATCGTCCACAGCGTGAGCACCATGTCGTACTTGAGCGTCTGCTCGTCGCTGTTGACCACGTTCGTGTCGAGCTGGGTGATCTTCAGCTTGATGCCCAGCGGCTTCAGCTCGGACTGCAGGATCGTGGCGATGGTCACGTAGTCGGAGTTGCCCGCCGGCACCAGGATCGTGGTGGTGAAGCCGTGCGGCACCGTCGACTTGGCCATCTCGGCCTTGGCCTGCGTCAGGTTGAATTGCAGGCCAGGCGTGCTGGCCTGGTAGAACGGCACCTGCGGCGGGAACAGCGAGTTCGCCGGCTTGCCGTTTCCGAACAGGACGGCCTTGACCAGGGCGTTCCGGTCAATGGCCAGTGAGATTGCACGCCGGACGTGGACATCCTGGAACGGCTTGCGCAGCTCGTTGAACGCCAGGTAGTTGGTCTGCGTGGAGGGGAACAGGAACATGTGCACGCCCGACGTACTCTTCAGGCTGGAGACAGTTGACCAGGCAGGTGTCTGGTCAATCTGTGCCTGGCCGCCCTTGAGCTGCAGTTCCCTGGTATTGTCGCTCGTCACGTCCGTCCAGGTGACACTGTTGAGGTAGGGCAGACCCTTCTGCCAGTAATTGGTGTTGCGCACCAGCTTGAGCGCCTGGCCCTTGTGCCAGTAGTCCCATTTGAACGGGCCGGTGCCGATCGGGTGGGTGTAGAACTGGGTCTCGGTCTGGCCTTCGTAGTTGTTCGGCACGATGCCGTTGGCGAAGATCGACAGGTCAGCCAGGAGCGGTGCCCACGGGAACCTCAGGTGAATGACGACCGTGTCGGGTGACGGGGCGTCGACCGATTTGATCGCCGAGTCCAGGTACGCCCAGCCCTGCGTGGCCTTGCGGTTCTGGTCGATGGAGAACTTGACGTCGGCCGATGTCATCGGTTTGCCGTCGGAGAACTTGACACCCGGCCTGAGCTTGAATGTGTAGGTCTTCTTGTCCGGCGAGATCGTGTAGCTCGTGGCCAGCTGCGGCTTCACACCCTTGCCGGTCTTCGTCACCGTGTAGAGAGTCTGGAAGATCTGCTCGAAAATCCAGATCGAGTTGTTGTCGAACACGGTCGTGTTGTTCATCGACTGCGGGTCCGAAACAGCCGCGAAGACGAGGTTGCCGCCGTGGACAGGCCCGCTATTGGCGCTCTTGCCGCCGCCGGAAGATCCGCCTGACCCGCAGGCAGCCAGGACGATGACGGCGCTGACCGAGATCAGCGCCTTCCGCACTGAGAATCGGTATGTCACGAGTAAGCCCCCTAGGGTGCCGAAGGCCGCGCTGCGGCCGGTTCAACGGCAAGCCACGCCGCTCGCCCGACGGTGTTCTTTGGAGCGCGCACGTCGGACGAAGCCGCCGCGCGGCCTTGGACAAACCTTTGTTCCCGCCTAATCTGGCGAGGATCCGACGAGTTGTAAATAGCAGGCGATACCTAGACCGACGGTGTTATCGTGTTGTAACGTTCCGAGCCGTGCGTTACGTGGTGCTAGGTTGCGGAGCGATCGGCGGCACGATCGCCGCCGGACTGGCCCGCGACGGCCACGATGTGCTGGTCAGCGACGCCAGTCCGGATGTGGTCAGCGCGGTGGGCGCGCGGGGGATCAGGATCACCGGACCGGTCGAGTCTTTTGTCGCGCCCGTGACCGCTGTCGCTCCCGCGGGTCTGCCTGAGCGGCTCGACTGCCCGGTCCTGATCGCAGTGAAGGCCCATCACACCGCTGCCGCGGCGGCTTCGGTCGCGGGGCGCCTGACGGACGGCGGCTTCGTGGTCTCGCTGCAGAACGGGCTGAACAACGCGGTGCTGAGCGACGCGGTCGGGCCGGAGCGGGTCGTGGAGGCGTGCGTGAACTTCGGCGCCGACGCGCTCGAACCCGGCGTGATCTTGCGCGGCAACCGGGCCACGCTCATGATCGGCGAGATCGACGGAACGCTCAGCGACCGGGTGCGCGCGCTGGTGGCCGACATCGCCGACGCCCAGGTCACGGACAACGTCCTCGGCTACCTGTGGGCGAAGGAGGCCTACGGCGCGATGCTGGCGGCGACCGCTGTCAGCGACCTGCCGATCGCCGAGGTGCTCGAGAATCCGCGGTGGGCGCCGCTGCTTACCGAGATCGCACGGCAGGTGCTCGCGCAAGCGCCGGTGCCGCCGGTGCCGCTAGACGGCTTCGACCCGGCCGACCTCGACGGCTCGCTTGAGCGGCTCGCCGAGTTCAACCGGCGCTCGGCGAAGACGCACTCGGGGATCTACCGGGACCTGGCCATCCTGCACCGCCCGACTGAGGTGCCTGCGATCCTCGGCGGCCTGGCCGGGGAGCAGGCGCCGCTGGTGCGGCGGGTGGTCGAGCTCATCGCGGCGATCGAGGCTGGCAACCGCGTCTGCAGCCGGGCCAATCTCGACCTGCTCGCCGCGTACGAGCGGCTGGCCCGGCTCGGCCAGCCGCTCAACGCGGTCGCCGCCGTGATCGGCGCTCCGGAGCGGGCAGCCGCCGGTCCGCTGGCCGGGCAGCCGGTCGCGGTCAAGGACATCATCGCTGTCGAAGGCGTGCCGACTCGGTGCGGCAGCCCGGCGAGCGATCCTGTGCCAGCGGCCGCGGACGCGTTGCTGGTCCGGCGGCTGCGCGCTGCCGGGGCCGAGGTTTTCGCGGCGTCCCAGTGCCTGGAGTACGCGGCCGGGTTCGCGCATCCGGAGGTCGGCGGCACCCGCAATCCTGCCGACCCGTCCCGTACCTCTGGCGGATCCTCCGGCGGGTCCGCGGCCCTGGTGGCCGCGGGCGTCTGCGACCTGGCGGTCGGCACCGATACCGGCGGGTCGATCAGGATTCCCGCCGCCTACTGCGGGATCGTCGGGCTCAAGCCGACCTACGGGCTGGTCCCCACCGCAGGGATCTTCCCGTTGTCGCCGCGCTGCGACCACCCGGGCACGCTCAGCGCCACGGTTTCCGGCGCCGCCGAGTTGCTCGCTGTGCTCGCGGGCCGCGCCGATCTCGCGGGCGCGGCCGATCTCGCGGGCGCGGCCGGCCTGCCGGGCGCGGCCGATCGCGCCGGCGCGGTCGGCCACGCGACCTTCACCGTCGGCGTCCTCGCCGCTCAGCTCGCCGATCCGTCCGTGACCAGCGAGGTCGCCGACTCCCTTGGCGCGGCGATCGCCGCGCTGACGGCCGCTGGCTGGGACGTCAGGGAGGTGAAGGCGCCCTGGCTCGACCGGCTCGCGCGGTGGGAGGAGACGCTGGCGGTGATCGTTGCGCGGGAAGCGCACCTGGTTCACGCTGGCCGGGACACCAGCAGGTACAGCGAAGGCACGCTCGCGCTGCTGCAGTACGGGGCGAAGGTGACTGACGAGCAGTACGCCCTCGCCATGGACGAGCAGTCGGACCTGACCGCGGCGATCGAGTCGAGCCTGTCGGGTGTCGACGTCCTAGCCGGCCCGACGGTCGGCTACCAGGCCCCCGATGAGGATCCGCCGTTCGGTCTCGGCGACGACAACGCCGAAGGCCGGTTCACCGGGCCGTACAACCTGACCGGCCACCCGGCCCTGTCGCTGCCCAGTCCGGCCGTCGGGCTGCCGGTCGGGCTCCAGCTGGCCGGGCGCCGCGGGGCTGACGGTGCGTTGCTCACCGTGGCCGCCGCGGTGGAGCGAGTG
>Ga0209131_1003578_pt1 | contig 10283 bp, 7 predicted proteins | sample GraSoi_2013_40cm_FD_185826 | JGI IMG/M metagenome (GOLD analysis project Ga0209131, IMG submission 185826) | Grasslands soil microbial communities from the Angelo Coastal Reserve, California, USA - Sample 9_17_2013_40cm (SPAdes) (version 2) | ecosystem: Environmental > Terrestrial > Soil >...
GGCCCGAGCAGGGCCGAGTAGCCGATCAGCCAGGTGAAGATGTAGCCCTGCGTCGATTCCAGCACCTTCCACGGCATCATCAGGATGGCGATGACCGCGGTGACGATGCCGCCCGCCTTGTAGGAGATGGCGCGCGGATTGAGCGCGGAGAAGTCGTAGGCCGGACCCACCAGGTTGGCGGCGAGGTTCACGCTGACGGTGTCGATCAGCAGCACCAGCAGCGCGATCAACACCGCGGCGCCGGTCATGCGGCTCGCAAGATCCACCGGGTCCCAGATCGCCTTGCCGTAGATCACCACGGTGGCGGAGGTGACGAACACCGCCAGCATCGCCAGCAATCCCATGGGCACCGGCAGGCCGATACCCTGGCCGATCAACTGGTCGCGCTGCGACCGCGAGAAGCGCGTGAAGTCGGGAATGTTGAGCGCGAGCGTGGCCCAGAAGCCGACCATCGCGGTGAGCGATGGCCAGAAGACATCGGAGAACTGTCCCGCCTTCTTGCCGCCGGTGACGAATTGCGACGGCTGGTCGATGATCGGACCGAATCCGCCCGCCTTGTCGTACGCCCACCACAGCAGCACGAAACAGATGACGATCTTGATCGGCGCCGTGTAGGTCTCGAGCTTGCGAATCGATTCGATGCCGTGGATGACGTAGTAGAACTGGACGGCCCAGAAAGCGAGGAAGCATGCGAGCTGGCTCAAGGTAATGCCGAGCACGGGCAGTTTCTCGCCGCCCAGCGGCTGTCCCATGATCACGCCGACCAGGGTGTGGAGCATCATGCCGCCGAACCACGTCTGGATGCCGTACCAGCCGCAGGCCACGAGCGCGCGCAGCAGCGCCGGCAGCCGCGCGCCGATGGTGCCGAACGAAGCCCGCGCCAGCACCGCGTAGGGAATGCCGTACTTGGCTCCCGCGTGGCCGATCAAAAGCATCGGCACCAGCACGATCGCGTTGCCGAGGAACACCGTGCCCACGGCCTGGCTCCACGACATTCCGGTCTCGATCAGGCTGGCCGCCAACGTGTAGGCGGGGATGCACATCACCATCCCGATCCACAACGCCGTGAAGTGATACCAGCGCCAGGTGCGCTCGGCCTCGGTGGTCGGCTTGAGATCGTCGTTGATTAACGAGCTCATGGGATCTCCGCCTCCTTGCGCATGGGATTGTTCGGATGCGTGGTCCAGTTCGCGTATTTCCCGGTGGCCTTGAGGCCGGTGCGGGTATCGATCTCGCCGGGCTTGAGCGCTCGCATGGTGATGCAGTCGGACACCGGGCAGATCGATACGCACAGGTTGCAGCCGACGCACTCCTCGTCCTTCACCTCGAAGTGGCGCTTGCCGTTGAGGGTCGTGGCGATGGCCTGGTGCGCCGTGTCCTCGCAGACCACGTGGCAACGCCCGCACTGGATGCAGAGGTCCTGGTTGATGACCGCCTTCTCGACATGGTTGAGGTTGAGGTTCTGCCAGTCCGTGATGGTGCCGACGGCCTTGCCATGGAAATCGGCGATCGTCCGGTAGCCTTGCGCGTCCATGAAATTGGCGAGGCCGTCGGTGAGGTCCTTGATGATCTTGAAGCCGTAGACCATCGCCGCGGTGCACACCTGCACGTTGCCGGCGCCGAGCGCGATGAATTCTGCCGCGTCGCGCCAGGTGGTGATGCCGCCGATTCCGGAAATCGGCATCCCCCGGGTTTCCTTGTCGCGCGCGATCTCGCTCACCATGTTCAGCGCGATCGGCTTGATCGCGAAGCCGCAGTAGCCGCCGTGCGAGCCGCGTCCGTCGGTGCTGGGGAGCATCGTCATGCGCTCCAGGTCCACGCCCATGATGGAGTTGAGCGTATTGACCAGCGAGACCGCATCGGCCCCGCCTTTCCTCGCGGCGCGCGCCGGAAAGCGGATGTCGGTGATGTTCGGGGTGAGTTTCACGATCACAGGAAGCTTGGTGTGCTGCTTGCACCAGCGCGCCACCATCTCGATGTACTCCGGCACCTGGCCGACCGCGGAACCCATGCCGCGCTCGCTCATGCCGTGCGGGCAGCCGAAATTCAGCTCCACGCCGTCGCAGCCGGTGTCCTCGACCTTGCGCAGGATGTCGCGCCAATCGTTCTCCGTGCACGGCACCATCAGCGAAGCGAGGACCGCGCGGTCCGGCCAATCGCGCTTCACGCGGCGCATTTCATCGAGATTCACCTGCAGCGGGCGGTCGGAGATGAGCTCGATGTTGTTGAAGCCGATCACGCGCCGGTCCTGGGAGAGCAGGGCGGCATAGCGAGGCCCGTTGACGTTGACGATGGGCGGATCCTCGCCCACGGTTTTCCACACGACTCCGCCCCAACCGGCTTCGAACGCACGCTCGACGTTGTAGGCCTTGTCGGTCGGCGGCGCCGAGGCGAGCCAGAACGGGTTGGGGCTCTTGATGCCCGCGAAGGTGCTGGTGAGGTCAGCCATGCTGGATCTCCTTGTGCACGGAAATCGCCGCGCGCTTGCCGTGCTCGACCGCCTCCACGGTGAGGTCGCGTCCGCCGTAGGTGCAATCGCCGCCGGCCCATACCTTCGCGTGCGAGGTTCGCCCGTCGCCATCGGTGACGATGCGCCCGGACTTCAACGCGATCGCCGCGCCCGCGGCTGCGGCCTCGTACGTTTGTCCGATCGCCTTGAACACCACGTCGGCCGGCATCGTGAAACTCTCTCCCGTCTCGACCAGCTTGCCGTTGTCGGAGCGTGTGTATGCAAAGCGCACGCCACGAACCTGCCCGCCCTCGGCCAGCACTTCCTTGGGCGCAGCCCAATGCTTGATCGTCACGCCGCACCTCTTGGCCCAATCCTGCTCGTAGTCCGAGGCGCTCATCGCTGCTTCGCCGCGCCGGTACACAATGGTCACATCCTCGGCGCCCAGCTTCTTCGATTGAACCGCCGCATCCACGGCCGTCATCCCGCCGCCGATCACGACGACCTTGCGGCCGATCGGCACCTTCGAGAAATCGCGAGCCTGGCGCAGCTCGGCGATGAAGCGAACGGCATCGCGCAACCCCGTGGCTTGCGGTTCGGCAACGCCGAGAGCATTCACGCCCGCCAATCCCATGCCGAGGAAGACGGCGTCGTAGTCGCGAACGAGGTCGTCGAGAACGACGTCGCGGCCCAGTGCCTGGTTGCAGCGCACCTCGATGCCGCCGATCGACAGCAGCCAGTCGATTTCCTTTTGCGCGAAGCCGTCGACGGTCTTGTAGGTGGCGAGCCCGTATTCGTTCAGGCCGCCCGGCTTGGGATTGGCGTCGAACAACACCACGTCGTGGCCCAGCATCGCGAGGCGATGCGCGAACGACAGGCCCGCGGGACCGGCGCCCACAACCGCCGCGCGGCGGCCGGTAGCCGGCGCCCTGGTGAACAATGGCGCGCCGGGCCGGGCGAAATATCCGTCCGTGGCGAAGCGCTGCAGCAGGCCGATCTCGACCGGCTTGTCTTCATTCGTGTTGCGCACGCAGGCTTGCTCGCACAGCACTTCGGTGGGGCAGACTCGGGCGCACATGCCGCCGAGGATGTTCTCCTCGAGGATGGCCCGGGCGGCTCCGCGCACATTTTCCTGCGCGATGCGTTGGATGAAGGTCGGGATGTCGATGCCGGTGGGGCAAGCCTTGATGCACGGCGCGTCGTAGCAGTAATAGCACCGGTCCGCCTCGATCAGCGCCTGCACGCGATTCAGCGGCGCATGCGAATCGCTGAAATTCTTCGCGTATTCATCCGCGGTCAGCCGACCCGCCTTGATGCCGTCGCCCTTGCCGTTCATCCGCCATTCCCCTGCTGGAACACATGGCGAATCGCGCGGCGTAACCCCTCGCCCATCCGCGTGAGCTCGTCCGCGGTCGAAATGAACGGCGGGCCCACGGCGATCGCGTCGCCGGCCATGCGCAGGAGCAATCCCTCCTCGAGACCGCGTTCGAATACTTTCATGCCGCGCAATCCCGGCTTGCCGGGAATGGGCTCCAGATCGACCGCCGCGGCGAGGCCCATGTTGCGGATATCGACCACTCCGGTTTCACCCTTCAGCGCGTGCATCGCGTTTTCCAGGACCGGCTCCAATTCGCGGGCGCGCTTGATGAGGTCCTCCTTCTCCAGCACATCGAGCGCAGCATGCCCGCACGCGGCGGCCATGGGATGGCCGGAATATGTGTAGCCATGGAACAGCTCGATGGCATGCGCCGGCGCGCCGGCGTCCATGAAGGCCTGGAAAATGTCCTCGCGGACGATGATGCCGCCCATCGGGATGATGCCGTTGGTGACGCCCTTGGCAAAGGCGATGATGTCGGGCGTGACTCCGAAGCGCTGGGCGCCGAAGTTCTCGCCCACGCGGCCAAAGCCGGTGATGACCTCGTCGAAGACGAGCAGGATGCCGTGCCGGGTGCAGATCTCGCGCAGCTTTTGCAGGTAACCCACCGGCGGCACCACCACCGCCGAGGAGCCCTGCACCGGCTCGACGATGACCGCGGCGATGGTCGAAGCGTCGTGGAGCGCGACCAGCCTTTCCAGCTCGTCGGCCAGGTGTGCGCCCCAGGCCGGCTGGCCCCGGGAAAACGCCATCTGCGAGAGATTGTAGGTATGCGGCAGGTGATCGACCCCCGGTAGCATGATGGGACCGAACATCTTGCGATTGCCGAGCATGCCGCCCACCGACATGCCGCCGAATCCGACGCCGTGATAGCCGCGCTCGCGTCCGATGAAACGCACGCGGCTCGCTTCGCCGCGCAGGCGGTGGTAGCCGTAAGCCACCTTGAGCGCCGTGTCGACTGCTTCCGACCCCGAGTTGGTGAAGAAGACGCGCGTCAATCCCTCCGGCGCCATCGCGGCCACGCGATCGGCGAGGCTGAGCGTGATGGGGTTGCAGAACTGGAATGCCGGCGAGTAGTCGAGGGTCTGGGCCTGCCGGGTCAGCGCCTCGACGATTCTCGGGTGTCCGTGCCCGAGGGGAGTGCACCACAGGCCCGACAGGCAATCGAAGAGGGTTCGCCCGTCATCGGTCGTGTAGTAGGCGCCCTTGGCGCTGGCGAGGATCTTCGGGTGGTCCTTGAAATAGCGATTGGGCGTGAAGGGCAGCCAATAATGGTCGAGGCCCGCGAGTTGTTGCCGCGCGTTCATGACATTGCTCCCTTCGTCAGGCGCGAGGCTCACCGCGTGAATTGACGGTCACCGTCGGTCCCGGCGGCGCCGTAGTCTGGATGCGATGCTCCACGCCGCGGAAGACGTAGGTGACGTCCCAATGCGTGGGACGCGCCTGGCTCGGCACGTCCTTGCAGCGCTGCACATCGCGCGATTGAACCGTCTGTCCGCCTTCGCGACCGACGTTCGCGCCGATCGCTCCACCCGCAAGCGCGCCGCCGACCGTCGCGACATCCTTGCCGCGTCCGCCGCCGACCTGGTGGCCGAGGACTCCGCCGAGGATCCCGCCGATGATCGCGCCGCCGACGTTGGGTTCGCCGCGATCCTGCACGACTTGCTCGCGCTCGACCCAGCAGCGCTGCTCCGGAGGTCCCACCACTGCGCGCACGGAGGTCACTTGCGCCTCGAACAGTTTCTCGCCGCGGCGCCGCTCGTTGTCGTAGACCGCGACCGGTGGCGGCGGCGCGTAGCGGGTTTCCTCGACGCGCACGGTCCTGGACACCGGCCGCACCGATGACACGCTGTTGTTCATGCCCATCGCGGCCAGCGACGGATATCGTCCCGGGCGCAGCACCACGCACCGGCCGCCGAAGCGGGCGTCCTCGCAAGCCTCCCAGCGTTCGCGCAGGACGATGACCGAGGAGGCGCGGTCGTTGAAACCGAAGCGCTCGAAGTTGGCGACCGGGCCCTCGACCTTGAAGGAGCGTCCCCCGAAGTCCGGGCTCTCGTAGAAGATGACTTGTGCAGCCGCCTGGGTGGCGATAGTCGCCACGGCCGCCGCCAGCATGCCTTTCAGTATCGCTTTCATCGTTTCCTCCTTCTCGAGAAAAATCCGAGGCTACACGGCTGGCAACCCCGGTTGCAACTGTTGACCAAAGCGCGAAAATGATCTCGCGGCATGGACATCGGGATTCATCAACCTGGCAGAAGGAGGAGAGCTATGTGGAAGCGACTTTTGGCCGTCGCGGCGGCAACACTTGCGATCGGTGTGTCCGCGGACGACAAGGACTTCGGTCCGGTGATGGATGAGGCGTCCACGTGGGCGAGCCTCCCCGCCGGGGTGCGGTTTCCGGAAGGCATCACCGCCAACCCGGCGAACGGCAACATTTACGTGGGCACGTTCGACTTCGGGCCGAACGCGAACAAGCTGGTGCGCTTCGATCGCGAGGGGCGCGTCGTGGCGCAGAAGGATTTCGGCGGCACGCCCCTGCTGGGCCTGGGGTTCGCGGGCAACAAGGTGTACATCCTCAACTTCGGCGCCTCGAAGCTGCAGCGCATCGCGGCGAGCTTCAACGAAGCGACGCCGGTCGAGGACGTCGCGACGATCGGATCGATCGGCGCGCCGGCGCCGCGCTCCAGCGGCAATCCGGACGGCAGCTCGGATCTCATCACCTTCGGCTCGAGCGGCTTCCCGGCGCCCAACGCGATGGTGTTCGACCGCAACGGCAACCTCTACATCTCCGACTCGTTCCAGGGCGCGATCTGGCGCATCGCCAATGCCACCACCTGCGCCACGCCTTGCGCGGCCGTCATGTTCTCGCACGATCCGTTGCTCGCCACCGCGGGATTCCCGCCCTTCGGCGCGAACGGCCTCGCCTTGAACGCCGAGGAGACCGCGCTCTTCATCGCCAACACGGGAGATAACCGCGTGCTGAAGATGAATCTCGCCGACAAGTCATTGACCGTGTTCGCTGAGAGCGTGCACGGCGCCGACGGCCTGCTCTTCGACGACGGCGTGCTGTGGGTCGCGGCCAACCAGGCGGACCAGATGGTCGCCCTCAACGACCGCGGCCGTGTGGTGGCGCGCGTGGGCTTCTTCGAGGGCATCCGCGGCGACGGCTCGCCTCGCGGCCTGCTGTTCCCCGCGAGCATGGTGATCTCGGGGGGCTTCATGTACGTGGCCAACCTCGCGCTTCCGCTCACCCCGGCCGTGGGCGACGAGCCGGAGGAAGACGTCACGCTCTGGAACATCGCGCGCTTCAGGAGTCCCCTGCGCCACTGACTTCGGCCGCAGGAAAGGAAGGGCTACCGTTCGGTAGCCCTTCTTCCATCTCGCGGCATCGCACCCCCTTTCTTCTGTACGCAAGCGCACAATGGAGGCCTGATTCCCCGAGACCGCCGGCCCAATGATCAGTCCGAAGCAGAACCACCTCCTCGACACGCTCACTGCGGGCGAGCTCCGGCGCTTGCGACGCCACCTCGAGCCCGTGGAGATGGTCCTGGGGGAAGTGGTTTACGAGTCGGGGCGCAACCTGAACCACGTCTACTTCCCGACGGACTGCATCGTGTCGCTGCTCTACGTCCTCGAGAACGGCGCCTCCGCGGAGATCGCGGTGGTCGGAAATGAAGGCGTGGTCGGCATCTCGCTCTTCATGGGCGGTGAGACCACGCCCAGCCGCGCGGTCGTGCAGTGCGCCGGCAATGCCTATCGGCTTCCGGCGCAGATCATGAAGGCCGAGTTCACTCGCGGCGGCTCGATGCAGCACCTGATGCTGCGCTATACGCAGTCCCTGATTACCCAGATGGCGCAGACGGCGGTATGCAACCGTCACCATTCGGTGGATCAGCAGCTCTGCCGTTGGCTGCTATTGAGCATCGATCGGCTCCCTTCGCCCGAGATCGAGATGACGCAGGAGCTGATCGCCAACATGCTCGGGGTGCGGCGCGAAGGCGTGACCGAGGCCGCCGGCAAGCTGCAGAAGTCTGGAGTCATCAGCTATCGGCGCGGGCACATCAAGGTGCTCAATCGGCCAAAGCTCGAGAGGATGTCGTGCGAGTGCTATGACGTGGTGCGCCGCGAGACCGCGCGGCTGCTTCCCTGGGCGGCGCCACGCTAGGTCCCATTAGGCACACTGCTCCATCCGGATCACCCTTTTGCTGAAGCTTGCTCTCTAAGTCGTTGATCTATATGGGAGCGGGTTACCCTTGTCATTTGGGTTCGACACCAATATCGGTTAACATTGACGCCTCTGTAGGAATTGTCTTAGAGAGGTGTCAGGATGGTCCGACTGAATCGCATGTTCGTGATGGCCGCCGCGGCGTTCGCCGTTTCGGCAGCCCCCGCCTTTGCCGACATCTTCTCGTTCAAGGACGAGAAGGGCGTGGTGCACTTCACCAACATCTCCGGGCTCGACAATCGCTACAAGCTGATCCGCAAGGAAAGCACCGGGCCCTCCAACGGCACGCCTTCCGCCGTCCCCGCGCAAGTCTTCATGCCCTCGCAGCAGGACATCGAGAAGTACTCCAACATCATCAAGACGGCGAGCAAGGCCTACGGCGTCGACTCCTCACTCGTGCATGCCGTGATCTCCGCCGAATCCGCGTACAACCAGAACGCCGTGTCGCGCACCGGCGCGATGGGCCTGATGCAGTTGATGCCCGACACCGCGCGCCGCTACGGCGTGCAGAACATGATGGATCCGACCGAGAACATCCACGGCGGCGTGCGCTACCTGCGCGACCTGCTGGCGATATTCAAGGGCCGGGTCGATCTCGCCATCGCCGCGTACAACGCCGGCGAGAACGCCGTCATCCGCCACGGCCACAAGATCCCGCCTTACGCCGAGACGCGCCACTACGTCCCGAAGGTCCTCGGCTTCTACAAGAACTTCCAGACTCGCACCAGACTCGCAGCCGCCTGAGTTAGGGCCAACCGAATAATTGGGCACAGTCCCTGGCCGTAAGGCGGGGGGCTGTGCCCGATGTCTTTGGGGACAGACCACTTGTTCCGCGGATAGGGACAAGTGGTCTGTCCCCGGTTTTTTTTAGTCGGCGGAGGCGCCGTGGGGGCGCTGGGTTTCGGCGCGGTCTTCTTCGAGGCGCTCTTCGAAAGTCTTGTGGCGCCGCGCGAGCATCGTGTATGCCGTGGGAACCACGAAGAGCGTGAGGAGGGTGCCCAGCATCATCCCGCCCACGATCACCCAGCCGATCTGTTGCCGCGATTCCGCGCCGGCGCCGCGTGCCAACGCGAGCGGCACGGCTCCCAGCACCATCGCGCCGGTCGTCATCAGGATCGGGCGCAGGCGCAGCACCGCCGCCTCCTCGACCGACTCGATCAGTCCCTTGCCGGTCTTCTGGATCTGGTTGGCGAATTCCACGATGAGGATGCCGTGCTTGGTGATGAGGCCCACCAGCGTCACCAGGCCGATCTTGCTGTAGATGTTGAGCGTGCCCCCGGTGAGCCACAGCGCGATGAGGGCGCCGGTGACCGCGAGCGGCACCGTGAGCATGATGATGAACGGGTCGATGAAGCTTTCGAATTGCGCCGCCATCACGAGGAAGATGAAGGCGAGGGCGAGCACGAAGACGAAATAGATCTCGGTCGACGAATCGCGAAACTCGCGCGTGAGGCCGTTCACGTCCGTCTGCACCGTGAGCGGAAGCGCGCGTTTCGCCGTGTCCTGCATGAAGGTGAGCGCGTCTCCCAGCGCATAGCCGGGTGCCAGCGTGGCCGTGATCGTCGCGGCGCGGATGCGGTTGAAGTGGTTCAGGTTCTTCGGCGCCACGGACTCGCGCACCACCACGAGGTTGGAAAGCTGCACCATCTCGTTGTTCTTGCCGCGCACGTAGATGTCGGAGATGTCGGTGGGCGAGCGCCGGTCGCCCTCGGCCACCTGGACGATGACGTCGTATTGCTCGCCATCCTTCTTGAAGCGGGTCACCTGCCGCCCGCCGAGCATGGTCTCGAGCGAACGGCCGACCGCTTCCACCGAGGCGCCGACGTCGCTGATCTTCTCGCGGTTCACGCTCACCTTGAGCTCGGGCTTGTCCAGGCGCAGGTCGGAATCGAGGTTCTGCAGGCCGGGATTCTTCGAGGCCTCGGCGATGAGCTTGTCGACGTACGTCTGCAGCACCTCGAAGGGCGCCTGCGACATGACCACAAACTCGATCGGACGGCTTCGCGGCGACTGCCCCAGCGACGGCGCGTTGGTCGGGAAGGCGCGCACGCCAGGGATCTCGGCGAACCTCGGCATCAGCTCGTTCGTGATGTCCTGCTGCTTGCGGGTGCGCTCGCTCCACGGCTTGAGGCGCCCGATCGCGATTCCGTCGGCGACCGTCGGAAAGCCCGCGACCGCGTTGAACTTCAATACCTCGGGCACGGAGCGGTAGATGTCTTCGAGGTTCTTCAGAT
>Ga0209131_1003580_pt1 | contig 10282 bp, 7 predicted proteins | sample GraSoi_2013_40cm_FD_185826 | JGI IMG/M metagenome (GOLD analysis project Ga0209131, IMG submission 185826) | Grasslands soil microbial communities from the Angelo Coastal Reserve, California, USA - Sample 9_17_2013_40cm (SPAdes) (version 2) | ecosystem: Environmental > Terrestrial > Soil >...
GCCGGCACCGAGGAGGCCCGTGCCCGCCGCGTCACGTTTCACGCCGATCTGCCGGGCAGCGACGTTCGCCTCGAGAAGTCGTTCGACGTGTCCAGGGACGGTTACGAGGTCGTGATGACGGTACGACTGCTCGGGCCGGGTGTGGCCGCGCTCATGACCGATCGCCGACTCGAGCTGGAGCTCGGGGCCGGGCGCGAGCTGCTCCCGCCGCCGGCCACCGGCTTCGCCGCGCTGCTCGAGCGGCTGCAGCGAGTGGTCGTCGCCAATGGGGGCGTTCGCGTGCTCGGCGACGATGGCCACGATCCCGCGTCGGTTCGGGCCGGCGGCTGGACCGGGGTTCGCAGCCGGTTCTGGGCCATCCTCCTGCGTCCGGACGGCGCCGGTGCCCTCGCGCCGCGCCCCGGCCCGGGCATCGCCCTGCTCGCCGAGCCATCGGATGGGCTGTCGTGGCGCTACACCTTCTATTCCGGACCGGTGGAGCGCCGCGCCCTGGATCGGGCGGATCCGTCGCTCGACCGGCTCCTCTTCTCCGGGCTCTGGTCCTGGCTGCGCGCGCTGAGCCTGGGGCTGCTCTCTCTGCTCCGAGGGCTGACCGCGATCGTGGGCCATCCGGGCGTGGCGATCATCGCGCTGGCGATCTGCGTCAAGATCCTGCTCCTGCCCCTTGCCGCGGTGGGCGACCGGCTGCAGGAGCAGGTCAATGCCGCCCAGGCGCGTCTTCAGCCCGGGATCGATGCCATCAAGACGGCCCATCGAGGCGAGGAGCGTGCCCGCCGCACGCTGGCGCTCTATCGCGAGGCGGGTGTGCACCCGCTGTACGCGCTGAAGAGCCTGGTCGGCTTCCTGATCCAGATCCCGGTGTTCATCGCGGTGTTTGACATGCTCGCGGAAGACTTCCATCTCTACCGGGTCTCGTTTCTGTGGATCCAGGATCTGTCGCGGCCGGATGCGCTCCTGCGGCTGCCCGGCTGCCTGCCCTTCTTCGGGTGCGACCTGAACCTGCTGCCGTTCCTGATGAGCGGCGCCTCGCTGGCCGCGCTGCTGCGCTTCCGCTCGGCGGTTCTCACGCCGGCGCTCGCGCGCCGGCAGCGCCGCAACCTCATCGGGATGACGCTGCTGTTCTTCCTGCTGTTCTACACGTTCCCCGCCGGCATGGTCCTGTACTGGACGTCCACGAACGCCTTCCAGCTCGTCATCCAGGAAGCGCGGCGGCTGGGCCGAGCCTGGCGGCCCCGCGCCGGTCCCGGAGAGGCGCCCGCCTGATCGCGACGCCTCACGCGGGCGGAGTGGTCGTCTTCCGCAGCAGGTCGTCGTAGAACGTGGCCATCGTGTTCAGCATCGGCGCCGCCTTCCCGGAGAAGGACGAGCCGTGCATGACGGCGAGCGTCCGTGGCTCGAGTGCCGCGAGCTTCCGGATGGTGGCGCCGGCCGCGGGCGTGAGCGCGGTGTAGCCGAACTGCTTCTCGGCCTCCATCGCGGGGCCCGTGATGTCGCCGTCGGTCAGCGCGGCCGGGTTGCCCACGTGGGTGAGGAGGTCGCTGGTGAAGAGCGTGCCGGTGGTCTCCTCGTAGAGCAGCCCCGCGTCCCAGCAGTGGGGCACGTGCGGGGTGTCCAGGCGCCGCACTCGCCGGCCGCCCAGGTCGAGCACCTCGTTGTCGGCCAGCGCGCGGGGGGGCCGCGGGGCCTGGTCGTTGAGCCAGATGGCGCAGCCGATGGCGCCGTGGGTGACGGTGGCATCCGGGGCGGCGTCGAGCCACTCGCCGAGGGCGCCGCACTCGTCGGCCTCGATGTGGCTGAAGGCGATCCAGCGCAGCCGGCGCAGGTCCATGACCCGGGCGGCGGCCTGCGAGACGGCGGGAAACAGGGCCCGCTGGCCGCAGTGGAAGAGCAGGGGCTGCTCGGCGTCCACCAGGAACTGGTTGAACGTGAAGCCGCGCGGCCCGACCGCGGGCAGGAACGTGGACAGCCGGTAGATGCGCTCGGCGATCTCGTCGACTTTGGTCTCCATCGGGGACCTCCCGCCGGATTATAATCCCCTTACTCATGCGCTTCGGGACCTTCTACTTCTTCCAGGCCGCTCCGGGTCTTTCCCACGCCGAGGTCATCCATCGCGAGCTCGAGCAGATGGAGTGGACCGAGGAGCTGGGCTTCGACGAGATCTGGCTCACCGAGCACCACTTCATCGACTACGGCCTGTCGGTGGATCCCGCGAGCCTGGCCGCCACCGCGGCCGCGCGCACGCGCCGGGTGCGGATCGGGCTGGCCGCGGCCATCCTGCCGTTCCACCACCCGCTGCGGCTGGCCGAGCAGATGGCGCTCATCGACATCATCTCGAAGGGGCGCCTCGACGTGGGGGTCGGGCGCGGCAACCGCCCGGCCGAGTTCAAGGGCTACCACGTGCCCCAGCAGGAGAACCGCGAGCGCTTCGACGAGGCGGTCGACGTCATCCTCAAGGCTTGGACGGAGGAGCGCTTCTCCCACAACGGGCGCTTCTTCACGATCGGCGAGACCCACGTGATCCCGAAGCCCTGGCAGCGGCCCCACCCGCCCATGTACCAGGTCTGCGGCAGCGACGACGGCATCGAGAGCTCGGCGGCCCGCGGCTGGCCCATGCTGAACTCCCTGCTCACCGGGCCGGTGGACCAGCTCGTCAAGCGGCGCGACAGCTACCTCACCGCGCTCCGCAAGCACGGCCGCACCGAGGCCGAGATCGCCACGCTGATGAAGGACTGGGGCGTGTCGCGCCAGATCTACGTGGCGCCCACCGACGCGCAGGCCCTGGCCGAGGCCAAGGACGCCGAGATGTGGTACCAGGACTCGCTGCGGCGCTTCCAGGTGCCCGAGCGCATCGAGGACGCGCATCCGAGTCTCCAGCCCGGGTTCCGGGCGGCGGCGGAGCGCTTCAAGAAGGTCACCTGGGAGGGCCTGGTCGCGGAGACGGTGGCCTTCGGCTCGCCCGACACGGTGGCCCGGCACATCCGGACCATGCGCGACATGGGGATCGGGCACGTGCTCTGCTGGATGAACTTCGGCGGGCTGCCCCAGGACAAGATCCGCCGGTCCATGGAGCTGTTCGCCCGCGAGGTCATGCCGCACTTCCGCGACGCGTAGCCCGGGCGCGCCGGTGAGCGGTCGCGGCGGCCGGCGGGCCCGCATCCAGCTCCGCCAGCTCGGCGTCATCACGGTGCTGGTCTGCCTGGTCACCCCGGTCTTCAACGTGCTGACGAGCGCGCCCACCCTGCGCTCCGCGATCCAGGGCGTGGTGGACGGCGTGCTGGTGTGCGGCCTGGTCGGGGGCTACGTGCAGTTCGTCCGGGACGGCGTCCTGCGGCCCTGGTTCCGGCGGCTCCCCTTCGCGGCGGACCTGGCGATCAGCAGCCCCATCGTGGTCGCGCTGTTCCTGGTCGGCCGCGGCGTGGGCCAGGTGCTGACGAGCCTCGACCCCAGGCGCTTCGTGGAGAGCTTCGGCGAGCCGCACCTCCTCCACTACGCCCTGCCGTACTTCGTGGTGCTCGCGATCGCGATGATCTTCGTCCTGCAGATGAACCGGATGATCGGCGCGAATGTCCTCCGCTACTTCATGGCCGGCCGCTACCACCGGCCGATCGCGGAGGAGCGTATCTTCCTCTTCCTCGACCTCGAGAAGTCCACGAACCTGGCGGAGCGGCTGGGCAGCGCGCGCTACTTCGAGCTGCTCCGCCGCTTCGTGGACGACCTGACCGACCCCATCGTCGCCTCCCGCGGGGAGATCTACCAGTACGCGGGCGACGAGGTGGTGGTGACCTGGTCCCTCGCCGAGGGGGTGCGCGACGCCAACTGCGTGCGCTGCTTCGAGCTGCTCCGCCGCTTCATGGACGACCTGACCGACCCCATCGTCGCCTCCCGCGGGGAGATCTACCAGTACGCGGGCGACGAGGTGGTGGTGACCTGGTCCCTCGCCGAGGGGGTGCGCGACGCCAACTGCGTGCGCTGCTTCTTCTGGAGCCGGGACGCGGTGGCCCGGGAGGCCGCCCGCTACACGCGCGACTTCGGCACGGTGCCGCGCTTCCGCGCGGGGCTGCACGGGGGAACGGTCACCGCCGGGGAGCTCGGCGACCTGCGCCGGCAGATCGTCTTCGTGGGCGACATCCTCAATACCGCGGCGCGGCTCGAGGAGTACGCCAAGCGGGCCGGCCTCGACCTGGTGGTCTCGGACTCGCTGCTGAGCCGCCTCGAGCTGCCGGCCGGGATCGAGGCCCGGCGGTGCGGCGAGCTCGAGCTGCGCGGCAAGGAGGCGCCGGTGGGCGCCTACAGCCTGTCCGGGTGACCGCCCGCGGGTTTATACTGTCCGGACATGGCGTACAACGCGTGGTTCCAGTGCATCAACGGCTGCCCGGGGGAGTTCGACCTCCGCGAGGTCATCTACCGCTGCCCGACTTGCGGAGACCTCCTCGAGGTCCAGCACGACATGGAGGCGCTGCGCTCGCGCTCCGCGGCCGCCTGGATCCAGCTCTTCGACGACCGCTACCGCCGCAACATCTACCCCTACGGTTCCGGGGTCTGGGGCAAGAAGGAGTGGGTGGTGCCGTTCATCGACAACGAGAACATCGTGTCGATGTACGAGGGCAACTCGAACCTCCTCTGGGCCGACCGCTACGGCAAGCAGCTCCACGTCGAGGATCTGTGGATCAAGCAGTGCGGCAACTCGCACACCGGATCCTTCAAGGACCTCGGCATGACCGTGCTCGTCTCGCTGGTCAAGGAGATGATGGCGGGGGGGACGCCCATCGACGCGGTGGCGTGCGCCTCCACCGGCGACACCTCGGCCGCCCTCGGCGCCTACTGCGCGGCCGCGGGCATCCCCTCGGTGGTGCTCCTGCCCAAGGACCGGGTGTCGATCGCCCAGCTCGTGCAACCGCTCGCCAACGGGGCCCTCGTGCTCTCGCTCGACACCGACTTCGACGGCTGCATGGCGATCGTCCAGGAGATCACCAAGGAGAAGCGCATCTATCTGGCCAACTCGATGAACAGCCTGCGCATCGAGGGCCAGAAGACGGTGGCCATCGAGATCGTGCAGCAGTTCGACTGGGAGGTGCCGGACTGGATCGTGATCCCGGGCGGCAACCTCGGCAACGTGCACGCGCTCGGCCAGGGCTTCCTGATGATGCAGGAGCTGGGGCTGGTGAATCGCCTGCCGCGCATCTGCCTGGCCCAGGCGGAGCGGGCCAACCCGCTCTACCGCTCGTTCCAGGAGGACTTCAAGCGCTTCGAGCCGGTCGTGGCCCAGCCGACGCTGGCCACCGCGATCCAGATCGGCAACCCGGTGAGCGTCAAGCGCGCGATCCGCACGCTCCAGCGCTTCAACGGGGTGGTCGAGCAGGCCAGCGAGCAGGAGCTGGCCGACGAGGCGGCGCGCGCGGACCGCACCGGCATGTTCAACTGCCCGCACACCGGGGTCGCGCTCGCCGCGCTGCGCAAGCTGGTGGACCGCAAGGTGATCCGCTCCAACGAGCGCACCGTCGTGCTCTCGACCGCGAACGGGCTCAAGTTCGCCGACCAGAAGGCGGCGTATCACATGGGGGCGCTCGACGGCATCAAGCCGACCTACCGGAACAAGCCGGTGGAGCTGCCCGCCGACGCCAAGCGCGTCGCCCGCACCATCGCGCGCCACGTCGAGAAGGCGCGGGCGCTGGTGCCCTGATGGCCGAGCGCCCCGGACCGCAACCGGTGGACCCGGCCAAGAAGCCGGTGGGTCCCAGCACGCTCGCGGTGCACGGGGGCGAGGTCCGGCCCAAGCCGGCCCACTCGCTGACCACCCCGATCGTGCAGACCGCCACCTTCACCTTCGCGAACACCCAGGAGCTGAAGGACCACTTCGACGGCAAGATCGAGCGCGTCGAGTACGGGCGCTACGGCAACCCGACCCAGCGCATCGCGGAGCTCAAGCTGGCCGCGCTCGAGGGGGCGGGGGAGTGCCTGCTCTTCGCGAGCGGCATGGGCGCGATGACCACCGCGCTCTTCGCCATGCTCTCGCGCGGCACCCACGTGGTGGTCACCGACGACAGCTACCGCCGCACCCGGCAGTTCCTGAACCAGACGCTCTCGCGCTACGGCATCGAGGTCTCGACGGTGCCCGCGGGCGACTACGACGCCCTCGAGGACGCGATCAAGCCGACGACGCGGGTGCTGGTGAGCGAGTCGCCCACGAACCCCTACAACCGCATCCTGGATCTGGAGCGGTTCGCGGCCATCGGCCGGCGGCACCGCGTGAAGACGGTCATCGACGCCACGTTTGCGACCCCCTACAACGTGCGGCCGCTCGAGTGGGGGGTCGACCTGGTCATGCACTCGGCCACCAAGTACCTGGGCGGTCACAACGACCTGCTGGCCGGGGCGGTGCTGGGCTCGGCCGAGCTGGTGGGCGCGATCCGCGGGCTACAGGGGATCACCGGCGCGATCGTAGATCCATTCGCCGCCTATCTCCTCGTCCGCGGGCTCAAGACCTTCGCGCTCCGCATGGAGCGGCAGAACGCCAACGCGCAGGCGGTGGCCGAGTTCCTGCACGCGCATCCCCGGATCAGCGCGGTGCACTACGCGGGCCTGCCCAGCCATCCGGAGCACGCCATCGCCCGCAAGCAGATGCGCGGGTTCGGCGGGGTCGTCTCCTTCGAGGTGGCGGGGGATCTCGACGCGGCCACCCGCGTGGTGGACGCGTGCGCGATCCCGTACATCGCGGCCTCCCTGGGCGGGGTCGAGAGCCTCATCGAGCAGCCCGCGATCATGAGCTTCTACGAGCTCAGCAGCGAGGAGCGTCTCGAGATCGGGATCAAGGACAACCTGATCCGCTTCGCGGTCGGGATCGAGGACGCCGACGATCTCATCGCGGACCTCGCCCAGGCCCTCGATCGGGCCTTCGCCTCCGCCTGACCGGGCGCCCCGCCGGGGCATTGTCCTCGGCGTGGCCTTTGTGGTATACGCTGCGAAAGCTCTGAGGCCACCGCCGCCCTCTCCATCTCTCACGGTTCCCGTGCACTTGAGGAGGACACCCGCATGAAGCGACGCGCCCCACTAGCTGCCGCCCTGGTCCTGACGCTCCTGGCGCTGGCCGCAATTCCTGCCCCGGTCTCCGCGCAGGCCAAGGATACGCTGACCGTCGGCCTGGTGTCCCACGCCCCGACCCTCGATCCCCACATGCACTTCGAGCGGGTCGGGATCCTCGTGAACATCAACATGTTCGACTCCCTGCTGCACCGGTCCGCCAAGCTCCAGTTCGAGCCGTCGCTGGCGACGTCGTGGAAGGCGATCTCGGACACCCAGTGGGAGTTCAAGATCCGCAAGAACGTCCGCTTCCACAACGGCGACGTCCTGACCCCGGCGGACGTGAAGTACTCCTTCGACCGGGTCATCGACCAGACCAAGAAGTCGCCCCAGTACGGCAACATCCGCGCGATCAAGGAAGTGAAGGTGATCGACGCGGAGACCGTCCACATCATCACCGACAAGCCCTTCCCGCTGCTGCTCGAGCGCCTGGTCTTCTTCCCGATCGTGAACAAGAAGCACATCGAGACGGTGGGCGACCAGGCCTTCGGCACGACCTCCCCGGTGGGCACCGGCCCCTGGAAGTTCGTGGAATGGAAGCGCGACCAGCTCATCCGGCTCGAGGCGTTCGACCAGCACTGGCGCGGGAAGCCGGCGTTCCGGCACCTGATCTTCCGCGCGATCCCCGAGACCGCCACCCAGGTGGCCGAGGTCAAGACCGGCGGCGTCGACATCATCCGCGAAGTCTCCGCGGACCTCGTCCCCGAGCTCAAGACCCATCCGCAGGCCTACATCTCCTCGACGCCGATCCTGCGCGTCCACTACGTCAACCTGGACATGCGCGTGGCCCCGTTCGACAAGAAGGGGGCGCGCCAGGCCGCGAACTACGCCATCGACAAGTCCGCGATCATCCAGAAGATGATGGCCGGGCTCGGCACCCAGGTCGCCACCGTCGTGCAGCCGCTGGCCTTCGGCTTCGACCCCGAGGTCAAGCCCTATCCCTTCGACCAGAAGAAGGCCAAGGAGCTCCTGGCCCAGGCCGGGTACCCCAACGGGGTGGACATCACGCTGCACAGCGCGAACGTCGCGTACCGCCCGGTGTTCGAGGCCTTGGCCGAGATGCTGACCGAGGTCGGTATCCGCACGACCCCGCGCATGTGGGATCCGGGCCCGGCGTGGAACAAGTTCCTCCAGGCCGAGGGCAAGGCCACCCAGGGGGCCTACGGGTCCTGGGGGAACTACTCGGTCTTCGACGCCGACGCGGTGCTGCACCCGCTCTACCACAACGAGCCGGGCGGCTGGATCGGCCGGTGGTTCGCGCGGGTGGAGGGTCTCGACAAGCTCATCGACGAGGCGCGCTCGACGGTGGATCAGCCCAAGCGCAAGCGGATCTACTCCCAGATCCAGCAGATGATCCGCGAGGAGGCGCCGAGCATCTTCCTGTTCACGCAGTACGACACGCTCGGCATCTCGAAGAAGGTGCAGTACGCGGCCCGGCCCGACGAGTGGCTCTGGCTCTACGATGCCAAGCCGGCCGCCCGGTGACCGGAAAGGAGCCGTGCTCCTGACCGGGTGAGGCGCCCGCGGTGCTGATCGTCGTGACGCGCCGGCTGATCCGCCTGGTGATCGTGCTCGTGGGCGTGTCCCTCGTCACGTTCGCGATCCTCCAGGTGAGCGGCGACCCGGTCTCGCTCATGATGCCGGAAGCGCCGGAGGCCGACCGGGCGGTCCTCCGGCAGTCCATGGGGTTCAACGACCCGATGCCGGTGCAGTTCGCCCGCTTCCTGGGGAACATCGTCCGGGGCGACTTCGGCCAATCCTTCTTCCACCGCGAGCCCGCGCTGCCGATCGTGCTGGCCCGCATGCCGACTACGCTGCTCCTGAGTGTCCTGGCAATGGGCCTGTCCCTCCTCATCGCGGTGCCCATCGGCATTCTGAGCGCTGTTCGCCGCAACTCGGTTTTCGATCACTCGGCCACGCTCGTCGTCTTCCTCGGGACCTCCATGCCTGTCTTCTGGACGGGGATCATGCTCATCCTGCTCTTCGCGGTTCAACTTCGCGCGCTCCCGGTCTCGGGGTGGGACAGCTGGGCTGCGCTGGTCCTGCCCGGCATCACCCTGACCACCGTCTCGACTCCGCTGCTCCTGCGACTCGTCCGCTCCAGCATGCTGGACGTCGTCGGCCTCGACTACGTGCGGACGGCGCGCGCCAAGGGCGTGTCCGAGTGGTTCGTCATCTGCCGCCACGCGCTGACCAACGCAGCCCTGCCGCTGGTCACGGTGGCCGGGCTGCAGTTCGGCCTGCTCCTTGGCGGGGCGATCATCACCGAGACCGTCTTCGCGGTGCCTGGCATGGGCCGCCTCATCGTGGGGGCGATCCGGCAGCTCGACTTCCCCATCGTCCAGGCGGGCGTGTTCGTACTGGCCCTGATCGTGGTGCTGGTGAACTTCGCGGTGGACATGCTCTACATCTACCTGAACCCGCAGATCCGGGTGCGCTGAGCGCCATGGCCATCGGTACCCTCGCACCGCCGATCGGCGTCGCGGCGGGGCCCGCGCACGCCGCGGAGCGCTCCCGGGTCTGGCGCAAGTTCGCCCGCAATCCCGCCGCGATTGCGGGCGCGCTCATCCTCATCACGGTGATCGGCGCTGCCATCTTCGCGCCCTACGTGGCGCCGCACGAACCCACCCGCCAGAGCCTGATCCGCCGCTTCACCCCACCGGTCTGGACCGCGGGGGGCAAGGCGACCTACCTGCTCGGGACGGACCAGGTGGGCCGCGACATCCTGAGCCGCATGATCTACGGCGCGCGCGTCTCGCTAATCGTCGGGATCACCGCGGTCCTGGTCAGCCTGACCCTGGGGGTCACCCTCGGGCTCCTGGGCGGCTTTCTGCACGGGCGGGTGGACACCGCGATCATGACGGTGGTGGATGTGACTCTGTCGTTCCCGCCGCTCCTCCTGGCGCTGGCGTTCGTAGCGGCGCTGGGCCCGAGCCTGCTGACGATCATCATCGCCATCGGGCTCACCGGGTGGGAGCGGTACACCCGCGTGGTACGGGCGGAGGTGCTCGCGCTGCGCGAGAAGGACTTCGTGGAGGCGGCGCGGGCCCTCGGGGCCAGCTCGACCCGGACGCTGCTGCGGCACCTGCTGCCGAACACCTTCTCGTCCATCATCGTGATGTCCACGCTGCAGGTCGCGCAGGCCATCCTGCAGGAGGCCGCGCTGTCCTTTCTCGGGGTGGGGACGGGGAGCGCCTACCCGACC
>Ga0209131_1003582_pt1 | contig 10280 bp, 12 predicted proteins | sample GraSoi_2013_40cm_FD_185826 | JGI IMG/M metagenome (GOLD analysis project Ga0209131, IMG submission 185826) | Grasslands soil microbial communities from the Angelo Coastal Reserve, California, USA - Sample 9_17_2013_40cm (SPAdes) (version 2) | ecosystem: Environmental > Terrestrial > Soil >...
CAACTGCCCGATCGATCGAGGGCACGGAAGGTTCCTGGATCTCCTTCGAACCCAACCACCAGCGGACTTAAGGTTGTTGGACACGGTGGCCTGGTCCTTGTAGTCTCCATCCGTTCATCGGCAGCTGGCATTGTTTGTTCCAATCTGACTCTTGCCATGGACGGACTAAGCGCGCCTATCTCGGTTTTAGACACGGACTTGTACAAAGTACGCGTTGGAGTCATGTGGTGTTGGTCTATCTCACCAGAGTACTGAACCGATCGATAGTTTACGATGCAGCAAGCTGTCCGTGCGCTGTTCCCGGACAAACGAGTGAAGTACAGGTTCAAGAACCGATCACTGAGCATGAACTTCAATATTAAGTGCGTGCAATGGGTGAAGGCTGGTATTGAAAGTACGCAAACGAGCCCTTGCCTACAGCCCGTCTTACAAGACGTCTTTCTAGACCTCTCGAAAATCGGCCTAACTCTGGAAGAACGCAAATGGCTAGAGAGTAAATGTCCATACTTCCAGTCGGGTTATCTTGATTATCTCCAGTCCTTCCGTTTCAACCCGTCGCAAGTCTCGATTCAATTCATGCCTACGAGGGATGACCCAGAAATTGGTCAAGTTGATATAGAAATCGATGGCTTATGGGTCGAGACTATCCTGTGGGAGGTGCCACTTATGGCGCTCTTGAGCGAGGCGTACTTCAAATGCGTTGATACGAATTGGGAATCGGAAGGACAGGAAGGTGAACGAATGTACTCTCTCCGCAAGCCAAGGCGGTACTAACATGGCTCATCAGATCTGGCATATCAGAAAGGTCTACGGCTGTTCCGTGGCGGCTGCGCTGTGAGCGAGTTTGGGACGCGACGGAGAAGGGCATACTGGGTACAAAAGCAAGTCATAGAGGGACTTACTCGCGCTAACAAGGAGCTACAAAATGAACGACAACACCCAGCGGATGGGACCACTGGAATTCTGACAGGTACCAGTAATGTCTGAGAGTTCTTTGGCACGCCTCGAGCACGTTTTGACCTACTGATAGGTTCACTTCGCACACCTTTACGACCTCACGCCTGTAGGGACAATCGCGCAGTAAGTGTACCTCTGATCGAGAATAACCAAGTGCTCACGAGAAATACAGTGAATGGTATATGGGTGTTAGTGGATTTCCCTTGGTTCTTATGAGCGAACTAACGCGTATCTCCAGATCGCTGCCATCACTGGTTACCTGAAATCCAACACAAGAGCGTCCGAACTTTGGGAGCGAATTTATCCTATCGATGGGCCCGGGGTCTTTCACATCGCGTTGACGGATACCTTTTCTTCAAAAGCATTTTTTGATGATGTCTTCTTCTCTGAGGATGGGCAGTACAAGCAATTCCCGCAACGATGGAACGGTCTCCGACAAGACTCAGGGGACCCCATAGCCTTTGCTAGACAGGCAAAGGAGGCGTACAATAAGGTCGGCGTGGACGTGGCGGAGAAGATCATTGTCTTCAGCGATTCTCTAGACGTTGACAAGTCTCTTGAGATCAACAAAGTCGCGAAGGAATTGGGTTTCAAAGGTGAGTGGCCATCATTCTCACCAACTTGTCCACTAATGATGACCTTTTCCGGAACAGCGAGCTTTGGAATAGGGACGTTCTTGACAAATGATTTTAAGATCAAGGCCACCGATAAAAGAAGTGCACCACTCAATATGGTAATCAAGCTCAACACAATCGATGGTCAGCCTTGTGTGAAGATAAGTGACGACTTGGACAAGGTAGGGCCATTGCCATGAAAAATGAGTTACATACTGAACACTGTAATTCCAGAACACCGGCGATACCAAAAGAGTACAGGAAGTGAAGAAGACCTTCGGGTTGCCCACGCCCTAACGGAATAGCGAGAAATCGTTCATCCCATCAACTGCGAAACGTCCTCTGGAGGATACTTCGTTTGGGAGAACGTAAGCAGTCTAGGAGGGGTTAAGACAGATATCTAAGCTCTTGTCAATCGTAGACACACCTCTTCAAGCTTTGAATGTACTTCCGACTGACTTCGTCGTTCAAGACGTGGGCGACTTGATCTGTTGAAATCTTCTCTCGGGCTGATCGTTCGTGAATGCTGTAAGGGACAATTAACGCGTTGTTCGGTTGAATGTAGGCGAAACACGGACCCGACCATGGTCACACCAATAGGCCAAGGAGCGTTTCCAATGCTAAGTCGGAGATAGGAATCGTTCGCCTTCTGGTATTGCCGATTCTGCATGTAGTAAACAATTTCGGCGATTCGAGCTAGGACATCTGGTGCAAGGGCCTACTTAGGAGAACATTAGTCGTGTCCCGAAGTCATTAGGGGAGTTGGTATCTTACTCGGGCCTTAAGCTGCTTAAAAAGGGGCTTCAAGTAGTCGGCCGACTGGATTTGTGTCGCGGCCGCCAGTTTTCCTTGCATGGTTCGTTTGACAGAGTCTGAAAAGAAATCAGACAAATGACAAAAAGGGAGTTGCGTTTTGCCCACCTGGACGTTCGTCCATCCATTGGCCCCAGTCCGCAAGCGTTTGCTTCAACGCAACGTAAATGACCGGATACAGTTTATTTGGGTCAGTCTTGAGCAGCGACAAGTCGACCTTCGTTTCTACGGGGTCCCTCTGCTTAGCTTTATCCCTTGTAGCGATACCTGTGCGTTCTAATTTTCGTTTCTCCTCATCCTCGACGTCTTCCAGGGCCTTGCGGAAGTCGTTCTGGCCGGATGTTTTGTCCCCTCCATGTTCTTCAATGAGTTCCAGTGCCCGCAGACGAAGCCGTCGTTCCTTGTCTGTTTCGCCGAACAGGCGGATGGGCTGACCTTTGGTTCGTAGGCGCCGAATCGTTTCTTCGTTGGAAATGTTGAACTGGCCTTCCTTGGTGGTTGAACTGGTACCGTTGGTACCTGTTAGTCCTGGTGTCTCCGGTGTCGACCGCGAGTTGTTTGCTCTCGCTTCTTTCTATCAAGGAACGTCGATCAGGAGGTGGCAGCGTCACGACTCGGATGAGACTACTTCAACTCGAGCTACTTCCTCAGCCTCTTGCCCTTTCCTCGACTCCGCCTCCTTTGCGCGTTCCGCCTCAGCCTTGATTCGTTCGATGTCACCACGGCGCATGTACTTTTGCGGTCGAGGACCGTCCGCCTCCTCCGCTGCCTTGCGTTTCTTCGCAAGTTCCGCTTTGAGAGCGTCCATGCGTTGACTTGGTTGGAAGCAAGTTGTGCTCTTTCTTTGTTTTTAGACTTGAACTCTTCCTTGTTGATCTTCTCTCATTACAAGCCATGGCCGATGCTGAGTCCGTTGAGGAACAACCCGTCAAGAGGTCGGTATTCCATTTTCCATTATTTTAGACTTGATTTTGGGCTGATTCGTCGCGGGATTTCGCCAGGGTCCTTCAAACCGTCGGTTTTGACGGCAAGTTTCCCTCACCTAGCATCTAGTATTGGGAGCTTATCCACCGCTATGAATGCAGCCCGGTTTCCCAACCAGAACCAGACGAGGCATTGGTATGTATGCTCTCGAGTGACTTTCGACTCTCAGTCTGACGGACCTGCCAACAGCTTCCAAAACTACATCGACTATCACAAATGCATCAAGGCCAAAGGTGACGAGTTTGCTCCCTGCAAGCAGTTCCTCCGTGCCTACCGTTCCTTGTGTCCAAGTGAGTCGGTTATCACGTTTACCATCTTTGTTGCTAAATCCTCCCAAATCTTTGTGTCCGTTTTAGACGAATGGGTACGAAAATATTTGGGTTTCTGGAGTTCCTTCAAGGCCTGACAACTTCCCTAGATTGCACGCTTCGACGAACAACGCGAAAGCGGCGCTTTCCCGGCTTCCCTAGAACCTTGAACAAGTAGACCATTGTTTCAGATTCAATGCACTTCTTCTGGTCTTGGCTGTGCAACGGCAGTTGCCTAAAATTTTGAAACCGCTCGTGCCTTTCTAGCCACTACAGGATCGCCCCATTTCTTTCATCCGTGAAAGGAACCAATTGTACGCTCGGATACTTGAAATTCTTAATCTACCGTTGTCAGAAGAGTGAACAAAGAAACCAAGTTGCCTACTTCCTGCAGTGGGTCACACCTAGCGTATCACCCTTACCAGACAATCTATAGTATCAACCACATCAACTATACCCATCGACTACGTTAATTTCCACCCCCCCACAAAAAAAAACGAAACAGGAAATCAAGAGCACCTAATGGTGGCGTTTCCCGCTTGTTACGATATCCAGATTCTTGGCAACCTTGACAATAGGTGAGGTGAATTGGCATGGTGAATGAAACTGATTGACGGCCTCATTACCGGCCATATTGCACATCCAATGGAAGCCAAGCCATCTCTACCCAACCCAGTAGTCAACTCTATGGACATCGATAAAGTTTTCACCCTTTGTCGTAATACCACCTTGAAATTCAAAACAGATGGATAATGCCGGCGATCATAATCGATATAACACCTGGTATGGCATTGGTAGCATCACAATGTCTTGACCATCATTGCTTTGCTTGCTACCGAAACTGTTAAGACTGCCCTTACCCAGGAAGTCGGGTTGCTGAGCTATGAGAATATCTCTGATGAGGTAGTTACAAGGAACTACTTTTTTAAAACCTTAGCATGTGCCACCCATTCGAATTTCAGCCAGTTACGGCCCTTCCTGTTGTATGCTACATTTATGCAAAAGCGCTGCCCACTATTCCTTGGTCCTAAATGAGATGCTTAACGTCGTAATCACGCGAAACGACAGTATGGTCGCACTTGAACACCACCACTTCCAAGATGTGTGCGTCTAAAGGAGAGCAAAAAGCAACAAAAGCCGTAGACGAGTCGGATGAGAGTGATCTGGAGCCCTTTCCTCAATCTTATCTTGATGAACTCCTTGAAAAGGCAAAAGCCGCGTACGAAAGGCCAACCGAAGAAGAGGAGCAAGAAGAGGACATTCTAACTTTGGAAAAGGATGATTCTGAGTATAGTTTCACGGGTTAAATGAGAAATAAACCTGCATTATTCACGACTCGTTTCACAGGGAGCCTCTGCCTCTGCTCGAGGCACGGAGACTATTGCCAACGCCATACCTTGCAAATGTAGAGGATAAATCGAAAGCTCCCTCTTTGATGATGGACTCGTTGCTGCCACTAGTAGCAAGCACTTCGCAAACTGTACCACTCCCCGTTCAGCCCTTGGTCAGTAAGGATGGAAAATTACTAACAAAACGGGAGATCGGCCAGGTGAGTCTCATCCTCCCCAGGGACTCAGTGAATCATCTTGACGGTCTTTACACCCATTCCTACAGTTCCGTCGCAAAGAAAAAGGACCAGGATACTTCGATTTACCAGAGCCCGACGCAACAAGCCTCCCTAAAATACAGCGAGAATATGAGGCCCTGCGACTCCGAAATGCACTGGATCCTAAACGGTTCTATAGAAAGGAAGTTGCAAAGAAGGATCTACCAAAGCAAATAGCGGTATGTTTTGCTCTGCCAAATTACTCTTACATAGTAACGGCGTACCAAATACTGATACTTTATCTCTCGGATACCTAGATTGGGACCATTATACCCACCAAAACTCCCTTCGGTACTCGGTCTGCCGATAATCTCACCCGCGCGGAGCGCAAGAGAACAATTGTGGATGAGCTTGTAGATGATATGGAAGCACATCGATACGCCAAGCGCAAATACGAGGAGTTACACAGTGTCAGGAAAGAAAAGGGCCGGGACACCTTGAACCGTAAGAAAGCGGCAAGAAAAGCCAAGTGGTAATGTTTTCAGGATCTGCTTGTGCACCGTGTTGTTGAGCGTTAAAACTGCCGTTCGAACTGCAAACTCTCATACAACCGATGGGATCCTGGCTCCACTATGGTTTATGTGCTGGTAGCAATGGATCGGACAACATTTGATACATAGACCTCCACTGCTCTCGTCGCTACCTGCTTTCCGCTTCTCGGTGAAACATCTTCGTCCTCTGTGTCAGTCCCCTTATCCAATGTTGTGCATTCCATTACCTGCAGAACCTTTCGCTTGTCCAAGTAGAGTAAAGGGTTACAAACAAACAACAAATACACCCTATGTCTCACCAGATAAATCAAATCTAGTCGATTGTGTTTACATCTGCGTTTTGTTGACGGCTTAAGAACCGCTTCGACCGTGTCGGAACTCAAACAGTCGTTAACTACACTCGCCCAACAAACCGTCATTAACTTGTCGCTTGGTTTCTCTGTCGGGCAACCCCGGCGTTTAGTCGGTAGTGCCGCCTGAGCTGCACAGTGAGCGGGGCGGACTCGAAAACGGATGAAGAGGAGACCCACAAGGTAATGGAAATATTTGCACGCAAGTAAGAGTCTCCATACTCGCAAACTAACGTCCCCAAGGCTTGAAGCGGGTTGTGTATGATACGGTCCAGACACTGTGGAATGATACACACTAGGTTAGCAAGCGTCTGTAAGGGAATTTAGGAGAGATTCTTGAATAAACCATCTGTGTAAGTGACGAAACCCTTTTTGAACCGCCCTGGGTTACATTCATACCATCGGCCACTCTTCAAAGCATCCGTCTATGAATCGAAACATGGTCGTCGTTCCAGCATCCACAACAGCCAAAACCACGCTCCGTTTGCCAGACTTGAGGGCAAAGAACGGGTTGACTGGCTTTGCTGAATGTCCGGGGGTCTGTTTCCTGTTCCATACTCTCTGCACACGCGACCAGATTCTCCCAATTTGGCCGGCCATCGGAGCAGTCGGAGATATCAAGGGAACGGTGGCGAATAAACTTTCGAGCTCACCCAAAGTGGGCAATGGGGTCGTTCGAGCGCTACCAAAGGTCTTAAAATACGGTTAAACAGTTGGCGGCGAACCTACTTGATAACAACAATTTCGAAATCTGGAGGTGGCGTATTCTGTCGAGTCCAGAAAACCGAGGGTTTCCAGGCCTGGTAAAAGACGCGGTAGGGTGATGAGCATAGCGAGTTGGACACAGCCCTATATCCTTGTGAGGAATTCCGTGCGGGAATTACATGAAGCTTGTCGAAAGCGGATTCTAGACTTCTGTGAATCACAGCACAATCGCAATCGAGAATAAAATGCATACTCGAATTGAGATTTCGCTCCCACAACCGGTCGAGGAGTCCAAAACACATTGGTTTCCACCAGTTCACCTTCCACGCCGCTACCGTATTAAGAAGCCGGTTCCATCCCGACCATATCCAGGACAAGAACCCAGCCCTCTGCGGCAGGAAATGCCGATAGACGCTCCACTCAGGGACCGAATCAGGTGGATCTGACCTCCTGACGACGTACCCAAACCGACGGAGGTACGCATAAATCTGGTACCGTTCAAACGTGAGGCCGGCCTTCCCAATCATGACAGCAAAGCTCTGCTGCACGCTCAATGGAGCGCCTATAATTTGGACAGGATCCGAAAGATCTCCTCTTCGCTCTTCTGGTTCTTCTGCTTGGTTTTCCTGACCCTCCGTCCGTTCCCAGCACAATAGGGATCCCCTCTCGATGAGGTAGAGCGCCTCCTCAGGCAACAACTCCAACTTCTTCTCCGTGGACCCGGGCCGTCGGATAGAACACCCCACATTGGTAAAGCCAGCGCCCTTGGCTTCGAGCATGCGTACCGTGCCGAATTGAGGCTGCCAAATACCCTGGCTGAGGCGTTTCCTGTTGGCAAATCGATTCAGACAAAACTCGATAAAGCATCGAAAACAAAAGGCTGTTGTAATAGTGATATAGGAGAGAAAAGCGTACACCTGGATCTGCCTGGGCTCTTCGAGCGCATCTTGCATTGCACGCCGGGCATTTTCAAGCATAAACTGCTGGTACGCTGAGGTACCCTTAGCAGAGGGCTCAAACGCCTTTTCACCACGCTTCGGAAGACTTTGATTCACGCGTCCTTTCTTCGTTCTGCGGCAATCCAAGCATATATTTCAGTCCGAGTCATTTCGGTTTGCAGACGGACGTACGCGACTTTGCTCCAATCAAGCACTTGGTCTTCGTCTGCAGAACTCTCATCCTTTAATTCGGTTTGGTTTGTTACGGCACTCGCGGGTATCTCGAGGTTCGCGTCCATTATGGTCAAATCCAACCTGCCATGGCTTTGTTTCTGACAGGTTCTCTTTGGAGTTGTAACTGTTCATCACACCTTACATTTCACACCTGAAGAGTACCAGAATAAAAACGAGTCCCTCAAAGGAGGGGGAATCCTCGTTTCTTTATTTTTGGGATTCTGCTCCTGCCCGTCCAGCCCAAGCGTACAATGCGACTATACAAATAATGAGAGACCGGAAGAGAGGTGGGATGGGGAACCAGTATCGGCTGGTGAGGTTATATGAAAAGTTAATACCCAAGGCGCGGGATTAACCTGCGACCTAATGCAATGAGATTTTGGCATTCAAATATGGAATATGATGTGTAGGCGAGTGTGAGGGTATGTCAGGGAAGGGTCGCTTTTATGCACCAGGTCTCCCACATGTAGAAGCTGGTGCTTCCGCATTTGCTTGCGGTTTGGGGCGGAGTTTTGGGTGTAGGATGCCCTCATGGAGGGCTTTTCCGGCGGGAACCTACATAGGGAGGCTTGTGAGTTGATAGCCCACTCGAAGTGGAAAAGAGGACGCACCATTGGGAATACGTGTTCATTCTGCTCAACCAAACACTCCATGACGATCGGCTTGGTGTTGTCGTACTCCAAAAATTCCTTCATCTTCGCAGGAAGGTCAGCGGGATCTGTCAGCCGAAGGGCTTTTACGTTCATCGCTTCCGCGAGCTTGACAAAGTCGGGGTTCTTGTTCACAGTATGCGAGTAGCGGGCATCGTAGAACAGGTCTGTATATGTTGTGTCAGTAGAAGGACTAGACGAGTGGGAGAGGGAGAACGCACCTTGCCACTGAACAACCATTCCCTGGTAGTCGTTGTTCAAGATCAATACCTTGACGCCAATCCCATACTGGGAAGCGGTCTGAAGCTCCATGGCAGTCATTGAGAACGACGCATCCCCGTCAACATCGACAATGATCTTCTCGGGCGCTGCAATCTTCGCACCGATGGCACCGGGCAGTCCAAAGCCCATCGTACCGAGTCCACCGCTCGTAATCATAGTACGTGGGTGTCTCCACCTAAAGTGTTGCGCGGCCCACATCTGGTGCTGGCCAACGCCGGTGGTAATGATGACGTCCTCCTTGCGGTCCGCGGTGAGTCGATCGAGCTCCTCGATGACAGCTTGGGGCTTGACCATTTTGCTCTCTTTTGAGTATGTGAATGGATACGCCTCCTTCCAGCTCTTGATATCGTTGAACCACTGGGTGCGTGGGGACGACTTGATCAGCGGAACGAGTGACACGAGGTTGGTCACCACATCACCCAGGACGGGGATCTGCGCATCCACGACCTTGTTCACGTTCTTAGGCAGGATCTCGAAGTGAATGATGCCACCTTTGCCCTGTAGGGCGGCTGCTCGTGCGGCGGGAGCGAAAGCTGTAGATAAACCTATTAGTAGGGAGCTGGAGGACGGAAGGGAGTGTACTAACTATCGACCTTGCCCGTTACACGGTCGTCAAAACGCGCGCCGAGGGCAATAATCACGTCCGCTTTTTGCATCGCCATATTCGCGTACGCAGAGCCATGCATACCCAGCATATGCAAGCTCTTGTGGTCTAGCTCGTCGAATGCACCGAGACCATGCAGTGTGGTGGTGACCGGGATATTGCCCTTGTCTGACAGCTCCTTCAAAAGTTTTGGTCCGAGTTCAGACGAGAGAATGCCATGTCCAGCGTAGACGATAGGTCGTTCTGCTTGGTTGATGAGTGCGGCGGCCTCACGAATAATGCCCAATTCTGGTAGGGATGTCAACGGGTTTGCGGGCAACCTAGATGCGTCAGGATTGGTTGACTTCCACGGCAGAGGGGTGCGGAGGATGGCGGCGGTGACGTCCTTTGGAAGATCGACGAGGACAGGGCCAGGACGACCTGAGGTGGCGATCTTGAAGGCTTCATTTATTCTTCGCGGGAGCTCAGCAACGTCCTTGACCATGACGTTCCACTTTGTGCAGGCACGTGAGATGCCAATGACGTCCGCCTCTTGAAATGCGTCTGAACCGATGGCAGATGTGGCGACCTGGCCTGTGAAAACGATCATGGGGATGCCATCGCTGAGAGCGTCTTGCATTGGGGTGACAACGTTGGTCGCACCGGGTCCAGAGGTGACAAGGACGATGCCTGGCTTGCCTGTGACGGCAGCGTAGCCCTCTGCCATGTGACCTGCGCCCTGTTCATGGCGAGGAACGACAAAGT
>Ga0209131_1003584_pt1 | contig 10279 bp, 11 predicted proteins | sample GraSoi_2013_40cm_FD_185826 | JGI IMG/M metagenome (GOLD analysis project Ga0209131, IMG submission 185826) | Grasslands soil microbial communities from the Angelo Coastal Reserve, California, USA - Sample 9_17_2013_40cm (SPAdes) (version 2) | ecosystem: Environmental > Terrestrial > Soil >...
GTTGGGAAGCATCGGACGGGTTGGAGGCGGTTCAGAAGGCAGAAGAACTGCGACCAGATTTGATCCTGCTGGACATTGGTCTTCCAAAGCTGAATGGAATTGAAGTCGCTCGGCGAATATGTAAGGTCTCGCCCGGTTCGAAGATACTATTTGTGAGCCAAGAGTCGTCTGGTGACGCGGTGCAAGAAGCCCTTGGCACAGGCGCACGGGGCTATGTTGTCAAGACTGATGCCGGAAGCGAGCTAGTGGAGGGTGTGAACGCTGTTCTTCGGGGCGAGCGGTTTGTCGGTCGGAGGTTCTCTGGTCATGATTTCTTCGGAGCTTCGCACTCGGGAGCATAAGACCCGCAAAGTGATATCTATGGCTATTCTCTGGGTAGTGTTCGGGGCGGAATGGAGACCCACATCTTCCAACGAATCTCTGCAGAGCATTCAGCCGTTTATTCGGGGTGAGAGTCCTTGGTGATCTCAGTTGGAAACCCGCCGTTCCTATCCTGCCGCCCGTGCAGAATCGCTGGTTGAAGTGAAAGGAACGCGAGCGTGGATGGTGGTGCCGCGCTTCGGTTGCGAATTGATTGAAAGGTCTCCACCCACTAACCTAAGGCGCTCCTGCATGCTTGTGAGACCAAGCCCGGTGCTCTTCATGGCGGCTCCTGAATCAAAACCTACACCGAGATCGCTGACAGTGAGATGAATCTCTCCCGTGCTTCCCCACAATCGTACTTCGAAGCGCTTTACCCCACTATGCTTCATGGCATTGCGCAGAGCTTCTTGTAGAACTCGGAATAGAGAAAGAGAAAGTTCGGTTGGCAAGGCTGCAGGTAGATCGCGACTCCGGAAATCAATTTCCACCTTCTGGCGCTCACTAAACTCTAGGCAGAAGTTCTTCGTCGCCCCAACGATGCCCAAATATTCCAGTTTCGAAGAGTGCAGTTCGTGCGACAACAATTGAACATCGTTTGTTATTTGCGTGGTTTGGTCTCGGAGCGCTCCGATTCGGGTGCGGAGTTCCGATACCGCATCAGGGACATCTTGCTGAACTGCTCCGAGTTCTATCGAGAGAAGCGCGAGTCGTTGGACGAAGTCGTCATGCAGGTCTCTCCCAATCCGGGTACGTTCCTGCTCGTGTGCTTCGATCAGCTTTCGGCCCATGCCTAAAAGCGCCTCTTCAGCATGCTTGCGGTCGGTAATGTCCTCCGAGAAAATGAGAACCCCTCTCGGCAGCCCGTCGAGATTCTGCCAAGGGCGAATCTCCCATCGGAGCCATGTGGTGCCGCCCTCGCGATCCCAACGGTCTTCATCGGCTCGCAACGTTTCTCCCGCAAGAGCGCGGCGATGAAGTTGCTTCCACCGATCCGGAATGTCAGGGAAGATTTCGTAATGCGAACGTCCTAACAGTTGCGAACTGTCGAGTGAGAAATCCACGCACCAGCGGTCGCTTACTTGGAGATAGCGCATGTCACGGTCGAGCATCGCTACTGCGGCCGGTACATGCAGTAATGCCGCCTGCGCTTCTAAGGCGCGGTTCACTTCCAAACGCGCCTCTTCTGCCAGCTTGCGCTCCGTGACATCTACGTTGACGCCGATCATCTTTGAAGGCTCGCCAGACGCATCCATGAAAACTTGCCAGCGCCCTGCGATCCAATGAACGCTCCGGTCAGCCCAGACCACCCGCCATTCACCCTTAGTTGGTTGTCCGCTTTTCATCGCGGCGTCAACCAACTTGATGACTCCTGCGCGGTCATCGGGGTGAACGAGATTCTCGAATGCAGTCTGTGTCCCGCCGAAACCGCCCGGCGGCAAACCGTACACTGCCTCCAGTTCCGGCGTCCAAGTATTCACTCCAGTCCGAATATTCCAGTCAAAAGTTCCTATGCGAGCCGCTTGCTGTGCTAATCGCAGCCGCTCCTCGCTGGCGCGTAGTGCCTCTTCTGCCAGCTTTCGCTCGCTGATGTCACGGGCGATGCCAGAACAGCCCACAATTCTTCCACTTGAATCCTTAAGCGGCGAAATAGTTAGGGATACGTTAATTCTTTTCCCCGTTTTGGTAACACGAACCGTTTCAAACTGCTGGATGCGCCCCCCCGCTCTCAAAATTCCAAGAATCTTGTTCTCCTCATCCGCTAGCTCAGGCGGGACAAGCATGTTAATCGGCTTACCGACGGCTTCGGCCTCCGTGTACCCGTAAGTCTTCTGCGCACCCGTGTTCCAACTTACGATAATTCCATCCAGAGTCGCCGAAGCAATCGCATCGTCAGACGATTCGATAACTACGGCATGCCTAAACCGCGCTTCCTCTGCCTTCTTTTTGTCCGTGATGTCCTCCACCATCGCCAGTACGAGTGGAGATGGGCGACTCTTCAATAGAGAGATAATCAAGCGACCCCAGACCAAGGAGCCGTCTCGCTGAAAATAGCGCTTTTCTAATTGGTAGTGATCTATCACACCCGCTCGCAATTGCTGAAAAAGCGCCCAGTCCTTCTCCGCATCTTCACGAGGAGAAAAATCTACACAGTGTTTGTTACGCAATTCCTCCTCGCTGAAGCCGAGGAACGAGCAAAAGGCTGGATTCACGAAGAGCGGCTGACCTTCCAAGTTCTCCACTGCAATCCCGATGGGACTCGCGTTGAAAACATCATGGAAAAGCTGACTCTCAGGCGTCCGGGTTTGTGCTGCCTCTCCCATGGACTAGTTGTATAGCACTGTTGATGTCCGACAGCAACGCATTGCCGAGTGGTCACTACCTATGCATCAGAAGGTATATCGGGTGAACCATCTTGCCGATACTTTGTTACGAGATTTTCGGTACGGACTACGTATGCTGCGCAGATCCCCCGGATTCACCGCCGTAGCCATCCTCACGCTTGCTCTCGGAATCGGCGCCAATGCAGCGATCTTCAGCGTGACCGATGCAGTGTTGTTGAAGCTGCTTCCCGTCAGGAACCCAAAGCAACTCGTTTACTTTCGTCTGCTTTCACCGCAAGAGCACGGGAGCGTCTTCTCTCGCGCGGAATTTGTGCAGTTTCGAGAAAGGAGCCATTCGTTTTCCGGCATGTCCGCATTCGATATGGGATAGTTGGGATAGTAGCGATGCAACGCTAGTCGGAGGCGGACGCAGGACGAAGAGATTGTGTTCTAGGTACGCAAAGGCTTCGATTGGCGCGAGTTTCAAATCCGGTGGTGCTGCATCAAAGTTGAAGGACGTACCCGCATAGCCTTGGTGCGCTGCTCGCTTCTCGACGCCCATGATTCCGACGCGATGAAGTACCTCCCACAAACCCTCCATGTGGTTGTCGAAGCTTAGGTTCCCACGACCGCGCAACGACTCCCGCACGCAATGCCGCATGCGGCATCGGCATCAGGAGTATCTGGATTTCTTACGACAGATTGAGAAGAACGTTCCGTTAGAGCTGGACGTCCATGTGATCGTGGCTAATTATTTCCGAGACGGCACACTAGCTGCTCGGGAGCGATCAGCCCGCTAGGCCGGGGTTGAACTGAAAAAATTGTTATAGGGGAGCTGTGCGCGGAATTTGTACCTTTTTGTGCCCACGCGAAAATTCTTCCACTGGCGTAAGTGCTTGATTAGGAATGGCGGGGACGACGAGACTCGAACTCGCGACCTCTGCCGTGACAGCAGCGTCCAGAGGTAACTGGTTGTAATTTCACGGCACCGATCGCCACTCTCGGCGCTCTAAGGAACTCTTAAGGAAGTCTTATTGCACCCTAATTGCACCCAGATCAATGAGGTCGGCTTTCGCGTATTTGCTTGTTTCGTGGACCAAGACAATGAAAATTGGACCCGGGCCCTTATTCCCGAATGCGGATACGATCAACTTCGACGACGAGCAACTTCCCGCGGTAATGGTCCATCGTGGTATTCACCTTCAGATACGCTGTCAATCTGGCGATGAGTTCAGGAAGAATCTCTGCGTGATTGTGCATCTGCAACGCGACAATTCCTTTGTATTTCTTGGGTGGATAGTTGACGATATGGGAGAAGTCCCCGTTCAAGGACAGCAGAATGGCGTCGATTTCCTGGGCCTTCGTGATGACGACCAGGTCCGGTGATTCCACCGGTAAAACGTCCTTCAACCGCAAAACCTCATGATTCGCTTCTCGTAAGCTTTGGACGGTGGAGTTCGAGACACAGTGGTCGGCCAAGAACCGCAGGGCCATCAGACGACGGCCTCAAATTCGGCCAGTTCGCGCGCATAGTCCAGGCATGCGGCGATTTGGTCGCGCGTGAGATCAGGAAATTCCGCGATAATGTCTTCAGCGGTTTTGCCAGCGGCCAGGTAGCCGAGCACAAGGCCTACAGGAATACGTGTTCCCTTTAGGCGTGGTTTGCCACGCAGAACCTCGGGGTCGCTCGCAATGTGGTTTTTCCACCCGACCGGCATGGCCTGATACTAACGCGTTCTTATAGCAAAGGCAAAGCAGGGAAGATCAACCAGTGATAAGGTGAAATAGAAAAACCAGAGAGAGAAGGCGCTGGCGCGGTTGCCTCCTGGGACAGATTGAGCCGTCTGATTTTGTGGTACCCAAATCGGATATGAGGGAGGAGGCCTACAATTTCCAGAGCCTGCCACAGCATTCCAGAAGAACAGACTACAGTGGGTCCTGATGCCGCGCGCCATAACGAATCACCGAGCGCAAGTAACACAGGGAGAGTATTTCCCCAGCTGTTGATTCGCCACGCGACTTACCTCGCCGGCTTAGGGTCAATTCTGCTTCTTGACTGGATAACGCGCCGCGATACTGAGCCATCCTTAGGAAGATGTCAACAGCAATGAAGGAAAGGTACAGCAGAGCGGCTGTTAGCCCTTCAAACCCTGAGTGGCCGGTGTGCGAAAGGCTAGCCAAAAAATGCGCAACGACATCAAGCGCCTTTCGCTCCCCCATATTCCTGCCTTCCTACGCCCACTTGATGGAACCACTAGTGCCCTGCATGAATTTGGCAAATCACTTCGTCCACACTCGCGAGGCTCAACTGCAACAGAACTTCGAATGCAACGATCAGCGAGACAATAAACCTGCCCAGAGGTCCGACGCCAACGACCGTATCAAAGTAGATTGCGCCTTGTCACTGGTCTCACCGAACAGTCACAATCACCTGCTTGTCTGGCTAGCAGTTATGCTGTGGTCTTTTGCGCTTCTCCACTTCCGAGTTTCCCGAATCTCGCGAGCGTGTAACTTGTGCTGCGTCCTCCACCGGGATTGCGGATAAGGACCCCGCTTTCGACGAGGCCCGCAATGTCGCGCAGCGCCGTATCGCGCAGGGAGAATTCCTGACCGCCGTGGGGATGAGCAGTACGGTGAATTAAATACTGTGAGTTGGAGTTTCCGGTGTCACGTCCGGTAACTTCTTGAAAAGAAATGGCGGGGACGACGAGACTCGAACTCGCGGCCTCTGCCGTGACAGTTGGCCTTTCAATCGCTGGCACACACAGAATCAGTAGGTTAGACGTGCGGTAGTCGGCAACCGTTGGACCTATCGGGATACGCTGGCTCGTTTTTGTGCAACGACTTGTGCAACGCGGATGACTATTTCTGCGTGCGAGAATCTATCGCACACGCCTCTTTCTCGCATTGCACGTTGGCTTCGGTGAGTTTTGAGGAGCCAGATGTCACCTCTTTATCGTCCCTTTATTGTACCCAGAGATTGGCCGCTAATGCGAACCACCTGGCAAGCGGGCAGACCGGTCAACACAAGCGCCCGGAGGCATTATTCTGGTTTGCCCGTCAATCGCCAATCGGACTACGGGCGAGTCGACTCATATGTCCCCAACCTCCTTAAGGTACTACCGTGCCGCGTGCGCGGTCTGTTCTAAATAACTCGCCTCGTCAAGATCCGCAATGAGTCCGGGCCCGGTTGGGTGCCATCCCAGTCGTCGCTGGGTTTGCACGCTCGAACCGATAAGGTCGCGACCAACGAACATCCCCAGCCAACCGAAATGAGCCGCTGCCTCCTCGGGGGATTTGGACACGACCGGCACCTTGAGGCCGCGGCCGATGGCCTCAGCGATGTCTCGAACCGGCACTCCCTCTTCGGCGACCGCGTGATACCTGGCCCCCGCTTCCTGCTTCTCGAGCGCCAGCCTGTAGAGGCGGGCAGTGTCGAGGACGTGCACAGTTGCCCAGCGGTTGAGTCCGTCGCCCATATACGCTGACACACCCTTCTCGCGAGCCACCGCGATTGCATAGGTAACGAGACCCTGCTTGATTGTGTTGTGGACCTGGGGAAGGCGCACCACCGATGCTCGCACGCCACGCTTCAGCAACGTTTCACGCGCTGCTTCCGAGGCGCGGGGATACGCGGCAGAAGGAGGGAGAGGAGCATCTTCCTCAGTAGGCGTCCGCCCCTCCGCCACCGTCCCAAGCCCGGAGGTAACAAGCAGTGGCCGACCGGAGCCTTCGAGAGCCGAGCCGAGAGCCTCGATGGCACGCTTGTCGATCTCGCAGTTCTCTGCGAACTTCGAAAAGTCGTGGATGAAACCTGTGTGAATGACGCCGTCCGCAGCAGCCGCTCCGCTGCGCAGATTTTCCAGGTCGGTAAGATCACCGCGATGCACCTGGACACCTGCAGCGACAAGTGACTTGGCACCCGCATCGGAGCGAGCAAGTCCGATCACCTTATGCCCCGCACCGATTAACTCCTGAACAACCGCAGAACCGACGAAACCTGTTGCTCCTGTGACGAATATCTTCATAAATCACTCCTTGTTCTCGGCATATGGAAATCAAAATCAGTGCGCAGATTGTGACGCCGCCGCGGCATTTTTGGCGATTGCATTGAGCTCGGCGATTGTGGCCGAAGGGAGTCCCAACGCCGCCGCACCAAGATTTTCTCGAAGATGGTTTATTGAAGATGTGCCGGGTATGAGCAGAATGTTGGGAGAACGCTGAAGAAGCCACGCAAGCGCGACCTGCATTGGGGTAGCTTGCAAGGACCCCGCGACCCCGTCGAGCACGGATGACTGTAACAGCGTGAATCCTCCCAACGGGAAAAACGGGACATACGCTATGCCTTGCTTCGCGAGAGCATCTACGAAGGCATCGTCATCGCGATGTGCCAGATTGTAGAAGTTTTGGACGCAAACGATCTCTGTGATTCTCTGACCTTCCTGCAGTTGCCGGGGAGTGACGTTGCTGAGGCCGACGTGACGAACCAGCCCCTGACTCTTCAATTCAGCAAGCACCGTCAATGGCTCCTCGATCGATCCCTCCGATGGCTTCATGACTCCACCGACGCGCAGGTTCACCACGTCCAGCCGATCCACACCAAGATTTCGAAGATTGTCATGCGCTCCGTCGATCAGTTCCTGACGGGAATGGGCTGGAATCCATGATTTGTCCTGACCGCGCCGGGCGCCCAGTTTGGTTACGATCATCAGTCCGGCGGGATAGGGCTGAAGGGCCTTCTTGATGATCTGGTTGGTCACATGGGGGCCGTAGTAGTCGCTGGTGTCGATGTGGTTCACGCCAGCAGCAATCGCCTCACGGAGAACCGCAATTGCAGCATCGACGTCGCGCGGAGGGCCAAAGATTTCAGGGCCGGAAAGTTGCATCGCGCCGTAGCCCATCCGGTGCAGGCTGAATCCGGTACCTGGGAGTGTAAAGGTGCCACCGAGTTCCATCTGTTTCGTCATCGTGTTTTTCCCTTCTCCTGATTCATTTTGTCGATCTTCCTCGCGTTCGGTATCGTAACGGTTAGAAAGATTCTCCAACCATTTCTTCGCTTTTCTTCCAAAGCGCCTCGGCAGTCGTTGGATCGAGCGCGTAGGCTCGCACTCCTTCGCTGACCACCGTGATGGTGGCATCGTCTGGAACGATGTTGCCGGCGTGACAGTTCTCGCAGTATCGGCCGCCGATTTCATCTGCTGGAGCAACGACCCCAGCCCACACCGAAGTCGCGGCACCCTGCGGAATCGTTTTCCACTGGAAGGGCCCTTCTCCGTGTGCGGCGCGCTGCTCATTGATTTGCGCGACGAGCTTCTCAATCCGGCCTGGATCCGCGTAGCGACCCAGTTCAGTTCTTATCCCTCCTGGATGTACCGCTGCAGCGCGCACGCCACGTCCGCGATGCCGCTTGTCAAAGGCAACGGCGAAAAGAATGTTCGCCGTTTTCGAACGGCCATACGCGACGAAGGGCTCGTACGGTGTACGCTCAAAGTTCGGGTCTTGCAGATCGACGTTGGAATAGCGGTGGCCTGCAGAAGAGAGAATGATCAGCCGGCCGCCTGCGCGGATAAGCGGCGTGATTCGGTTGACGAAAACGAAATGGCCCAAATGATTGGTCCCGAACTGCGTTTCAAAACCGTCCAGTGTCTGTCCAAATGGCGTGGCCATTACCCCGGCATTAGCGATCACCACGTCGAAGGGTTCGCCCTTTTTGAGCAGCTTGTCGGCGCAAGCTCGCACGCTCTTCAGACTCGCAAGATCAAGTTCAACCATTTCGAAGCTTCCACCGTTGGCTGCGGAGTCCTTTCGCACCTGCGCGGTCGCCCTTTCAGCCTTGGCCAAGTCCCGAGCCGCACCCACCGCCTGCGCGCCATGCGCGACCAGGGACCGCGCCGTCTCCACACCCAGTCCTGCCGAAACACCCGTTACGAGGATCCGTTTCCCGCGCAGATTCACGCCCGACAAAACCTCGTCTGTTGTTGAGGTTGCCCCAAATACGTCTACCATTCTCTTTCTCGTTATTTGCTTATCTATATGCTTCCCTAAGGTTGTTCGAGCTCGGTACTTTGCACAACCGCTATCGGCAACCACCGCTTGAATACAACGGAGAGTCTCCCCGAACACTTAGATAATCGGAGCCTGTCTCCGGTTACATTACTTATGCCAACGAAACGCCAATCACCTCATCATTCTTTCCAGTACTCCTTGCCGAAATTGACGAACCGCCGTGACTTCGATAAAGTGGAGAATGTCTCCGGTTGCTTGGATAATCGGAGAATGTCTCCGGTTACATTCTTTTATGTCGACCAAGCGTTCTAAACCAGCCCCACGCAAGCCGCGCGCTGACGCGCAGCGGAACCGGGAACGCATTCTGGAAGTGGCGAAGCAAGCCTTCACCAGGTCGGGCGCAGACACCAGCTTGGACGACATCGCCAAGCAGGCGGATGTCGGACCGGGAACTTTGTATCGCCACTTTCCCACGCGCGACGTACTCCTTGAGGCGGTTTATCGATCTGAGGTGGAAAAGCTGGCGGCCGCGGAGCGGAAGTTTGCTGCGGCCATGCCTCCGGTGGAAGCCCTGCGCGCCTGGATGCTGCTGTTTATTGATTACATCGCGGCGAAGAAGATCATCGCCCCGGCACTGAATACGCTGGTCGGAGGTCATGCGAAGGTGATCGAAGCTTCTTACGCTCAGATCCAGGGAGCGATTCGTGCTCTGGTGAAGCGGGGGATCCAGAGCGGCGAGATACGTAAAGACCTGCACGGTATCGATCTACTTAAGGCTCTTATCGGCGTCGCTTATGTGCCCGCTAGCCCTGATTGGCAGCAAAGCGCGAGGCGGCTCGTCGATATCCTCATCACGGGCTCGCGACAAATCAAATAACCCTGGAGCTGACATCCGCATTGTCGCCATCACGCCAGGTCAGGGCGCGCGCGTGGGCTCGCCACCACCGATGTCTTAAGCGGCGACACACTCTCGCCGATTCTGATCATGTGCGGGTCGTGTCGGCTGCCTTGCGATATGGCAGGTAATCGATCGATATCAAACGGTGTCGGCGAACATCTTTTGATACCACAAGATACCAGATCTCACCTCTTATCGTCCCTTTATCGTACCTAGATTTGGCCGAGTTACGCTTCAGTCTAAATGGCGCGGGCGGATGATGCCAAGTGATGCTCGAACTCCGCCGCCAACAGAGGCAATTCGGAGATTCATTCGCTCGACGAACCGGCAGCACAACGATCAGGGACATGACAGCAGAACGTCTTTCCATATCACCCCGGAAGGCAGGCAACCGCCGCCACGCCATCTGCAAGGCCGGGGCCTGGCCAAGGGAGGTCCATAGGCTTCCACCTCCGTCCTGCATCACCTGATCTGAAGAGGCCACGGTTGTTGGCGGCGTAGATGACGCCTGGTTCGCCAGCATGAGTGGCAAAACGGCTCACCGTCGTGGCCTTCGCCCCGGGTAGGCCGCTCATTGACTGTTCCCATCTCTGAACCCCAGTCTTCCTATACACGTACGCCTCGGCCCCTCGCGGCGAATAGGCGGAGCCGGGTCCGTCTGTTGCGGACACGATCACGGTATCTGGATCAG
>Ga0209131_1003585_pt1 | contig 10279 bp, 10 predicted proteins | sample GraSoi_2013_40cm_FD_185826 | JGI IMG/M metagenome (GOLD analysis project Ga0209131, IMG submission 185826) | Grasslands soil microbial communities from the Angelo Coastal Reserve, California, USA - Sample 9_17_2013_40cm (SPAdes) (version 2) | ecosystem: Environmental > Terrestrial > Soil >...
GCCGAGTCGCAATCCGTGATCCGTCCGGTGACCCGGCCGATGTTCGCCCAGATCCGGTCGGCTACGCCGGGATGGGACGGCAGCAGCCTGATGATGGCCTCATCTCCGGTCTTGAGTGAGGCAGGATCTAACGGCGCGCCACGCCAGGCCGTAGCGCTTGCGGTCAGCGCGAAACGCCGCTCACCTCCGCCGTCTCCGATAGCGATGACCTGAGGACTGACGTCGATGATCCGGCCTGTCACGGTCCGGTAGAGGTTCGCGGGCGCAGGCGTCGCCGCCGATGCCTGCAAAGCTAGCGACGACTGCAGGATTACGGCCCTGCGGCCATTCCCGGCAACGCCATTGGTACGGCTCGGGCCGTCCGCGCCGCCGCCGCCTGCGCCGCCGCCGCCGCCCGCGGTCTTCCCGCCAGGAGCCAGGCCCATCGCGACCTGCTGCGGCTCGAAGATCGCTGCCTTCAGCAAACGGCGCATGGCGATATGTCGCGTATCAGCCGATGTGGCACCAGGGCACTGTTCGCAGCACACGCCAGCCGCCGCTTTCACCGTGCACCAGCCTTCCTCGGGCGCGCGATCACCATGTCGTGAATCACGTTCACTGAAGTTGACCATGCTGAGCTATCGAACCCGCGTCAAGTGATTTGAGCCAATCTTGTGGGCGTCATGTTTATCTGGACACTTATGGGTTCGGAGCCGGTCGAGACTGGCTTTCGGTGCATAGGGTACTGACCAGGGTTGCGTTACTATAGGTAGCGGAACGAGAGCGGAGTGTCGTGAGTACCGTTGAGGAGTGAGCGTCGGGGGCGATCACGGTGGCCAGCGGGAACGCACAGAACTGCCCGGGGTGAGCTGTCAGGCGAGCCCCGGACCGGGGCAGCGGCCAGCCGAGGGCGGTCGCGCGTCAGACCGTGCGCTGGAAACGGTTGCTGGCGCGGTGCCACACGAGCTTGAGGCGGCCCGGATAGATGCTGATTTCCGCGAATTCGTGCGCACGCGCGGGCGAGCGCTACTGCAGTCTGCGTATCTTCTGACGGGCAATCTCGCCGACGCGGAGGACCTGGTGCAGTCGGCGCTAGCGAAGACCTTTCAGGCCTGGAACAGGATCGAGGACCGCAGGGCGCTGGACGGGTACGTCAGGCGCGCGATCATCAATACCCATATCTCCTGGTGGCGGAGGCGGCGGGTCGATGAGTACCCGACTGACGAGATTCCCGATCAGCCAGTCGCGGACACGTCGGGCAACAGGGAGTTGCACGACACCCTGCAGCGTGCCATCGACCGGCTGCCGCAGCGGATGCGAGCGGCTGTCGTGCTCCGCTACTTCGAGGACCTGAGCGAAGCCGAGGTCGCGGACGTGCTCGGGGTAAGCCAGGGCACGGTCAAGAGCACGGTCTCGCGGGCGGTGGCCAAGCTCCGGACTGACTCCGACCTCCTGGCTGAGTGACGTTTCGCCGCCAACGTGGCACTATCCACCCCAGGGATGGATATTCCGGCGCGCCCGGCCTCGACGACCGGGCAGCGGGCGGGGTACGCAGCCGCAGGAGGTTCCCGTGCGCAGCACGATGATGGATGTTCCGCTGACAATCACCAGGATCATGCAGTACGGCAGCACCGTGTACGGCGACCGCGAAGTGGTGACCTACGCCGCTGATGGCCTGCGGCGCCAGACCTACGCCGAGACCGGCGCCAGGGCCGCCAAGCTCGCCAACGCACTCCGGTCGCTCGGCGTCGATGGCGACCAGCGGGTGGCGACGCTGATGTGGAACAACGCCGAGCATCTCGAGGCATATCTAGCCATCCCGGCCATGGGCGCCGTACTGCACACGCTCAACCTCCGCCTAGACCCGGAGACCATCGGCTATATCGCCACGCACGCCGGCGACGAGGCCGTGATCGTGGACTCGAGCTTGGTTCCGCTGCTGGCACAGGTTCTTTCGCACGCTTCGACGATCCGCCACGTGGTGGTAACCGGTTCGTCAGGCGATACCGACCCCACGGCGCTGGCCTCGCTGGCTGGTCCAGGCCGCGAGGTGCACTCGTACGAGGACCTGCTCGGAGCGCATGCCGCCAGCTTCAACTGGCCCGACGTGGACGAACGGTCCGCCGCGGCCATGTGCTACACCAGCGGAACCACCGGCCGCCCGAAGGGTGTCGTCTACAGCCACCGGTCGATGCACCTGCATTCAATGGCAGTCAACACGGGTTCAGTGTTCGCGATGTCCGAGCGGGACAGGGTGCTGCCGGTCGTGCCGATGTTTCACGCCAACGCGTGGGGTCTGCCGTACGCGGCGGTGATGGCCGGCGCGAACCTGATCATGCCGGACCGGTACCTGCAGCCAGAGCCGCTGGTGAAGCTGATCGAGGCCGAGCGCCCCACCGTCGCCGGCGCGGTCCCGACCATCTGGAACGCCCTGCTCCAGCACGTCCGCGCGAATGGCGGGGACCTGAGCTCGCTGCGGATCGTCCCGTGCGGCGGCTCGGCCGTGCCGCATGCGCTGATGGAGGCGTACGAGAAGGAGCTCGGGGTGACCATCCTGCAGGCATGGGGCATGACCGAGACATCGCCGCTGGGCAGCGTCGCGCATCCGCCCGTCGGCGCGACCGGCGATGACGCGTGGCATTACCGGGACACGCAGGGCAGGTTGATCTGCGAGGTGGAGGCGAGGCTGGTCGGCGATGCCGGCACGGTGCTCCCGCACGACGGCGAGGCCGTCGGCGAGGTGGAGGTGCGCGGCCCGTGGATCACCGGCGCGTACTACAAGGACGACGACCCGGAGAAGTTCAGGGACGGCTGGCTGCGAACCGGCGACGTCGGCACGATCGACCCGCTCGGGTACGTCGTGCTCACCGACCGCGCCAAAGACGTGATCAAGTCCGGCGGTGAGTGGATCTCCTCGATGGAGCTTGAGAACGCGATCATGGCGCACCCAGACGTCGTCGAGGCCGCCGTCATCGGTGTCGCCGACGAGCGCTGGGGCGAGCGGCCGCTGGCTACGGTAGTCCTGTCTCCTGGTGCGGAGACGACCGCCGCTGAGCTGCGCGAGTTTCTGGCCGGACAGGTCGCGCGCTGGCAGCTGCCTGAGCGCTGGAGCTTCATCGACGAAGTGCCGAAGACCAGCGTGGGCAAGTTCGCGAAGACCAAGATGAGGGACTCTTACGCGCGCGGCGACTACGAGATCATCGAGGTGCGCTGACTGACTCGGCAAGGCCGGGCCGGCTGCTTTGCGGTGGTCAGGCTGCTGCCGGTACCCTAAACGCGCGGTCGGCCCTGCCGCCGCCGCGGTTCCCGCTCGCGGCAAGGCGGTGCCGACCCGCGCTAAACGGTACTCTGGGGACCTTCCGCAGAGGGCTGAGGAGGCTTCGCCTAGTCCGGTCTATGGCGCCGCACTGCTAATGCGGTTTGGGTTCACGCCCATCCGGGGTTCAAATCCCCGAGCCTCCGCTCCTGACCAGCCACTATGCCGAAACGGTGTGGTGGCTGGCTGCATCTGCGGTGCCCGTTTTGTCCCGAGTAACCTGCTCGAGCGTGACCGGATATTCAACAAGCAGGCGGGGTGTATGGTTCGGCGCACGACCACGCCAGCGCAGCAGCTCACGCGAACACGCGCCTGGTCACGATTCCGTCAGCGATATCGTGCCCCAGCCAGAGTGCGAAATGATCGCCAGCGCTGAAGTAGTCGGCCGCGTCTTCCGCCGCGAGCATGACCGTGACGATCGCGTGGTCGTCCCCGATCCAGTCCGGGTTGTCGACGCTGTTCGCCACAAGCGCGCTGAAGAAGTGACTGCCGTGCGTCAGGTGATGCTCGCCGCGCACAGCCATCCGCTTGAGCTGCCCTGGCGGCAGAGTCGCAGCCGCCGGGAGCCGCGGGCAAGCCGGATCAGAATTCTGGCCAGCGCTGATGGTGACAAACGCCTGAAACTTGTACGGCTTCGGTCTCATGGCACCCCCCGAGTGCCAGCTGAGCAGAAATATTAAGCATATCAGGACATGAATTCGTGCTAACGCTCCCCGCGGATGTTCTCATCTTCACCGTTTAATTCAGGGCTGAACCAACTGCGGCCGTCAAGCGTTACCTAATGGGCGGGAGCGGCCACGGGCTGCGGCATGCCTTCGTTCAGTTCTGCCGGTACGGAGCGAAAGGAAGATCTCATGCGATTTACTCGCAGGTTCACCCTGGCAGCCGTCGGCATGGCCGCCGTTACTGGGGCGGCACTGACAGCGACTGCATCGGCCTTGGCCGCGCCAGGCGTGCACTCGGCGTTCATCGGGCACTTTCACCACACCAGCAAGGTCGCATCGACTGTGCCGCGCAATGGTGATGTCAACCCGTATGGCGTGGTGGTGGTCCGGCGCAGCCAGGGCCGCCTGCGCCAGGGCGACATCCTGGTCAGCAACTTCAACAATTCCAAGAACCTGCAGGGGACTGGATCGACGATTGTCGAGATCAGCCCGAGCGGGCGCCGGATCGTATTCGCCCACATCACCAGGGCGTCGTTGCCCGGCCGCTGCAATGGCGGCATCGGCCTGACGACGGCGCTCGTGCTCGTGCACGGCTGGGTCATCGTCGGCAACCTGCCGTCGAAGAACGGGCAGGCCGCGACCTCCTCACCCGGATGCCTGCTCGTCCTGGACAGCAGCGGCAAGGTTCGCAAGATCTTCAGCGGTCATGGCATTAACGGACCGTGGGACGCCACTGCTGTCGGCCACGGCCGGTCCGCGGCGCTGTTCGTCACCAACGTCCTGAACGGCACCGTAGCGGCGCACGGCGGCGTGGTCCATCGCGGCACGGTGCTGCGGATCGTCATCGGGTTCGGCCGCGGCCAGCTGCCTGCGATCCGAAGCGTTACCAAGGTCGGATCGGGCTTCGCCGAGCGGACAGATCCCGCTGCCTTCGTGGTCGGGCCCACCGGGCTGGGCCTCAACCGCAATGGCACGCTGTACGTCGCCGATACGGCGATGAACCGGATCACGCAGATCAGCCAGGCGCTGGTCAGGCACTCCTCAGCCGGTACTGGCACGGTACTGACGTCGGGGGGCAAGCTCAACGCCCCGCTCGGCATGACGATCGCACCCAACGGCGACGTGCTCACCGTCAACGCCAACGACGGGCGGATCGTGGAGACCAGCCCGTCCGGCATGCAAGTAGCTTCACGGTTCCTCGACCGCTCGGGCAGCCCGCCCGGAAGCGGCGCCCTGTTCGGGGTGACGCTCGCCCCGACCGGCAGCGGCGTGTACTACGTCGATGACGCGGCCAACACGCTGCGCCTGCTGCACTGACGCCTCAGCCTGAGCAGGATCGTGCGGCCGGGTGTCACTTGGGGGGGCGCGGCCGCACGATCCTCGGGGAAGAGAGGCCGGCCGAAACCTTGCTCAGGCTTCGTCAGCCGGGTCGTCGGAGGCGTCCATCAGGTACGAGTCATCGGGCACCTCGGGCAGAGGGTTGCGGTTCGCGATCATCTCGGAGTCGAGTTCGAAGTCATCCAACTCCTGCAAGACCTCGCCCTTTTTGTCTTCCTTACCCTTTTTCTCGGTGCCCTGGTTGAAGATCTCGTCACAAACCCGGCGGTAGAGATCCTCTGGATAAGGAATATGGTCGATCGTGCGCAAAGCCTGATCTTGGCCCGCTGACTCGACCACGAATTCGCCGTAGCCCAACAATCGGCCGGCAAGAGACCGGCGGAAACTCATGTCAGTCACTTTTGACAGCGGCATCATTGCCACGCTGCGGGTGAACACGCCCGAGGTCAGCAGGATGCGCTTCGAGGTAATCACGAAGTAATCGACGGCCCAGTTAATAGCCTGCCAGATCAGCCGGACCATCAGTACGCCCCAAAGGCCCCAGATGATCAAGATCAACGTGGTGTGGCCGCGCAACAAAGTAGCCGACAGGATAAAGGCAGCGAGCAATCCAGCGACTGCATAAGCGCTTGCAGGCAGAAGCACCGCCGGATGCCGCCGCACCATCGCTACGCAGTCTTCGTTCGGCAGCAAGTACCTTGCGGCGCCAGCGGGCTCCTCTTTAATGGTAGCCGCCGGGATCATGGGCTACAGCTTTATGTTGTTGAGGAACTTGGCCATCGAGTTGCCCGCCGTCTTAAGCCAGTCCAGAGCGCCGGTGACGACGTTAGCTGCTCCGTGCGGGTTGGTGGCGAGGTAGTAGATCACGAAGGCGATGCCCGCCCACGTCAGAACCTTCTTCAAATTCCCGGTCACCTCCCTACTTGGACGCACGAACTCGTGCAGGCGGCACTGGCCTCAGCATAGCCCACTACCCATTGCAGACCAATGGCAGTCAACCGCTCGTGCAACCATAGCTTCAAGGGAGTCACAGCCCAGCACAACCACGCCGATTCTTGACCGAAAGCCGTTACTGTTCTTGGTGCGGCGCGCCGGCTCCCGAGCGGACGGCCCCCGCGGCCGACGTGAACGCGCTCGATGCTGGACGGAGAAGTGACTGTGGCCGAGGTAACAAGCGGTGACTTCTGCATTGCCGTCTACCGCGAGGACGACGTCTGGGAGGCCGAGGTTCTCCCCGCGGCGGTGATCGGGAGCCTGGAATCGATCATCCACGCCCTGCGCCAGCAGCCGAGCATCGGAGGCGTGGTCGGCCTTACGGCCGTCGGCGATGACTTCTTCGTCATGACCAGGGTCACCGGCGCCCATACGGCGGTGTTCCTCTCCGATCTGACCGCATCGGTGGACTGGCCACTTGCGAGGCAGGTGCTCGAGTACCTGGACATCCCTGTGCCCTACGACGAGGACCTGGACCAGGTGCTCCCCGCCGGGGACCTGTCCATCCTGGCCGACCTCGGCGTAGACGAGATGGAGCTCTGCGCGTTGTCCGGCGACTTGGACCTGTTCCCGGATGAAGTGCTTGCCAGCCTGGCCCGCAGGGTCGGCTTCGGTGCCGCCTTCGATCGGGCACTAGAGTCATTGACCGGGCAGTGACGGACGGGTAATGAAAATGACGGATCGGTGACATGCCAGATGCCGGCGTAACGTCCGGTTACGTATCCTCGTTCGAGCCCAGCATGCGGCTGGCAATGGAACAGGCGGCCCGAACCGAGACCGGCTCCGCGACGGGTTCCGACATCCCTGTCGGCGCCGTCGTCCTCGCTCCGGACGGTGCCGTCGCCGGGACGGGGCACAACCAGTGCATCGGGACCGCTGATCCGACCGCGCACGCCGAGATCGTGGCCATAAGGCAAGCAGCCGCGACGATCGGGTCATGGCGCCTGGACGGCTGCACCCTCGTGGTCACGCTCGAGCCTTGCACCATGTGCGCCGGCGCCGTGCTGAACGCCAGGATCCGCCGGCTGGTCTACGGTGCCGCAGATTCGCGGGCCGGCGCGGCCGGCTCGCTCTGGGACGTCGTTCGGGACCGCAGGCTCGGGCCGCCCGTCGAGGTGATCGGCGGGGTGCTCGCCGAACCGTGCGCGGCCCTGCTCACCAGCTTCTTCGAGCGGCTGCGGGCCGAATAGCCCCGGCTAGGCAAAGTCAGCGGCGGCGGACGCGCTGCCTGGCTCTTCCTCAGGTAGGCTCAGCGGCGGTGGAGTCGCCTAGTGGCCGAGGGCGCACGCCTCGAAAGCGTGTGAAGGGGCAACCCTTCCGTGGGTTCAAATCCCACCTCCACCGCTGCTGACCTGGGATGATGCGGAACCCGTCCTCGGCGCTCGTCGCCTGGATGACGTCCTTTGTCTCAGTTTCTGGCTCATTAAACTCATCGACTTATGCCTCATTCCGGACAAACCAATGTCACGGCGAGGACCTGCCAGGTTCCGTTGTGCCTGGTCAGGAATGTGCCGGACGACGGCGAACAGAACGGCGCACGCCGCCGAAGGGTGCGCCCTATCCGTTCAGGGCTGGCCGGAACCGTCCGCGACCGGCCGGATGCCCGCCACGGTCAACCTCAACGTCGACCTCGACATCATGCTCGCCGTGCTCGCCCAGGCCCTCACCGCCGCGCTCCGCGCCCGGCTACGCCGCCGCCACCCCCGAAGTCATCCAGCGCCGCTTCCCGAAACCCCCGGCCAGATCATCACCACCAGCGACACCATCACCATCCGGCTCGAACGCGCGCCTGCGCACCCGTCCTCCGCAAGGCCAGCCTGCCCGAAGGTACCCGCATACCCTGGCTGGGCAACCGAGCCATCCACTACGAGTTCAGCTGACCTTGCGCCGATCCGGCTGCGTGGAAATCCGCGCTAACGAAACGACGAGTTCCGGTCAGCCGCCCTTGCTACCTGGCGTCCGGGATATCCATCAGCAGGCCAGCCGACCACATGGCTGCACGGAGCGGCTCCATCACGGCGGTGGCCTAGTGGCCGTGCCCGGCCAGTGCCGGTTCCGCCACGACGGCAGCCGGCATCAGCGGCGCGGAGTAGGGCCATTGCGGCGCTAGACCCATCGCGACGGCCACATCGGGCACGCCGGCACCGGACCGAATCGGGTCGACGAACGGCAGCGGCCGGCAGGCAGCGAGGATGACCTGGAAGAGGTGGTCCACGCGGCTCAGGTCGCGGATCGGTGCGCCGCGCCGTTGCTCGGGCCGGAATCGCGGATGGTGGGCCAGGATCAGCGCCGCGGCTGCCGCCACGTGTGCCGCAGCCGCGCCGCTGCCGTCCAGCGGGCCGTAGCTCGCGGGCGGCAGGCCGGAGACGATTGCCACGCCGGGAGCGCAGCAGTCCAGGCCCGGGCCGGTGCTGGCGAATGCCGGGACGAACATGCCGTCCGGCGCAACCTGCGCGCCGATATGCGCGGCGTGGCCGCTGTCGGCCGGGAAGGACCGGAGCTGTCCGACGGCACCAACAGCCAGCACGCCCGGTTCCGCGGCTGGGTAGGTGATCGGCCCGGCCGAGTCGCCAGCCGCTGCGATGCAGGCAACTCCGCTGGCGCGGGCGTGCTGGACCTTCTGGCTCAGCAGCCACGACGTCTCGGTGATGCCAACGGAGATCATGGCAACGTCAACCTCGAGATTGATGCAGTAGTCGAGCGCTTCGATCAGGTCGCACGCCCGGCCGCCGGGCACGGCGCGGCAGACATGCACCTCGGTTTCCGGCGCGAGCCCGACCACGCCGGCCCCGTCGTCGCGGCCGGCGATAAGTATCGCCTCATGAGTGCCGGTGCCGAGTAGGTCCCGCCGCCAGCTCTTGTCGTCCTCTCCGACCACGTCGCGGCCGTCGGCGATCCGGTCGGCGAGATCCGGGTGGCCATCCGCAACGCCGGCGCCCACAAGCGCAACCCGCACGCCGCTGCCCCGGTGCGTCGGCGGCAGCCGGTCGAATCCCATGGCGCGGGCGCCCCAGGAATCGAGGGCGTGCTCCTGGAAGTCCGGATACGTGGTGGTGATTCGGTGGCAGACCACGGCGACCGGCACGCCCGGAGTCAGCTCGGGGCGGATGATCCGCGTCGGCCAGCATCCGGCACAGCACAGACACGGCAGCGTGCTCCACCGGCCGTCCGCCATCGTCGCGCACCCGCACCATGATCTGGTCGACTTCGCCGGCCGCCGCGATAGATACGCGGGCGAACTCCGGGTCCGCCGGGATGCCCGCCGGGACCCGAGCGATTAGGAATGTCTACGGGATTGGCCGCCATTCGCCGACCGACGCACGCAGATCAGCCTGCTATGAATTGGCGGCACCGACATATTCGGCGGTGTCTCAGCTGAGGACCGGTAGTTGAGGCGCCGTCGGCCGATCCCGTTGGGCGACTGTGACCGCGGTTGCCGCCATGTCGTGCCCGGCTGCGCGGGATGCTGGCTGGCTGTCCGGCGGGACGTTCGTCTCTGCCGCTGCCGGGCCCGGGTCCATGACCATGCACTACAGCGGCGCTGCCAGCGCGAGGGCCGGCTCGGCTGGGTGCTTCGCCCGGGCCCTGGGTGGCGCCGGGCGTGCCGCGTGCCAGTGGATAGTCCGTCCGGTTCCAGGGCGGGGTAGTAAGGATCGTGCGATGCGACGGCAGATCTTGATGACGGCGGTCACGGCGGCGGCCACGCTGACCGCATTAGCCCCAGCAGGCGCTGCCCCAGCCCGCGCGGCGGCCCTGGGCACGCGAGCGGCACCGGGCGCGACTGTGGGTGGCGTGCTACAACGGCCGGGTGAATAGCCAGGACTTCGCCTCCTCGATGGCGCTGAGCCCCGACGGCAGCAGGGTGTTCGTCACCGGGAAGAGCGACGGCGGCCGGACGACCAGCGACGACTACGCCACGGTGGCCTACAGCGCCGCCAGCGGGAAGCGGTTGGGGGTCAGCCGCTACAACGACCCGCGAACGGTGCCG
>Ga0209131_1003588_pt1 | contig 10275 bp, 9 predicted proteins | sample GraSoi_2013_40cm_FD_185826 | JGI IMG/M metagenome (GOLD analysis project Ga0209131, IMG submission 185826) | Grasslands soil microbial communities from the Angelo Coastal Reserve, California, USA - Sample 9_17_2013_40cm (SPAdes) (version 2) | ecosystem: Environmental > Terrestrial > Soil >...
ATCGCCACCATCGCCCAGGACGGGCACGTCCTTTTCACGCCGTTCTTCGGTCCGGCGCCGCGGGCCGACTTGCCGCGCATCCGTCAATGACGAGCAAACCTGGCACCCACTGATGTATTAGCGGCCGGTGAAGACCGGCGGGCGCTTCTCGGCGAAGGCGCGGGGGCCCTCCTTCGCGTCCGCCGACTTGAAGACCTCCATGCCGATCCTGGACTCGACCGAGAACGCCTCGTCTTCGGCCATACCCTCGGTCTCCCTGATCGTCCGCAGGATCGCCTGCACGGCGAGCGGGCCGTTGGCGGCTACCTGACCGGCCACCTCAAGGGCCCTGGCCAGCGCTTGCCCGTCCGGCACGACCTCGCCGATCAGCCCGATCCTGAGCGCCTCATCAGCCGTGATGTGACGGCCGGTCAGCAGCAGGTCGGCGGCGACGGTGTACGGGATCTGGCGGACCAGCCGGACCGCTGATCCGCCGAGCGGGAACAGCCCCCAACGCGCCTCCGAGATCCCGAATCGCGCGCTCCGCCCGGCGATCCTGATATCGGTCGCCTGCAGGATCTCGGTGCCACCCGCGATCGCCGGGCCCTCGACCGCGGCGATCAGGGGCTTGCGCAGACGCCGGCCCTTGAGCAGCGCGTCAATGACCGACAGATCCAAGCCCCCTTGGCGAAACGAATCGCCAGGGTGAGCTGCCGTCATGGCTTTCAAGTCCGCTCCGGCGCAGAACGCACTTCCGGCGCCGGTCAGCACGGCGACCCTGATGTCAGGGTCGGCATCCACCTCGTTCCATGCCTGGCGCATCAGCGCCATCATCGGCCCGCTGAGCGCGTTCCGGGCCCGCGGGCGGTTCATCGTGACAACGACGACGTGCCCCCGCCGCTCGATCAGCGCGTGCGGCTGCTCAGTCTGCTGCTCGGAACCGCTAGGTCGGCCGTCCTCGACCTGGCTGTCGTCGCGCGGACTGGTCGCGGGCATCGCGTGGGCATCTCCTGGTCGGCCGAGTCTTGCCACCAGACTGTAACAGGTTCTAGTTTCGGTCCCATGGCACTGAACATTGCCGATCTGTTCGAGCACGCTGCCGACGCGTTCGGCGACCGGATGGCGGTGGCCTGCGGGGATCGGCACGTGACCTACCGGGAGCTTGACGAGCGCACGAGCCGGCTCGCTCACCACCTGGCCGCCGTCGGGGTCGGGCGCGACGATCACGTCGGCCTGTACGCTCGCAACTCGATCGAGGCGATCGAGACGCTGATCGCCTCGTACAAGCTCAGGGCCAGGGCAGTCAACATCAACTACCGGTACGTCGAAAGCGAACTCCGGTACATGGCCGCCGACGCGGATCTGGTCGCCCTCGTCTACGACAGCCAGTTCGCGCCGATGGTCGCCGCTGTCCTGCCGGACGCACCAGGCGTGCGCGGAGCCGTCGTCATCGACGACGGCTCCGCTGCCTCGACCAGCGCGCCTGGAACGCCGTACGGCGAGGCGCTCGCGGGCGCCTCGCCGGAGCGCGACTTCGGCCCGCGCAGCGGCGACGACGTCTACCTGATCTACACGGGCGGCACGACTGGGTACCCGAAGGGCGTGCTCTGGCGGCACGAGGACATCTGGCGGACACTCGGCGGCGGCATCGACTTCATCACCGGGGAGCCGCTGCCCGACGAGTGGGAGCAGTCCAAGCGCGGCGCGGCGGGCAACGGGCTGGTGAAGTTCTGCGCCGCACCGCTCATCCACGGCAATGCGCAGTGGGCGGCGATCGCTGGGCTGTTCGCCGGCGACACCATCGTGCTGCTGCCTAGCTTCGACTCGCACGCGATCTGGCAGTCGGTTCAGCGGTACAAGGTCAACGTGCTGGTCATCATCGGCGACGCGATGGCCAGGCCGCTGATCGAGGCACTGGCCGAAGGCGGCTACGACACCTCGTCGCTGGTCGCCGTGTCGTCGAGCGCGGCGTTGTTCTCGCCCGTGGTGCGGGACGCGTGCCTGGCGGCGCTGCCGAACGTCGTGTTCACCGACGCGATCGGCGCATCGGAGACCGGGTTCACCGGCATCAGCTTCGTGTCGGCCGGGTCGCAGACTCGCGGCGGGCCGACCGTGATGCCCGGCCCGGACACCGTGGTGATCGACGACCAGGGCCGGCGGGTGGGGCCCGGCGAAACCGGCAGGCTGGCCAGGGGCGGCCACGTGCCGCTCGGCTACTACAAGGACCCGGTCAAGACAGCTGCGATGTACGCCGAGGTTGACGGGGAGCGGTTCGTCGTGCCTGGCGACTGGGCCAGGGTGGAAGAGGACGGCTCGATCACCTTGCTCGGCCGGGGCAACGTGTCCATCAACACGGGCGGGGAGAAGGTCTTCCCCGAGGAGGTCGAAGGCGCGATCAAGGAGCATCCCGACGTCTTCGACTCGCTGGTCATCGGGATTCCCGACGAGCGGCTCGGGCAGCGCGTCGCGGCGATAGTGCAGCCGCGGCCCGGCGCCGACCTAGATCTGGGCGCGCTCGAGGCCGTGGTCCGCCGCAACGTCGCCGGATACAAGGTGCCGCGTACGGTCTGGCTGACCGACGAGATCGGCCGGACGCCGAGCGGCAAGGCCGACTACGTCTGGGCCCGCAAGTTCGCCGACGCGAAGCTCGCCGCCGCCGCTCCCGGACACCCGGCACCACCGCCCGGGCCGGCCGCACCGCCCGGCCCGGCCGCACCGCCCGGGCCGGCCGCACCGCCCGGCCCGGCGAGCGGAGCCGCTACCGAGGCGGGCAGCTGACCATGCCGCTGCGCACGCCGCTCTGCGACCGGTTCGGCATCGAGCACCCGATCGTAGGGTTCACCCCGTCCGAGTACGTTGCCGCTGCGATCAGCAAGGCAGGCGGCCTCGGCGTCCTCGGCTGCGTGCGGTACAACGACGCCGACGAAGTTGAGGCAGCACTGACCTGGATGGACGCCAACACCGACGGCCGACCGTACGGTGTCGACGTCGTGATGCCCGCCAAGGTTCCGGCCGAGGGCACCCAGGTCGACTTCGGCCTTATGATCCCAGTCGGCCACAGAGAATTTGTTGACCATACTCTGCGGCGCCTCGGGGTGCCGCCGTTGCCCGCCGATCGGGAGCGGCGGGACGGTGTGCTCGGCTGGCTGCACTCGGTCGCTCGCGCGCATGTCGAGGTGGCCCTCGACCATCCGGTCGCGCTGATCGCGAACGCGCTCGGCTCGCCGCCGGACGACGTAATCGCGGCCGCACATGACCACGGGATCGCGGTCGCCGCCCTGGCCGGCAAGGCCGAGCACGCGGCCAGGCATGTCTCCCGCGGCGTTGACATTGTCGTCGCGCAGGGCTACGAGGCGGGCGGGCACACCGGCGAGATCGCCAGCATGGTGCTGGTACCAGAGGTCGTTGACGCGGTCGGTCCCGGCGTGCCAGTCCTCGCCGCCGGCGGGATCGGCTCTGGCCGGCAGATCGTGGCGGCGCTCGCCCTCGGCGCGACTGGCGTCTGGATGGGCTCGTACTGGCTGACCACGCAGGAGTACACGATCGGGACAGGCGTGCCGGGACTCAGGGACGCGCTGCTCGCTGCGACGTCGTCGGACACCGTTCGGTCGCGCATCTACAGCGGCAAGCCGGCCAGGCTGCTCAAGAACGAATGGACCAGGGCCTGGGAGGAGCCAGGTGCTCCGGAGCCGTTGCCGATGCCGCTGCAAAACCTGCTGGTCAGCGAGGCGCACCAGCGTCTGATGGATTCGGGCAACCCGGCCGTGGTCCCGATGCCGGTCGGCCAGATCGTCGGCCGGATGAACAGCGTCCGGCCTGTCGCCGAGGTCATGGCGGGCCTGCTCGCCGAGGCCGACGACGCCCTCAGCCGCCTAGATCAGCTGCACTGACCTTGCCGACGTGTTCGTGATCACGCGGGGATGGCTGTTCTATGAACCACAACCGCGTGATCATCAACGGGCTGGTTAGTACACGAGCCTCAGCGCGCCGTCAGCAATGGAATTCGGTGAGCGTGTTGTTGCCGTCTGTCCCTACTGCCCAGAAGCCGCCGCCATTGGGCACTGCAGCGACACCATATAGCCAGTTGTCTCCTGGGCCGACGCCTGGGCTGGCCATCGCGGTCCATGAGGTGCCGTTCCAGTGCTCGGTGAGCGTCCTGAACGCCGTCCCGAGGGACGTGCGGCGGCTGCCGACCGCCCACGCGTTCCTGGTTCCCGTCGCTGCAGCGGCCTGCAGCGAGTTGTAGTCGGCAGCCGGGCTGGCGGCAGGGACGAGGGACCAGCCCGACCCGGTCCAGCGTTCGGCGAGCGCGCGGGTCTGGTTGCCCTTCAGGTAGCTGCCCACCGCGAGCGCGTAGCGGGCGCCCGGCGCGGTCACGGCCTGGAGGAACCGGTCGCCATCGCCGGGGCTGACCGTCTTGCCCAACGTCCACGCCTGGCCGTTCCAGCGCAGCGCCAGTGTCTGGCCGAAGGAGACCGAATCGCTCCCGACCGCCCAGATCGGACCGAACACGGCTGCCGCCGCGCCGAACAGGAAGTTGTCGCCTGAGCCCACGCTCGGGCTCGCGACGATGCTCCACTTCGCGCCGTTCCAGCGCTCGGTCAGTGTCCGGCGGTGGCCAGGATCATTGTGATAACCGACCGCCCAGATGTCGGCCCCGCTCCTGGCCGTGGCGGCGAGCAGCGTGTTCTCGCCCGGTCCGGAATTCGGGCTGGCCATGACCGACCATTTCACGCCGTCCCAGTGCTCGATCAGCGTGCGGAAGCTCGTGGTCGTCTTCTCGTAGAAGCCGAATGCCCAGGCGTTCTTCGGTGTGATGGCGACTACCGCGGCGAGCGTGTTGGTGGTGTGGAAGCCGGCGGCCGGGTTCGGGCTCGGCACGATCATCCAACGGGTGCCGTCCCAGTGCTCGATCAGGGTCCTAAAGGCGCCGCCAGTGTTGAAGGAGCCCACGGCCCAGACGTCTTTGGCCGAGGTGGCGGCCACCGCACTGAGCGTCGCCGATCCCGTGCTCGGGCTCGGCTTGACAGTCCAGCCGGCGCAGGCGCGCTGGCCTGCCGCTGCGGGCGATGCTGTCGCCAGGGCTGAGAGCACCAACGTCGCCACCGTGGTAACTCCGGTCGCGGTCCGGGCGATCCACGGCATGTCAAGCCCCCTCGCCGGGCAGCGGCTTGCCCGTCTGTTGAGATGCAAGACCATGCTATGGCGCTACTGCCCGATTTGGCTGCGTCGATCACAACAAGCTGGCTGCGGATGCGGCACGCAAAGTGTGCCAGATTTGGGCGACTGCAATACTCCGCCAAATGGAATCAACGCGGCGGGGTTTCCTCAGGTCGGCTGGCCTGACGGGTTTCGGGGCGAGCGCGGCAACGGCAGGTGTCGTGCTGCCCGGCGAAAGCCAGTCAGCCGGTGCCACAGTCGGCGGAGCCACCGGTTCGCTGGCATTCCACGGTGAGCACCAGGCGGGCATCGCCACACCTGCGCAGGAACACCTGCAGTTCGCGGCCCTTGACATGGTCAGCCGTTCGCGGGCCGATCTGCGTGACCTGCTCCGCACGTGGTCTAGCGCCGCGGCCATGATGGCCGTCGGCAAGCTGGTCGGCCCGGTCGAGACAGGTAGCAAGCCGGCCGGCGACACGGGCGAGGCTCTCGGCCTGCGCCCGGCGAGCCTCACGATGACGTTCGGCTTTGGCCCTTCGCTGTTCGGCAACGGCGACAGGTTCGGCCTAGCCGCGCAGCGCCCCGCGCCGCTCGTGGACCTGCCTTCCTTCCGTACCGACGCCTTGCAGCAATCGATCAGCGGCGGAGACCTCGGCGTGCAGGTGTGCGCTAACGATCCGCAGGTGGCGTTCCACGCCGTGCACGAGCTGATGAGGCTCGCGCAGCCGGTGGCCAGGCCGCGGTGGCTGCTCGCCGGCTTCGGCCGGACCGGCAACAGCCGCGATCAGCCGATCCCGAGGAACCTGATGGGCTTTTTCGACGGGACAGCCAATATCAAGGTCGAGGACACCACGGTGCTCAGGAACTCCGTCTGGGCCGCGGGACCCGTCTCGCCCGCCTGGATGCATGGCGGCTCCTACCTGGTAGCGCGGCGGATCGAGATCGCGCTCGGGCAATGGGATCAGACGGCCGTGGTCCGGCAGGAACGGACGATCGGCCGCAGCAAAGTCGCCGGCGCCGTGCTGGCGGATCTTCCGTTGCACGCGCACATCCTGCTGTCGTCGCCCGGCGCGAACAACGGCGCCAAGCTCCTGCGACGCGGGTACTCCTACGTTGACGGCATCGACCGGGCGTCCGGCGCCCCCGCAGCCGGCGTGCTGTTCATGTGCTATCAGCGCGACCCGCGGCGTCAGTTCATCCCAATTCAGCACCAGCTCGCGGCGCGGGATTCACTGAACCAGTTCATCAGCCACGTCGGCAGCGCCATCTTCGCTTGCCCGCCCGGAGCCACTGCAGGCGGTTACGTGGGGGAGGGGCTCCTCGGCTGACGCACCATGTCCAGCCGCTTTGCCTTCTGGCTTACGCGACTTCGAGATCGGTTTGCGTGAAATCGTTGCCGGCAAACAGCAGCGGCTCGCCGACCAACCGCGCTACGGCGTATGTCAGGCAGTCGCCGAAGTTCAGCTGGGCCTTGACAACATTTACGGCCGCCAGGCTGATCGGTACCCGCGCATCGGCCTCGCCGAGCTACGGGAGTCGGGCGCTGGCCTTGTGATCCTGCCCGATGAGCCGTACCAGTTCAGCGCCGACGATGGTCCCGAGGCGTTCCCCGGCATCCCCGCCGCCCTGGTGAGCGGCCGTCACCTCACCTGGTACGGCCCATCGCTGGCAGAGGCGCCTGCGGTCCTGCGGGGTCAGCTTGGATGCTAGTCGTTATTGCGCTTCCAGTGTGGCCTGCCGAAGAGTCGCCCGATCACGTCGTGCATGCTGTGCCCGGTGTCCGCGAGCGCGTCCACGTTGTACACGGGCGGTCCGGACGGCGGCGGCAGCTTGGCGGCCTCCTCGTCGTCGAGGCTGGACCTGATGTGCGTCGTCGTGAACTCCGGCAGGCGGTCGGCATCGACAAAGCGCAGGCCGTGCCGGGTGGCGATCACGATGCCCTCGAATATGTCCAGTTCAGAAACCTCGAGCACGTGCTCGAGGGTGCCGATCTGCTTTCCCGAGCTGCTCAGCACCGGCGTGCCGCGAACAGCGGCCTGGAACGAGATCGGTGTTCCGTCCGTCATGACACCCGCCTCCAGCTCGATGCGATTCCGCATTGCCCGATCGCGCACCAGCGACCGTATCACCGCGGCGCCACGCGGCCCTGAGCCGCGTCAGCTGCTGGCGAGCGCGGCGCCTAGGCGGCGAAGCTGCGCCGTCGCGCCGCCGAGAGCAAACTCGTTCTGCTTGGCGGCGGTGAAGTACCTGTGCAGCGGGTGAGCCGTGTCGATGCCCACGCCGCCGTGAATGTGGACGGCGGTGTGCGCGACCCGGTGGCCCCCGTCGGCAGCCCAGAACTTGGCCGTGGCTATCTCCACCTCGCCCGGCAGGCCGGACTCGAGCCGCCAGGCTGCCTGCCACATCGTCAGCCTGATCGCCTCCACATCGATGTAGGCGTCCGCGAGCCGCTGCGCCACCGCCTGGAACGCGCCGATCGGCCGCCCGAACTGCTGCCTGGTCCGGGCGTGCTCGGCGGTCAGTTCGAGCGCCCGCTCGGTCACGCCCAGTTGCGTCGCGCAGATGCCGACCGTCGCATGGGCCGCGAGCCAGTCCGCGACCTCCGACCCCGGCCGGCCAAGCAGCCGTTCGTCTCCGACTTCGACGCCGTCGAGGTCAAGCCGGGCCGAGCCGGCGCCGTCGGTCAGCCGCTGCGGCTCGGCAGTGACCCCGGGATCGGCCCGCTCGACGCAGAACACAGCCGCGCCGTCCTCAGTCGCGGCGGGCACGAGGAACAATCCGGCTGCCTCACCGGCCGGCACGGCGGTCTTCGTGCCGCGCAGGCGCCAACCTCCGGCGGATCGCTCGGCGCGCGTCGCGGGCGCTCGCGGGTCGTCGCCGTCCGGCTCGGCCAGCGCGGCGGTGAGAATTAGGTCCCCGGCACCGGCCGGGACGGCCCAGCGCGTGATCTGCTCGTCGGTCCCGAACCGCGCGATCGCGCTGGCCCCGAGCGCGATCGAGCTCAGGTACGGAACCCGCGCGACCGCGCGCCCGATCTCAGTCAGGATCGAACACCGCTCGGCCAGGCCGTAGCCGTCGCCGCCCGCCGCCTCGGGCAGGGCGGCTGCCAGTATCCCGGCTTCGGCGAGATGGGCCCACAGCGTGGCGTCCAAGCCCTGGCGGGCCTGCTCGAGCTCGGCCAGCCGGCCGGGCGTCGCATGATCGGCTAGGATCGACCGGCTCAGCGACGACAGTTCGTCCTGGGCTTGCGTAAAAGCAAAATCCACAGCTACTTCCTCCCTCCGTGTCAGCGCCGGTAAGGCAAGCCGAGCGCGAGCATGGCGATCATGTCGCGCTGGATCTCGTTCGTGCCGCCACCGAACGTCAGGATGAGCGCGGACCGGTGCATCCGCTCGATCCGGCCGGCCAGCAGCGCGCCTGGCGAGTCGGCGCGGACCGTCGCGTTCGCGCCGAGGACCTCCATGAGGAGCCGGCAGGCTTCGATGGTCAGCTCGGTGCCGTAGATCTTGGTGGCCGACGCGGCGGCCGGCCCGAGCGCCTGGCCGGCGTCGGACCTCGATGCGATCTGCCAGTTCAGCAGCTTCAGCACCTCGGTCTTGGCGTGCACGCGGGCCAGGTGAATCTGCGCCCATTCGGCGTCGATCACTGGGCGGCCATCCGAGGTCCGCGCCTGCGCAGCCCAGTCGCGCACCTCGCGCAGCGCGGTCTGCAGCGGTGCAGCCGAGGTCAGCGCCACACGCTCGTGGTTGAGCTGGTTGGTGATCAGCGGCCAGCCTTGGTTTTCCTCGCCGACCAGGTTGCCGGCTGGGACGCGGACGTCGGAGTAATAGGTGGCGCTGGTGGAGACGCCGGCCACGGTCGGGACCGGGGTCCACGAGAAGCCGGGGGCGTCGGTCGGGACGATGATGATCGACAGGCCTTTATGCCGTGGTGCGTCGTTGTCGGTCCGGCAGGCCAGCCAGACGTAGTCCGCGTAGCTGATCAGCGACGTCCACATCTTCTGGCCGTTGATCACGTAGTCGTCGCCGTCGCGGATGGCCGTGGTCCGCAGGGCGGCCAGGTCGGTTCCCGCCTCTGGCTCTGAGTAGCCGATCGAGAAGTGCAGCTCCCCGGCGGCGATCCTGGGCAGGTAGAACGACTTCTGCTCGTCCGTCCCGAATCGCATGATCGTGGGTCCCACGGTGTTGATCGTGAGGAATGGCACAGGCACGCCGGCCACGGCAGCCTCGTCGGTGAAGATCAGCTGATCGGTAACCGTGGCGTCGCGGCCGCCGTAGGTCGCCGGCCAGCTCAGCGTCAGCCAGCCGTCGGCACCAAGCTGCCGGACGGTCTCCCGATAGGCCGAGCCGTCGCCGTAGTCTCCGGCGGTCCTGGCCAGGGCGGCCCGGCGCTCGGGCGTCATCAGGGCAGCGAAGTACTCGCGGAGCTCACTGCGCAGCTTCTCCTGCTCCGGCGTGTAGGTCAGGTGCACTCTGCCCTCCGCTGCGGTGACGGCCCGCTTGGCCCCCGGGAAGTTAGTTGCCCCCCAAGGAAGTAGAACGTGTTCTAGTCTAGCCGTGGCAGGAGTTCAGCCGATAGCAGTCGCCCGCCGAAGTGAATTATCTGGAAGTATCCGGGGGCACCGGTGACCCCGGATCCTTCCAGATCATGGAATGGGCGGGAGCAGGAGGCAGCTGTCCCCGAATTCGTGGCCGAGATAGTCGGGGCCCCCGGCTTTGTCCGCTTCGCCGTACGCGGCCCTGACGAGAGCCCGGCCGGCGACGGCCTCGAGCAGCGCCAGGTGCGAGGCCTCGGGGTCGTGCCAGCCAGTGATCAGCCCGCTGACAACCCGCGCCGGGTACTCGGCTCCGAGCACGAGGTCGGTCCATCCGTGACTGGCCACGACGGTGCCGTCGGCCGCGGCGGCGCTCTCCAGCGCGCGGGTGACTGTTGTGCCGGCGGCCACCACCCTGCGGCTCGCGGACCTGGTCAGGTTGACCAGCCTGGCCGTGCTTTCTGGAACCGAGAACCGCTCTGGCAGCGGCTGCTCGCCGGCCTCGAGCGATGCGACGCCTGCGTGCAGGGTGATCGGCGCAACGACCACGCCAGAGGTGATCAGGTCGAGCACGAGGTCGGCGGTGAATGGCCGGCCAGCGC
>Ga0209131_1003590_pt1 | contig 10272 bp, 12 predicted proteins | sample GraSoi_2013_40cm_FD_185826 | JGI IMG/M metagenome (GOLD analysis project Ga0209131, IMG submission 185826) | Grasslands soil microbial communities from the Angelo Coastal Reserve, California, USA - Sample 9_17_2013_40cm (SPAdes) (version 2) | ecosystem: Environmental > Terrestrial > Soil >...
AGCTGACGGCGAACAGGCTGGCCGCAAAACTGCCCTTCAATGCCCCTCAAAGGCAGTCTCAGGCAGTCTCAGTCACCGGTTTTGTGTTCGAATAATGTGCATGACCTGGGTGGAGCTATGGGGATTCGAACCCCAGACCTCTTGCATGCCATGCAAGCGCTCTACCAACTGAGCTATAGCCCCTGGAAGCACCGGGCGACCGCACCGAGTTCCGTCGCCAGCGCCACGCCAGTGTACAAGAAACTGGCGCAGCTCCGTCGCGTGCCAGTCGTCCGCCGGACTGGTCCTCAGCCAGACGATCGACCCGCCACCACCGAACCCACGCGGGCAGCCGGGCACGACCCGTCTGCGTCAGTCCTCATCTCCTAGCTCGGCGACCTCGACCGGCTCGGGCAGCGCTCCGACGTTGAACTCAAGCAGCCGCCACCGACCCCCGCCAACTCGCCGCGACAGCAGCGACCAGCAACAGTTTCCCATTCCGCCTGTCACCCGCTCGTCCAACCCAAGCAGGCGGGACATCCCCCAGGTCAGGGAGGCCCCGTGGCCCACAACGACGACGAGCGACCCGGGCTCGGACTGGTCGGCGATCCTAGTCAGCGCGGCGGCCGTCCGCTCTGCCACGTATTCCGAGGTTTCGCCGCCCGGCGGTTGCCAGGTCGCTAGATCCTCGGGGTACCGCTGCCTGATCTCCTCCGTCGTCAGGCCCTCCCAGGCCCCGCCGTGCCGTTCCCGCAGGTCCTTATCAAGCCTGACCTCCAGCCCGGTGAGCCGAGCCAGATAGCCGGCAGTCGCGCTCGCGCGCACCAGGTCGGACGACCAGATCTGCGTCGGGGCCAGCGTGGTCAGATGACGCGCGGCGCGCTGGGCCTGCGCCCGGCCGACCCCGTTCAGCGGCACGTCACGTTGCCCCTGGAACCGATGCTCCGCGTTATAGGTGGTTTGTCCGTGCCGCCAGAGGACCAGCCGCAGCAGGTTCAGCCGGCCACTCCCGACCTCGGCGCGGCTGCCGGCGGTCGCGGACCGCTCGACACCACCGTCGACCACGCCGACGGCCTGCACAGCGGCGGCTGGCGGCACTGGAGCAGCCGGCGACGATTCACCGGCCGATGACGCGGCTGCGGCGGGCGCCTCGCCCGGGCTCAGTTCTGGTCCCTGACGGACCGGCCCGCTGTTACGGTCTCGGGCAGCTCAATCATCGGGCAGTCCTTCCAAAGCCGCTCAAGCGCATAGAACACACGCTCCTCAGCGTGCTGGACATGGATCACGATGTCGAGGTAATCGAGCAGCACCCAGCGTCCCTCGCGCTCGCCCTCGCGTCGCACGGGCTTGGCGCCTGCCTTGGCGAGCTTGTCCTCGATCTCGTCGATGATCGCGCGCACCTGCCGGTCGTTTGCGGCGGAACACAGCAGGAAGGCGTCGGTGATCACCAGCTGATCGCTGACGTCGTAGGCGATGATGTCGGTAGCTAGTTTGTCGGCCGCGGCCGTCGCCGCGATCCTGATGAGCTCGGTGGCCCGTTCCGTGGCAGTCACGAGTGCTGCGTGTCCTCCTTGGCTGAAGCTGCGACCCCCGGACCTGCCGACCCGGTACAGAAACGCCACAGCGGCAAGTTCAGCGTATCCCGGCCGGCCGACATTGCTGAACGCTAGCCATCCCGCCGCGCGGCAACTTGCGTTGATATCGCCCAGGCCGCGACGACCAATCCCAGGGCGGCAACCATTGCCACCCCCGCTGGCCAGGTCCGTTCCTGCCCGGCGTAACCGATGCTGCGAACGGCCGCGTTCGCCGGCGATCCGTTCCACGCCAGCGCCAGCACGACCGCTCCCGTCGTGCCGAGCACCGCGGTCGCGGGCCTCCTGATCACGGGCGGGTTGAGGAGCACGGCAACCGCCGAGCCGACTAGAAGGCAGATCAGCCCGGCGGCGAGCCCGCCGCCAAGATCGGAGAACAGCTTTCCAACCCTGATCACGTTGGCCCCCACTGACCTGGGCACTCCCAGCCTGAAGAGCTGCCAGACGATGCCGACCAGGCCGAACGCGGCTCCAACCACTGTCGGCGCGATCAGCGCCGCCACCTGCGTTCGCCGCGGACCGCCCGCCGCAGCGACGCACGCACGGGCCGCTGCGGGCTCGGCCGTCAGCATCGACCTGGTCAGCCACGCCTCGACCGGAACCAGTATCAGCGCGGACCAGGCCAGCCCCTGGCCCAGCGCAGCACCGCGCGGCAACACTGCCCCGCCGAGGCCGAATACCCCGAGCGCGAACAACACGGCAGGCGCGATCCACCGGTGTGACCTGAACAGCAGCGACAGCTGGTACCTGCAGAGCGCGATCACTGGGCGTCCTCCGGCTCCGCCCGCTGCCCGCCGCCGCGCAGCACGTCCGCCTGCTCCCCTGCGTCTCCAACCTCTGCACCGGATTTATCACCATCCGGGCCGGCATCGCCGGTGACCCGGCTGGCGTGAGCGTCATCAAGCCGCCACCGCTCGGCGTCCAGCTGCGCCAGCCGTCCTGGTTCGTGATCGACAAACACCACCGATCCCCCGTCTGCGAGCCGCTCCGCCACGGCCTCGTCCAGGGCGGCCTTGGCCGGGGCGTCAAGCCCGGTCCACGCCTCATCAAGGACGAGCAGCCCCGCGCCAGGCAGCAGCGCCTGCGCGACAGCGACCTTCTGCGACATCCCCTTTGACATATGGCGCAACGGGACGCTCGACAACTCACGCCCGCCGAGCCGGTCAAGGCAGGCGTCAATCGCCGATGCCAGGGCAGCGCCGGTCAGCCCGTGAACCCGGCCGATGTGCGACAGGTAGTCCCGCCCGCGAAAAGGCAGCGCGGGCGGAAACCGCTCGGGCACGTACCCCGTCACCGGCCTGCCTGTGACGCGGCCGCGGCTCGGCTCCGACACCCCGGCGATCACCCGCAGTAGCGTGGACTTGCCGCTCCCGTTCTTTCCCTCGAACCGAACCAGCCCGCCCGCCGGGATCTCCAGGCTCACGTCGCGGACCACCCACGGCAGCGTGAACCCGTACCGCTTGGCAACATTGTCAAGCCGCAAGCCCGGCCTCCTGCTGTGACCCGCATCCTGCGCGGCTCGGCCAGGGACGCACCCTAATCCCGGTACAACCCGCGTTTGGCAATGTACTGGATGACGCCGTCAGGCACGAGGTACCTGATCGGCCGTCCCGTCCTGACCCTCTCCCGGCATGCCGTCGAGGAGATCTCAAGGGCCGGAATTTCGATCAGGGTTACTTCACGTTCGTCGAGGCCGTCCAGGTCGATCGGATGTCCCGGCCTGGTGCAGCCGACAAAGTGCGCCATGCTGAAGAGGTTGTCGGTGTTGTGCCAGCTCTTGATGCGGCTCAGCGCGTCGGCTCCCATGATGAAAAAGAACTCGGCGTCAGGACCGCGCGCGGCCCGCAGGTCGCTCAGCGTATCCACCGTGTAGGTCTCGCCGGGCCGGTCGATGTCCACCCGGCTGACCGTCAGCAACGGGTCGAACGCGGTAGCGATCACCGTCATCAGGTAGCGGTCTTCTGGGGGAGCCAGCTCCCGGTCTTCCTTCTGCCATGGCTGCCCGGTCGGCACGAAGATGACCTCGTCAAGCGCCAGCACATGGGCGACCTCGCTCGCGGCGACGAGGTGACCGTTGTGAATCGGATCGAAGGTCCCGCCAAGCACGCCGATCCGCTTCGCCCGCCCGACCTCCATGCACCGACTGTAAGCGTGCGGGCCGACCTGTCAGCATTCGGGCCGACACGACACACTAGACCTGCCGCAGGTCCGCCTGAGGCATGGCCTGCCGTACCCACTTCAGGAGCTGCGCGTGAAGGCTGCCGTGCTCTTCGCCCCCCATGATGAACTGCGCATCGTCAATGTGGACCTGGCGCCACCCGGGCCACGCGAGGTGCAGGTGCGCGTCGAAGCGTCCGGGGTATGCGCCAGCGACTGGCACACAATGACGGGCGCCATCCCCTCCCCGCTGCCGTGCGTTCTCGGCCATGAAGGCGCCGGCGTCGTGACGGCGACGGGCGACGGCGTCACCAACGTCGCGCCCGGCGACCATGTCGTGTTGAGCTGGGTGCCCGCGTGCGGGAAATGCCGCTACTGCGAGTCAGGGCGGCCAAACTTGTGCGCGACCGCCGCTCCGGCGCTCCTGGCCGGAACGCTGGTCGGCGGTGACCGGCGGCTGTCGCTGGACGGCGAGCCGCTGTACCACTACTCGTTCCTGTCCACCTTCGCCGAGTCCGTCGTCGTCGACGAGGCCTCGTGCATTCCCGTCCGGCGCGACGTGCCGCTGCAGGTAGCCGCGCTGGTCGGCTGCGCGGTCACGACCGGCTATTGCGCCGTGACCAACCGCGCGCGGGTCACGCCGGGATCGACGGTGCTGATCTTCGGCGCCGGCGGGGTGGGCCTCAGCGCGATCATGGCCGCAAGGCTGAGCGGCGCCTTGCAGATCATCGCGGTCGACCCAGTGGCCAGCAAGCGCGACCTGGCGCTCACCGTCGGGGCCACGCACGCGCTCGATCCGGCCAGCTCCGACGTCCTCACCGAGGTCCGGTCGCTGACCGGCGGCCAGGGCGCCGACTTCGCCATCGAGGCAGCGGGAAGGACCGAGCTCGTCGCGCTGGCCTTCCAGGCGACCGCGCGCGGCGGCACCATCGTGGCGGTAGGCGTTCCTGCCGCGACCGCGACCGTGGCGCTGCCCGGCCCTGACCTCGTCAGGCACGAGAAGATCGTGACTGGCAGCCTGTACGGCTCGTGCCGGCCGCGGCAGGACATGCCTGCGATACTCGACCGCTACGCCGCCGGCGACCTGCCGCTAGACGTGCTCGTCAGCCGGACATACCGGCTGAGCGACATCAACCAGGCCTTCCGTGACATGCTCGCGGGCGAGGTGGCACGCGGCGTGATCGACCTGTCAGGTCCGCCCGACTGACAGACAGTCAATGTGCGCTGAGAGTCGACGACAGAAGCCCAGGGAGAGGCGGTACAGTCCATGACCACGTTCGGCATCCGGATCGGCGAGGCGTACACCGGAGACGGCGCGGAGGCGGCGCACGTCAACGTCGTCATCGGCGATATGTCGGTGCTCGGGCCATCCTTTGCCCAGGCGATCGCCAACCAAGGACCTGGCCATGCGCCGTTCGTCACCGTGCTCCGGCCGAGCCTGCCGGTCAGGCCGCTGACGCTGTTCGTCAACAAGGCGACGATCGCGGATGAGCGGCATGGCAACCTGACCTGGGGCGCTGCGCAGGCGGGCGTCGCCGTCGGCATGACCGACGCCGTCGCGACCGGCAGCATCGCTGCCGACATCGCCGGCGACCTGGTCGCGATCGCCGCGGTGTGGGTCAACCCGGAGTCCGAGGACGCCGAGAAGGTCTTCAGGAACAACGTGGTCTCGACCAGGCGGGCGGTTGCCGCAGCCGTCCGCAACGAGCCCTCGACCAGCGAGGTACTCAAGGCCCGCCTCGACTGCCACAACCCCTTCTTCGACGCCCGCCCCTACCTCACAGCCGACCCCATGCTCCCCTAACCCTCAGACGTGCCGCCACATCGATGAACCCCTGATGGTGCTATGACGCCATCAGGGGTTCATCGATGGGAGTGGGCCCGGGAGTCGGCTCGGGGGTGGCCCTTGGGGTTGGTGGCAACCGGCGACCGGCTTAGGCAGCCAGGCCGGGAACCGGGGGCTCGCCGGCTGACCAGCGCCTGACCCTCATTGCCTTGCCGACCTCGGTCCGGGGGACGGAGCCTGGTGGCACGATCGCGACCTGGACGCGCAGGCCGAGAGCGTCGCGGAGGCTGCGTTCCAGCGCAGCGCGCAGTTCGTCCTCGGAGCGGGCCAGTCCGCTGGTCCCGGAGCCCTGATCGGCTCCCGACTCGGCCTGCCCTGCGGAGGTCGAGCCGGCCGTGCGTCCCGTTATGCGCTCACAGCAGGCGATCAGGTCCCGGCCGCCGTTCCTCTCGTCGATCACCAGCACGTAGTCAGGCGCTACCGCCGGCTCGCTCAGCAGGACCCGCTCGATCTCGCTGGGATAGACATTGACTCCCCTGATCACGAGCATGTCGTCCTTGCGGCCGGTGATCTTCGACATCTTCACCAGGGTCCGCCCGCAGGGGCAGCTGCCGGGCCGCAGCGCCGCTATGTCACCCGTGCGGTACCTCAGCAGCGGCAGCGCTTCCTTGGTCAGCGTGGTGAACGTCAGCTCGCCCGGCGTCTCGTCGGGCAGCGGCTCGCCGGTCGCCGGATCGAGCACCTCGACCAGGAAGTGGTCTTCGTTGACGTGCAGGCCGTCGGCAGCGACGATGCACTCCGACGCCACGCCAGGCCCGATCACTTCCGACAGGCCGTAGATGTCGAGCGCGCGGAGCCCGAGCAGCTCTTCGATCCTGGCCCGCATCTCCTGCGTCCACGGCTCGGCGCCGAAGATGCCCGCCTTGAAGGACAGGCCGGTCTGGGGCGTCAGCCCCGCCTCGGCCAGGGCTTCGCCAAGCCGGATCGCGTACGACGGCGTGCACGTCAGGATCTCCGGGTGCAGGTCGGCGATCAGGGTTACCTGCCGGGCGGTCATGCCGCCGGAGGCCGGCACGACGGTGGCGCCGAGCTCGATAGCGCCCTGGTGAATGCCGAGCCCCCCGGTAAACAGGCCATAGCCATATGCATTGTGGACGGTCGTGCCGGGTCCGGCGCCCGCCGCCGCGAGCGACCGAGCGCACATCCGGGACCAGAGCGCGAGGTCGCCCTTGGTGTAGGAAACCAGCGTGGGCCGCCCGCCCGTCCCGCTCGACCCGTGCACTGCGACCACCTGTTGCCGCGGGACGGCGAGCATCCCGAACGGGTAGTTATCCCACAAATCACGCTTGTCCGTGGTCGGCAGCCTGGGCAGGTCATCCAGGCTCACCTCGGTCCCTGCGGTCACGCCCGCGTCCGCCAGCCGGGCACCCTGAACGCCGCCAGCGGCCAGCAGCCGGTCGATCAGCACGCGCAGCCGCCTGATCTGCAGCCCCGGCAGCTGCTCGGCCGGCATCGCCTCGGCCTCGGGCTCGAACATCACCGGAAGCGAATCATTATCAAATCGCATTGCCCGCATTGCTGTCGGCCTTCCCTCTGACGCATAGCATGACGGCATGAACACTGTGCCCGATCGCTCCCGCGTTCGTCTGCCCGACATCAGCTCCCGCGCTTACGAGCACCCGGCCGACCGCTCGGCCCTCGTTGCGCTGCGCAAGTTGACCGGCTTCGATGTCATCCTGCGCAACCTCGCCGGGCTGTTCAGCGACCGGAGCCTGCGGCTGATGTTCCTGGCCAGCTCGGTACGCGCCTCTGAGCAGCAGTTTCCGCACCTGTACCAGACGATGCTGGACGGCGCGTACGTGCTCGACCTGCCACGGGTCCCTGAGCTGTTCATCACGCAGGACCCGAGGGTCAACGCGATGGCGCTGGGCACTGACAAGCCATTCATCGTGATCACGACCGGCATGGTGGACCTGATGGACCCGGAAGAGATCCGGTGGGTAATCGGCCATGAGCTCGGCCACGTGCTCTCCGGGCATTCGGTGTACCGGACGATGCTCTTCTATCTCGTGGGCCTGGCCTCCCGGCTCGCGCTCGTGCCGTTCGCGTGGATCGGGCTGAAGGCGGTCATCTGGGGCCTGGAGGAGTGGTTCCGCAAGTCCGAGCTGTCCTGCGACCGGGCCGGCCTGCTCGCAGGCCAGGACGTCCCCGCGGCCCGCCGCGCACTGATGAAGCTCGCCGGTGGCCCCCAGCTGGCCGAGCTCAGCCACGACGCGTTCGTCGAGCAGGCGCGCGAGTACGACGCCGTGCCCGACGTCCGCGAGGGCCTGATCAAGCTGCTTCAGCTAATCGGCACCACGCACCCGTTCGCCGTGGTCCGGTTCGCCGAGATCGACCGCTGGGCCTCCGAGGGCGAGTACAACGCCATCCTGGCGGGCAACTACCCGCGGCGGGACTCGGACCGGGATGCCTCGGTCGGCGACGAGTTCAAGTCGGCGGCCAAGTCGTACCAGGAGTCGTGGAACCGGTCGGCCGACCCGCTGATCGGCGCCGTCCGCGGGGTGGCCGGCTCGGCTGTGGGCGCCGGGGAGCGCCTGATGAACAGGTTCGGCAACCGCAGGGACGACTCGGACCCGAACGACTAACCGCAGTTGGGGCCGCGAGTTCCGGGGAGAGCCGGGAACGACTAGCGACGGCCGCCGGACGGCGGCCTCAGGTGCCACGAGTACGCCACATTTATGACCGTGATGGCGAGCCAGACCACGAGGAGCCCCGCGATCCCGACCGGGTGTGTACCTGCCGTTACCGTAAGGGCGGTCAGCGGGATGCCGAGCGCCATCGAGACGATCGCGAGCGCGAAAGCCGAGCGCTCCCTGCTGGCGGGCTTGGCCGGCGCAGCGGGCGGCGCGGATGGGACGTACGGCTGCGCGAAGGCCATGCGCGCATCGACGCGGGCGTCGATTTCCCTGCCGACCTTGTCGAGGAACGACTCGATCACGGCGGACTCATAGTCGGGACCGAGATCGCGATGGGTCTCGGCGGCGGCGCGGATCTCGTCCGGGGTGAGTGACGGGCTATTCACACGAGCACGATATATCGCAACGGCCGCGGGCGCCATACGCTTCGGTCCCGGCGCGGCGCGGGCATTCTGAGGGGATGAACGGGACGCAGCGGCCACCGAACCTGCCGGTGGAGCTCAGGTTCGTGGCCGAACTCCGCATGTTCCTGGCCCCGGCGAACCGGGCTGGCACGGTCCGGATGGCTACCGACGGGACGTCCTCGCTGGGGCATGTCGTGGAATCGGCTGGCGTCCCGCTGACCGAGGTGGGCTCCCTCCTCGTCAACGACCGGCCCGCGCGGCCGTCGTACCAGCCGCGAGCCGGCGACCGGGTCAGCGTCGAAGCGGTAAGCCGGCCGCAGCCGCTGCCAGTGCCGAGGTTCCTGCTCGACGTGCACCTCGGCGCGCTCGCCCGCCGGATGCGCCTGGTCGGCGTCGACACGGCGTACTCGAACGACCTCGGCGACGACGCGCTGATCGACCTCGCCAACTCCGCCGGCCGCGTGCTGCTGACCAAGGACCGTGGGCTGCTGCGGCGCAGGAAGCTCTGGCTGGGCGCGTATGTGCGCGGCGCCCGCGCCGACGACCAGCTGGCCGACGTGCTCGATAGGTTCTCTCCGCCGCTCGCTCCGTGGACGCGCTGCCTCATCTGTAACGGGTCGCTAGGCCCGGTTACGAAGAGCGAGGTCGAGGCGCAGCTGCTTCCCGGGACCCGGCGGACCTACGACGAATTCTGCCGCTGCGCTGGTTGCGGGCGGGTGTACTGGCGCGGCGCCCACAGCCGCCGCCTCGCGGCGATCGTCGCTGCCGCCGCTCGGCGGCCAGGCGCAACTGACCCGGGCGCTACCGGCTGATCGTAGTCACGGGCCTGCGCCAGCGTGATCCGTGCTCGCCGAGCGGGCCGACCCGCAGGCCGCGCCGGTCGCACTCGTCAAGCAGCTTCGGGAGCGCGCCGAGTGCGGCCTTCCATGACCCGGGCGGGGACGTGGCGTCCGAGTCGTGCAGCAGCACGGTCGAGCCGCCGACTAGGCCGCTGGAGAGCGTGTCGTGCACGGTTTCCGCGGTCGATCCGGGCGCCCACTCCCGCCCCCAGCTGCTCCACAGCACCGGCGTCAGGCCGAGCCGATGCGCGGAGATCAGCGCCGCCGTGCTCAAAACGCCGTACGGGGGGCGGAACAGCCAGGGGTCCACGCCGGTCGTGGCCGCGATGATCTCCTTGGCGCTGGCCAGATCGTCGTAGGTGGCGATCGGCCCGCGCAACGGCAGGTAACGATGCCGCCACCCGTGCACGCCGATCTCATGGTCGGCGTCGGAGATGTCGGCCGCCAGCCGCGGCGTCTTCGACACCTGCGAGCCGAGCAGGAAAAACGTGGCCCGCACGCCCCGGTCTGCCAGCAGCTTGATGAAGAGCGGGGTCGCTGCCGGGTCGGGGCCGTCGTCGAAGGTCAGCGCGACGTGGTCGGACCGGACCTGCCCGGACAGCAGCGGAAACAGCGACATCCTGACCGTGCGCAGCGCCGTCACTCCCGGACCCGAGTGGGCCACCGCCAGGCCAGCGGCCGCCACGAGGAGCCGACCGCCCAGCGCCAGGCTCGCCCGGCTGTCGGGCGCATGCGCGGGATTTGATCGGGTAACCCAGGCCCGGCTCGGCTTGTCAGACACGGACTGTCCAGCACATTAACGGACACCAATGGAATCGC
>Ga0209131_1003591_pt1 | contig 10272 bp, 10 predicted proteins | sample GraSoi_2013_40cm_FD_185826 | JGI IMG/M metagenome (GOLD analysis project Ga0209131, IMG submission 185826) | Grasslands soil microbial communities from the Angelo Coastal Reserve, California, USA - Sample 9_17_2013_40cm (SPAdes) (version 2) | ecosystem: Environmental > Terrestrial > Soil >...
ATTGGGATTGCAAAAAAGATAGCGGCCAGCAAAACAGCGTGCACAAAGCAGCGCTGCAAATGAAGAAGCCGAGGAGGCTGCAATCACAACAGCGCTACCTACTTCACTCTAGATCCGACATCAGTCGCCTTGTCGTAAGGTGATCGTCAGCAAAGCCAAGTAGTCGCAGCGTCGTTTGCGTTCCGATCAATCTTGACCGCGGCTCATAAACCGGGAGACAGCAACATGGCCACCTTCGTCACGTGAACCAATGCATTGAATGCTCACTGCAAGAAATCCTTCGGCCGGCAGGAGGTACCTGACCAGACGTGGTCGTGGACGGTGGCGCCGCTCCGTAAGCAATCGGCGTCACGATAGCTATTTGCTACAGCCAGCAATGGTGGAGAAAGGAAACGTCAATGGCTCTGACGGCAACGGATCTATTCAACGACGCAACGACCCGCGAGATTGGCGGCGTCGGCCCCGACCAGGTCAACTTGATCGTCTCTGATCTTGTCGGCGTACAGCAGATGTTGAGCGCGGCAGATCCCCAGATCAATAACCTCTCCGATCTGCACACTCACGTCATCATTAACCAGCTCAATGAAGAGATTGCAGCGGTCGAAAACGCGAACTCTCCAACGGGCACGTCCATATTGGGAACAGATCTCGGGCAATTTGTCGGGCGTGCGATCAATGATATCCATCGGGATATTATTGACATCGCTCAAGGCGACCCGGGTGTTCAAGCGGTGTTTAACCCGACGCCTCTCCCACCGTTGAACGCCCCGGCCGCGCCGTTCCTCGATAATGCAGCCCAAACGGCCTTTGTTACTCAATGGATCCAGGACAGTAACCATCTTGGGCAGGCGGCGATCACGATCGAGAATAACGGCTTCACCGGTGATATTGCGGGACTCGTCCAGCAAATACAGACCTTCGAGAATAATTCGAACGCCTTCGATCAATCTCAAGGCGGCCTTTGGTCGGCGCGTTTCTGGAACGAATTTCGGTCAGATGGCACGGCAGGCACGGCAGCGAACGCACTGATCGAGGGTTTGCAGACCCACAACGCCGGGGAAGTCAACGCAGCCGCAGAGCAGCTTGCGGCGAACTCTGCGGACGTGGCGGGCAATAATCTCATGGCGGATGGCGGGAGCTATGCGGGTGTGGTGGCGGCGGCGCAGGCGACAGCCGTGACACCTGCGGGCGGCAACCAGGCCGCAGGCGATCAAGGCGGCAACGCGGGTGGCGGTCAGGCCGCAGGCGACCAAGGCGGCAACGCGGGCGGCAACCAGGCAGCAGGCGGTCAAGGCGGCAACGCGGGTGGCAGCCAGTCCACAGGGGATCACGGCGGCAACGTTGGGGACGGCCAAGCCGCAGGGGATCACGGCGCGAATAACCTGGTGGCTGACCTGACAGCTCTTTTCCAGGGAGGCGGCCAAAACAGCGTTTCGGCGATCCTCGCCGACATCTCGGCCCTGGCTCATGGCGCGGGCGTCCACGGCAACGGCGTAGCAACGTTGTTGGCCGACCTGTTGACGGGCGCAAGTGCATCGGCGCAGGCGAGCGGCGGAACTCCGCCGGCGTCAGCGGACGCCGGGCATGCCGACCCGACCCCGGTGTTCCAACATTCCGCTTTCGAACATATGTGGCACCACGCATAACGTCATGCAATGCGATGGACGGGGCAAGGACAAGCCCCGTCCAATGCTGGCGGAATAGTAATGCGTAGACGTTGTCGTGTGACGATCGGTGACCACGTGTTCTTCGCCGCCCGCGGCGACATTCTACTCGACGCCGCACTGATAAATGGAGTCGATATTCCACATGATTGCCGTTCAGGTCATTGTGGTATCTGCCGCGTGCACGTCCTCAGCGGATTAGCCGTCGGCGGGGAATGCGGCGAGCCGGGCGCCGCGCGGGCGTGCCAAAGCCGGATCATGTCAGACTTGCAGCTGGAAATCGAAGGCTTGCCGAAAATCCAGATGGCGGTAGGCCGAGTGAGCGCAATCAAGAAGCGTGCACCGGATGTGGCCGAAATCAATATCGAGCCCTCGCAGCCCATCAGGTATCTGCCGGGACAATATCTGCGCGTGCAGTTTCGTGGTTATCCGATGCGCTGCTATAACCCGACCGCCTCGATGGAAAATCTCGCGGAAAAGGACTTTCTGCATTTGCAGGTGCGGCGCATTCGGCGTGGGCGCGTATCCGCGGCCATCGGTAGCGACATTCGCGAGGGCCACCGGGTGAAGATTCAAGGGCCGTTCGGCTTGGCGTTCTTGCGTCCGGCGTCGTTGAACCGGCTGGTGCTCGTCGCCAGCGGCACCGGCTTTGCGCCGATCTGGTCGATTGCAGTTGCGGCAATCCGGGAGCATCAGCGCCGTCGCGTTGTCATGGTGGTCGGCGCGCGCACGATCGAATCCCTGTACATGATGAACGCGCTTTGCATTCTGGCGCGTTATCCGAACGTGACGATCATTCCGGTTGTCGAAACACCGCAGAACCTCTCCCACATGATCCGCATCGGAAGCGTCGCCCATTACGTTCCGGAATTGTCGCCAGAGGATACAGTCCACGCCTGTGGACCGCCGCGGCTTGTGGAGGCCGTGAGCCGAATGGCTGCCGCAGCCGATGCACCATGTTACTGCGTTCCGTTCGCACCTCAACCTGCCAAAGAGAACGCGCTGTCGCGCGCGCTCGGTTGGTTCAATGACGTAAAGCAATCTCTGACCCTTGCCGAGAGAGCAGACCGCCGTCCTGCTCCTCGAAGGTCTCCGGTTCGCGGGTAACGGGCTCGAAAAGGTACCTACTCGCTCAGGAGGTCTCCAATCGGCATGATGAGGTCGCAGCGGAACTCATCTGCAGTTTTGCCGTTTTGATCTTCGATGCGGTGGTAGCAAGCGCTGTTTCCAAACTGCCGATTTTCGAATTTTCCATTACGGTCCTGAACCACTTCAGCGCGAATCCTTCTGCCGAGAAAATTATATAGCGTCTTGGCCTTGCCGGCATTGCAGGAAAAGACGATGACAGATCCGTCGCTTTCCACCGAATTGGTGGCAATGGCTTCCGTCATGCAGTCGCTCACGCCTGCCAACGTCAATGTTCGCACATTTATTTGGGCATAACTCGAAGTAGCGACGAATGCGACACAAGACACAACGGCCAATCTGCTCATATGTGCCTCCAACCGGCGGCTGATTGCGTACATCATCATCTTGTCACGGCTGAGCTTGACCCTGACCTATGCCGTGCCATATTTCGTTTCCACCTCGATGCCGACGCTCTCAAGAAAGGCGGTCGGCAGAATCCCGCCCGCGCACACGATGACCACGTCGTTCCTGATTCGCATTCGCCGTCCAGTCTGCTCGATCTCAACGTCGTGGCGACCGATCCTCTTGACACTGGATTGAAGCAAGACGTTGAGGCGGCCGGACCTGCGCGTAGTTTCCACCTCCTCGCGATTCTTCACCTTGGCGCGCGAAAAGGCGTCGCTTCGATGGGACAGAGTGACCCTGGTGCCGGGTTGCTTGGCTAAGCTCACGGCCGCTTCAAGGGCGCTGTCGCCGCCACCGACCACCAGCACGTGTTGCCTCCGGTATTGCTGGGGGTCGATCAATCGATAAACCACTTTGGCTTGGTCTTCGCCTTCGACATCGAGCTTGCGCGGCGTTCCGCGCCGGCCAATGGCAAGCAACACGGACGCGGTCAAGTAGGAGCCGCGCGTTGTCCGGACCTCGATTGCGGAGCCGCGTTGAGCGATACTCTTGACCTGCTCGCCGTATCTGATCTTCAGGCGAGTCTTTCGAGCGACGTCTTTCCAAACCTTGAGCAGCTTTTCCTTGCTCACCGTTTTGAATTTGAGCGTGCCGCCCAGCGGCAGAGTGGCTGGCGAGGTCATAACGACCTTGCCGCGCGGGAAATGCGCAACGGTGCCGCCAAAGCTTTCCTGCTCGATCGTCAAAAAACGAAGCCTGTGCTTAATCGCCGCAAGGCTTGCCGAAAATCCTGCCGGTCCGGCGCCCACGATGATCACATCATAAGCCTGGGAAAGTCGACGTCCCGACAGTTTTCGTATGGATTCGATGGCTTGGCTCCCCTGCTCGATCGCGTTGCGAATAAGGCCCATGCCGCCAAGCTCACCAGCAATGAAGATCCCCGGAACGTTCGTTTGAAAATCTGACCTGACATGAGGAATGTCGACGCCTCGGCGCTCCGTGCCGAAAACGAGCGTAATTGCCCCGTAGGGGCACGCCTCGCGGCAGGCGCCGTGGCCGATGCAATGGGTTGGTTCGACGAGTTCGACCTTCCCGTTGATCATCCCGAGAATATCGCCTTCCGGGCAGGCGCGGACACAGGCGCCGCAGCCGAGGCATTTCGCCGGGTCGACTTTCGGATGAAGTGATGCCGGCTCCAGGAGCCCGGCTTCGGCTGCCGCCTCTTTGGTCGCCCGGCTTCGCGCCTCAAAGCGCCTGCGCGACGCGATATAGAGGGCCCAGATGACACCGATTGCCACGACGTACACGGCAATGACCGGAGTAAAGCTCATCGGATGATAGTCTTGCTTTCAGTTACGCTGATAATGGGCTGATGTCGATCATTGTTATTTCAGCAACTGCATAATTTCCGCGCGTCCCGAGGTAATCGCGACATCAATTGCAGTTTCGCGCTTCTTATTCCTGAGCGTGCGATCGGCCCCGGCGTGCAAGAGCGCCTTAACGATATCGACCCGTCCTTCGTGAGAGGCGATCATAAGCGCATTGTATCCAACGTTGTTTCGCACATCGGGTCGTACGCGTCGTTTGAGTAGCTGATCAACGATCTCGTTCATGCCGGATTTCGCGGCAAGTATAAGCGGTGTATTTCCTGCTACCGTGCGCGCATCGAGATCTGCGTTCTCTCCCATGAGCAGACGTGCCGCGTCGCCGTTGCCATTTTCAAGCGCTCTCAGCAGCGGCGTTCGACCTTCGTTGTCGGCGATGCGCTGGTCGGCATTGTGCTTGAGGAGCGCAAATATGCCGCCGGTGTTTCCGCGGTCGGCCGCGAACCACATGGCGGTCCGCCGCCCTTCATCAACAGCATCAATTTGTGCTCCGTCGGCGATCAGCAATTCCATCAGGTCGCTTGGACAGGTGGCGGCGGCAACCATAAGCAGCGTCATGCCATGATCAAGAACCACCCGCACATCAGCGTGGTGATCGACTAAGAGTTCCGCAACCTGTTGATGACAGTGGCGCGTGGCGAGTGTCAACGCGGTGTCGCCGCGGCGCGTCCTGGCGGCTAAGTCTGCTCCTCTGCGAAGCAAAACGGCGACGATATCGGCATGGCCTCCGGCCGCCGCAAGCAGAAGCGGCCGCTCGCCCAAGTGATTCTCCGCATTCACCTCCGCGCGAGCCGATAGAAGCGTGTTCACCGCGTCAATCTTGCCTACAGACGCAGCGCGGAGCAGAGCCGTGTTGCCGTCGTCGTCTTTAGACGAGATGTCTGCGCCGGACGAAATCAATCTTGTTATGGCGTCGGTCTGACCGCGCCAAGCAGCGTCCAATATCTCCGCAGCCGCGTTTCGCGGAGCTGTCGCCAGGCCGCGCTGCAATGACGTTTCAATTCTTGTGGGCCGCGGCGGCGCTTCGTTTGCGTTCGCTTCGACCGTGCGGCGCGCCGAGATTTCCACGAGAAGCTTGGTGGCTTCGTCGTACTGTTGTGCAGCCGCCTTCCGCAGCCAGACTTTGGCAGAGCCAACATCCGGCGCTGCTCCGCGTCCCGCCAGATACATTCTGGCGAGGTTGAATTGCGCATTGGCATGGTTTTGTTCAGCGGCGGCCTTCATCCATTTGAAAGCCAAGAGATCGTCCTGAGGTACGCCGCGTCCAATGCGATAGAGTGACGCCAGCCGGTATTGTGCTTCCGAGTTTCGAGACTCCGCGAACTTGCGAAGTACTATCGCGGCGCGGCCGAACTCTGCCGTACGAACGGCGTGATCGATTGTATTCATAATAGCGGTTTCGTCGCTGGTGACCTGCGCGAATGACGCGGCACTGCCGGCAACAAGTTCGGCGACGAGCGCCGCCGCAGGCAACAACCAGTACGGGGATTTGAATCTGGGTGAAGCCATGCGCTGGTGTCGACCCGAGCTCTCCACGGTAATGAGGCACCAAGCTTGCATGATGCTGTGTGCGCCGGATCGGACCGACGCCTGCCCCAATATCACCGCTCGATTCCTTCGCACCTGATTGCGGCAGAATCTTAGAGCACGGAGCGTCCGCACGACGAATTGAGGAGTAGCCGCAGCGCGTCATAAAACGGTCAGTCTTTGTTCAATCTGTCGCCCCCCTGAGAAGATCGGATCACCGCAATTCGCCGCTAAAAGAGGCGCGCCTACCGAACCGGCGCGTGGTCACCCGTCAGAGGGAATGATGACCGATTCAGCAATTTCAGAATTGCTCGTCGAGAATGTCACCACTCGGCGGCGGCCCGACGCTAATGACCATCGGGCGGCGGCCCCGGCATCCCGCCCCCGGATGCGCACGGCAATATCTCGCCCCTCCACGCGCGCAACAGCGGATGCTGCTCGCACTCCTACGCATCGCTGGCCGAACATTATCCCAAAAATTTTTACCGTCGCTGTTGTTGTCGCGCTTTGGATCGGTTGGCTCAACCGTGACGACAATGGCCTGACACCAGTCAGCGGCGTCGGTTATTGGCTCGGAATTGCAGGGAGCAGCCTTATGCTGCTCTTGCTGCTGTACCCGTTAAGAAAACGGATCCGCTCGTTGCGAGCACTTGGGACGGTCACCTTCTGGTTTCACGCCCACATGATCCTTGGCGTCCTCGGGCCGGTGTTGGTTCTATGGCACGCAAATTTCAGGCTCGGCTCGATCAACTGTAGCGTCGCGCTGGTGACGATGCTTGTCGTTGCGGTAAGTGGCATCATCGGCCGGTACCTTCACAGCAAGATCCACCTTCGGATGCACGGGCGCAAAGCGGAGGCCCAGGAGGTCCAGGCCGATGCCGACGAGCTGAGGGGATTTATCGGCACGGATCCCCACGTCGCCGATCGCATGATCGCACAACTGAACGACTTTGGGCAGCTTGGTACGGCCGCCCCCAAGGGCGTTCTCGGCGGGCTTGTCTTGCTGTCGGTGATCGGCTGGCGCGGGTCCGTCGTTCGTATGCGATTGATTGCCCATGCCCGACGGGTGATCGCGATCGAAGGCAAGCGGCGCGGGCGGTCGCGGCGGGTGCAGAGCCAGCAGCTTGCCGGGATGACCGATTTTGTGACACAACATATTGGCGCCGCTAAGAGGGCTGCGACCTTTGCATTTTACGAGCGTCTCTTCAGGCTCTGGCACGTTTTTCACGTGCCCTTGTTCGTTCTTCTTATTATCGTGGCAATCATTCACGTCTTCGCATCGCATTTCTTTTGAGCAGAGCCTCGCTGTTGAGCCGGCAACTCACACGTGCGCTTGTCATCGGGGTCACCATGGCGGGCGCCATAATGCCCGCTGTGCGAGCGCAAAACTTGTTCGAACGGCTTGTCACGCCTGGGCCGGTCGTCGGCGCACATGCCAAGCTTGAAAAGGACTGCAGCAACTGCCACGAGCCGTTCTCACGACAGTCGCAAACGCGACTATGCCTGGCTTGCCACAAAGAAACTGCTGCCGATCGCCAATCGTCCAAGGGATTTCACGGGCGTCAAACGGATGCGGCGAAACAGGAATGCACCCATTGTCACACCGATCACAAGGGTCGAGATGCTGACATCGTCCTGCTTGACCGCGAGACATTTAATCACGCGTCCACGAATTTCGAGCTTCGGGATGCCCACAAGGCCGTGCCATGCGACGGCTGTCACGCGCAAAATGCGAAGTTTCGCGACGCCCCCGGGCGCTGCTTCGATTGTCACAAGGCAAACGATCCGCATAAGGGGCGTCTTGGGCAAGCGTGCGACAATTGTCATGGCGAGATCACATGGCGTCGCACAAAGGCGTTCGACCACGGCAAGACCATGTTTCCGCTGCAAGGTGCGCACCGCGATGTGGCGTGCTCCGCGTGCCATGTTGGCGAACGCTACAAGGGAATCGGCACAGCGTGCGTGGATTGCCACAGGATTCAGGACGTCCACGGCGGACGGTACGGCGCCAAGTGCGGAACCTGCCACGAGCAGAACAAGTGGACCGCGATCCGCTTTAGTCACGATAAGGACACGAAGTTCCCACTCAGGGCCGCCCATGCAAAGGTCAAGTGCGAGGCGTGCCACACCGGTGATCTCTATCGCGACAAGCTGGCGACGACATGTGTGTCCTGCCATCGCACCGATGATCCGCACAACGGTCAGCTTGGCGTTCGCTGCGAGCGATGCCATGGCGAGGACAATTGGCGCCGCATCGCATCCTTCGATCATGACGTCACGCGATTTCCGCTGATCGGATACCACGCCGTCGTGACATGCGAGGAATGCCATCGCTCAATGCGGTTTAAGGATACATCGCTGGTGTGCGCCTCCTGCCACCGGGACCAGCCCCATGAGGGGCGGTTAGGGGCCGATTGCGCGCTCTGCCACAACCCGAATGGTTGGGCGCGATGGCGCTTCGATCACGACACGCAGACACACTACCCGTTGACCGGGGCACATCGCGACGTCAATTGCCACGCCTGCCACGCTATCAAGAACGTTACCAAGATTATGCTGTCGACGGACTGCTATGCGTGTCACCGGCAGGACGACGTGCATCGTGGCGCACTCGGTCAGACCTGCGAACGTTGCCACGTCACGAGTTCGTTCAAACAGGTGAGTAAGCGGTAGGGAAGGCGCTGAGCCCACCCAAACGTGCTGGAGAATAGCTGCTTCAAATGAAGGACTCTAATTGAGATACCAACGTATTCCCCTGATTTAGGTATCGGCTTTTGTCGCCGCATTTGCCGCCGACCAATACTAAACAGAACGTGGCGAGGTCGTCTTTCTGCCACGGTGACATATCTCTGAGCGCGGTTCTGATGCGACGCTGCTTATGCTTTTCTCGCCTTTGCAAAATGTCTAGTCATTATGAATATCGTTCGACGGTGCGGCAGGCCCGCACCGACGAATTCTTGCCTATATTCGGATGCTGCCGATTTTTTCCGAATAGGTCGCTGCGCCACTCATTTGCAATTTCTGCCGGACATCGCCGCGAAATGGTCCGATCAGATGCGTGATGTGGTCCGAATCCTATGCGAACAATCATCGTGGTTGAAGCTTGGTAAACGTGGGTGACCTCGGCACTTTGGTTGGGAATTCTCGACGGCGATTCCGGATGTGCGAGAGAATCCGGAATCACTGGGCGCTTCGTGAGCGCGACATCTCTAAGTGTCGGCGGTGCCGCCTAGCCACAGGGTAGGGGATGGCGAATGCATTCATCAGTATCAACTCTCCGCGATGCGAATAGCAGGCGATTGTTCGCGTCGCCGCCTGAACAAGACGTGCGCGCACGGCGCCTGAGCCGACCGGCCGTCGATCCCGTCACGAGCGCGGCGTATACCAGCTAAATCCGAAATCACGAAAAGGCGGAAGAGGTTGGCGCGGACGCCTGCGCGCCCGTCGTCTCCACTCATGCCGACGGAAGGGAGAACCCGAGGAGCTCGGTCAAGGGTCGACTCCATTTCTCAGTTTCCCTTTCGGGGCGCCAGATCTTGACGCAGTGAGCAGATCATTACGGGCAGCGTGGGGTAGACGGGATGATCTCGTTGAGACCGGTAAGTCTGATGTTGCCGGTCGTCGCGGCAGTAGTCTTGCGCATTGCGGTGCCGGGGTATGCGCAAAACGCGGCGACCTCAAAATTCGATCACAATCCGACCGGATTTCCGCTCACCGGGACGCATGTCAGCGTTCCTTGCGCGTCGTGCCACATCAACGCGCGTTATAAGACCACGCCGCGGGCATGCTTTGGTTGCCACAACGGCATGACCGCGCCGGGCGCAGCGTCGGTGCTGTCGCATCCGGTGACAACGAATTATTGCGAAGGCTGCCACCAAACGACGACGTGGCGCGACTATCGATTCATCGATCATGTCCAGGCGCTCGGACCTTGTGCCAATTGCCACAACAACAAGATCGCCGCCGGCAAGACACCGAACCACCCCATCACCAACGCAGCCTGCAACACCTGTCATTTCAATACGGTGACGTTCAAGGGCGGGATATTGCCGCCCAATACGCCGCAAGCCCCCGCAGCGACCGCAAAGACAACCAGCACGACTGCAACCCCGCCGGCAACGGCGACGGAGCCGCCCAACATCAGACCGTCAAAGTCGCCAGGC
>Ga0209131_1003593_pt1 | contig 10268 bp, 12 predicted proteins | sample GraSoi_2013_40cm_FD_185826 | JGI IMG/M metagenome (GOLD analysis project Ga0209131, IMG submission 185826) | Grasslands soil microbial communities from the Angelo Coastal Reserve, California, USA - Sample 9_17_2013_40cm (SPAdes) (version 2) | ecosystem: Environmental > Terrestrial > Soil >...
CAACATCGGCCTGATGAAGGCGGTCGACAAGTTCGAGTACCGCCGCGGCTACAAGTTCGCGACCTACGCGACGTGGTGGATCCGGCAAGCGGTCAGCCGCTCGCTCGCCGATCAGTCGCACACCATCCGCATCCCCGTGCACATGATCGAGGTGATTAACAAAATCGTGCGCACAAGCCGGCAGATGCTCCACGAGATCGGCCACGAGCCGACGCCCGAGGAGCTTGCCAAGAAGCTCCGCATGCCCATCGAGAAGGTACGCAAGAGCTTGAAAATCGCCAAGGAACCGATCTCGCTCGAAACCCCGATCGGCGACGAGGAGGATTCGCATCTCGGCGATTTCATCGAGGACAAGAATGCGGTGCTGCCGATCGACGCCGCGATCCAGTCGAACCTGCGCGAGACCACGACGCGGGTGCTGGCCTCGCTCACCCCGCGTGAGGAACGCGTGCTGCGCATGCGCTTCGGCATCGGCATGAACACTGACCACACGCTGGAAGAGGTCGGCCAGCAGTTCTCGGTGACCCGCGAGCGCATCCGTCAGATCGAGGCGAAGGCGTTGCGGAAGCTCAAGCACCCGAGCCGATCAAGGGTGCTCAGGAGCTTCCTCGATAATTGACGGGGCGGGTCAACGCCACGTCTCCTTATCACACAATTGTCAGGTTGCCGGGACGAAGAAAACCCCTGTTCCAAGACGTTCCACTTGAGCTTACCGGAGCGATCGGAAGTGACCACGTTCTCGACGTTGGCGATCGAGTCAGGCCGGATTGGTCTGCTACATTTTCGAACCCGCTAAAAGCGGATATAATGCTTGTTGAGTGGGAGGCATCATGCTCAAGGCAGGACAGGTTTTGTATGACAACGATCCACGATATCGTGGGCGACAGGTTGAAGTCGTTCGCATCGAAGGAGCTTGTGCAATGTGCAAATGTGGACCGCGGCTAGTGAAGATTCGGCTTGAGTACATTTTTGACGACGGCAAGCCGAGGCGCTCCGGCTACTCGACCGTCGCACAAACCGAGAGCGCAAGTCCCTCTACCATCGTCATTCAGCCTTAAGCTCGACTCGCGAACAACGCGCTCGTATGGCGCACTTTGCCAATTGCTGCGGCTCGCCAATTCGGGAGCGATCGGCGGACGAGCGGACCCGGCGCAGGCACCGTCCGTCGGCCGCAGATGCCGAGTAGGCCCGGGCCTGATCGGGCGCAACGGCGACGACCCGCTGGAACGCCGCCGCAGCTTCGTCCAACTTGTCTTGATCCTTGAGGGCGATGCCGAGAGCGGTGTTGGTGCCCGGGTGACTGGGCCGGTCTCGCAAAATACGGCGATAAAGTCGTTTCGCCTCAGACAGCCGCCCGCAGCCTTTGCGGCTGCTATGCTTCGGCTACTGATCCGCAAGGACGGCCAGAATTAAGATCTCCACCGCCATTGCAAGTGCCGAATGCGGAGTCTGAGAGTAGATCTCGAGAGCAACCCCCCACAATCACTGATTCCAACAAGGGAGTTGCCGACCCTAAGGCAGCACCCGCGGACGCGCAAAGTAAATTGCATGAATTCGCCAAGGATACTCTTCAAAAGATTCAAAAACTTTCAATCGAGGAAAACATCGAATATTGCGGATACATAGTATTGACGGCAGAGGGAACACTGAAAATCTTGGGACCCAATCGGGGGACTATTGTTGGATGCAGGACGCCTTTGGTCTACAAGCCCGACGTCATTCTCGCATCGTTTCACACCCATGGAGCGTTCGACCCCAGGGCGCTGACTGAAATACCATCAGCTTTGGATTTCGATGCTGTCTACATCGGGACGCCTGGGGGGCGCTTTTGGCGCCTCGACGTCGAGAGCGGGACAGCTCGCCTTCTGTGCGGCGGCCCAAAAGTAAAAGACTGTTTATTGCGGCAGCATTCGTTTCCGAAAGGACTGGACTACCAAGTCCCTGCAGCGTTGACTCGGTTGCAGGTCCTCGAAATTGAGCAGAAGAGTTCGACCCCTGGCAGTTTGAGAAGATGAAAAGAGCACGGTCAACCGTCTTCTGTGGTCAGGCCGCGGCCGGCAAGTCATCCTTGCTCGAGTTCCTGAAAGACCATCCGGTCCCGCAATAACAGCGAACATATACCGTTGTCACAAGGCTCATTGTCTTCCATCGACTTGATGGCGACAAGAAGGTCGTGCTTAAAAGCGTGCACGATGTACCCGCCGAGCGGTTAGACATCCTCAGCCTTGACATTGCGCAGCTGAAACCGCAACTGGTGCTGGCGATTCTGGACGGATCATCAGTCGTGGCGCGCGACGGCATGGACAGCTACGCGAGCAAGCCGCTGGCTAGGTACCCCGCGCGGATCATTTTCGATCAGCTCGAGTCGCTGCTCAAGGCTCGGGGAGCGGCGGTCACTGTGAAAGTTATTGGCGTACTCATCAACAAGGCCGACGATGTCGCTGAGAGAAGACGCGTCGTGACTCTGGTCGAAAAACGGCTGCGAGCCTACGCGCTGCTCGGTGAAGCGGTTCGCCAAGGCCGGATCAAGGTCTTCGTGCGGGCCATCGCCCTCACCCGTCCCGGGGATTTCAAGACCCGGGGTGCGCTTGAAGACATCGCCCGGCACAGCGCCCACCTCTCAAGTGAAACCTTGATGGAGTTCAAGGGAAGGGCAAACGACATCATCGCGCAGGCCGCGTAGGGCCTGCGGGTCCAAGCCCAGACTCTCCGAGAGGACATCACTCGTCGCACCCGGAGGTAAGTCCGTGCCATCCGGCCCGTACAGCTATGACAACTGCCTCGCCCGTCCGTCCCGGCGGGTACTCCTGGCGAATATTACGTCCCGGCTGGGGCCGTTGAGCGCACGCCATCTCGCGACGCGGCGCTCCAAAGTCCGACGCACGCCCACGGCGAGATCGGGATGCCGGCGGCAGATCTCCTAAAAGATCGCTATGGCGCGGACCCCGGGCGCGGCCTCAAGCATCGGCACGATCTCGCCCTCCCACACGCGGGCGAGCGGATCAGGACGACGGCGCCCGCGGGGCTTGGTCTTCTGCGATGGCAACCGCGGATCAGCTTCGATCCGATACGCGGTGGCAGTAGAAAACCCCGCCTTCGCGGCCCGCGACGGCAGGGGCATGGCTTCGACGGGACTTCATGTACAACCTCGTCTGGCAGTCGGTGATGTGTCGGCCAGGCAAGCGACTCGCTCAGCCGCGCCGGCTGCCGTTGGCGCCACGTCACCCGCGCAGCAAATGACGACAAGGTCGAAGCGGCCGGCCGCGCGCTACCATCAACCGAAAGAACGCCACCACCCTGGTAGTGCGATTGCGGGGCCACTCTGTCACCGTCGAACCGTGCTCTCTCGCATCGACACCGTAGAACGGCGCGTCGGTGTGAAGTGAACAATTCAGTTCAAGGCTGAACACCAGTTGTTTCGGCGCTGCGCCTCTGCCGGAGCAGGCTGTCGATATTCTCGCCTCCTGCGATCTGCGGGTTAGAGGGAACCAAGCCGTAACGCATTTCGCGCCGGCTGATCAGGGTACGTGCCGCGACAAACGCGCTTCTTAGATCAGCGGTATAGCGCAGCGCCGTATTGAAGAATGCGTCGCCGAAGTACGTCCATTTGACCTTATCCTGGCAGCCAAACGATGAGTGCTCTGCATCCGCCGCGGTGATGACCAGCGTGTCCTCGGTGGCTAACGGGCGAATGAAGACGCCAGAATAGCAGGCTGAAATTACAACGACACGGTGGCGAACCCCAGCGCGATCGAGCATCCCGGCCAGATGCGCCGGTGAGAGGGTTTCCACGCGCTTGCCGGCCTGCACCGCAACTCCGTCCTGTGAACCGTGGGAGGTCAGGATCAAGAACAGCAGATCACTCTCGCGATCCATCCGTTGGCCGGCGCCTTCCAAATCGTCTTGGATCGACGCGATCGTAACGTCTCTACGGCTTTTCGTATTGGCGCGTTGAATGACCGCGTTCGCCCCTAGGCGTTGAGCGACTATGTTGGCCGCCCCTTTCGCTTCGCTCTCGAAAACGCTCTGCGCTCCAAATAATCCAAACGCCAAAACCGTGATGTTCGGGTCCGCTCCCGCGGGCATGGACGCCGAAGCAAGCAACACGATCGGCGCAAGGAACCCTCCGATCACAATTTTTATGAGCTTGGTGAAGACCATGGCCGTTGTCCTCCGCTCGCCGGTTGCGAAGTGTACCAAATCCGGAGAGCAGTAGTCACTCGTGCTGTGGTGCGCCGGCGCTCAGCTTGATAAGGGTGGACGCCGCGATCGTTCCCGGCCGCCGCGAACTGCCGCCGGTTGCCGTTGACACGGCGCTGAAGGCCTCAAAATCCGTTACCGTGGAGTAGGCAACCGGCTCCGCCGAAGATCCTGAGCAGTTGTCGAGTAAACCGAATATGGAAGGGCGTTGTTCGGTGATAACGTCCTTTATGTTTCACGAACAAAAGGACGCCCGTGCCGTGTCGCGCCGGTCGTCGATCGGCTTCCAGCAAGACCGAGCCTCTCACGCAGCCGCCGGAACACATCCTCGTCCGTTTGCAAATGTGGGCTCCGGCCGTCCCGTTCCGCCTGAATGACGATCGACTCGACGATCTCGCGTCCATCCGCATTCTTGACGGCCTCCATCGGCGTCCGGTTTCCCAGAATTGGGATTGGCTGATCCACCCAATGCTCCCAGTGGGCCACCATCATGGCGGAGATTTTTTCGCGCACTTCGGGATGTTCGGCCAGCTGGTTGCGTTCCTCGGAGGCAGCGCCGCCGCTCACGCCGCCGCCCGCCCGCAGGTCGGCAAGCATTTTCTCGGGCGATTGGATTTCATTCGCACGATAACGAACGCACGCGCCGAGTGCCATCTCGATCTTCTTGCGTATGGCGTCGGCGCGCGCCCCCGAGTTGACCTCTGCAATGAGACGCGTACCGTCGATCTCGATCCAGCCGAGCACGGTATTGTCCCATTCAGCATGCTTCTTATTGCCGCGCTTCTTCCAGGAGAAACGAACGCCCGTCAGTTTGTCCTCAGCATCGCGTGTGGCATCCGCCAGCAGGTCTTCGTCGGGCTCGTCCAGAGCGAGATGCTTCAGCGCATCAAACGCGGTCTGTGGCGGGACATTGAGGTCGAATACGAGCTTCTGCAGCGAAAGCGGTTCGCCATCGGTGTTCTGCAAGATAGGCAGCTGTGGATTGAAGAGACGATCGGCAATTTCGTGAAATAATTCGAGCAACTCGAAATCCCAGTCCCGCAGGACTTGATGAGTGATCGCTGGGTAGGCTAACGCAATCTGAGCCCGCAGTTCGATGATCGGCGCTTTCTCCATCGGCGGAATGGCAAAGCCATTGCACGCTTCGAGCATGGTCAGCCGGTCTACCGACGCCAGCTGCCCGAACAACAAATCACCGGGCTGCATCGCTTGCGATGCGTTGCCCTCGGTAACTGCGTGCTCCTCCCGCGTCATGACATCGCGCAAGATCATTCCAGCTCCGGGATCGCAGGCCAGTACTTCGAAGAACGTAAACGGGGCCGTCAGGAGGGATTCGAGATAGCGCCGGAGAAGCGGGTCGAGCCGACGCCCTTTGGCGCCCAGATACGCCTCGGTGGGGGGCACGTCGTGCAGAGACTTATTCACAACTTCGGTGGCGAGAGGATCGGGCGTCCAGCTGTGGAAGAACCACGGCATGAACAGCCGCATGAGCGGCGTATCGGGATCGTACTCAAGATCATCATCGCCCGTGAACGCGCCCCAGGCCTCATGCACCGCCAACGGACCGTAGGCCTCGGCGATAAAGCGCAGTATATCGCTCGGATAACCATTGAGCAGTGCACGTAGCCGGCGCCAGGTAAGGTCGGCGGGCGCGGTGACCGGGACAGCCCCTGCGTTGAGACAACAGTGCTTGTATTTCTTGCCGCTGCCGCAATAGCAGGGGTCGCTGCGACCAAGTTTCATTTATCGGTCTCGCGAATTGAGTTCACGGATTTACGGTATTTTGACCTGAGATATGCCCTTTGTAGCCAATTGTAAAAGACGGGTGTGGACAGCTCATTGAGTGGGGCGCCACAATTGGGGGCATGATCTAACCGGCCGAGGACGACTTCTGGCCCTTAAGCGAAGAGTCCCTCGGCGCCAAAAGCATGTTGGGGCCGAGCAACCCGGTCTCTTCCAGGCGGTCCAAATCCAGTAGAACGCTTGTCGGCTGCAAACCAGCTATCCTGCCGCTTGGAAGGCTGTTAATGATCGTTCGTCACGACCAAGCAAGCTGGCAATAAGGGTATAACGACGGGTTTGCCGGCAAGCCGTCGCGGCCCATCAAGGTGCCCGACGAACTCGCCTGCGCAAGCGGTTTCATTGAAGGGAGGGCCGCACTCGAAACGAAAGGCGGTGCGTCGCGCGTCAAGCGTCCGCGCTTGCGCACCAGCAAACATAAACGCCGCGCCTAGCCGAGTTCTCGCCTATGTAGTTGTGGCGATGCATGTCAGGAGGATTACGAACGCTGGCCGGCTGGCGCTGACCTGATTGGATGAAACGTCGGGGCGCTCGTCAGGGATACGGCGATGACGGAACCTCGTCTGCGTACGGAGCAACGCCGCGCTCTCGCCCTGCTCGCGGCCGCGGGCCGCAATGGTGTGCCGCAACCGCTTCTTGCTGTCCATAGCTTCCGCGCCAGCATGCTCGCCGGTCTGGTCAATCAAGGGCTTGCGACCCTGACATCTTCGAAAGTCCGGGTCGGCGGTAAGATGATCGAGCTCGGCAGGGTCCGGATCAAGGCCGCTGGGCGGAGGCTCTCGCGGCCGAAGACTGAGCGGCGTGAGCCTGCGAAGGGCCGAGAAACGGCCCATGGCGAGCCAGCAGAGTGGAGCGGGGCCGGGGTTCACGCGGGCGTGCGCCGAGTCCGCCCAATCTCCAACTCCGGGAGAATGTGCCCACGTTCCTGGTCGGTTGGGAGTAGGGTTGGAGTAGGGTTAATGCAGCTGATGGCACCATCTGAAGATAGGCGCCCGAGACCAGGCATCATGGCGCTGACTGTGCAGGGGGCCGGCGGTAAGCTGATCGCGGTCGCCAAGGCGCACGGAGGCTGGACTGGAGGCTCTCGCGGCTGAGGATTGAGCCTTGACTTGTAGTGCATTGCACAAAACCAATAGCTATGTGGCTTTCTGCAATCGATGGCGGGAGATTCAGGATCGGCTCAATGAGCTGAATCCTGACGACGCTGCCAAATACCAGGAAAGGAAAGGCTTCTTTTCGATTTTCTTCGTCTCGGCTTCTGTCTCGGCGTCGATTTTCTTCCATTCGTCTTTCAGCCTCGACCAGAACGAGGCATGTGGCGCCTTGGTGCATTCACCGGTGATCTGCGGGGTCATTTTCTCGATGCCCTTGATACCGATCATGGCCGCCTCCAGCTTGCCGCCTTTCGCGTAGGCCATGGCCCAGTAGACGACGGTCGGCTTGAACTGATCCTCGACCGACAGGAATTCGGCGCAGGTCCACTGCGTGACAGGCTTCTGGAATTCAGCGGCAGGCGTGCTCGTTGCCGCAGCGGTCATAATGAGTGATAGAGGGGCCAGTCCACCGATCTGCTAGCATAACCGCCTCCACAATTTGCGGCTCGACCAGCAAACAACTGCAGCCAAAAAAAGTTCAGGAAGTTCGCAAATTTGCCGGGCGGGGGCCTACTCGGTCGTAGCAAAGGATTGTTGGTCGCTGACGCGAGGTGCATGTTGGATTCCGCTCGCCCGTCTCGCCATTTCCGCCCCGCAGCTGCTCTCCTCCCACCTTTCTCTAGTCACACATGATGGCCTGCTGCCGTCAATCCAACCGAAGGAGGGGAGGTACCGATGAGGTTCCGGTATTGCCGCCGGCCCCTGGCTTGGCAGGCCTATGGCGACGCGGCCAGAGAGATGATCGCGACTTGGCTGGTTGGCGCCGATGGCTGCCGTTGCGCAGACCCTTCCGGACATGATTGTGCCGGCCACCTCTTCTCCCAATCCGCAAGATCTCAAAGCGGTGTCGCTTGATCTCGCCGCGTTGCGCCAAAGGGTCGACCAGCTCGCGGCCCAGGTTGCCGCCGGCCAGGAGCAGATGACGCGCGACTTCACCACCAAGCTGTATGCGGCCGGGCAGGATATCCTTAACAAGGTTTCGGCGCATCCGCCGCAGCCGGCCGCAGCCCCGGCCCGCAAGCCTGTGCCGTCGCCATCGCAGGCGGCGCCGTTGCGTTAATCCTCGGAACGAGTCGGCCCGGGACCCCGGTATTATTCAGTTCGTCAAACCCGATCCCTCGAAGCGGCCAATCCTGCCCTGTTGAGGTCTTTGCCGATTTGGCATGCGCAGTGATAGCGCGACCGTTCCGACCGAGACTGCGCATAGATCAACCAACCGGGCAGGCCGGTCCGGGGGAGGTACCCAACCTGCAGCTAGCCGGCAAAGCCGCACGGGCGAGGCGATCCAAGGGTGGCTCGGTCATCGCTCGATCCCGAGCACGGCCGTCTATACGGCGCTGGCGCCGAACCGGTTCAAGGATTTCTGGCGGGAGTGAGCGCAATTGGTGCCTGTGGCGGTCGTGGAACAGGCTTGGGCACCTGGGCGGGAGCTGGCTGCGGCGGAGGATCTGAGTTCTTGTAAAGGACGTACCGTTCGACCGCCTGAAATTTGGCGATCTCGTGCGTCATCTGTTCCAAGCCAGCTGCGAGCTGATCGATGCTGCGCGTGGTCTGCTCTTGACTGGTGGCGATGCTGTTTCCGATGCTAATGGCGAGCCCATCGATACTTCGCCGCACCGCGTCGAGATCAAGCGACATACCGTTGAGCTGCTGCTGATCGGGAGTAGAAGCGGCTGGCGCGATTAGCTGTCGGGCCGTGTCGCCATAGGTCTGCCCAAGCCAAAGTGGCCGCGACGCCAACGGAAAACACGATCGGGTAGTAGGCGAAAGCGAGTGACGCTCGCTTGCCGAGCGGTGACCGGCTGGTCGGGAGCTGGTCATTTTTGACCTTGCCGGGTGACCGCCAGCTGCCTCGACTGACGGCTTGACGAGCAATGCGGTGGAGAATTCTGGTTGGGTGTGGTTCGGCACGGCGCTCATGTGCACCTCGCTCTCATTTTCTCAACAGCGCAGTCCCGGTCCCTTACATCTACCCGCCCGCCCGATTCGCCTCGTGGCTCCATCGAAATAGTCGCTGGCCACAGCATGTGGGGATGCTGGAGCGAGCTCCGGCTGATCGCCATTGCCTTTGCGTCAACCGTGATGACGAAACACTGCGAGGTTATTGTCTGTCGGCTTCTCGACAACTCCATAAAGATGCCACGCCCCGTCCCCGCAATTCTTCTTTCGCGTCGCCTGATTGCTACGTCGGGAACCGGACGTACTTTCCGACATTGGTGTGGTGTACTGGCGGGCATTGATGGTTTAGAGCCTTCTGCAATGACCGACATTTTTCGATTGCTCGCCAGTGACTTTCGAGTACGCGCCGAAGACATCTTCGCTCGAGCCGAGAGAGTGCGCGACGCGGACATTCGGGAGAAGATGCGCGGGATTGCTGTGGGCTACGAGAAAATGGCGCAGCGGGTCGAACAACACGCCCGCGACGTAGACGCCGCGTACCGTGGCTCGTACGCGGCGCGGTGCCGTCGCCGCGCGGCTAACCCTATTCCCAGATGGCTGGGAACGTGGCGTCACTTTCGACGTTTTGTGCAGTTGCGCGCGACCTCCCTTGGATCCGACGCGTGAACCCCGGTCCCCTGTGCCGCCGCAACTGGGGCCGGGGTTTCGATCCTCGCCCCTTCGCGCCGCGGCCTGCGCATACTCTAAGGCACTACCCTTCGGCGATTTGGCGCGCGGCGTGATCGGCGTCTCGCCCTCGCGGCCGGAAGTCGCCAGCGCTGTGGGCCGTGGCGGGAACTGCTACACGCGATTGATGGCTTGCCGGATTCCCGCGCAGGGACAAGTATGCTCCACGACACCGCCATCTCCGAGGGGGCTGCGACGGCGCATGGAAGGGAGCGGCACACAACTTAACACCGAATTGTGAACTGAAAGCAGCTTATAGGTTGGCCGGCGACCATGTGCGGCGAGGGCGATTCCGAACTGGAAAGAACGAAGCGATCGCTTGCCTGGGAGAACGGTACCGCGGGTCGGGTCCCTACCAGAACGTCAAGAGGGGAAGTGATCGGACGTCAGCGCAGGGAGTCCAAATGGCGGCACCCCCTCGAAGAGGTCTCAACCCGATGCGACGCCGCGCGCTAGAACTCCTTGCTAGTCGCCCGCTTCAACCACATT
>Ga0209131_1003595_pt1 | contig 10262 bp, 10 predicted proteins | sample GraSoi_2013_40cm_FD_185826 | JGI IMG/M metagenome (GOLD analysis project Ga0209131, IMG submission 185826) | Grasslands soil microbial communities from the Angelo Coastal Reserve, California, USA - Sample 9_17_2013_40cm (SPAdes) (version 2) | ecosystem: Environmental > Terrestrial > Soil >...
CGTCGACCAAATCAGGCAACAGCCACCGCAGACAGCAGCATTCACACCGCGTCCGGATCCTGGCGGATATCGTCGGCGGGTAACGAGCGGGATTTGGACCAGCGGTGTAGCAATGCCGGCAGATTTTCCTGCGTGACGGCCGAACCGTCAGGTTGCACTTTCCACATGCCTTCAGCGAGCTCGATCATCTCGCCATAGGTGAGAGCCTGCACGAGCATTGCGATCTCATCGAGAGGTTGACGATCTAACTGTTCCTGAAGCTTTCGCAGGTTGACATTTGTCCCCGTGTTCATCGCAACCTCATAATGGTTTCTCACATCGAATCGATTTCTTGCGCCGTCATCGGATGCGGCCTGCCGAACCGGCGCCCCCACCCTACCCTCCCCCGCGAGCGGGGGAGGGTAGGGTGAGGGCGAACGATCATCGGTCAAGGGACGCCACTCGGTCTCTCCTGACGCCGGGGGCCTTTTCGGGAATTCAGCCTCAACCACGTCGCGCTCCACCCTTCCGATTGCAGCCAGTCTGGATAGTGTCACACACAACGTCCCAACTTGCGAAGCAATGCGGTGATTGTGGCGGTTATATGATTGTGGCGGTATGAACTCACCGCATAGATCATCCGGATCGGATACATCATCGTCGTCTCGTACCAGATTCAAACAGCCGATGCTCGCTCACATCGCAGTTCGGTTAACGGAAGGACTGCGGCACAGCGCGGGAGTGACAACGCCGCGGAAGCTTGCCGGATCAAACTACCGGTGAAACATAGCCACCGGTTATGCTTGGTTGCGCGAAATTCAAATGTCGAATTCCACAGTTTCATTTTAGTTGCAGAAATGACATGATATTGTCATTGTTTGGGCCTCCTAGCCGTTCCGTGCGTGAAGAAACGAATCGCCGACTCCGGGACGGGCTTTCGTATTACGTCGAATTGGTGGCGACATCTGTTACTTGGCTTGATTTTGACGCGGCGTCATCGGTGCATTGCGAGCAACTAAACTGATCTCGCTTCCAGGCTGACTCTGCTGTTACTCTCCTGTTGCATTGCTTGCCGACGGCCGGTCATCGTCACGTCTGTCGTCAGCCGAGAAAGACGCGTGCGCGGTCGGGTGACCAGAGCGCGCAGGGCGGATGAGCGACCTCGTCCGGCCGGAGCCTGCCATCGGGCCGGCCTATGATAAACTCCGTGTCATCCGCCCCGACCAAGTCCGCGAGCGGGTGTGAGGCCGGGAGGCTAATCGATCAACATCGGAAACGGAGGCGCCAAATGAAGGATCGGCCCTCAGCTGCCATTTGTGTTTGCCGCTCCGATCGAAGATAATTTCGCTGCCAGACTTGATCGAAGGTGATGTCGGATGGAGGGTTCGGTCTCGCGGCGTCAGGCCGACGAGTTGCATGATGGCCAGGTCGCGTCGTCAACATTTCGTGCCATTGTCTACGGGGGCGCGTTCGTTACCGGCGCCATCGTCATGAGCTTCGAGATGCTGGGCTCGCGCTATCTCAGCCCCTATTTCGGCAGCGGCATTTATACTTGGGCGTCGCTGATCTCGACGGTGCTGGCCGCGCTGACGGCCGGGTATTTCGGCGGTGGCCGGGTCGCCGACCGATATCCGTCGGCGCGCGTGCTCGGTGCCGCAGTGCTGATCGGCTCAGCCTTCATCCTCGCGCTGCCGTCGTTTTCGACCCTGCTGCTCGAGGCGCTGCTCGACGCCATCGACGACATCAAGGCGGGCAGCCTTGCCTCGGCCTTCGTGCTGATGTTCTTTCCGGTCGCCTTTTACGGCGCCTACTCGCCGTTTGCGATCAGGCTGGTGCTGCGCTCGACGCACGCGTCGGGCGGCGTATCGGGCGGCGTCTATGCGATTTCGACGGCCGGCAGCATCGTTGGAACGCTGGGCACCACATTTCTGCTCATTCCCGCCATCGGCACGCGCGCGATCACGTTCACGCTCGGTGCGGCTGGGGTGGCCTGCGGGGTCGCGCTGATGGCCTATCCGGTGCGCCGGCGCCCGGTGAGAATGTCGGTGCTGCTCGCAACTTCGCTGCTCGGATTGGGAACATTTGTCGCAATGGCGGCGGCGCCTTCGGCGGCGCGGTCGGCGGAGATTTTCGATCGCGCCACCTTGCTGGCGCGCGAGGATGGCCAGCTCGCCCATATCGAGGGGCAATACAACGACATCTATGTGGTCAAGCGCGGCAATGAACTCCTCATGACCGCGCGCCTCAAGGGCTGGAACTACACCGAGTCGCGCATCAACCTGGCGGACCCGGACGTCGTTCCGGCCAACTACCTCCGCCTGATGACGACCGCGCTCGCTTATGCACCGCAGGCCGGCAAGGTCCTCCTGGTCGGCTTAGGCGGCGGCGTGCTGACGAGCTATTTGGGGCGCTTCCTCCCCGAGGCACGTATGGACTCGGTCGAGATCGACCCGGGCGTCATCGACGCTGCCAAGACTTGGTTTAGCGTTAAAGAGACCGAACGCATGCGCGTCACCGGCAGCGACGGACGCGTCTTCCTCAACCGCAACCGCGATCTCTACGATGTCGCGCTCATTGACGCCTATATCGGCGGCTCGGTGCCCTTTCATCTCATGACCAAGGAGTTCTACACGCTGCTCAAGCGGCGGCTGGCGCCCGGTGGCGCCGCCGTGTTCAATATTCACGAGCCCAACCGGCTGTTCCCGGTTTCGGTACGCACGCTGCAGACCGTGTTTGCGACCGTCGATCTCTACTACTCCGGTTTCGGCGAGGTCGCCATTGTGGCGACCGATGCGCCGCGGGCGATGGAAGCCGTAGAGCGGCGTGCGGCGGAGTTGCAGAAAAAATATGGCTTCCGTCACTCCTTGCCAGAGCTGCTCGCGCAGCGCTCGGAACTCGACCCCGGCGCCGGAGAGGTGCTGACCGACGACTTCGCCCCCGTCGATGTGTATGTCGCCGACGGGCCGCAATGGAAAAAGGGCGACGACCGTTAGGGGCGACCCTTGTGGTCGCCCGGTTTGCGCACCGCTTGCCCGTGACGCCGGCAACAGGGCGACCACAAGGGTCGCCCCTACATCATCCTTACCTCGGAACGAACCCGCCGCTATCGCTTTTCACGATGCTGCGATCCCTTCAGATTGGCTGAAGCGAACGACTACGCTATGCTCCCCGCATCGGGAAAGCGACGCCTTGCGGCGTTCGGCTTTGCCCCGATCAACAACCAAGTTTCACCACTCGAATTCGAGCCTCGTTTCTTAAGGTCTTCGATTCCAGTCGTGAGAGGAACGCTCATGGCCAAGCTTAACATCAATGGACGCGTGCATAGCGTGCAGGTCGAGCCCGAGACGCCGCTCTTGTGGGTGATCCGGGAGCAGGTCGGCCTCACCGGCACGAAATACGGCTGCGGCGTCGCCCAGTGCGGCGCCTGTTCGGTGCACATCAACGGCGAAGTCATGCGATCGTGCTCGACCGCCGTTGGCGACCTAAAGGCAGGCGACAAGATCATCACCATCGAAGGCCTGTCGCCCACAAGCTCGCACCCGGTGCAAAAGGCCTGGGCGGCGATCGACGTGCCGCAATGCGGCTACTGTCAGTCCGGGCAGATCATGGCGGCGGCGGCGCTGCTACGGAAGAATCCGAAGCCGACCGACAAGGACATCGACGAAGCGATGACCAATATCTGTCGCTGCGGCACCTACCAGCGCATCCGTACTGCCGTGCACATGGCGGCCGAGATGCCGGCCGGCGGCAAATCCGCTGCCGTCAACGGTCACAAAGCTTGAGGCTGAGGAGGTCTGCCATGAAAGATATTTCTAGTAAGACAAAACTCTCTCGCCGCGCCTTCGTGGTCGGCACGACTGCCGCTGCCGGCGGCGGGCTGTCGCTCGGCTTCCATATGCCAGCCGATGCCGCGAGCGCGCGAGGCGCGACCGCCAATGAAGGAGCGGAAGTCAACGCCTGGGTGGTCATCAAACCCGACGACACTTGCATGATCCGCATCGCCCGCACCGAAATGGGCCAGGGCACTCGCACGGGTCTCGCCCAGCTGGTCGCCGAGGAACTCGAGTGCGACTGGAGGAGGGTGACGACCGATTCCGTCACACCCGGCCAGAACCTCGCCCGCAAGCGGGTGTGGGGTGAAATGGGCACCGGGGGCAGCCGCGGCATCCGCACGTCGCATGATTACGTCCGCCGCGGCGGTGCCGCCGCACGCATGATGCTGCTGCAAGCGGCGGCCGACCAGTGGAAGGTCCCGGTCGGCGAGCTCACCGTGTCCGACGGCATCATCTCTCATGGGCCGTCGAAGCGCACCATCAGCTACGGCAAGGTGGCGGCAGCCGCCGCCAAGCTGACGGCGCCGGATCCGAAGAGCATCACCCTCAAAGACCCGCGCAACTGGAAGATCGCCGGCAAGGCGATCAAGCGGCTCGACACGGCCGAAAAGCTCAACGGCAGCAAGATCTACGCAATCGACGTCAAGCTGCCCGGCATGTTGTGCGCTGCCATCAAGAGTTGCCCGGTGTTCGGCGGCACGGTGAAAAGCTATGACGAGGCAAAGATCGCCGGTCGTCCCGGCATCAAGGGCGTCGTCAAGGTGAAGGAGACCGGGGTCGCGGTCGTCGCCGATACCTGGTATCGCGCCAAGTCCGCCCTCGAGGCATTGCCGATCGTGTGGGACGACGCTGCCAACGCCGGCCAGTCCGACGCCACGATCGCGGCGCATCTGCGTGATGGATTCGACGCCGCCACCAACAATGGTGACCGCCGCAATGGCGACGCCGTCAAGTCGATCGAAGGTGCGGCCAAGAGGGTCGAGGCGATCTATTCAACCCCGTACCTCGCCCACGCCACCATGGAGCCGATGAACTGCATCGCCAAGATCTCCGCCGACCGGGCGGAGGCCTGGGTGCCATCGCAGAACTCCGAAGCCTCCCTGGCAGCGTTGTCGGAGGCCTCCGGCCTGCCGCTCGACAAGTGCGAGGTGTATCGCTCCGACCCCGGCGGCGGCTTCGGCCGGCGCGGCGGCTCGCAGGACTATGTGCATCAGGCAGTGGCCATCGCCAAGAACTTCCCGAACACCCCGGTGAAGCTGATCTGGTCCCGGGAAGAGGACATGACCCACGACTTCTACCGGCCGATCTCCCAGGCCAAAATGGCGGCCGGGCTTGACGAGCAGGGCAACCTGGTCGGCTTGCATGTGCGCATTTCGGGGCAGTCGATCAACGCCTTCGCCAATCCGGCGGCGGTCTCCGGTGGCAAAGATATGCGCCAACTGCAGGGATATGATGTGAATCCGGGCGAGGCCCAGCTCGGCTATGCGGCGCCGAACATGCTGATCGAGTATGTGATGCGCAACACCCACGTGCCGGTCGGCCCGTGGCGCGGCGTCAACACCAACCAGAACGCCGTCTACATGGAATGCTTCATGGACGAGGTGGCGAAGGCCGCGGGCAAGGACCCGCTCGAATTTCGCCGTTCGCTCATGGGCAATTTCCCGAAGCATCTCGCGATCCTCAATGCGGTTGCGGAGAAGGCGGGTTGGGGCCAGCCGCTGCCTCCCGGCGTTCATCGCGGCATCGCGCAGTTCCATGGCTACGCGACCTATTCGGCCGCGGTTGCTGAGGTGTCAGTGAGCGACGCTGGGAAGCTCAAGGTTCACCGTCTGGTGCTGGGGGTCAATTGCGGCCATCCGGTCAACCTGGACCAGATCGCCGCCCAGTGCGAAGGCTCGGTGGCCTTCGGGTTGACGGCGGCGCTCTATGGCGAATGTCCGGTCAAGGACGGCCGCATGGCATCGCTCAACTTCGACACCTACCAGATCATGCGGCTTGCCGAGATGCCGAAGGTCGAGACCATCATCGTGCCGACCTACGACTTCTGGGGCGGCATCGGCGAGCCCACCATCGCGGTAGTGTCGCCGGCAGTTCTGAACGCGATCCACGCCGCGACTGGCAAGCCAGTACGCAGCCTGCCGCTGAAGAACGTCAAGTTGGTGTGAGGAGATCGAAGCCTGCTTGAACCAAGACGGTTCCGCCGCGTCGTCGTCCACGGGCGATGACGCGGCGGCGCAAGAAGGTGGCCCGATGCGCGTGCATGCGGGCCGTTTGGTTTTGGCCGCGAGGACAGGACCGGTTCCATTTCATCGGAACTGGCCTTAGTGCTCCAAAATCACCAGCAGGTCCTTAGCGTAGACGGGCTGGCAGTCCAAACTATCCGAAACTTGACAGTCTGAGCCGTCGAGCCGACGCGTTCACGAAATCGTGTTAACCACGAAACGCAACCTATCGCCTTCTTGGGCGAATTAACGTAGGTGCGCCGAGGAACAGCGCATTTTTCAACCCCAAAGGAGAAGCAATATGTCTAAATCCACCGTAGGCGCGGCGGTTCTCGCTGGCGCCGTCGCAACTGCGCTTGCGTCTTTGGCGACCGCCGCACCGCTGACGAAAGCGGAAGCAGACGCGGCCACCGCTGCAGGCAAGGTGAAATGCTATGGCATCGCCTTGAAGGGCCAGAATGACTGCGCTGCCGGGCCGGGCACAACCTGCCAGGGCACGTCAACTGTCGATTTCCAGGGAAACGCCTGGAAGTTCGTGCGGGGCGGCACCTGCGCCACAATCGAGGTGCCCGGCGGTCGCCACGGTTCGCTGCAACCAATTTGAATCGCGACCTTCGATCATAGGCAGAGCGGCGTGCCGGAAAGGGGAGATGCCATGAAAAGACTGCCGATGCGCTCAACCGCGCAAGCGTCGGCAGTATTCCGCTTTCCGGCGCATTCCATTGCGGGCCGTGCGGGCACGAGCCTCAAGCATGAACATTTGCAGGCAATCGTGGCCGATGAGAAGCGAGATCTCTTCTTTGAGGTCCATGCTGAAAACTACATGGGTGCCGGCGGTCCGCCCCATGCCGCACTTAACCGAATCCGTCACGACTACCCTGTTTCGCTCCACGGTGTTTGCATGTCGATCGGCGGCCCGCAATCACTCGACAAAACGCATCTCGGGCGGTTCAAGGCGCTCGTCGACCGCTACGAGCCGGCGCTCGTTTCGGAGCATCTCGCCTGGTCAACCCACGGCACGGCTTATTTCAACGATTTGCTGCCGCTCCCCTACACAGCGGAGACGTTGGCTCGCGTCGCCGATCACATAGACCAAGTGCAAGAGGCCCTCGGACGCCAGCTCCTGCTTGAGAACCCGTCAACCTATCTCATTTTCCCTGAATCAACGATGAGCGAAACGTTGTTCATCGCGGAGCTGGTTCGGCGCACCGGGTGTGGCTTGTTGCTCGACATCAACAACGTGTTCGTTTCGGCCACCAATCATGGTTTTGCCGCGCTTGCCTATCTTGCCGATTTTCCGCTTGAGCACGTCAGTGAGATTCATCTCGCCGGCCATACCGAACAGGCAGATGACGAGGGCGACCTTCTTCTCATCGACAGCCACGATCGTCCGGTCACCGACGCGGTGTGGAAACTCTTCGACACCGTCATCGGCCAATACGGACCCATCCCGACGCTCGTCGAATGGGACAGCGATCTCCCGGACTGGCCTTTGCTCAAGGCGGAGGCTGACGCTGCGCAAGCGATCATCGATCGCCACGCGCAAGGTTTCATGCCGGGAAAAGCCCATGCCGCCCGTTGAAGGTCGCGAGGGAGATTCGGGCGAGCCTTCCTACGCAGCCGTCTTTGCCGGCGCGCTGCTCGATCCCGATCTCGCCACCCCTGCCGCGGTCGCCGGGCCGAAATCCAAGGCGGCGGGGAAGCGGTACGACATCTATCGCAACAACGTCACCGTCAGTCTCATCAACGCTGTGGCAGCGGTATTCCCAACGACGCAGCGTATCACCGGGGGAGATTTCTTCCGGGCGATGGCGCGCTTCTATGTGCGCGCCACACCGCCGACCTCACCGCTGTTGTTCGAGTATGGACGCGACTTTCCCAACTTCATCGAACAGTACGAATATGCGCAATCAGTGCCATGGCTGGCGGATGTGGCGCGGATCGAGCGGGCATGGCTCGACGCATACCACGCCGCCGATATTCAACCGCTCATGCCGCACGCCTTGGCTTCGATCCCCTCGGAGCGGCTAGTCGATACCATTTTGAAACCTCATCCCGCGGCCCGGATCGTCCGCTCACGTTTTCCGGCGGTCACTATTTTCACTGCAAATCGGAGCGACGGCTCGGCAAGTCGTGTTGAGGTTGTCGAGGCCGAGGACGCCCTATTGACAAGGCCCGCCCTGGACGTGGAGGCCCGACGTCTTCCGCCAGGCGGTGCGATCTTTGTCACGCGCCTCATTGCGGGCGACTCTCTCGGCACCGCGGCTTCGGCAGCGCTCTCCGACAGTCCGTCATTCGATCTCGCCGCCAACATTGGCGGATTGCTCGAGGCGGGCGCGTTCACGACAGCCCTTTATAGAGAAAGCCAATGACCTCGGAGCAGCAGGTCGCCCGCAACGGATGGCAAGCGATCAGCCAGTTTGTTCAACGGGTGAACGCCCTTATTGCGTCGATCGCCCAGCCGTCTCTCACCCAACTTGTGCTGCGCATTGGGCTCGCGACCCCATTCTGGCGGTCCGGCATCAACAAATGGGACGGTTTCCTGCAACTGAACGACACTGCGGTCCTCCTTTTCAGCACGGAGTTCAAGTTGCATTTGCCGGGCGGCCCGTACCCATTTCCAGCGCCTGAGGCCGTGGCGTTCCTTGTCGGTTCCGCCGAAATTCTCTTTCCCATCCTCCTTGTTCTCGAGCTGGCGACACGACTGGCTGCGTGCGCGCTCTTGGTGATGACTCTCGTAGTCGAGCTCACGGTGCCAGACGGCTGGCCAGTGCACGTAACCTGGGCAGCCATGGCGCTTGGCATAATGGCTTGGGGGCCGGGACGGTTGTCGCTCGATCACTGGATTGAGCGCCGCAATGGATGAGCTTTATCGAACCTCTGCAGGCGCTGCGCTGGTCGTAGATCACCTTGTCGGCTGACCAACCGTCCGATTCGTTCTTGGCACAGGCATCAGCTCGACCAACAGCTTGAGCGTTTATCGAAAGATAGCCCAAAAACTGAAAGTCACTTTCCTGAGATCATTACCGTGCCTCCTTTTCACTCTCCACGAAGTTCTCCGGCGTGATCTTCTCCAAAAACGCAGATGCGCCGAGATTGGGAGGAGCGAGCGACAAGAGGCGGAATGGTAAAACGAAAAGTCGCCGCGAATTCTCTCATCCGCGCCGACAGTGTATCCTCTGAAACGGCCGCGCTTATCCATCGGGCCACCGCTGCGCGCGACTTTCCGGATGTCTCTGAGGCGAGCGAGACTGCACCAGCATGTCGCCGGCAACCTGCTCCTGCTAACCGACCTTACCGACTTCGGCCTCCATCAGCGCCCACGCCTTTTCGCCGATGGACTGCCGCCAATCGCGATAGAAATGGGCGCTGATCAGTCGTTCGCGGAAGCTCGCGACATCGACCAGATTGACGATCATTCCGCGGTCGCGGAGCGTCTGCTCAAGACGCGCATTGGCGGCGCGGACGAAGGCGCGCTGCTGAGCTACGTAGAGTTTTGCGTTGCGGACGACAGTGTCGTGGATATCGGTCGGCAGGTGCTGCCAATAGGCATTGTTGGCGATCATGTTGTACCCTGCCCATTGGTGGTTGGTCAGGCTGAGATACCGGCAGACCTCGTAGAGCTTGTTCTCTTCGGCAATGACCAGCGGGTTCTCCTGCCCGTCGACCTGCCGCTCGGCGAGCGCCTGGTAGAGCCCGTTGAATCCAATGATCTTGGGTTCGGCGCCGAGCGCCTTGTAGAACTCGACGAACAGCTTGCCGCCGGGGGTGCGCATGCGAAAGCCTTGGAGGTCGGCGGCATCACGGATCGGCTTGGCGACCGAGGTGATATGCTTGAAGCCGTTCTCCATCCCGCCGAACGGGATGAGATAGACGCCCGCACCGGCGAGCTCCTGCCGCATCAAAGCCCCGAGCTCGCCGTCGGTGAGTGACGTCACCTGCTCGCTGGTCGCGAAGGACGATAGCCGCGAGATCCGCCTCTACAACGTTGCCAATCCCCATGTCGAGGGAATGCTCATCGGCCACATCGTGAATGATGACCTTGTCTGGGTGACCGATATGTATTCGCCGGCACGCGACCAGCGGAAGACGCCCGGCGCGGTCAATCTCTATGAAACGTTGAAGCAACTCAGGATAAAGCCGGCGCGGCTCGCTGGTGGCCATGGCGGCGCTGCAAGCTATGCGGAGTTTGAGGCGATCGAGAAGTAGCGGCGGAGGCCGGTACAGG
>Ga0209131_1003597_pt1 | contig 10262 bp, 8 predicted proteins | sample GraSoi_2013_40cm_FD_185826 | JGI IMG/M metagenome (GOLD analysis project Ga0209131, IMG submission 185826) | Grasslands soil microbial communities from the Angelo Coastal Reserve, California, USA - Sample 9_17_2013_40cm (SPAdes) (version 2) | ecosystem: Environmental > Terrestrial > Soil >...
GCTGCGGCTCGCTGCGAGCTCGTTCCCGGGCTTGCGCTGCTTGAACGCCGGCCGGCCCCATCGCTGGCCCGCTCTTCCTTCCTGCCAGCCAACCGGTAGCGCCCCCCCGGCAATTCCTCGATGGCGCGGCGTTTTTTGAGCGTACCTAGCATTTTGTGCAGCACGTGACGGTCTGCCCGTCGCATGTGCAGACCTGCGGCAATATCGTCAGTCGACGCAGGATCTCGTCTAACTTGCAGAAACTTAAGTATGTTATCGGAGCTCAGCTGTGAGGGGCGCGGCATAGGAGGGCAGTTTGGCGGCTACGTGCTCTTCGTCAGTTTCGATTCTACTCAACTTTTTTCGTCAGGAATGAAACTTTTTTCGCCCCGCAGGGGTTTCATAGGCAGGCCAACACACGACCGGCTGGCCGCCCTCCGTCAGGCTAGCCGGTTTTCCCGGAAACGGGAAAACTAAGGGAGGCGGGAAAGACCTGGCCCGCCTCCCTTTTTTCTTCTTTGCGGTGTGTTCTCTGCGAACTCTGCGTCTCCGTCTTTGCTCTCTGCGTTCCGCTTCTTCTTCCTTCTACCGCGCCACTGTACTCAAAAACGGATAATGGCTTGCCGCCCCCATAAAAAACAGCATCGGAAACGAAAGCCACAGCGATGTCCGTGCCGTGAGGAACGTCCACCGCATCATGCGCTCCGCGTCCGCGGGCAAGGGGGTTCCCTGCTCGGCGGCCGCCCGGGTCCATCGAATCAGTCGCTTTTGTGCGCGCCATACCACGCCCCACGTATTCAATAGCATCACAAACCCGAGCCCTCCTCCCACGCTGATCGCCAGGTGCCCGTTGGAAACGCTCGCCCCGCCGTTCAGCGCCATCACAATCCAAGAGGCTGCAATCACAATCGCGCCAATTCCAATAACTCGCACCCACACCGAATCGCGAATCCCTTTAGCCGGAAGCTGCAGGAAGTAAATTCCCTCGTACGCCACCACCCATACCAGCACCCACCACCCCAACCATCGCAACGCCAGCCGCGGATCGCCCGAATTGCGCGCATCGGTGATCAGCAGAGAGAAAAAGTAGCGCATACCGACAATAACGGTGACTAGCGCGGACCAGCGGAACCACGCCATCGCCCGCCCCATCAGCACTGGATAAACCTTCACCCGTACGCCCGGCTCGAGCGTCTTCATCGAAGGCGTGCCAACCAAGTTAAAAAAGTACAGCAAGCCAATCCAAATGATCCCAAAAATGAAATGAAGCCACCGCAGCGCGATTAACTCGTTGGCCGCCGGGTCGCTCAAAAAGCTGAAGTGCGGCTTCCATTCAGGGAACGAAGCCAGCAGCCACAAGCACATAGCGAGCCTCCGTCACATATATCGTCTACAAGTAGTTGACGTGAATCTTCAGATCGAGCCTACCACCCGCGTACTGAAACGCGGCGGCGCTGAATTTAGGCGGTCCCATGTGGCCTTTCGCGTCATTCGATGCGCCCACTCCCTCGCGGGGCATGCCGATGAAATTCGTGTCCAGCTTGCCGTTGGAGTTTTCGTCATGCACAACGGACACGGCATAGGTCCCAGGGGCAATTCCGGTGAACTCGCAGACCGCCTGACCATCCGCGATCTTTGCGGTCAGCCGAGCAATAGCTTTGTCCGCCTTCTTAGGAAATGCGTCAGCCTGCGCCGAGGAATACAGCGCGCACAACATTTGCCCTGTGTCGTTTCGCGGGCCGCTGATCTCAACGTGGATGACGTTTTCCGCTGGCGCCGGCGTCTGCCCCAACGCGCCAGCCGCGCTAACCAGCGCCGCCGTCAAACCGATTTTTCTCCACCACGCCCCCAATACGCGCATAAAAATCCCCTTCGAGCCTTACTTCTACCATCCGCACCGCTCGCAATGCCGTACCTATCCCTTCTAATACGGCCCTCTTCACCAATTTATTGCAAGCACTCGAATCAGGGATGGTGGATAGCAAGCGGTCGACTGACGGCCCAGTGGCAAAGGCGCGCCCTCAATGAGGTCTACGAAAGGCGGGAGCGGACGCGATCGCTTAGAGCTTTGCCGTCGACAGTCTTGCCTTCGAGCGCGGCTTTGGCGGCCTTGACTACCGCGCCCATTTGCTTGATCGAGGTCGCTCCGGTTTCCGCGACAGCTTTGGCGATGGCCGCCTCCATTTCGGCCTCGCTCGCGCCTGCCGGGAGATATGATTCGATGATCGCCAGTTCCTTGGTTTCTTTTTCTGCGAGGTCGTTGCGGTTGCCTTTCGTGAATTGGTCGATGGATTCCTTTCGCTGCTTGACGAGCGTTTGCAGCAGCTGAATGGATTCGGGTTCATCGAGCTTGCGGAGCTTCTCGGTCTCCTTGTAGGTGATCGCGGACTTGACCATGCGAAGGACGCTGAGGCGCAGCTCGTCCTTGGCGCGCATGGCGTCGGTGAGATCCTTCTGAATTTGTTCGGCGAGAGTCATGGCAAAGAATATAGCAGAGGAAAAGAGTTCAAGAGTGAAAGACTAGAAGGGCGAAAGAGTCGAAAGCGTGAGCACGAGGGTTCTGAGGTAGGATTTCGTCGCTATGAACGAAAGACGATTTGACGTTGTGGTGATTGGCGCTGGAGTTTTTGGGGCCTGGACCGCTTGGTATTTGGCGCGGCGAGGGCGGCACGTGTTGCTCGTGGATGCCTACGGTCCGGCGAATGCACGCGCGAGCTCGGCCGGTGAGTCGCGGATCGTTCGCATGGGATATGGGCCGGATGAGCTCTATACGCGATGGTCGCAGAGATCGCTAGTGCAATGGAAAGAGTTTTTTGCGAAGACGCGGCAGGCCCTGTTTCAGGAGACCGGAGTTTTGTGGCTGGCCGGAAAAAATGATGCGCGTGTGCAGCAGATGGCCGAGACGCTGCGGCGTTGCGGTGTTCCATATGAAGAACTAAGCCGGGCGGAGTTGGACAAGCGCTATCCGCAGATCGGATTGAACGGAATCACGATGGGGCTGTTGGAGCCGCACAGCGGGGTGCTGATGGCGCGGCGTGCAGTTGCCGCGGTGGTGGAAGACGCCACACGTGGCAGCGTGGAATATAGGGTTGCCCAAATCGCGGAACCGCGTGCGACGGGGCCGATTTCTTCTGTGATCACGACCTCAGGCGAGCGCATCGACGCGCAGCACTTTGTTTTTGCCTGCGGAGCCTGGCTCGGAAAATTGTTCCCGGGAATTTTGGGCGCACGGATTTTTCCCAGCCGCCAGGAAGTGTTTTTCTTTGGCGTTCCAGCGGGAGACTTGCGTTTTTCTCCCCCGGCGCTGCCCACCTGGTTATTTCAGGAGGACGAAATTTATGGCATGCCGGATTTGGAGAGTCGCGGCCTAAAGATTGCGGTGGACCGGCACGGCGAGCGCGTTGATCCGGACACACAATCGCGTTTAGCCAGCGTTGAAGGAGCGAATGAGGCGCGGCGTTTCGTCGAGCAGCGATTTCCGGCGCTGCGCGGCGCGCCCATTGTGGAGACGCGCGTTTGCCAGTACGAAAACACTTGTAACGGAGATTTCTTGATCGACCGGCATCCGGACATCGACAACGTGTGGTTTGTGGGTGGAGGATCGGGGCACGGCTTTAAGCATGGGCCTGCGGTCGGCGAGTACGTTGCAGCGCGAATTTTGGAAGGAGCGGAAGGGGAGGCGAGATTTTCGTTGGCTACCAAGGAGATGGTGCAGAGCAGAACCGTGTTCTAGCTAAACAGCCGGAAATGACAAGTGTGCCTCTACGGGCGGGTTCGCCGGCAAGATGCTGGCGTTTTAGGCGAATCCTCAGCGAGGTTCGCTGCATCCAAACTTTGCCCTGGTGGTTGTACGTTCTAAGTGTCCGTTGACTTGATCACAATATCGAGTGCGCGCCGGATTTTCGATTGCATGCGACGCCGCGTGCGATTGGGTGATGTCACTCACAATTTTCGCGATGACGCCACAAGCAGATTCTAGCTCCGTCGCCGCTTCGCCATTTCCCCTCATTACGATCATTACTCCCGTTCTTGGCGATGCGCAGCACCTCGAAGCGACACTCCGTTCGGTGATCTATCAGTGCTATCCCAATCTGGAATTCATAGTCATTGAGGATGGCGCGAGAAACGAGCGCCGAGAAATTCTACAAAGGTATCATTCCCATTTTGTGTGGCAAACCTGCCCGCCAGGGACCGAGCTTTGTGCTGCCCTCAACATGGCGTTTGCGAAAGCATCGGGAGAAATCCTGGGCTGGCTGGAGCCGGGCGAAATGCTTCTCACGAATGGCCTGCACGTTATTGGGAGCGTCTTCGCGGCTTTTCCGGATATTGAGTGGATTACCGGGCGTCCCTTTAATTTCAGCCCCAGCGGATTGCCGACGGGATTGAAGCATTTGGAGCGCTGGTCGCGTATTCGCTTTTTAGCCGGCGGCAACAAGTACATTCATCGCGACACCACCTTTTGGCGGCGAAGTCTTTGGGAGCGGACAGGCGGATCGCTTGCTACCGAGTACGGTCCAGCCGGGGAGTTCGAGATGTTCGTGCGCTTCTTTCGGCACGCGCGGCTTTACTCGGTTGAGGCTCTTATCGGGGGCTATCGAACGCATCCAGGCAATCACAGCGCGACTGGCAGCCATCGTCACTACAATCAAATTTGCGACGAGATTGCGGACCGCGAGCTGGCAGGAGTTTCAGGAGCTTACGCCGCGAAATTGTTTCGCAAGCTTACGTGGGTTGTCTCCCACATTCCAAAGGTACGCAGCCTGTGGCATATGTACGCGCTGCAAAGCATTTACCGCTGTCCCGGATGGGATTGGCATCCGAGGATCATCAACCGAAGGGACAAGTGGACTTTCGAGAAGTGAGCTGCGCTTAGCAGGACTTGACTGCTAACAGCTAGAAATAGCTGTCCTACTGTCAGGCTTTCTGGGCGCGACGGCGTGGCGTTAGAGAGGTCGGGTGGCGCTTGCCGCGGCGCGATTTTTCATAATAGAGCTGCGCATCGGCGTCGGAGAGAAGTTTCTCGATGCGCTCGCCATGACCGTTATATATGGAAATGCCGATGCTTGCGGAGAGCTGCGGATACTCCGGGTCGCTGGCCATGACGGCGCGGATACGGTTGGCAACGCGCTCAGCTTCATCCCGCAGTGTTTCCGGCAAAACGAGCGCGAATTCGTCGCCACCGTAACGAGCGGCGGTGTCAATGGCGCGGCAGTGAATGCGAAGTATGTGCGCGAGTCGATTGAGCGCGTGGCTACCCACGAGGTGGCCGTGCGTGTCGTTGATTTTCTTCAGGCCATCGAGATCGAGCAGCAGGACGGCGAAGGGCCGTCCATTGCGATTGGTGCGTTCCGTTTCCGCTTCAAGCACGTCGAGCAGCCGGCGATAGTTGGCCAGGCCGGTGAGCGGGTCGCTGACGGCAAGGTGGCTAACCTGCTCGAAGAGACGCGCGTTATCGAGTAGAGCGCCGCCCAGCGCCACCGCGTAGCTCGTCACGGTTAGTGCCTGCGCGAGAACGAACGGGGAATCCAGCAGTCGCTGGGATTGCGAGGCAGCCAGCTGCGCACCCAGGTTCATCCACGCGGCAACGTAGATGGTACCGTCAAAGGCCGAATCTTCTAATTCCAGGCGCCGCCGGTACCATATCAAGGCAACCAGAAAAATCCCAGCCGGCAGGAGCTGCTGGGGGCTGGGGAAGACTGCGCCGGGATGCGGCGAAACTTGCGGGGGAAGTCGGCGCAAGGCGGCCGTGATGAGGTACGTCGAGGCCATTACGGTGAGCAGGGCCCCAGCGATTTCCCGCCGTGGATGCCGCGACCGAGGCAGGAAGTGCTCTACGAGCAGAGCGACCACAAAAAGCAGCGCCAGAACGATGCGGCTGACCCACCAGGAAACCGGCGCCCACCGCAACTGCACCTGCTCCTGCTGGAATTGAAAGAATAGGAGGCTGGAGGCGGCCAGAATGGTCCCAGAGAGAAGGAAACCGGCGCCCAGGATCAGCGAGATACGGTCCTGGGTGCCCTGAAAACGGACAAGAGTGACTGCGGCGAAGACAAAGGCGAGCAATCCGGTGGTGATTTGGAGGTAGCCCTGTAAGACGGGGTCGGGCTCAAGCGGCACAAGCCGAAGCCACATGGCGAAAAACAAGAGAACGATAAATCCTGCGACACTCGCCAGGATGGGAGCGATGCGACCGCGCTTGGGGCTGTTAATCAAAGCGGACTTGGCCATAGTTTGTTTTTTCGACTGTGGGCCAGGTCGCCTTCTAATTAGACTCTAATTTGGTTGCACGCGTTGCGAGAGAACATCGAAGGGCTTTCACTAAGAGATAACCGGGTACTGTTCGAGCGTACAGCTGGCCGAAGGTACAGGCGATCCGGCGAAATTAGACCGATTCATTGTTTCTCGAGTGCTGCGAGTTGAAGATTTCGCGAACCCGGGCTAGGGTGTCGATCTCAGCGACCGGCTTGTCGGGGCGTAAACGCACGATACGGGGGAAACGCAGGGCGAAGCCGCTGTCGTGCCGCTCGGAGCGCTGGATATTGTTGAAGGCTACTTCCAGAACCACCGTAGGCTCCACGTCTCGCTGATAACCCCGGTCCTCCGTGGTGTGCTCCACGAAATATTGCGTGAGCTCCTTGATTTCGACGTCGGTGAGCCCCGAGTAGGCTTTGCCGATGTTGACGAGGCGGCCGTCGTCTCGCACGGCGAACGTGTAGTCGGAAAGCAGGCCCCGGCGCTTGCCGTGACCGTACTCGGCAATGGTGACCACCACATCCAGCGTTGCGAGCGGGCGCTTGAGCTTCATCCAGAATTGACCGCGCCGCCCGGGAACGTACGGCGACTCCGGGGCCTTGGCAAGGAGCCCTTCGTTGCCAATGTTGAGGGCAAGAAGGAACCGATTTTCGATTTCGGCCCGGGTGAACTGCATGCCGGACTGCTCGGCTTTCGCCAGGAGACCCTCAAGAAGAAGCCGGCGCTCGGCCAATGGCGTTTCGAGGAGAGTACGGCCGTCGAGAAACAGCAAGTCGAAAGCAACGAAGCTTACCGGGACCTGGGCAGTCGTGAAGAGATCGATCTGCTTGCGGCCGAGGCGTTGCTGGAGCTCGGTAAACGGGATTGCCCGGCCGTCCCTCCAGCCAATGATCTCGCCGTCGAGGATGAAATCGCCCGTAATGCCGCGAATCGGTTCGAGCAGCTCGGGAAATTCGGTGACGCGGTCCAGCGTGCGCGAGTAGATCTCGACCTGCGAACCGTGCTTGTGGACTTGCGCGCGGATGCCGTCAAATTTATCTTCCACCAGCGCGCCGTTCGGAAAGGCAGCGACGAGATCCGCCGGAGTTTCCGCAGGGCTGGCCAGCATGACGGAAATGGGGCGAAAAAGCTGGAGCGATACCGAAGAGAGTTGGTTGGCAACGGCGAGCCGAAGGACATCCGTGATATCGCCAAGGAGCATATTGGCGCGCTGGACGGCGGGGAGAGTTTGGTCGAAGGCTTTAGCGATGGCTTCCTCGACAAGACTCTCTTTCAGCCCGATGCGGAGCTCGCTAGTGGCAATTTTTATGAAGTACTTAGCCTCCAGTGCAGAAAGTCGCTGGAAAGAATGTTCAAGGAGCACTTGCTTGGCGGCAGCGCGGCGCTGCTGGGCCAGGGAGGCATAAACTTCGGCAATTTGCGCCAGGCTGAGAGAAGATCTCACAGGATGTTCGCGCAAGATCTCTTCAGCGCCCGCACCGAGATCGCCGTGATGCCGAAGGACCGGGGCAAGCTGGGCAGGATTCTTTTCGGCGACCTTGGCGACCGCCCGAAGCAGAATCGAGAAGCCAATCGAAAGGACCCGCTCTTCGCGGCGCGGAAACACGCGCCCGCAAAGATAAAGCGCGCCTAAAGCGGCTTCTTCGACCGGTGCAGTCCGTAAATAATCGGCGACGAGGCTGACCTTTTCGGTCTTTTTTGTGGTGGCGGCGATGGATTCACAGAGTTGGGCGAAGCGCAGCATGGCGGAATTCAATTATCGAAGTCAGTATCGCACGGGCGGGCGCAGCGCTTTATCACGTGAAGTTTGCGCTTGCCTGCCAGAGAGAACTCCCACAGAATGGCGGCGTTTGAAACGATTCAAATGCGACGATTCAAATCGAAGGATCAACGAATTGAGTACTGAGGTCACACCGGTAGTTGCGGCAGCGCCGCCAAGATTGCGCCGGGCGCTAACGCTTTGGGATTTGATCCTGTACGGGATGATAGTGCTTCAGCCCGTCGCGCCAATGTCGGCCTTTGGAGCCCTCAGTGATCGCGGCCGCGGCCACGTCGTAACCGCGATTCTAGTCGCCATGGTAGCCATGCTCTTCACCGCCATCAGTTATGGGCGCATGGCACGCGCGTATCCGAGCGCAGGGTCAGCCTTCACCTACGTCGCGCAGGAGATTCACCCGTCGATCGGCTATGTGACTGGCTGGAGCATGGTAATGGATTACATCGTGAATCCATTGGTCTGCGTGATTTGGTGCGCCGGCCAGGCGCATGAATTTGCGCCGGCCATACCGGATTGGGGCTGGAAGATTATTTTTGCGGTCGCGTTCACGCTGCTGAACCTTCGAGGAATCAAGACGTCAGCACGCGTGAACGCCGGATTGACCGCAGGCATGAGCGCGGTAGTGGTGGTCATCTTCGTGACCGCGATTCGCTACATTTTCGGCCATCCCCACAGCGATCCGCATTTTTTCACCCGGCCATTCTACGATCCGCAAACGTTCACGTGGGGCAATCTATTCGGCTGCACTTCGATTGCCGTTCTCTCCTATATCGGTTTCGATGGCATCTCCACACTTTCGGAAGAAGCCGAGAATCCACGGCGCAATATTTTGCTCGCGACGGTGCTCACTTGCGTGGTAATCGGTTTTCTCTCGGCGGCGGAAGTTTACGTAGCGCAGCTCGTTTGGCCCGCCACGGAACCGTTTCCGAACGCCGACACTGCCTACGTTTGGGCCGCGGCGAGGACGTGGGCGCCTTTGTTTACCATCGTAGGAGTAACGCTGGTGGTCGCCAATTTCGGGTCGGGCATGGGAGCCCACATCGGGGCGGCGCGCCTGCTCTTCGGAATGGGCAGAAGCAACGCGCTCCCCAGTTCCTTCTTTGGCGCGATCGACCCAAAGCATCAGGTGCCGCGAAATAACGTAATCTTTGTGGGCGTCCTGGCGCTGATCGGTTCTTTCTTTCTCACCTACGGCCGAGGAATCGAGCTCCTCAATTTCGGAGCGCTAATCGCATTTATGGGCGTGAATGCCGCGGCATTTGTCCGCTATTTTCTACATGCGGAGGAAAAGAAAGCCTGGAATTTCATCCCGCCGGTGCTTGGCTTCATTATTTGTTTTGCTTTGTGGTTGAGTCTTAGCCGCCCCGCGCAGATTGTAGGAAGCATCTGGATGATCGCGGGAATTCTCTTTGGCATATGGAAGACGCGCTGGTTCCGGCAGCCGCTTTCCTTCGAGGTGCCCGCCGAGTAGACACTCCCGATGCGCCGGCCATTGCAAAAGCGATAACGTGGCGTGATGATATGGATCACCAAGGAGCCATCCTGGTGAAGCGGACTAGCGAGAAAAACCAGGCAGTCACGATGAGAGATGTGGCCACGCAGAGCGGATTTTCGCCCGCGACCGTCTCGATTGTGCTGAACAACGCCCCGCTGGCCCGCTACATCGCTCCGGCAACCAAGAAGCGCATCGAGGACACCGCCAAGAAGCTCGGCTACCGGCCGAACGTAATGGCGCGCTTTCTGCGTAGCAAGCGCAGCCACAGCATTGGCGTCTTGTTCTTCGATATCACCGACCCATTCTGCACGCTCATCATGCGCGGCGTCGAGAACGCGCTTTATCAAGCTTCGTACCTCGCAATTTTCGCCGACGCGCACAATCAGCGAAACCGCTTCGAACGCTATCTGGAACTGCTGCTCGAGCGTCACGTGGAAGGTTTGATCGTCGTGGCCAATTGGCTCTTCGTCGACATTCATGTCCTTGCCGACCTCAGCAAGCGGAATATTCCCTCCGCGACAATCGGTTGGGAATTGCCCGGAAACAACATCAGTTCCGTCATGGTAGACAACGAGACAGGCGCCCGGCTCGCCCTTGAGCACCTGTACCACCTCGGCCATCGCAAAATCGCGTTTATCCGCGGCCCCAAGATGCTGATCGACAGCGCCCCGCGATGGCGCGGCATACAAAAATTCGCGCACGCCGCCGGGCTGGAGATCGATCCGTCGCTCGTCTTGCAATTGCCCGATTCGCTCGATC
>Ga0209131_1003598_pt1 | contig 10262 bp, 6 predicted proteins | sample GraSoi_2013_40cm_FD_185826 | JGI IMG/M metagenome (GOLD analysis project Ga0209131, IMG submission 185826) | Grasslands soil microbial communities from the Angelo Coastal Reserve, California, USA - Sample 9_17_2013_40cm (SPAdes) (version 2) | ecosystem: Environmental > Terrestrial > Soil >...
AAAAGAGCGACGGAGAAAATCCCCAAGGCGGGCACAAGCAACAGGAGTGGATTCTGCAAAGGATCAGGAATCGTCCCCGATCCACTTAATGCCTGTTTGCTTTGACGGGTGAGTTGCCACAAGCCATAGCCTGCGGGAATCAACAAAAGTACGTCCACGTAAAATTTTTGCCACCAGGGATTACGGAACGAACGAGCGCGTTCCTGTTTGTAGGTGACAATCGTATTTTCGGCTGCGCCAAAGGAGGGGATCAATACTTGAATGAGAAGTATGCTTGCAATGCCGAGCAGACCGTATCCCAACATTTGTGGAGTCATGCTCACACGCAAGCCGCCAACCGCGCTGAAATCAAGAAAGCTGCGTGCCCTGCCAATTAAATATGTGATTAGATATGCAAGACTAATGCCACCTGTTAGTGCCACTGCGCCCAATAAAACACCCTGCAGCAACGAAATGCCCACAACTTGCAGTGCGCTCGCGCCGCGACTGCGCAGGATCGCCATCTCGCCGCGCTGTTGATTGACGAACAATCCAGCAACCAGACCAATGAATGCCAGAATTAAACTCAAAATGGGAACGCTAAAGGCGAATAGTAGATACGTGAGAGTCGGTGCGCTTTTCTGATAACGGGCTAGAGCATCCAGTGGTGATGCGATCAATTTTGTACTTGGAAGCAAAGTTCCCGCTTGATTCTCGACCATGTGGATACGTTGTGTCAAAGGTGCGACATCTTTAGCGTGAAGCGCTGAACCATTCACAACGATGGTCCAGGTAGCGTTGCGTAATTCATCATCCACTCGATCGCTGATGAAACCCTTGTAAGTTTCTTCATTAAGGATCAACAGGTTATCAACATTTACATCCCAATAGACAGCTGTAGAATCGACCGCTCGCCAGATGCCGACAATGGAAACGGGTATTTGACCTTTATCGGTGCGTAATGAGTACAAGTCACCGACTTGTACGCCATACTCGCTTGCGAAGGCTTCGCTTGCCATCGCTTGAATCGGTTCGCCTTCACTAAGCAATGAGACTTGTGGTTGCGGTGTTGTACCATTCACGACAATGATGGTTTTATCCATCGGTGTGATAAAAGCGAAATCAGCGGTCGTCAGTGAATATTGCGTTCCCGGATTGTTTGGGTCACGCGGCGGATACATGTAATAACCGTCCGTGCGGAAGCGACGCACCAGTTGGATAACCGGCAGCCCGATTGTCTGTAAAGCTGCGCCCGAAAGATATTCATCTACGTTGACAACATTCTTCCACTGCGCGCTATTTTGACCAACCGCTTTTATTTCAAATACAAAAGAGAGCGGTGCGTAGTCCACTGGCTTTTGAGTCAAATCAGTTTCTTTGCCAACCAGAAGTTCTTCACGTAGTAAGCGAAAGTAGGTTGCATCGGCATATAACGGTACGCTCAAAATAAACCCAGCCGCGATCATCAGACCCGCAATGGATGCGAGACTCAGAAAGCGTTGAGTCAGCAGACGCTTGAAAGCGAAGCTTGCGGTTGCCCAGGTTTGTGATGCAAATAAAACCAGCACGGAAAAGAATCTCATGGACCGTAAACAACCTGACCTTCGGTAAGCCCGCTGACGATCTCAACCCGATCTCGAGTTTGGAGTCCAATTTCGATATCCGCACGCTTGGGACCAGTATCACTGTTGATGATCACAAAAGTCCGTCCGCCAACAGATCGGACCGCTTCTGGCGGCAGCCATAATATCTTTTGATGGCTTGCCAGTTGCACGGTGACGGTTACCTTGTCGCCTGCTTGATATGTATCTGCAGAGGGCGGTGTGTTCAGCACGATATGAACGACACGGTCATCACTTACGCCAGTGCCGAATGGCGAAGGTAACTGTCGGATCGTGCCATTCAATTTGACAGTGGTTTTCGAATCGAGCGCGACCGTCACGCTCATGCCCTCGAACATTTGCTTGACTTCGTTATCGCCCTTGCTCGCATCCAATTCGGCGATTACTTCCAGTTTGTTCGGGTCGCCGATCACAAAAGCGGGTGTTGTTGGGCTGACGCTGCGTCCCACATTGACCGCGGAAATGATGGTTCCGTCGGCTGGCGCAAAAGCGCGGGCTTGTGCAATTTGGGCGTCGATACTTTCTGCTACTGGTGTATTCGGGTCGATGCCCAAGCTGGTCAGCGTTTCATCAAGGTCCATTTTCGCAAGCTCCACTTGCAACTCCTGAATCTTGATCTCATCTAGCGAGCGACCTTGTGATTTAAGTTGGTCGAGGGTCAACTGTGCGATCTCATATTTGATCTGGGCGCGGCGAATGGTATGCTGTGTTTCGTCCGCCTTGGCTTTGATGTCACGCGCCTGTGATAGTTCGCCAAGCAGTTGACCTTTGGTCACTACATCGTTGACGTTCGCGAGCACTTCACTGACTTGTCCACTGATTTGAAAATATACGGTCTGTAAAGCTAGCGGCGAGACACGCCCGGTCAGTTTTGCGTCAATGGTGATGTCACCACGTTGCACAGTAAATGTCGGCTTGACGGGCGTTGGAAGGGGCGTCGGTGTGGCTTCGTTCGCAACAGTCTGCGTGCCGCAGCCAGCCAACAGAATCGCAATAACAATGGATAGAGCCAGAAATTTTCTAATCATGCTATTTGACAGCTGCCAGATCTTTTTCGACTTGTGCCAGCAATTCCTGTGAAACAAAGTTGGGATGATTCGCTGCCACCTGCTCCAACGTCATATCGCCAGCCATGCTCATATCTGTCATCAACAAGAATCCGCCCGCATGCCTCGAAATAATTGCGCGCGCATCAGGATCTGCCATCAACGTTTTGATGGTTAGTCCGGTATGTAGACGGGACGCGCGCGGCTCGGGTTCGAGCATGACGCTGCGCTTCTCACTTACACCACGGCTTGATCCGCCGACGAGAATTTCAAACTCGCCTGATTCTGTGTTCCAACTATTTTTGGCAGTGTCGAAATACCAGAAGGCTTCACGGTTGAGCGTGAACGTCACGGTTTTGGTTTGTTTCGATTTGAGTTCTACTTTGGCAAAGCCCTTGAGTTCCTTCTCAGGGCGCGCAAACGTGGATTTGACGTCGCGCACGTAGAGTTGCACGATTTCTTTGCCGGTAACTTTGCCTGTGTTGGTCACATCCACTTTGACTTTGAGTGTGTCATGCGGTGTTATGGACTTCGCGCTTAATTTCAGGTTGCCGTATTTGAATTTGGTATAGGAAAGTCCATGACCGAAGGGGAAGAGCGGCGTAACATCTTTTTTATCGTAATAGCGATAGCCAACGAAGATACCTTCTCCATAACGGACCTTGCCATTCTCACCGGGATAGTTAATGTAAGCCGGATTATCTTCCAAACGAACGGGGAAGGTGGTGGGTAACTTGCCCGATGGATTCACATCACCAAACAAAATATCCGCAAGCGCGTTACCTTGTTCCTGACTGTCGTACCAAAGTTGCAGCACCGCCGGGACTCTATCGATCCATGGCATTTCAACGGGTGAACCAACATTCAATACAACGATCGTATTTTTGTTGGCTTTGGAAACCTGCTTTATCAATTCGTTTTGATCGCCTGGTAGTTTCATATCCACACGGTCAGCGCCTTCGGTTTCCCATTCACCATTCAAGCTGGCGACGAGTACAACAACATCCACTTTCTTGGCAAGCTTCACGGCTTCAGCGATGGGGTCCAAAGGTTGCGGAGGTTGATGACCAAGTGAGATCGAGCGCCAGCGCGGACTACCTTGCCAGTAATATTCCACTTTGATGGCATAGGCTTTTCCGCCTTTGAGTTCCACTTCGGCTGTGATCTGTCTGCCCATGTCTGAATCGTGAGAGTGGTCGATAAGCACTTCATCATCGATGAAGAGTTTGCACCAACCAATGGCGGAAAGTGAAAGCAGATGTGTACCTGATTCTTTGGGCGTGAAGAGTCCTTCCATGCGCATCGAGAAGGATTCTTGATCCACGTTGGGTACGGAATGATCGAACCAGCCATGCTGCACACGTGTCGTCACTTCAGAGTAAGCGGGTGCGCCGGAGAATTGGGTTCCATTGAACAGGTTCAGGCTGAGTCCGAGATGCCCGTCTTCAGTAAATAAAGTTTCGGGAGCTGGTGCAGGTAAATTTTTGTAGATAAAGCAACCGGGTGCGGTATCCACTTTAATTTTCTTACCCGCACGATTTTTGATGCCTTCAAACGGTGTGACCACGTAGTGCGGCGTGACAGATGAACTGCCGCCACCGAGGATTTGCGCGGCCTCGGCATACGGACCGATGACAGCGATCGATTTGACTTTCTTAAGTGGGAGCGTGCCATTATTTTTTAGGAGCACGATCGCTTCACGCGCCGCCTCACGGATGATCTTGCGATGTTGAGGCTTATCCTCACCGCGTTCTGCCTGCAATTCGGGTCTGTCAAAGAGACCGGCTTTTTCAGCTACGCCGAGCAAACGCCGGATCTTGTCATCGAGCATCGCTTCGGTCAATGGCCCATCATCAAGGGCGTGCTTGACATGTTCCTCAGACATCCAACGCGCCTTGCCGGGCATTTCGAGATCAAGCCCGCCGCTGGGAATATCTTTATCGTAGGTGCCGAACCAATCGGACATGACGATGCCTTTGTAGCCCCATTCGCCTTTGAGAATTTCAAGCAGGGTGTGATTGTTTTCGGCGGCGTAGGTGCCATTGACGCGATTGTAAGATGACATCACTGCCCACGGATTCGAATTGCGGATGGCGATGCGGAACGGCTCCAGATAAATTTCGCGCAGGGTGCGCTCATCCACTTCGGAACTCATCGAGAAGCGTTCATATTCCTGATCATTGGCGACAAAATGTTTGATGCATGCGCCTTTGCCTTTGTCCTGAATCCCTTTGATGTAGGCAGATGCCATCATACCGCTGAGAAACGGGTCTTCAGAATAACATTCGAAGTTGCGACCCGCGATGGGTGTGCGATGGATGTTGACAGTGGGGGCGAGCAGGATGTGTGCGCCTTTGGCTTCGAGTTCATCAGCCAACACGTTGCCAACCCTTTCCACGAGTTCAGGATTCCAGGTCGCGCCCAGTGCAATACCAACCGGTGTAGCCACCGATGGCGATGACATACTGCCCCAGGCGCCGCGTGCGCCATTAGGACCGTCGGTGGTTTTGAATTGTGGAATGCCAAGTCGCGGCACGGCAACGCTATGCCACAAGTCCGCGCCTGCGAGCATGGAGATTTTTTCTTCGAGGGTCATTTGTTTGAGAAGGTCATCAATATGAGACATGGGTTCCTCCGAAAGGATGAAGTTAATCGTGTTTAGTTATAGGCTGCCAAAGGTAGTCAGTTCAATACCGTGTGATTCAATCGCCTGTTTGACAGCTGGGTCGGTTAATATTTTCAATTCTCTTTCGCGTTGAAAGTTATATGTTGATTCTTTAGCGAAAGCCTCATCTACATAACCGGGATGGCACATGATCTCATAGCTACCCTCTGTGACCTTGCCAATAATATCCAGCAGATTTTCGCGGGTTGCGCCTTCATCATAAAAGTTGACGAAGATCGAATCTGTGCTGCGCGTATTGAATTCTTTCATCAAGGTCGGCGCGTGATCCTTCATAGGGTCGGCAAAATCCGGCATACCAGCTGTGGGGTTATCGCCGTAGGCAATCGGCTGGCGGATGGGACAGCCATATTCATTGGCGATTTCCAACATGGCGCGGAAAAGTTCCGGCGAAAAGAAGGATGAATGGTGATGTGAGTCGAGATGGTCTGGTTTACGACCAGCAGCTTTGATGAAGGCTTCGATCTGTGCGCGCCATTCCGCTTTGACCTCGGTCATGTTGAGCTTGGGAATATTGGCAATGAATGGATCGTATTTGAAATGATTCCCGCTTGCATCCACAATGGATGAAACCGCTTCGCGCGGCAGGATGGGCCTGCCCATTGTCAAAACAAGGTGGACTCCCAGCCCAAGTTTGGGCGTTTCCTGTATCGCAATGGCAACATCATGGGCGGTTGTTGGAATGTTCATCATACAAGTGGTGGATGTGACCACGCCATTGAGATGTGCTTCACGGATGCCGCGTGATATATCAGGCGTACGACCGTAGTCGTCTGAGTTAATAATAAGGCGTTTAGGCATTTTCAACTCCATTTAAATATTGTTGATATAGATCAACCAGATGACCAAGTGGTTCCTTATAGAACTCGTCGGGGTTGACAATTAACTTTGCATAATCAGGGATCGGTTTAATTTGAGGTTTGGTCTTTGCGAATTCCTGTATTACTTTGGCGTGCGGCTTCAACGATCCATCGGGTCGTACTAAACCAAAAAAACGTTCGTGGCGGGCATTTTGGCAAGGTGGCAGATCCCACAATTCAGGAACGTAATCTGCATAGCACCACAGCATTGCGCCGGTTGCGCCACTATCTTGTAATTTTGGAATCGTCAGGCTGAGAAATTCGGCGAAATCTTCTTCACTTGCCATGAATTGTTCATGATCGCGCCCGTTGGTCTCCACCCATTTCCACGTATAGGTCGCTTCGCCGGGCAGGGCGGTGCAGCCACCGAACTCTTCCATAAGAACGGGCTTGCCGCTTAAGGCAGAAGTTAGCGCGCAAGTGAATGGGACAAAATCCGGGTCAAGCGGTTTGCGTGCCCAGGGTGCGTACATCGGATAAGAGTGCATCACTGCGACAGCGGTGTTGGCGTACACTTTATCAATGCGAAGGCCATTATCGCGATGAAGTCCGTCGCCATGCAAACCAATTGTGACGGGATGTTTCGGGTCAATGGATTTGATCAGCCCAACCATTTCCTTAACCCACGCCGCGCCTTCATCAGATGAATTGGGCCATGCAAAGAGATCAGGTTCGTTGCCGAGATTCCACATCCAAATGCCGGGATGATCTTTAAGTGTGCTCACAACTGTACTCAATAGCAAACGTTCGGCATTCAAAGCCATTTCATCATGGAACATGTTGCGATAACCTTGATCGGTTAGCTTACCATTGCTGACCACATCACGCAGCCAATGACGATGTGCTTGCGGTGGCAGGTCACCGCCCAATAACCAGCGTGGACTCCAGTTGGGTCCGCTCATATGACCGGTGAAAAATGTGACATCGAGGCCGAGTCCGTTTTCGGCGGCGATATCAGCGACCTTTACCAGGTTATCCAGTTTGTCTTTGGCAACACTGGTGGGTTCGGGTTGAAAATCGTCCCATAGTAAAAACAAGCGGACAACGTTCAAGCCGATTTCTTTGATGACAGCAAATTCCTCGCGGACTTCGCCCGCATCAAAGTTGCTCCACCAATACATGGCTTTCTTGCGGGGCCAGTAGTTTACGCCGAGCGTGAATGACTGAGTCATGGTGTGGTTTCCTGTTTGTTGCATTTACCATATCACCCTGAGCGTAGCGAAGGGTCTCTTTTGTGAGAACAGAGATTCTTCGATTACTATCGCTCTCTCACATGGTCCCGATGTCCTTCGGGAGAATGACATGGCTATTAAAGTTATTGATGTACTGTTTGATAAATAGCGTTTACCAAAGAGAGATCGCCTTGCGCATCATCATCAAGATTCCAGAACATCATGCCGCCAGCTTGTTGCATGGCTACTTTCGTTTTTGCCTGGATCGTCGGGATGCCGTTGTAAATTTGGGTGCCGCCGTTGTATTCAAATTCATCAACCTGCGCAGCGGCAGAATCCGCTTTGATCAATTTGGCATAGGTAACGCCTGCTATAGAAGAATCTTTGACATGCGAATAAAACGGGACGCCCATCACGATCTTTTCTTTCGGCAAGCCACGCGCAGTCCAAAACGAAAGACCTTGCTCGAACTGTTTCATAGTCCCATGATCTGGTCCGTCATAAGTCATCACGTTGACATAATCAAATAATGCAAAAGATTCAGTTGCAATGCCTGCGCTGTTCTCGCCATCTGAAACAACGGCTGTGGTTAATAATTTATCCGGCATGGCTTTCCGTAGCTCTTGAATCAGCGCGAGAAAATTTTGCGATGACTGACCGGCATCAGGATATTCCCAATCAATATCTGCGCCATCGAGTTGATATTCGTCCACGAAGGCTTTGAGGTTTTGGACGAATGCGCTTCTTAACTCAGGTTTGGCTGCTACGGTTTCAAATTGCGAATCCCAGCCCCAGCCGCCGACTGAGATCAGCACTTTCACGTTGTGAGCATGTCCGTTCTGAACAATGAGTTTTAGCTTCCAGTCATTATTGATTGGGTTGAAGGTGCCGTCATTTTTGGGGGTCAGGAAGGCGTAGTTGATATGAGTCAACTTATCATAGGGAATGACACCCTCGACGATGGCATCGGTTGCATATGCAATGATGCGAAAAACTGATGGAATGGGAGTCACAGTTGGTTCCAATGTAGGTGAGGCTGAAGGCACACTGGTTGCAGTTGGCGATGCTGGAGCTGAGCAAGAGGCGAGTAGAACAGCGAATAAGCTCAAGCTTAGAAAGAGGCGGCGCATTTTATCCAAGTGTTAAGTTCAGGCGATCAGCCAGTGAGTTCATGGCGTTCGTTACGGTTGAGTCCAAATCTGCATTTGGGTTTTGCATGAGTTCTTTGGCTGCGGCGCCTAGTTCCACTCCGAATTGATGTTCGATGCGATGCCATAGCGCGATGGGGCGATAGGAACGTCCCGTGGAAATGAGTTGGAGCATGACCGGGCGCAAGGCATGATCAGGCGGCAACAACTCATCGAGCGCATCCGTGCGGGATGGAAGAGTGTAGGTATTGTGCGCGAGATCGAGCATGGTCTGTTTGCGTGCAAGAAATTCAGCGAGTTTGTAGGAGGCTTCAAGACGATCAGGGTAACCACTCGTATGACGCCATATCACTACACTGCCGCCGCCTGACCAGGGAATACTCATGAGGCTGGCGGCGGCGATGTTTTGCAAATTAGGTCTTTTGTTTTGAATTGCGTCGATCAGGGCGCGTGCATCGGTGATCACGGCTGCAGCTTTGCCCTCGATGAGGGCACTCATACATTCATCCGCGCCCAAATAACCTGTGTTTGGAACGTGTCGTAATAAACCAAGGAAAGATTTCAATCCTGTCAATCCGGCGGGTGAATTGAAAACAACTTGTTTGCCGCGATTATCCATAATGTGCCCACCCGAACTCCAGATCCACGACGCGGCGATGTGAACTAGATCATTGAAAGGGTGGGGGACTACCGGCATCAGCCAGGCGTTTTCTACGGCTTTGAGTGCCGTAAGTTTTCGAACACTTTCTTCAAGGGCTAGCGGCGTTGCGAAAGCAGTACCGCTGTTTAAACCTGTTTTCGCAAGCAGGTCTTTTCGATAAGCCACGATGTACACATACGCACTAAGCGGAATGCCATAGACATTGCGATCTTCTTCGGATGTGACATTGGTCCATGTGGAGTGGACAAAGGCTTGTTCGCCACCGATCTTTGAGATAAGGTGCGTGGGGATGGGACGCACCGCGTTCATGGTCATAAGACTGCTGACCCAGGTGGAACCGACGTGTGAAATATCCGCGCCCTGACCCTGGGTGGCGATGCCGATCAATTGCTGCCAGGCATTGTCCCATTCCATGCGTTTGAGATGGACATCGATGCCAGTCTCGCGTTTGAAATCAGACATTAAGCGCGTGATGATTTGAAAATCTGACTCGGCATCAGGGATCAATGAAAATTCGATTGTCGTCATGGTTGCCTCACGGATACATTTCTAGTGGAAGCGACGGTTTTCGCCATGTTCGCACGGATCGCAGGTGTCACAACTAAACCACCAGCTTCCATGCCCAACATAACAGCTCCAAGCACCGGTGGCGTCATTAACCGCACAAGCCGCGCCTTGGGCGCCAATTTATGAATTGTTTCACGCATCGGTTCAATCAACATAGTGCCGCCTTCGAACATACTACCGGTCAATACCACATCAAAAGCTAGATTCTCAAATTCCAATTGGCGGATCACGGCATTTGCCATTTCGCCAAGTTCACTGCCAGCCCAGTGAATGAGTTCGCGTGCCACTTGATCGCCTTCGTGTGCGACGCGAAATACAATTGGGGCGGCTTCCGCACCTATTTGATATTCGTTGGTGGTATAGCCGCGCATCAGATCATTCAAATCTTTTGCACCAGCAAACTCAACCAACGCATCAGAAAGTTTGGTCAGATGTCCACGTTTGCTCCAGGCATAACCAACCAGTTGCATACAGCGGTGCATCAATTCGGTCCCGCCTGCGCCTTCACCCATCATGACACCATG
>Ga0209131_1003600_pt1 | contig 10261 bp, 12 predicted proteins | sample GraSoi_2013_40cm_FD_185826 | JGI IMG/M metagenome (GOLD analysis project Ga0209131, IMG submission 185826) | Grasslands soil microbial communities from the Angelo Coastal Reserve, California, USA - Sample 9_17_2013_40cm (SPAdes) (version 2) | ecosystem: Environmental > Terrestrial > Soil >...
ACATATACCGAGCTACTGGAACACCCGTGGCTAGTTGGCGATCAGAAGCGCGAGGTGGATATGGCAGGATGGGTGGAGAAGGCCCTCGCCTGGCGAGAAGCGGAGAAACAGAAGCGACTTGCAGCTGAGCTGGGCCTCTAGCTGTCCCTCATACCCACTAATACGAGCAGCATTGGCTGTAGCTGTCTTGCTCTCACCCGTTTCCGCACATCATCGACTCCTAATTACCTCTTGCCGTACCTTCCCCCAATCGATTCCCCGCGGACACATGGTCCACGAACGCTGTAACTCGATTTAATCATGTGCCCACCGCATATCCAACCCCCAGTAGACCCTGCTGCGGATGGGCACCTGGCAACGGTCCACCTGGAGCGTCCCGCTCGCTCCGAGTTTGAACCCGCCAACTATACCCAACTGATACCCCCTCTCGTACCGTACTGTGGCTTGCTAGGTTCTTTGAGGATGGCCCATCTGTCTCACTGTAGCTCTTTGCATCTCGGGCTCCATCCATCCAATAACATACATTGCATCATTCTCATTGCCTTACTATAGCAGTTGTATAGGAATGAGCATTTACATTTGGCCGATCGACTGGCTCCTCACTTTAGTGTTTGCCAATATTGGTGGTTGTGGTTGTGGTTTGGCAAAAGGCGCCTGTGGTGGGTGGCAGGTGGTGAGCCAACGCAAGTTACCCCCTCCCCTCTGCTGGAGCTGGAGCGTTAGCGCTGCGACTATGGTCAGCTCGACGCCGAAAGACGACTCGTTATTACCTCCGGCACAAGTGTCCGCCGCGGGTACCTACACCCTCAAGGCGAGCCTTTTCTTAGCACTCCAGCTGGTATCTGACTCATCCATCTTGCTTTGTCACCCGTCCTCCGAAACTCCGCTACCCCTATCTTTTTTTCCCTTACCCCAACCAATAGGACGTGCGAGTAGGGTGTAAGCTGTATGCAATACGACCCCATGGTGCCACTGGCACTGAAGAACGCTTCGCTGAGGTCCTTTCCATCCGCCACAAACCGATTCCTGGCGCGCCTCCCCCTCCCGGCACGCCCGGTGCCAATGTTGACACCGACCCAGATGGCACCGAGTATTTCGTCCACTGGCACCTCTTCAACAAGCGCCTCGACGAATGGATCGTCGCCTCGCGGTTTGTCCTCTCCAAGGACATGGAGTGGCCGCGGCCGAAAGTCGACCCCGCTGCCGCTGCCGCCGCCGCTGCCGCAGCAGCAGCAGCAGCTGCTGCTTCTTCTGGTGTTGCCTCGGGTACTACAACGCCCTCTCAGCCGGGGTCTGGCAAACCTGGGGCTCTTGGCTTGACGGCCGCATTGAAGAGGCTGCCACAGACTCCAATGTCGAAGGGCGCCGTGGGGCGCAACATGTCCCTGCTCAAGAAAGCCACGATAGCGTCCGCGCTGCAGTTCCCCGACTCGCCCTCGGGCATCGGCACGAAGCGCAAGGCACACCCAGACGACGACGCGCTGGACGAGTCGGGCTCTGGCTCGCCGGATGGGGATACTACGATGGACCTCGATGATGAGGACGAGGTCGCGGTCCCCCTCGATCCGTCCGCGGCGCCCGTGTACATGGGCAAGGAATCGGAGATCGAAAAACTCCGCCATTCGGGCTCGATGACCCAGTCCGCGGCGGAGATTGCGCGCGTGAAGAACCTGAACCGGATACAGATGGGCAGGCATGAGGTCGAGGCGTGGTATTTCTCGCCCTATCCGACTGAGTATGCGCACTTGCCCGTCTTGTTCCTCTGCGAGTTCTGTCTCTCGTACTTCCCAAGCCAGTTTATGCTCGGGCGGCATCGCAAGAACTGCACTCTTCTGCACCCGCCCGGGAATGAGGTCTATCGAGACTCGGACGGCCCTGGAGAGGAGATTTCGTTCTTCGAGATTGATGGAAGACGGCAGGTCACCTGGTGCCGTAATCTCTCCCTGCTATCTAAATGCTTTTTGGACCAGTGAGTCTTTCTCCTCTTTCTCTGCGAGTCCACTCCTAACCACTCCATTTCCGCTTCTTCTTCGCAGCAAAACGCTGTATTACGACGTACAGCCATTTCTGTATTATATTATGGTACGAACAATTAATAAACAAATAAAGGCGTAGTGATTCTCGCCCCTAATACCAACGCCTACAGACCGTCAATGACGACCATGGCTGCCACATTATTGGCTATTTCTCCAAGGAAAAGGAATCCGCTGAAAATTACAACGTAGCTTGCATTCTCACTTTACCTCAACACCAGCGCAAGGGATATGGCAAACTTCTCATCGAATTCTCATACGAGCTCTCTCGTCGTGAGAACAAATTAGGCTCGCCGGAAAAGCCCCTCTCCGATCTTGGGCTACTCAGTTACAAGGCCTATTGGATGGAGATTATCATCGAACATCTCCTTCGGCACCCGAAAGACGATATTAGTATCGAAGAAATTGCCACCACTACCTCGATTACACAAAACGATGTGATGTGGACGTCAGTCGGTTATGTTTGTTCACCGAATCGTAATTGACAGAGACGCACTTAGATGCCAACAAATGGGCCTTTTCAAGCACTACAAGAATCAGCACGTCATTTGCATTCCAGATCATGCGAGGGAACAGTACAATCGGGCTAAATCCAAAAACCGTCGTCAAATCAAGTCAAATCACGTCTCTTGGAAGCCACCCGTCTTTTCGAGAGAGCAATTGCGCTTTGGATATTAAGCCGGCGAGTTTCCTGAGTGAGTGGTGATAAACGAGATTGCCTCATCCCAAACAAAATACGAGTCCTAATGTTCATACAATCAAGGGGTGTAGGAGACCACGACCAGTGCACAGATGTAGAGGCGGTTGGTGGTTTACTGGAAAAAAAGCTGGTGAACGTCGCCGATGCCGAACGCAAGGTTGCAGGCCGGACACTTGCGTTGTCTCGTATTTATTCGAGCGTCAATACACCTATGCGCGCCCACACGTTAGTGGCGAGATAATGTTTGTATGTTTCCGATACGTACTCTTTGCAGAATGCTAGATTGTTCCATCGTTAGAACGTTTGGAAAGTGAACATGAGAGAGTACAACGTACTGTGCATGCACTTTGTGAGAACATGACTTCGTAGTTGGACTGTGCAGGTGGAGCATTTGAGGAGAATCTAGGGCTCGGTTAGTCTAACCTGACTCTCGTCAGTAAACCAATTACGCACCATCGTTTTGTCCAATTGCTTTGCTATTTCAGCATCACTACCTGTAGCGTTTAAGGTTCGAGCTCTAATAAGTTGCCGCTCATGATCTAGCTTCAGTTTGGACATCTCTTCTCTCGTTCTGGCTTCCTCTTGCCGCCACTGGCTGACTAAATTATCTCGTTCTGAGAGCATAGTTTGGAGCTATCGAGGGATCAGCGGCCGGCACCGAGGGGAGTGCCATTCCCACGTACCTCGACGGCCTTCTTCCGCTCTCCTTCGAAACAGCTCCTGTACTCTTCGACCTTCTGTTGCATATTCAGGAGCATAATCTCTCGCTCGTTGATACGCCTTTGTGCGATCTCAACCTCCTTTTCCATCTGGTTCTAGAAATGGGATTAGCAGTCATATCATCACCCTAAAAGGTCAGCAGCAAAAACGATAGACGTACGATTTGCTTGCCGAGCGATTTCTCAGTCTCGGCCAGCTTCTCGATAACTTTGACCTGTTTATCGAGATTACGCTGCAGGTTCTTGCGCTCTGCATCGGCTGCGTCTTTCTGACGCATAGTCGCGAAATACTTGTTGTCCGCCTTGGCCTTCTCAGTTGCGGCTTTCTGGATCCGCTCTTCCACGGCAGCCAAGTCGAAGACCTTATCCTTGACTTGCTTGTCAAGGTTTTCCCAAAGAGCAGAGAGTCGTTCTATTTCAGTATATAAGGCTGAAGGCTCCTGCACAGCCTATGAGTGTTTACACTAAGATGCCTGGATGTGGGACATACCTCCTGAAGTGCTTTGAGTTCAAGTCGTGTCTTCCGTAACTCTTCGTCCTTGAAGCGCAATTGTTCGGTGAGGGCATGTGCATCAGGTCCAGCGCTGATAAGAGCGGCAGAACCATAGATGGCCTCATATTTATGTAGTTGTTCTTGTGCCTCTGAACACTTCTCCCGCGCCTCCGCTTCCGATTGTAGGGCACGAGCAATGTCAGGATGGTCAAGGTGCAGCTTGGTTAGAGTGGCCTCTAGTGTAGTCCTCTGGCGCTCCAATAAGCTATAGGGGCTATGAGCAAAAACGCGTCTATCATCATGAAGACGCACACGAGTCTTTCCTGGAGTTCGCGAACATATGACTCGTCCTGAGGCTTGTTTAATATGAACGCGAAGAACTGTTCTTCTCCTTCGCGGGCCGCTAGTCGCGCTTTGAGCCGATGGTTCTCAGAAACGAGCATGGCAATGCGTTCCTGCAGGCACATCTCAGGTCAAGGCCCTCGAGGAGAAGACTAATGGACGGACTGCACGAGCATTCGCCAAAATCTTGCTCTGGGACGCAGCGTTGACTTTTTCTGCATCTTTAGACTTTCGTTCGTGGAGCTCGCTGGTCAACGCGTCGCGCGCATCTCTAAGCCGGTTTAGATCATGGTCACGTTTATCGATCATCATTTTCATCTCTTGAATCTTGACGTTACTTTCCGCCTTCCAACGACATCAACAACCATGGCGTCGACGAGGCATCTTTTGGTACATACCACAACCTTCCCTTGGAAGTCCTCTCGTTCACGAGTCAAACGAGTGACTTCGTCTCGTAAGATGGCAATCTCTTGAGCTGCCACTTTCTCCATCTTGGTGTGTACGTCAATTGTCGCCTTTAGCTTTCGGTAGCCTTCAAAGCGGTTCAAGTTTCCTTCAACGGGTGAAAGGAGCTTTGGAGAAATGAGTAGTCTGATGGAATGACGACATTTCTTAAATTACCTCCAGTCGCAAAGATACCAGGTCCTTCTTGTGCTGTTCTAGTTCCAGTTGTAGTGAGTGTATAGTACGCTGCCTTTCTTCTGCCCGCATTTGCCAGGATTCGTCGACCATGCCATTCATTGGCACAGTGGGAACGGGTGTTTGCTGGAATTACACAATTAAGATGCGATCTTCGTTACACCCTATATCACTTACCTCCTTGGGTTCGGTCTTAGGAGTAGAAGATCCATTCTGCGTCGGTTCCTCTTGCTTGATGGAAGCCCGAGTCTCTAGTTTTTGAACAGTGGAGCTCTTGAGCCTCTCAAATCGGTTCTCTGCAGCGGAGAGCTTGTCCTTATATTCCTCAGCGGCTTGTTGGGTGCGTGCTAAAGCAGCCTTGGTCGCAAGCAATTCACCCGTCACGGCAGATTTCTGTCGAGAACAATGAATTTGGCTGTACATATTGTGTAGCATTGAAACACACCTCCGATTGTAGCTTATGGCATGCCTCCTGCAATTCTGTGGCAGTAGGAGGAGAGGCTTGAGGGGCGATTGTGATGAATGTTGTTAGGAATTCGCGAGATGTCAGCTCCTTTGCTTTCAGGGCTTCGGCGTAGGTAGTAGATATGGTGTCCTCCGCGTCTGCGGTGACGGCTAGCTTGAAAACATCTTTGGAGTGAATCGAAATATTTCAGTTGACGCGTTCAGCAAGCACAACTGGGTTTGAGTAACCGACCTGATGGTAAGTTTGGAGCTGGTAAGGTTCCCGGTTTCACGAGGAGGCGGATTTGATGCAAGAGCTTTATTACGACTGAGATTAGTTCATCGAACGCGAAACCGTTGCATATTGAAGAAGGTATTCGAGATGACACACACGAGCTAAAGAAAGAAAAGTCATTACCTGATCCCAACAGGCCTCTATGGCGGCGAGCGCAGCCTGGCATGTCAAGCTTCGAGCTTGTAGTTCCTCAACAATGGCTTGTGAACGGTCCAGTTCGCGCGAATACCATCGCATACGGCGATAGACTGCTTCTTTGCGGAAGAGCTAAAAGAATAGCACTGAATCAGCTATCTGCAAGCCAGACACGTACAATGCCCAATAAAGGCATGATGGTGGCTCCCCGACGCGCCCAATGAGACTCATTTGAGGCAGAAAGGATGTTTTGAAGGTCGCGGGAGGGAAGGAGGAACGTTGAGAGGAGCGTCGGAGGAAGAGCCCGTACCTCAAGTTCGTTCTCATCCCGTGGTTCCTCTGCTAGTTGGCTGGGGGATGGAATTGCGACTGGTGAGTCATTTGCAGACGAAACTGCTCGTTTTTTGACTGCAACAGGCGTGTCGCCATCGAACGGGCGTTTGCGAGAGGCCGCTTCCATGATGTGGGTGGAGGGCAACCTTTGAAACAACCAAATCCAACCGAGACCTTCACTCAATGATACTCCCAAGGGTTGATTTCAGGATACAGACTTTTACAAGAGTGTAAACGAGTGGACTCAAGAACAGAAACAAAGGTCGCTCAGAGCTGTCAGCGATCCAACGGGGCCAGTGATGATGGATCACTGCCAGTACGCTTATCCACACTCGTACGTACAGTGTATCTCCTACTAACGTACAGCCGCACGCTACTATTGCGGCGCCAATTTTGAGCGGGTTTTGTTAATTATCGTGGCTGCTTGTCACGTTAAAGAGGTGCCACATAAGCACAAAGTGCAAGGAGGACTGTCGAGCAATTTCCTCGTGTACCTCGCCTTCGCAGCGCTGATAGACCGGAAGAGGGTCGGAAAACCGTGTATAAAGAGACTCGACCCCTTTGCAAATGTACCGATTTGGGTCGACTTGAAAATCTTTGCCGTTTCTGCCTCCGCGTGGTTGCTGGACGGGGTCTTTTCCGGTTCTGTTGATTGGGGAGTAGAATGTGGGAAAGAGACGCTCGGCTGAATTAACGCATTGCAGACTCTCCGAGACGTCGTGAACTCCAAGGCCAAAGGCTGGAAACACCGCTTGAAATCGTCGTGCGAGCTAGGTCACCGGCGACGACTCTGTTGATGAAGCAGATACTGTCGGATAGAGCCCCATGCAGGTGGGATTGTCGCGAAGCAGCAGGCTCGCCGCGTATCGCACTTGTGATTGACGGAAGAGGGGTGATCACCGACGATAACTTGTACAAAAGGATTTGACACTTCTTCGTGTGGAAGCACTAGGCGATATGCAGCACCCTTGGGGCCACGTTTACCGGGTTAGTCAAGGCGTTGCGGTTCAAGCTTGCGCCGTTGGAACGCCAAACAGCGGAAGCACTTCCGGGGACTGTATGCATGGGTGGAACTACTCAAAAACAATATGCACAACACTTGAAGCAATGCAGAGGCAGTTTAATGGCTGTGCGCCCAAGGCCCCGAGCTCAAATTTTACCCAGACGCTGACGCTCTGAATAGGACACTATAGTGTGGCCCATCGATGAGCATTGACTGTAACCTCTTCCTTGGACCAGCCTAGGTCGTCCTTCCACTTTTCTCCATCTGTCTGCTTTCCAACATCTAATCGTTTGGGTTTGTGAAACATCTAGTGGCATTGATGACATAAAATGAAAATACGCATCCATCGTGCTTGTTTTCTCCAACCCAAACCCAGCCCACGATGATCCAAATAATTGCGCAAGTCGCCTGATCCGGGGGATGAGATAATACTGGCGCTGGAAACCAATTCAAGACAACTAAATGGCTACCTCACGCGGATAAAGTCTCCAAATTAGCTCATCCCTGGGGCCCCCTCGCCTATACAGCAAACCCATATCTACATGGCTTTGCAGTCCAAGTGATATACATACGACACCCGTTCGAAGGAAAGATACACTACGATTTGAGAGTTGACGGGTCCTCTAACGGACTTATGGCCTACAGGGAGTACATATCAGTCAGGTGTGTCAAGAGGCGGGGACTTAATCAGGTCCTCAACAGCGCCCTGAGACGTGCATATCAGAGTTCAGTTTCTCAATTTACACTGTGTCTGGAGGTTGCTTTACAAAAACAGTGCCGTGGAATGTTTGGACGGAAATCAAGGTCAAACTCTTGTGGAAAGAGCCTTCGAACAACCCGCCGATTCGCTTTAAGTAATGTTCCAGTGAAGTGACACTTGCGGAGGTGCGTGACCAAGTCGGGAACGAAACCTGCACCTTTGGACAGAAGCCGGACACCCCAAGTCTCACAATTCAGCCTCCCCACTTCAGCATGTACCCCCGGATAAGCGTGGTCGACGTCAGATCTCATGAGAAAATCGTATCTAGCCTGAGCGGCCAGACGCACAGGATGACTCAGGTTCCCATGCCAATCCTTTTCTTCAAGTGCCTACCGCAGTCTAAGCGTATCTTGACACAAACGTACAGTACCTCGCGCGGACTCGAAACGTCTTCGCGCGTCTTCCTGTTCTTGTTGTCTACTTCTTACCATTGCATTGGTTGAAGCTCCGGCCAAGCTGCTTGTACTGTGTAGCGATGATACTGCTAATCACATTTACACTACGAAGGACACACCCTTCACTTCAAACTTCTCCGTTATCTAGAAAGTTGGGCACGGAATTTCTGGTCGGACTCCCTGGGATCCTGGAGACCATAGAATAAGATGTGAGGTAGTTGTGTGTGATGGCAGCGACGTAGAGTCGTAGCCAACGTTCTTAAAGTTCGCTGTCTTGGTAGGGAGCGAGCGAGAAGCGCGATGATTCCAAGATCAGTCAGCTCCGTGATATTCCAACGTAACGGACAATTTCGAGAAATATGAAATAAGGGTAGAAAGCAATCAGGGAAACTTTCTATACATATCTCAGCTCTAAGGGAGATCATGGCTTTGGGGGAACATTTGGACTTGAAGAAGACGTCGTTCGTTGATAAGATAGTACCAAATGAAGGAAGGCCGACCGCACTGGGAGAGCAAGATGGAGTTCTGGTGCTTTTGGATATGTGCTCCCTCCAGTCCGAAGTTACGGCGTTGAAGGGAGGTCAATTGGCCTAGATTTGGTTAAGCAGAGCGAGGCCTGATCTCTGCGTACCGCCCACATCAATTTTCCGAGGTCGATTTCAAGAAAGCAAACTTGGAAAGATCCCACGACCGCAATGGCAGATTTTATCCTCAACATTGCTCTTGATACTCCTTCATACGCCTCTAAACCTGCAAACGCAAAAGGAGGAAGATGGATGGATAAGTGAGCACAAGCTATTTCCCCCGTTCGCGTTCTTCCTGATTCCTCCTAAGAGGAAAGGCCAAGGATGCCGTAAAAAGAAAGCGGCAAGATACAAGCACCGTAACCCACAAACCAAGTGAACGCGACAGTGAACGTCCGATGAAGCGAAGGAAAATGGTGGAAGGCGAACAGACGGCCAAAGAAAAGCCCCAGTCAACTCGTCCGCAGGGTCAAGTCGTTTCGTCCTTATTTACCTCCAATCCAGTTTTACCGAAGATAGGTGACCATGACGCTGCCTCTCAAATGACTCCCCAAGTTGCACCAAGCAATGCTCCCCTTTCGGATTCACCAACCTTCAGAGAGTTGGGACTCGATCCTTTACTAATTAGCCACATCGAGGTGAAGCTATCCATATTCAAACCAACTGCGGTCCAGTGTGCCTCTCTTCCGATTCTCCTATCCCCCCACGATCCTCGGACGACCATGCACGACGTGCTGATCCAAGCGGATACTGGATCAGGCAAGACCTTATCGTATCTTCTTCCTATCATACAGGACCTCCTCCCTCTTAGTTCCCTCTCGTGTATTGATAGGTCAATTGGAACTTTGGCCATCATCGTGGCTCCAACACGAGAATTAGCAAAGCAAATATCTGATGTCCTCGAACAACTACTACAAATGCGACTTAGGTCGACTAAGGAGATCTCAGATGGCGAAGACAATGAGCCCCGACGAACTCGCTGGCTCGTTTCGGGTCTACTTACAGGGGGGGCGACTCGTACCCATGAGAAGGCCCGCTTGCGGAAAGGGATACCGATATTAGTATCGACGCCAGGACGGTTACTCGACCATCTACAAAATACCACATCCTTCAATGTCGGAAAGTGTCGATGGCTCATCCTCGATGAAGCCGACCGTTTAATGGAACTTGGTTTCGAGGAAACTATTACATCTATTTTAAAGGGTTTGGAGGGGCGGCGCAACCTTGCTATACGGGCCGCGGAGACGGGGCAAGGTCTGGATAACATTGGAGGATGGGAATGGCGACAACGAAGGACCGTCCTGTGTTCGGCTACTCTCAGAGGGGGCGTCCAGAAGCTTGCCGGGTTTGCTTTGCAGGATCCTATTGTGATCAAGGGAGGGAAGGGCGACGACAACCGATTGCAGGCTACCCCGGGCGGGGAAATCGCAGCGAAGCAACCAGAGT
>Ga0209131_1003604_pt1 | contig 10252 bp, 6 predicted proteins | sample GraSoi_2013_40cm_FD_185826 | JGI IMG/M metagenome (GOLD analysis project Ga0209131, IMG submission 185826) | Grasslands soil microbial communities from the Angelo Coastal Reserve, California, USA - Sample 9_17_2013_40cm (SPAdes) (version 2) | ecosystem: Environmental > Terrestrial > Soil >...
AGCGCACGTCGCGCACAGGCTCGCCGCGGCGCAGCGTCGCGACGATCGATTCGGCGAGGCCGGTCACGTCGACCGCGCCGCGCTGCGGCTCGCCGCGCGTCGCGGTGGAAAGCGCGAACAGGTCCTCCACGAGCTGGTTCATGTGGCGTCCGGCGTCGGTGATGCGCGTGAGCAGCTCGCGCGCTCCGGCGTCGAGCGTGGGGCCGTACTTGTCGACCAGCATGGCGCTGAAGCCCTCGATGCGGTTCAACGGGGCGCGCAGGTCGTGGGAGATCGAATAGTCGAAGGCCTCGAGCTCCTTGTTGGCGGCCTCGAGCTCGACGGTGCGCTCCAGGACGCGGCGCTCGAGGTCGGCGTTCAACCGGCGCACCTCCTCCTCGGCGACCTTGCGCTCGGTGATGTCCTGGATGGTGTTGAACCAGTGTCGCCTGCCGTCCGCGCCCGCCGAGCCCTCGATCGGCTCCATCACCTGGAAAAAATGGCGATCGGCTTCGCGGCGCCGCACGCGGTACTCGACCTCCGCCCTCTCGTTGCGAATGCCGGCCCGGATCGCCGCGTCGCGGAACTTCGCGCGGTCGTCGGGATGCACGATGGCGAGCCATTCGCGCGTGCTGCGCGGCACGTTGGCGGGGTCGACCCCGATGAGGTCGGGCATCGTATCCGACCAGCTTTCGAAGGACCCGTCGGAGCCCGTGATCACGTGCGCGAGGCGCGCCACGCCCTGCGCGCGGCGCAGCCCCGTCTCGCTCTCGCGCAGCGCGTCCTCCAGGCGGATCCTCTGCGTGATGTCCTCGCCGAGGCTGGCGATGCCGATCACTTCGCCGGAGGGTGAGCGCAGCACGCTGTTGTTCCAGCGCACGAGGAGGCGCTCGTTGGAGCGCGTGACGATCTCGTTCTCGTGGTAATGCGCTTCCGGCATGTCCTTCAGCAGCGCCTCGAACGTGCCGCGGACATCCACGCCGAGCGGAACGAAGAGCTCCAGCCAGTTGCGGCCCATCACCTCTTCGCGGCGCCAGCCGGTGGCGGCCAGCAGGTGATCGTTGCAGTACGTGATGCAGGCGTCGTTGTCGAGCATGACGGACAGGAGCCGCACGTGGGCGAGCGTGTCCGCGAAGCGCCGCTCGCTTTCGCGCAGCTTCATGCGCGCGAGCTTCTCCTCGGTGATGTCCTCCGCGAGGCCGGCGACGCGGTAGATCTCGTGGTCGCCGCGAAACACCGGGAACGCGCGGTCGCGTATCCAGCGTACCGCGCCATCGGGGCGGACGATGCGGTATTCCTCGGCGTACTCGCCGCTTGCCTGCGTCTGGGCGGCGCCCATCACGCGCGCACGGTCTTCGGGGTGGATCGCGTCGATCCAGTCGCGCGGCGTGGCGTAGAGGCTCGCGCACGACCGGCCCCAGATCTCCTCGTAGGCGGGGCTCACGTAGAGGATCTCGTTCTTGGCGGAATTGCAGCTCGCTCGCGGCGAGGCGCTCGGCGGAGAGCTTCATCTCCTGGTAGAGGCTGCCGTTCTCGTAGATGCGGCCCACCTGGGATGCGAGGCTCGTGAGCACGCGCTCGTCGTCGTCGTCGAACGCGTCGCCGCCGAGCTTGTCGAGGAGGCAGATCCATCCGTAGGCGCGCGTGAGCGACGCGATGGGGGCGGCGAGCATCGAGCGCACCTCGGGGTAGCCCGCGGGCAGGCCGGCATCCCGGGGATCGCCGCTCATGTTCGCCAATCGCAGGGCGCGTCGCGCGGCGAGCACGGGGGCGAGGATGGGATCGTCGATGCGCGGCGACGGGAGGCGCTCGACGAGCCCGGGGTCCATGCCGCTCGTCGTCCAGAACCCCGCGCCGGCCCCCGCCTTGCCGGCCACGCACAGCACCGCGCGGCGCGAGCCGATCAGCTCGCGCGCGTCGCGGCACACGCTCCTCATCAATTCCTCGGGATCGCGCTCCGAGGCGAGCTGCAGGTTCACGTCGGTGAGGGCGGCGAGGCGCTGGTTCGACGCGCTCAGCTGGCCGACTTTCTGCGCGAGCTTGTCGGTCATGACGCGCAGGTGCTCGCGGTCGAATTCGGGGCTCGCGGGGCTCGCGGCGGTGCGCGAGCCCCCTGCAAGGGCCTCGTCGATGGCGCGCAGGATCTCCTCGGGCGCGCAGGGCTTTAGGAGAACCCGCGAGACGCCGCATGCCTTGGCGAGCGCAACGGCTTCGCGCTCGTGGTAGTGCGCGGTGAAGAAGATCACCTGGGTCGCGGAAAGGTCGGCATCGGCGCGCAGCTGGCGCACCAGCTCGAAGCCGTCCATGGTCGGCATGAGGATGTCGGAGATGATGAGGTCCGGGCGCCGCGCGCGCGCCATGCGCAGGGCCTCGCTGCCGTCGGCGGCCTCGATGGCGTCGTGGCCCCGGTGCCGCAGGAGGACGACCACCAGCTCGCGGTTCGTCGGCCGGTCGTCGACCACGAGGACGGTCGCCATGTCAGCCCTTGCCCGCCTCGAGCAGGCAAGCCTCGATTTCGCCCAGCAGCTCGCGCGGCTCCATGGGCCTCACCAGGAAGCGCGCCGCGCCCATGGCAAGGCCGCGCTCGCGATCCGACGAGTTGAGCGCGGTGGAGGTGAGGAAGACGAAGGGAATTTTGCGCAGCCGCGGATCTTCCTTCACGGCGCGGATCAGGTCGTAGCCGCTGCCCCTCGGCATGCAGACATCGGACACGATGAGGTCGGGGCCCGCCGCGCGCGCGAGCTCGAGCGCGGCTTCCGCGGTGGAAGTCGTGACGACACGGTAGCCGCACGGCTCGGCGATGCTCGCGAAGAGGTCGAGGTTCACCTGCAGGTTGTCGACCACGAGGATGGTGGCGCGCGCCTTCGCCGCCAACGGCGTGCTCTGCGTTGCGGCGTGCCGCGGCGTGGGCCGCGCCGCGCGCAACGCGGCGGGAAGGAACGACTCGACTTCGCCCACGAACTTCACCGGGTCGATCGGCTTGGCGATATACCCGTCGAAGCCCGCGGCGATCGCCTTGTCGCGGTCCCCGACCATGGCGAGCGCCGTGACGGCGACCACCGGAATGGACGCGAGGCGTGCGTCGGAGCGAATCGCGCGCAGCACCGCGTAGCCGTCCATGCCCGGCATCTGCACGTCGCACAGGATCAGCTCGAGGTTCGCCGCGTTGTCCTCGATGACGAGGATGCGCGCGCTCATTGCGCCCGCCGCGGCTGCGCGATGGACACGGTGAACGTGCTGCCCCTGCCGAGCTCGCTCGTGAAGGCGATGCGCCCGCCGAGGAGCTCGGCGAGCTTGCGGCTCAGGTGCAGGCCGAGCCCGGTGCCCTCCTGGTCGTGGCGCTTGCCGTGCTCCAGCTGCTCGAACGCGGCGAAGAGCCGCGCGCCATCCTCGGGACGAATGCCGACGCCCGTGTCTTCGACCGCGATCTCGATGACGCGGCAGGCGTCGTCCCCGCGCGAGCGCAACACGATGCGCACGCCGCCGCGCTCGGTGAACTTGATCGCGTTGGAGGCGAGGTTCATGAGGATCTGGCTCAACGCGCGCCGGTCGGTGCGCACCTCCAGATCCGCGGCCGGCATCTCGACGTCGAGCCGAAGGCCCTTGGCTTCGGCCTGCGGGCGCAGCGCCGCGGCCGCTTCCTCGACCACCGACTGGCAGAGGCAGGGCTCGAGGGTGAGCTCCACCTTGCCGGCCTCGATCTTGGCGAGGTCGAGGAGGTCGTTGATGAGCGACAGGAGGTGGCGTCCGCTCGTCTGCACCGTGCGCAGCTGCTTCTCCTGGCCGGCGTTGAGCGGCCCCGGCAGGCCCATCAGGAGCGTGCCGGTGAATCCGATGATCGCGTTCAATGGCGTGCGCAGCTCGTGGCTCATGCTCGCCAGGAAGCGGTCCTTCGCCTCGTTGGCGCGCGCGAGCTCGACGTTTCTTTCGCGCGCCCCGGCCTCGGCGTCCACGAGCCGGGTGGCGAGCGGTCTCACGCGCGAACGCAGCAGCAGCGTGCCCGCGATCACGAGGCCGATGAGGAGCGCGATCACGATCTCCAGCTGTTCGCGGATGGGGCTGAAGATCTCGATGGCGTCGACCTTGACCACCATGCCCAGGCCCAGATCCCCCACCGGAGCGAAGGCCGCGACCACATCCTTCTCGCGGTAGTCGCGGCTGATCGTGAGGGCGCTCTCACCACGCAGCGCGCGCGTCATCGGCAAGGGATCGCCCGAAGCGCTCACCGTCGCCACGGAAAACACTTGCGGGTTCAGGCGTTGCGGGAAGCAGTGGAGCGTGCCTTCGCGCGCGAAGCAAAGTCCCATGTCGCCGGTCTCGCTCTTGCCGAGCACGCTGCGGGAAAGGCGCGTGAGCACGGTGAGGGGCTGGTCGGTCATCACCGCCCCGACCTCGCCGGCCTCGTCGCGCATGGCGATGCGGTGGCGCAGCACGAATCCCTCGTCCCACAGGAGTTGCGCACCGGCCGGCGTCGCGAGCGGCGCGTTGAGGGTCGGGGCGAGGACAAAGGTACCCGCGGTGGCGACCGCGTTGCCGTTCACGTCGAGGTAGGACACGCCTCTGTAGCCCTGGCTGAGGAAGCTTCGCGCCACCGTGAGGATGCTGGCGCGGCCCGTGCCGTCGTCGCTGCCCGCCTGGATGGCGCGCAAGTTGCGGATCACGGCCGGGCGCGTCGCCGCGATGCGCGCGTTCATCTCGCGCAGCTCGACGAGATCCTTCATCAGATCGATGCGCCGGGCAAGGGCGGCGCTCACGTTGTCGCCGACCAGCGTCTCGACGCGCCCCTGCAGGATGGCGAAGCTGGCGATGCCCGCCACGAGCGCGATGCCGGCGAGGATGGTCGCGCCCTGGAACGCGATGCGGTCGTCGTCCCGGGCGAAGAGCGATGACCGGCCCCATGGGAAACGACGCCACGCGGACGCGAGACCCACCGAGAAGACGATCAGTCCCGCCGACGTGAGGATCGCCTGCTGCGCGAAAAAATAATCCGGGAAAAGGAGCTGTGCGTTGACGATGGATCCGGCCGCTCCGAACAGGCCCATGGCGCCCACGCCGACGGTGAGCCCTTTCACCAGCGCCGCCTGCGCAGGCCGGGAAACGCGCGGCGCGAGCATGAGCGCGGCCGAGGCGAGGAAGAGCGCGCTCGCCGTGGTCGCGGACATCCTTCCCGGGTGGATCCAGGGCGCTGGTATCCACGCGTGCAACGCGGGCCAGTCGACACCCGTCTCGAGTCCGGTCGCGTGCTCGACGAGGACTAGCATGGCGATGGTCATGAGCAGGCCCGCCGCCATGGTGATCGCGCGCGCATCGTGCGTCGCGCGCGAGGCCAGCGTCAGGCCCGCGCCTCCCAGGACGAAGGACACCGCCGTAGCGCAGCTCATCGGAACCAAGGCGGGCGGCAGGCGCACCAGCGCGGGAATTCGCAGGAGCCAGCCGGCGATCACCGCCGCGCCCAGCATCACGAGGACGACGCCGCAGCCGACGTCGAGCGCGGCGCGCCGCGCCTCGAGCCTCGGCCGCTCGGCCAGGATCGCGGCGGCGGCCGGCATCATGGCTGCTCCAGCAGGAGAGTGAACGTGCTGCCCTTGCCGAACTCGCTCGCGAACTCGACGCGCCCGCCGAGGAGCTCCGCCAGCTTGCGGCTCAGGTGCAGGCCGAGGCCGGTGCCTTCGTGCCGCCGTCCGGCGTCGACTTGCGCGAACGCCGCAAAGAGCCGCTCGCCGTCCTCGGGCCGGATGCCGATGCCGGAATCCCGCACGGCGATCTCCACCGTGCGGCCCGCGGCCGACCCGCGGCACGTCACCGCGATGCGCACGCCACCGTGCTCGGTGAACTTGATCGCATTGGAGGCGAGGTTCATGAGGATCTGGCTCAACGCGCGCCGGTCGGTGCGAACCACCAGGTCCGCGCCCGGCATCTCGACATCGAGCCGCAGGCCCTTGGCGTGGGCCAGCGGGCGCTGCGAAGCCATGACTTCCTCGACCACCGCCTGGCAGACGCAGGGCTCGAGGGTGAGCTCCACCTTGCCCGCCTCGATCTTGGCGAGGTCGAGGAGGTCGTTGATGAGCGAGAGCAGATGGCGCCCGCTGGTCTGCACTGCGGACAGCTGCTTGTCCTGCTCGCTATTGAGCGGCCCGGGCAGCTGCATGAGGAGGATGCCGGTGAATCCGATGATCGCGTTCAGCGGCGTGCGCAGCTCGTGGCTCATGCTCGCGAGGAAGCGGTCCTTGGCCTCGTTGGCGCGCGCGAGCTCGATATTGGTCTCATGCAGCGCGCGCTCGAAGCGCTTCCTCTCGGTGATGTCGCGGATGGCGCTCGACACCAGCGTGCCGTCCTCGGTCTCGAGCGGCGACAGGCTGATCTCGATGGGGAACTCGGTGCCGTTCTTGCGCTGCCCGTAGAGCTCGAGGCCCACGCCCATCGGGCGCACGCGCGGGTCGGCGAAGAATCCGTCGCGGCGCCCCGGATGCTGGCTTCGATAGCGCGCCGGCAGCAGGATCTCGATCTTCTTTCCGAGGAGCTCCTCGCGCGAGAAGCCGAATAGCTTCTCGGTCTGGGAATTCACCAGCACGATGCTGCCCATGCGATCCACGATGATGATCGCGTCGGGCGCCGACTCGAGGAGTGCCCGGAACTTCTGCTCGGCCTTCTTGCGCTCGCTGATGTCGCGGATCGCGCTCATCGCGAGCGTGCCTTCCTCGGTCTTCAGCGGCGACAGGCTGATCTCCACCGGGAACTCGACGCCGTCGCGGCGCACCCCGAAGAGCTCGAGCCCGCGCCCCATGGTGCGCGTGCGCGGCTGGCCGAAATAGCCCGAGCGGTGGCCGACGTGCGCGCGGTGGAAGCGCGCGGGAAGCAGGATCTCGATCGGCTCGCCCTGCAGCTCTCCCGCGGCATATCCGAACAGGCTCTCGGCCTGGGAATTCACGAACACGATGCGCCCGGTGACGTTGACCAGCACGATGCCGTCGGGCATCGACTCGAGCAGGTCGCGGAAGCGCGCCTCGACCGCCTTCGCCTCGCGCTTCACGCGCAGGTGGGTGATGTCCTTCTGGCTGCACAGCACGAACTCGACGGCGCCGTCGGCGCCGCGCACGGCCTTGCACGAGATGTCCACGTAGATGGGCGAGCCGTCCTTGCGGGCGCGGATCGCCTCCCACGTGGCGGTTCCGGTGCGCAGGGTGCTTTCGACGGCGCGCTTCTCCTCGCTTCGCTGCTCGAGGGGCACGACGAGGGTTTCAAGGTCGGCGCCCAGCGCCTCGTCGCCGCTATAGCCGAACATCGCCTCGGCGCCCTTGCTCCAGTAGACGACTTCGCCCTCGACCGTCGTGGCAACGACGGCGTCGGGGGATTCGTCGAGGAGTAGCGCGCGGAAATCGGTCTTCATCGCTCCGTCGGAAACATGGGTCGACTGTACGCTCGCGAACGCCGCGGGGCTCCCACTCGTGGGGGTAGGAAAAGCGACAAATGTGCGCTTACGTACACTGAATCGAGGATACTGGGATGGAGTCCCGGAAAGTCGCGCCGGAACGGCGTTTGCGGCATTGCGAAGCCGCTGCTAGGGGAAACCCCTAGGGCATCGCCACGCGCCTTGCCCGAGACTTCGATTCACACCAATGGGGCCGGGCCCCGGGAACTTCCATGAGCGCCATGCGCCTGTTGCACGTCGAGGACTCCGCCGATGACGCGGAGCTGGTGCGCCACGCGCTCGAGGGTGCGCCGTTCCCCTTCACGCTCACGCGCGTCGACAACGAGGTCCGCTACCGGGAGGAGCTCGCCAGCGCCCCACCGGACGCCATCATCTGCGATTACAACCTGCCCGGCTTCAGCGCCGAACGCGCCCTCGAGATCGTCCGCGCGAGCGACCTCGACGTACCCTTCCTCGTGGTTTCCCATCACCTGGGCGAGACCGAGGCGGTGGTGGCGATGCAGAACGGCGCGAGCGACTACCTGCCCAAGCGCAATCTCGGGCGCCTGCCCAAGGCGATCGCGTCCGCCGTCGACCGTTGCAATGCGCGGCGCGAAAAGGCGAAGGCCGAGGCGGCGTTGCGCGAGAGCGAAGCGATCCGCCGCGGCATCCTCGATTCGATCCTGCCCGGCATCGTGCTGGTCGATGGCGCGGGCGTGATCCTCGCCGTCAACAAGGCCTGGGAGGGCTTCGAGAAGGCGCGCGCGTTCGGCGACGCGGAAATCGCCGGCCCGGGCGCGAACTATCTCGACGCCCTCGAGGCGGCCCATCGCCGCGGCAACGCTTCCGCGGGCGAGCTCGCCGCGGGCCTGCGCGCCATCATCGCGCGCGAGAAGACCGTGTTCTCGATCGAATACCAGGTGGCGAGCAGCTCCGGCACCCGCTGGTTCGTGGCGCGCGCCATGCCGCTCGAGGCGAGCAAGGCGGCGACGGTCGTCTCGCATCGCGACGTGACCGACCGGGTGCTCAATCGCCTCGCGCTCGAGGAGGCCAACAAGCGCCTGCGCACCATCTCCAAGCGCATGCTCGCCGTCCAGGAGGACGAGCGGCGCGCCATCTCGCGCGAGCTGCACGACGACATCGGGCAGACGCTGGGAGCCCTCAAGATCGGCTTGCATCGCCTCGGCACGGCGCCGCCCGCCGAGCAGCCGGCGCTCCTCTCGGAGTGCCTGGGCGCCGCCGGCGAGGCGCTGGAGAAGCTGCGCCAGCTCGCCATGGACCTGCGCCCGCCGCAACTCGACCAGCTGGGGCTCAAGGAAGCGCTCGAGTGGCTCGCGCAACGCCAAAGCGCCGCCTCCGGCCTGCCGATCAAGTGCAAGTTCGCCGGGCTCGAGGCGCGCCTGCCGGCCACGCTCGAGAGCGCGTGCTACCGCATCGCCCAGGAGGCGCTCAGCAACGCCACGCGCCACTCGAAGGCGAAGCTCATCACCATCGGCGTCGAGTCCGACGGGGCGCTCCTCAAGCTCGCGGTGCACGACGACGGCATCGGCTTCGACCCGGGCGAAGCGCGCCTTCGCCTCGTGCGCTCGGGAAGCATGGGTCTCATCGGCATGGACGAGCGCGCGCAGTTGGCCGGCGGGCGCCTAAAGGTGCGCAGCGTGCCCGCGGCCGGCACCACGGTGAGCGCCATTTTCCCGCTCGTCGAGAGGGGCTCGCACGAGAGCATGTCGCAGGTGGCGGCGCAAGGGTGAAACCCGTTCGCATCCTCATCGCCGACGACCACCGGCTGGTGCGCGCGGGCATTCGCGCGCTCCTCGAGGAGATCGAGGGCGTCACCATCGTCGCGGAGGCCGACAACGGCCGCGACGCGATCGCGCTGGCGCGCGCCGAAAGGCCCGCCCTGGTGGTGATGGACATCTCGATGAAGGAGCTGAACGGCATCGAGGCCACGGCGCAGTTGAAGGCCGAGTTTCCCGCGATGCAGGTGCTGATCCTCTCGATGCACGCGACCGAGGACTTCGTGCATCGCGCGCTCAAGGCCGGCGCCTCAGGCTACCTGGTGAAGGATTCCGCGCCCCTCGAGCTGAAGATGGCGATCGAGGCGATCATGCGCGGCGAGCCCTACATCAGCTCGCGGGTCTCGAGGCACCTCGTCGCCGGGCTCGCGCAGGGCGCGGCCCCCGGCCAATCGTCGATCGACTCGCTCACCCCGCGCCAGCGCGAGATCCTGCAGATGATCGCGGAGGGCAAGAGCACCAAGGAGATCGCCTTCGTGCTGAAGGTGAGCGGCAAGACCATCGAGAGCCACCGCGCCGCGCTGATGGAGCGCCTCGGCATCCGCGACGTGGCGGGGCTGGTGCTCTACGCGGTGCGTAACCGCCTGGTGAGCCTCGACGGCGCCGACGGTTTCGCCACGCCTGAGCAGTAACCGGGGGATTCCCACCGGCACATTCCGGCGCGCCCCGATGGCGCCGCGCGGCGCGCGCCGCCAAGCTGGCTCCTGCAATCGGACGCATCCATGCGCGCCGAAACGGAGAAAGCTCGATGAACGCAACGCTCGCCGCCGCTCGCAACAACGCCGTCGCAATCGTGATCGCCGCATCGCTCGGCGCCTGCGCGATCGATCCGGCCCCCACCGACGATCTGGCGCGCGCGCGCACGACGCTGCGCGAGGCTTCGCGGGACACGGGGGGAGCGGTCGCGACCCGTGAGCTCGCGCTGGCAGGCGAAAAGATCGCCCTGGCCGAGCGCTGGATGGCGGCGGGAGACCAGCGCCCCGCGCGCTGGCTGGTGGAGCAGGCGCAGGTCGACGCGGAGCTCGCGGCGATGAAGGAAGCGTCGAGCCGCGCGCGCATGAGGGCGGCT
>Ga0209131_1003605_pt1 | contig 10251 bp, 10 predicted proteins | sample GraSoi_2013_40cm_FD_185826 | JGI IMG/M metagenome (GOLD analysis project Ga0209131, IMG submission 185826) | Grasslands soil microbial communities from the Angelo Coastal Reserve, California, USA - Sample 9_17_2013_40cm (SPAdes) (version 2) | ecosystem: Environmental > Terrestrial > Soil >...
CCCGAGCAGCCGATCGCGCCGATCAGCTTGCCCTCCTGCACCAGCGGAATGCCGCCGCGCGAGCCGATCACGCCGTCGAGCGTGATGAGGTAGTTGTTGCCGCCCTGGATGCCGGACTCGAACACCTTCGTCTCGCGCCGGAACGTCGCGGCGGCGCGGGCCTTGTGCTCGGAGATGGCGACCGACGCGATCTGCGCCCCGTCCATCCGCGCGAACGCCACCAGGTTGCCGCCGGAATCGACCAGCGCGACGTTCAGCTTCCAGCCGCGCTTCTTGGACTCGTTCACCGCCGCCGCGACCGCCGCCTGCGCGTGCTCGAGCGAGATCGGCGTGCCATAGGGGATGTCGAACGGCATCTTGTCCGGGACGTTGTCCATCGGGTTCGGGGCCGGCTGCTGGGCAAACACCGCGGAGCTCGCGAGCGCGCATGCGCCCAGGCCGGCGGCCAGTCTTCTGACGTTCATTGGTTTTTCTCCGTAAATAGTGGCTGGATAGCGCCAGCCCGCGCAGTCAGCCTAACATGCCTCGCGCGCCGGCTATTCCGATCGGCCCATGCGAACCGGAATGCTCGTAACATCTGCTCGTAATCGTCTGCTCGTAACGTCGCAGAATGGCTCGCATACCCCGCCCCGCTCTCGCCCGAACGACAATGGCCCTGTTGCTGGGACTAAGCGCGGGAATCGCGTGTGCGCAGGCCGACGAGCGCGCCCTCGATGCGGAGCGCCGGGCGTTCGAGGCCGAGCGCCGTGCCGTCGCGGCCGAGCGCCGGGCGCTCGAGGCCGAGCGGGGCGCCGTCGAAGCGGATGAGAACGCGAGCGGCGGCGCGAGCCGCGCGCCGTCGGAGCTCCAACCTCGCGCATGCGAGAGAGCGACGCACCACTACACCGAGGTTTGCGCAGTGCCGAGTCGCGAGATCGGTGACGCCCCTCAGTGCGCGGCCGCGCAGGCCGAGATGCGCCTGCGCTGCGGCGGCTGAGGGAGCTGATCGGCCACGGCGTCTTGCGCCCGCCGAGCGGGATCTGCAGCCGTCGCGCGAATATCTAGCTGGCCATTTGCTCGGAGCCGAGCCGCGATATCCTCGGCTCGTTCTATCCCTTGGCTTGCTGAGCGCCCGCTTCTCTGTAGCCGTGATACAGACGTTGCGCCAGCTTCCTCGCGTCCTCGGCGCGCAGGTCATGCGCGATCGCGAAGCCGATCATCATCGAATAGACAGGGTCGGGGACTTCGTCTAGCGTGAGCTGGTCGCCCTGCTCGATCACCTTCTTGTGATACAGGGTGACCAGCGCTTCCTCGGCGATCTCGGTCATTGCCACCGGCCCGACCAGGTGCTGGCCGTTCTGAACCATCGACATTCCGCCCGAAAGGAATGCCCCCGCGCCTTGATGCCCGTCGGCCTCGTTGCTGGTCACTTGCGCGACTCGCCGCCACGCCTCCTCCCTCGACTCGGCCGAGATGACCGCATCGGCCTTGAACCAGAACTTGGCATGAAACGTCATCGTCGCGTCTCCTTAGACTACGTTCACCCCCTGGCTTCGGAACGACTAGCGAGCAGCGTTTCAGAATGCAGCAAATATCAGGCCTATCCCTGACGTCGGCCCGCGGCGACGTTGACTCACTCCCACTCGATGGTGGCGGGCGGCTTGGAGGAGATGTCGTAGGTCACGCGGTTAATGCCGCGCACCTCGTTGATGATGCGGCTGGAGATCCGGGCGAGCAGCTCGTGCGGCAGCGGCGCCCAGTCGGCGGTCATGAAGTCGCTGGTCTGGACGGCGCGCAGCGCCACGACGTACTCGTAGGTCCGGCCGTCGCCCATCACGCCGACGGACTTGACCGGCAGGAACACGGTGAAGGCCTGCGCCGTCTTGTCGTACCAGCCGGAAGCCCTCAGCTCCTGAATGAAAATGTCGTCCGCCCGTTGCAGCAGTTCAACATAGGTTTTTTCAACAGAACCTAAAATTCGAACGCCGAGCCCGGGGCCCGGGAAGGGATGGCGGTAGACCATCTCCTTCGGCAGCCCGAGCACCACGCCGAGCTCGCGCACTTCGTCCTTGAAGAGCTCGCGCAGCGGCTCGAGGAGCTTCAGGTGCAGGCTCTCGGGCAGCCCGCCGACGTTGTGGTGCGACTTGATCGTCATCGCCTTCTTGGTCTTCGCGCCGGCCGACTCGATCACGTCCGGGTAGATGGTGCCCTGGGCGAGCCACTTCGCGCCGGCCAGCTTCTTCGCTTCCCTCTGAAAAACCTCCACGAACAGCCGGCCGATGATTTTGCGCTTTTGCTCGGGATCCGAAATATTTTTTAACGAAGAAAGAAATTCTTCCGACGCATCGACATGGATCACCTTGAGGTGCATGTGCTTCGCGAAGGTGTCCATCACCTGCTTCGCCTCGTTCAGGCGCAGCAGCCCGTGGTCGACGAAGACGCAGGTGAGCTGCTCGCCGATGGCGCGATGGATCAGCGCCGCCGCCACCGACGAATCGACGCCGCCCGAGAGGCCGAGGATGACCTCCTCGTTTCCGACTTGCTGCTGGATTTTTTTTATCGACTCGGAAACATAATTCGGCATGTTCCAGTCGGTGCCGCAACCGCAGATGCCGTGCACGAAGCGCTCCAGCAGCTTCGCGCCCTGGCGCGTATGCGTGACCTCGGGATGGAACTGCACGCCGTAGAAGCGGCGCTCCTCGTCCGCCATCGCCGCGATCGGGCAGGCGTCGGTGGAAGCCATCAGCTTGAACCCCGGCGGCAGCTCCGTGACCTTGTCGCCGTGGCTCATCCAGACCTTGAGCATGCCGTGGCCTTCCGCCGTGCGCAGGTCCTCGATGTCTTTCAGCAGCCGGGTGTGGCCGCGCGCCCTGACTTCGGCGTAGCCGAACTCGCGCACGCGTCCCGGCTCGACCCGGCCGCCGAGCTGCTGGGCCATGGTCTGCATCCCGTAGCAGATGCCCAGCACCGGCACGCCCAGGTCGAACACCGCCGGCGGCGCCTTGCCGGCGGCTTCGTCGTAGGCGGATAGATGGCTTCCCGACAGGATCACGCCCTTCGCGCCGAAGCCGCGCACGAACTCGTCGCTGACGTCGTGCGGATGGATCTCGCAGTAAACCTTGGCTTCGCGCACGCGGCGTGCGATGAGCTGCGTGTACTGGGCGCCGAAATCCAGGATCAGGATGCGGTCATGCTCTTCTAAAAGAGCTTGTGAAAATTCAACTGCTCTATTCGACGCGGTAATTTGGCGCTTCCTTGGTGATCTGCACATCGTGGACGTGCGATTCGCGCATGCCGGCCGAGCTGATCTCGACGAACTGCGGGCGCGTGCGCAGCTCCTCGATGTTCGCGCAGCCGGTGTAGCCCATGCTCGCCCGGACGCCGCCCGTCAGCTGCTGGATGACGCTGAGCGCGCTTCCCTTGTAGGGCACCCTGCCCTCGACGCCCTCCGGGACGAGCTTGTCGATATTCATCTCCGCGTCCTGGAAGTAGCGGTCCGCCGCGCCTTTCTGCATCGCGCCGAGCGAGCCCATGCCGCGGTAGGCCTTGTAGGAGCGGCCCTGGAAAAGCTCGATCTCGCCCGGCGATTCCTCGGTGCCGGCGAAGAGCGAGCCGAGCATCACCGCGTGCGCGCCCGAGGCGAGCGCCTTGGCGATGTCGCCCGAATAGCGCACGCCGCCATCGGCGATCAGCGGCACGTCGAGCTTCGCCAGCGCCTCGGCGACGTTCTGGATGGCGGTGATCTGCGGCACGCCGACGCCGGCGACGATGCGCGTCGTGCAGATCGAGCCCGGGCCGATTCCGACCTTGACGCCGTCGGCGCCGTGATCGACCAGCGCGCGCGCGCCGTCGCCGGTGCCGACGTTGCCGCCCACGACCTGGACCTGCGGGTAGCGGGTCTTGATCCACTTCACTCGATCGAGCACGCCCTGGGCATGCCCGTGCGCCGTATCGACCACGAGCACGTCGGCGCCGGCCTCGACCAGCGCGGCGACGCGCTCGTCGGTGCCCTCGCCCACGCCCACCGCCGCGCCCACGCGCAGCTTGCCCTGCGGGTCCTTGCAGGCGTTGGGGTGCTCGCTTTCCTTGAGGATGTCCTTCACCGTCACGAGGCCCTTCAGCTGGAACTCCTCGTCGATCACCAGCACGCGCTCGAGCCGGTGCTGGTGCATGAGCTTCATCGCGTCCGCGCGGCTCGCGCCGTCGCGCACGGTGACCAGCTTGCGCTGCGGCGTCATGATCGCCTTCACCGGCTGGTCGAGCTGGGTCTCGAAGCGCAGGTCGCGGTTGGTGACGATGCCGACCACCTTGCCGTTCTTCACCACCGGGAAGCCGGAGATCTTGTGCTCGCGCTGCAGGGCGATCACCTCGCGCACGGTCTGCTCGGGGGTGACCGTCATCGGGTCGCGCAGCACGCCCGACTCGAAGCGCTTCACCTTCGCCACCTCGGCCGCCTGCGCCTGCGGCGTGAAGTTCTTGTGCACGATGCCGATCCCGCCCTCCTGCGCCATCGCGATGGCGAGGCGCGCCTCGGTCACCGTGTCCATGGCGGCGGAGACGAGCGGGATGTTCAGTTCGAGCTTGCGGGTGAGGCGGGTCTTCAGGGAAACTTCGCGCGGCAGGACGCGCGAGTGGGCGGGGAGGAGGAGAACATCGTCGAAGGTCAGCGCCTTCTGGATTGCCCGCATGTTTTCGGCTCGCAAAGTGACATTATACGCGAGTGCGTTTGACGGCCAAAATGAAAGCCGATACTGTCAACGCCATGCCCGCTTACGGCGTTCATCGACCATGAAAAGAACCGTTTTCGTCTCGCTCGCCCTGGCGCTCGCGGCGCTGTCGTTCGCGCAGCCGTCGCTCGCGCAGCAATACAAATGGGTCGACAAGGACGGCCGTACGCAGTACGGCGACACGCCGCCCGCGGGCGCGAAGGCGACACCGCTGAAGGCACCCTCCCGGCCCGCGAGCGCGCCCGCCCCCGAGGGCAAGGCCGCGGCCAAGGACGCGAAGAAAGGGCCGCTCACTCCGGCCGAGCAGGACGCGGAATTCCGCAAGCGCCAGGCCGAGGCGCAGAAATCCCGCGAAAAGGACGAAAAGGCGTCGCAGGAGCAGGAGGCGAAGCGCGCCAACTGCTCGACCTCGCAGGAGCAGCTGCGGATGCTGGAGAGCGGCCAGCGGATCGGGCGCACCAACGCGAACGGCGAGCGCTACTTCGTCGACGACGACCAGCGCGCCGGCGAGATCGCGAAAGCGCGCAAGAGCGTAAGCGACTGGTGCAGCTAGGCTAGCGCTTCCTCCGCGCATTGCCGAGAGCGCGCCGGCGCCGCGCTTCCTTCGGGTCCATGACCAGGGCGCGATAGATTTCCACCCGGTCGCCGTCGGCGAGCGGCCGGTCCGGGGCCGCCGGCACTCCGAATACTCCCAGCTTCTGCGCGGCGAGATCGATCTCCGGATGGCGCTCGAGCAATCCCGAGCGCACGACCGCATCGCGCAGCGTGGCGCCCGGCGCGAGCCGCAGCGTCACCGCGTCCTGCGCCTCGGGAAGCGCGTAGACGACCTCAACCGTGAGCGTGGCCGTAGATGTCGTCGGCACGGCGCGCGAAGGCATCGACCATGGTATCCGCGATGCGGTCGAAGAGCGGCTCGAGCAGCCGGCCCACGGTTCGGCTCGAGAATTCGTACTGCAGCGAGAACTCGATCCGGCAGGCGCCCGCCGAGAGCGGGCTGAAGCGCCACGTGGCGGTGAACTCGCGGAACGGGCCTTCCACGAGGCGCATGTCGATAGCCTCGCCGGGCCGGTTCTCGTTGCGCGTGGTGACCGACTGGCGCAGCCCGCCCACGCCGATCGTCAGGGTCGCCCGGGTCTCGGCCGCGGCGCGCTCGTGCACCCGCGCCTCCCGGCACCACGGCAGGAATTTCGGGTAGGCCTCGATGTCCTCGACCAGCGCGTAGATCTGGGCCGCGCTGTGCTCGACGATCGCCGATCTCGAAATCTTCTTCATCTAGAATGCAGCATGTCCATCGTAGAAAACCGCAAGGCGTTTCACGATTATTTCATCGAGGAGCGCTACGAAGCCGGCCTTGCCCTCGACGGCTGGGAGGTGAAGGCGATCCGCGGCGGCCGCGCCCAGCTCTCCGACGGCTATGTCATGGTGCGCGGCGCGGAACTGTTCCTCATCGGCGCCAGCATCACCCCGCTCCCCACCGTCTCGACGCATTTCATCCCCGACCCGACGCGCAGCCGTAAGCTCCTGCTGCACGCCGAGGAGATCAAGCGGCTCATCGGCAAGGTCGAGCAGCGCGGCTACACCCTCGTGCCCCTGAATCTCCACTACACCAAGGGCCGCATCAAGCTCGACATCGGCCTCGCCCGCGGCAAGCTCAAGCACGACAAGCGCGAGGCCGAGCGCGAGAAGGACTGGAACCGCGAGAAACAGCGAATCCTACGCAGCCGCTGATTTTTGTTTCGGTTGCGCAGGGTTCTCCGCCAGCGCCATCCACGTAGACACCACCGTATCGGGATTCAGGGACAGGCTGTCGATGCCCTGCTCCATCAGCCAGTGCGCGAGATCGGGATGGTCGGAGGGGCCCTGGCCGCAGATGCCGACGTATTTGCCGTGCTTGCGGCAGGCGCGGATCGACATCGAGAGCAGCGCTTTTACTGCCGCGTCGCGCTCGTCGAAGCTCTCCGCCACCAGCCCGGAATCGCGGTCGAGGCCGAGGGTGAGCTGAGTGAGGTCGTTCGAGCCGATGGAGAAGCCGTCGAAGCGCTCCAGGAATTCCTCGGCGAGGATGGCGTTGGAAGGCAGCTCGCACATCATCACGATGCGCAGTCCGTTCGTGCCGCGCTTCAGGCCGTTCTTCTCCAGGAGCTTGATCACCTGGTCGGCCTCGCCGAGCGTGCGCACGAAGGGCACCATCAGCTCGACGTTGGTCAGGCCGAGCTCATCGCGGACTTTCTTCAGCGCCGCGCACTCGAGCTCGAAGCACTCGCGGAAATCCGGCGCGACGTAGCGCGAAGCGCCGCGCAGGCCGAGCATCGGGTTTTCCTCGTCGGGCTCGTAGCGCTCGCCGCCCAGCAGCTTCTTGTACTCGTTCGACTTGAAGTCCGAGAGGCGCACGATCACGGGCTTCGGCCAGAAGGCGGCGGCGATGGTCGCCACGCCCTCGACCATCTTCTCGCGGAAGAACGCGCGCGCGTCCGGGTAGCCCTTGGACTTTTCCTTCAGCTTCTTCTTCAGCTCGGCGGGGAGCGTCTCGTACTCGAGGCAGGCGCGCGGATGCACGCCGATCTCGTTGTTGATGATGAACTCCAGGCGCGCGAGGCCGACGCCGGCGTTCGGCAGCTGGGAGAACTGGAACGCGAGCTCGGGGTTGCCCACGTTCATCGCGATCTTCACCGGGATCTTCGGCATCTCGCCGCGCTCGCGGCTCGAGACCTCGAAGGGCAGCAGGCCCTCGTAGACGTTGCCGGTGTCGCCTTCGGCGCAGGACACCGTCACCGGCTGGCCGTCCTTCAGCTTGCGCGTGGCGTCGCCGCAGCCCACGACGGCCGGGATGCCGAGCTCGCGCGCGATGATCGCCGCATGGCAGGTGCGCCCGCCGCGGTTGGTGACGATCGCGGCCGCGATCTTCATCACCGGTTCCCAGTTGGGGTCGGTCATGTCGGTCACCAGGATGTCGCCTTCCTTGACCTTCGACATGTGCTTGGCGTCGGGCACCACGCGCACCACGCCGCTGCCGATCTTGTGGCCGATCGCCCGGCCGGTGGCGAGCACGCGCGCGCTCCCCTTGAGGGCGTAGCGCTCCTCGACCTCGCGCTTGCGCGACTTGACAGTCTCCGGGCGCGCCTGCAGCACGTAGAGCTTGCCGTCGGCGCCGTCCTTGCCCCACTCGATGTCCATCGGGCGGCCGTAGTGCTTCTCGATGGCGACCGCGTAGCGCGCCAGTTCCAGGACTTCGTCATCTTTCAGGGAAAACGCGTTTCTCTCGGCTTCCGGGACCTCCACCACCTTTGTGGAGCGGCCGGTCTCGCCGGACTTGCCGAACACCATCTTCTCCAGCTTCGAGCCCAGCGCCCGGCGCACGATCGCGGGGCGGCCCTTCTCGAGCATCGGCTTGTGCACGTAGAACTCGTCCGGGTTGACCGCGCCCTGCACCACCGTCTCGCCCAATCCGTAGGCGGCGGTAATGAACACCACGTCCCGGAAGCCCGATTCGGTGTCCAGGGTGAACATCACGCCGCTCGACCCCAGGTCGCTGCGCACCATCTGCTGGACCGCCGCCGACAGCGCCACCGCACCGTGGTCGAAGCCTTGGTGCGCGCGGTACGAGATGGCCCGATCGTTATAGAGCGAGGCGAAGACATGCCGGATCGCTTCCAGGACGTTGTCCACGCCGCGGATGTTCAGGAAGGTCTCCTGCTGCCCCGCAAACGAGGCATCCGGCAGATCCTCGGCCGTCGCCGACGACCTCACCGCATAGGATGTTTCTTTCCCGCTTTGCTTTTCAAGCTCTTGATAACGCTCTCTAATCTCAGCTTCAAACGTGGGAGGGAACCGTGTATTCAGAATCCAGGAGCGGACCTCCGCTCCGCACGCTTCCAGAGCTTTCAGGTCTTTGGGATCGAGCGCCTTGATGCGCTTCTCGATGCGTTCGGCCAGGCCGTCGGCGGCGAGGAATTCGCGGTAGGCGTCCGCAGTGGTAGCGAAACCGCCCGGCACGCGGATGCCGGCGGCGGCGAGGCCGCCGATCATTTCGCCCAGCGAAGCGTTCTTGCCCCCGACCTGATCGAGGTCCTTGAGTCGCAGATCTTTAAGCCAAGCCAGGCGCATTGCCATAATATTTTATCGTCTCAATCCTCGGTTTAACTCTTCAATGGCCCCAACGTGACCCAGACGCGGACTGTCTTCTTCCTGTCGGACGGCACCGGCATCACCGCCCAGATGCTCGGCCACAGCCTGCTGACCCAGTTCGAAGGCGTCGATTTCGTGCAGGTCACCCTGCCCTTCGTCGACAGCGCGGAGAAGGCCGAGGAGTGCCTGGCGCGCATCGAGGCCGAGAGCGCGAGCGGCAACGGCCAGCCGATCGTGTTCTCGACGCTGGTCAACCAGGAGGTGCGCGCGGTGTTTCGCCGCGCCAACGCCCTGTTCCTCGATTTCTTCGAGACCTTCATCGATCCGCTGGAAGCCGGCCTGGGGCTGAAGTCGAGCCATACGATCGGGCGTTCTCACAGCGCGATGGACAAGAAGGAGTACCAGCAGCGGATCGAGGCGATCAATTTCGCCATGGCGCACGACGACGGGGCCTCGCACCGGGAGCTTAGCCAGGCCGACGTGATCCTGATAGGCGTGTCGCGCAGCGGAAAGACGCCGACCAGCCTATATCTGGCGATGCAGTTCGGCGTGAAAGCCGCGAACTACCCTCTCATACCGGAAGATTTCGACCGCAACCGGCTGCCGGACGCGCTGCGGGCGGACACCTCGCGGCTCTACGGCCTGACCATCGCGCCCGAGCGCCTGCACGAGATCCGCAGCGAGCGCCGCCCGGACAGCCGCTATGCGGCCCTGGACAACTGCCGCTACGAGATCGAGGAGGCCGAGAAGCTGATGCGCCGCGAGGGCGTGCGTAGCATCAACTCGACCAGCAAGTCGATCGAGGAGATCGCCACCACCATCCTGCGCGAGCTCAGGATCCAGCGCCAGGTGTACTGAAGGGTGGCAAAAAAGATCCCCAAGATGGTGAATAAGATCTTCTGAGATGGCGAAAAAGATCCTGATCGCGGGCGCCGGCATCGGCGGGTTGACGGCGGCCTCGTGCCTGCTGAAAGCCGGCCACGACGTTCTCGTCGTCGAGCAGGCTCCCGCACTGGCCGAGATCGGCGCCGGCATCCAGCTGAGCGCGAACGCGATGCACGTCCTCAACGACCTGGGGCTCGGCGGCGCGATCTCCGCGACCGCCGTGCGCCCCGCCGCCTACGTATTCCGCCTGCACGATACGGGCGAGATGATCAGCCGGTTTTCGCTCGCCGAAGAGCACGAGCGCCTGAACGGCGCGCCCTACAACCAGCTGCACCGCGCCGATCTGCATGTGCTGCTGGCGGCGAAGGCGACCGAGCTCAAGAAGGACGTCCTGAGGCTCAACTCGCGCATCGTCGGCTTCGAGGAATCGGCCGGCGGCATTCGCGCGCAGCTTGCGAGCGGCGAGACGCTCGAGGCCGATCTGCTCATCGGCGCCGACGGGGTGAAGTCCACCATCCGCACCCAGCTCGCCGGC
>Ga0209131_1003607_pt1 | contig 10248 bp, 12 predicted proteins | sample GraSoi_2013_40cm_FD_185826 | JGI IMG/M metagenome (GOLD analysis project Ga0209131, IMG submission 185826) | Grasslands soil microbial communities from the Angelo Coastal Reserve, California, USA - Sample 9_17_2013_40cm (SPAdes) (version 2) | ecosystem: Environmental > Terrestrial > Soil >...
ATTTCCAATTGAATGATACTGGGAATAGCGCGTCCGGATTGCCAGGGAGGGTCGTAGGTGACGTCCGCGCGTGTTGTAACGATGCCCGCTCGATTAACCGTATCGATAAGAGTCCTCGTCAAGCGGGCCAGCCCCTCGGAATATTCCAGTGCGGCGCGATCTTCAGCCACAGGAGCGGCCTTTTGCAACGTTCACTGGCAAGACGAACTCAACTGCAAGCGTTCGAACCTGTCCCTCGAACAGCATTGGCTCCGCGCATTTGATTAACCGAAGGGTCATGGTTCCCCCGCCGCCGTATGAATACAGTGGTCAGGAATTGTACGCTTCCGAGCGTTATATGTAAGGTTTCGTCCTACATATGAACGGGGCGTCCCTTACGAATAGATCGGCCAAATTGCCCTCACTCCGTACACATGGGCCAAACAGAGGATTGAAATCGCCGCGACGAACTTTCATTTACTTCAATCGCTTATTCTTTATCGCGCGTGATCGAAGCATGAGAGGAAAGTTCTCTCAAGAGCAGCCATAGGCCGAATGGATGTTCCTTCGCTCTTTCGGCAGTCCTCTGGTGGGACGCAAAAAGATGGCTGCCACTCGATTTGTCACGCTATATCACGAAAGCAAAATCAAGCCGGATTCGGAAACGGCTCGATCAGATTCGCGCCGGCGTTCTTATGCGCAAGCTAAAGCGGCAGGACCGCAGAGATCGCGAATCCTTGAGCGAAGTTCACGGGGGTTTGACGCAACCGCGCGAGTACTTCATTGTCCTCGACGCCCTCTACGATGGTCTTGATAGCCAACAGCTCGCAGCGACGACTGATCTCGGAGATTTGATCGGCATTGGAAGTCAGATTGGAGCCATAGACGCTTGGAAAGGCAATTTTGACGAAATCAGGCGCCACGTCTTCCAGTATCGCGAAGGACGAATCGCTGCCATCAAATTCGGCCACGGTAAACGAAATTCCGTGCGGGCGAAGTTCCGCGATTAGCCGCTTCAGAGCGTCACAGTGTTCCGTTGCGCCGGTCCAACTGATTTCAAACCCGACCGCTCCTTCGGATAGATAAGTCTCGTCAACATTCAGACGGACATATTCTCCGAAGGTCGGGTCGGCCAACGTCGCGCTCGACAGGTTGATGTTGTTCTTGGGAATCGGCCAATCGGGCTTGATCGCCAATGAATTGCGTATCCAGCGCGCCAGGCGGCTGATTACCCAGCGGTCGAGTTTCGGCAGCAGTTTGGACTCGTCGAGCAAGTGAAAAAACGAGCCGGGCGGCAGCAATTTTTCGTCTTCTTCCTTGAACCGAACATAGACCTCCTGGAATGGCGTTCCATCATGCTGGGCTTCGAGCGGAATGATGGTCTGGACATACAAAACGAATTCGTCGCGCTGCAATGCGGCCGTCAAGCGATCAGTAATGTTGTCCTTGATGTCTGGTTGCGACGCCATCGGGATCAATCCTCCGTCTTCAATCTACTCGGGCATTCTTTGTCGATCAGATTAAATGATTTGCGGCCTCGTTGCGGGGATTTAAAGAGCATGTGTCGGCCGTCCTCCGGATGAGTCAGGTCGTCGATCGGAGCATGGAGGCGCTTTAGCCTGTGTGCAGCGATTTGGGCCCCTCGTTGACGCGCTGCGTTATGTCATGAAAAATAACCTGAACAGAACCGTTATTGAGCATCTTTGCACTGACTTCGGCCGGAAACGTGCTTCCATCCTTGCGACGAAACATGCGTTCGAAACGTAATCTTGCTCCACCGCGGACCTGTTCCAGGCGCTTCTTATGGACGAAACGTTCTTCGTCAACGTAGGTGATCTCGGCATCCGCGCCGACCAATTCTTTCTGTGCATAGCCCAGCAGGCCGCATCCGCTGGTATTGACGAGCGTAAATTTGCCCTGGGCATCGGTGATAAAGATGCCGTCAGACGCCTCTTCGATGAGTTCCCGGAAATTGGCCTCACTTTCACGCAAGGCTTTCGCTGCGCCTTCGCGTTCGGTGATGTCCTCGCCGATACTGGCCGTGCCAACGACCTCGCCGGTGGTCGAACGCAGCACGGAGTTGTTCCAACGGACTAACCGGAACTCGCCTGACCTGGTAAGAATCTCATTTTCGTGATGCCACGCCCGCGGCAGGTCGACAAGCAGCGCAGTAAAAGTGCCCTTGAGATCGACGAGCCCAGATGGCACAAAAAGGTCGAACCAATTCCGACCCAGAACCTCTTCGCGCCGCCATCCAGTCAGGGCCAAAAAATAGTCGTTGCAGTACGTAAGGTTCGCGTGGCGATCAAGCATGATCGAGATGAACTTGATATTGCCCAGCATGCTGCTCAAGCGGCGCTCGGATTCGCGCAAATCACGTTCCAATGCCTGCAGACGGCGGCGTTCTTCCGCTTCTTTCACCGCTCTTTCCACGGCGGCGGGCAAGCGGAGCAGATTGCCTTTCAGTACGTAGTCGGTTGCCCCGCTTTTCAGCGCATTTATGGCATTTTCTTCGCCTATCAGTCCCGAAACAAATATAAATGGGATATCTGAATGCAAGCCGTGCGCGATCTCCAGTGCTTCCAGGCCGCTGAAACCCGGCATGGAAAAATCGGACAATATGATATGAGGCCGGAATTGATCCAATGCCAGCCGAAAGTCCACGGCACTTTGGACTCGACGCGACTCGCAGCCGAGCCCACCGGCTTGCAATTGCCTTAGCAGGAGCTCGGCATCATCCGCAGTATCCTCTACCAGCAGAATCCGGATAATTTCCCCCATCGCGGCTCCAGGTCTCACGAATGGGCCGTCGGTTGTAATCGATCCGGTTCTCATGCGCCGTCCAGAAGCCAAAAAAGGCCCGAATAGAAAGAAATCCTGTTCGGGCCTTGAGCTTAACGTGTTCATTCAAGGGAGGTAGGATGAACACGCAGCGGCGACCATAGTCTCCCTATACTCCGGGGCGCTCTGTGCGCCAGCGCATATAAGGGCGAATATATTTGGTGACGCACGGATTGGCTGTCCGACCGGAGACTCGTTTGTGTCAGGGCGATAGTAACGGCAAGAAGGATCAGAACGACAGACAGAAATCTCTTAAAAGCGATCCACCTGGGGCGTCCCTTCCTGGCGCTTTGCTGACGGCGACGAAACCGGGCTCACGCCAGGGACATTAACCTCCCGCCCCGCCTCGCGCGACACCTTCTCTACCGGCAAAAGCAAATACTCCATCACGGTGCGGCTCTGTACGACACTCCTGGATGAAATTCCTCGGCGGGAATATACAACGCCGAGAATTGTATTTTCTCTTCGCTGTTACCGGTCCAGATTGCAATTTTTACTTTGGCGTCGTTTTGGCTTGCACAATTCACGCGGCAAGTTCAATAAATATCAATTACTTGCCGAAGTGCGAACGAATGGCACGAGAGTTGCGCACCGGTTAACGGGTCATGGTCGTTTTTACATGTCTTTTATCCACTTGAGAGGAGCGCGATATGAAAAAGATTCTATGTGCCGCCGCCGGTATTCTTGCCTTGAGTCTTGGGTCCGGTGCTTTTGCCGCAAGCGAAGAATACAAGGCAGCAATGGAACAGGCCGATGCGGACTATCACACGGCGAAGGCTCACTGCAAAACACTTACCGGTGGCGAGAAAAAAAATTGCATGAAGCAGGCAAAAGCCGACCATAAGTCAGCTGAAGCTCAAGCGAAGACAAAAAAATAACATCCATCCGGACGCCGCAGTAGATCTTTGCGGCATCCGGATGTCGTTGGAGTAAAACTCGAAGCCCATCGCCGGGAGCAAGATGACGATCGCCCCGCGGGCTGTGTAAATTGGCGCGCGGGAAATGGGGCCGGGCCTGCAGTATGCATAATCATTCAGGTCAGACGGTCTCCCTGGTTTATCCCAGTTCCGCTTTTGCTGGACCCGCCCAATGTTGTAATTGCTACACCCTTTGCAACTCCTACCGATTCGTTCGCCGATTCAATACCCATCCGCTACCGATTTACACGAAAAATTAATCGGTTGGATCGCGCCTGCGCATGTGGCATGGCAAATGCCTTGTATGAGGAGACTTCTTTCAACGACGACGTGCGATGAATATCTCCCGGGTAACCTGGCTATTGACCGCTACATTGACATGGACCGTTGTCGGTTGTACCTCAACGACAGCTCCTTCCGCTAGTGGCGGGGGATCGTCTTCACTAGAGAAAAAAGACGATTTGCGTCCAACGAAATTGGAAAACTGTGTCACCGCAGTGGGCGCAGATCGAAGCCGCTGCTCCGCGAAACAATAGTGCGCTCGCTTTTCCTGGCTCCAGCCACAGGTTGCGATGATCCGATCGGAAGGATGTCCGCCGACACAAAGCGGAACCGGATGGTCCTCTTCGTAGCTCGCTATGTTGCCCTGCCGGCGAAGCTTGCGCCGTTTGGTTAGAACCTTTCCATAGGCGCCCGGTCACTCTTCCATGCACCGCCAGGTGCCCGCACACCCGGTTACCCAGATGATCCTATCGGACGAATCATTGAAGTATTTGCTGTTACGGGGGGAGATGGTCACGGCGACCGCGCTTCCCCGGAAGACATTTGCTGCTGTGTGTTTGCAGGCCATGAGGAAGGGGGAAGACGATCCTGCTCAGGCCTTGATATCGGCGGAAGAAATCAACGAACTGCTGATAGATCCGAACAACGCTACTGTGGCCGAATTGTCAGCAGACACATTGCGCAAGCTTTGTTTACAGGCCCTGGATGAGCCAGACTAGCTCAGAGCCTGGCGGGAACCTTTTTCACAACGAATTTTCTTACCGAAGACGGTCGAAGTATGGGCCGTCCGCCCCCGGCTCTTGATCTGCCACCGGGGGCGTCTTTCCAATTTGCGCGCAGAGGGAATGGGATCAGGCCCGCAGTGTGCATTTTTATTCAGTAGTGCGTTTCGCCTCGCAACTTCACATCTCCCGCCCCGCCTCCCGCGACACCTTCTCCACTGGCGACAGCAAATACTCCATCACCGTCCGGCTGCCGAGATTGACTTCCGCCGAGACGACCATTCCTGCCGTGACCTGGAATTTCTTGCCGTCACGTTCGAGGTAAGGCGAATCCAGCACGACGAGCGTGCGGAATCCGGAGGGCGGCATGCTCGCGCGTGTCGGGGAGTTCGGCCGCGTCGGGGCTGACATATTCAACATGGCCGTTGACCATACCGTATTTGTTGAACGGGAAGGCGGCGAGCTTGATAGCGTGAAAAATACTGGGATGGATTTGATCGAGCCGTTTCCCAATCCGGCGTAGCAGCGCCTTCGGCATTAGGCCAAGCCGCAGTAGCGTCTTCTCGTATTCCGGGTACGGCGGAATGTGGGGCGCCAAGACTCAACGGGCGATTGGCTGGTCATCAGAATATTGAATTCCCGTTCAACGGAGCTCTGCAAAAGCTATCCTTCGCGGCGTTCGCCCAGGCGCCTTTTTTAGCAAGTGTTGCCCAGGCAATGGCTTTAGCCGGCATCGCAATCGGTAAATATAACGATGTCTGCAGGAGCTGATTCGGACGGTCCAGTCGCACGATCCAGGAGACGGAAGGAACCCCCGCGCTGTTCACGATGAATAGCATGTAATTTCCTGGAGGCGCAAGATTTCCGTTTGCCGGGGCGGCGAGTTCGAGCCCACCGGCGACCCTCACCAGCGAAAGCTCCACGAACCGCTGGTTCTGATCGAAGCTATGGGTGACCGAGGACGGCCGGACGAGAGTGGCTCGTACGACCCGTCCAGCATCAGGAGTACCTACGAAAAACTGCTGGCCGTAGCCAATAGCGCTCGGCGCACCGGTGATCGAAGGCCGGGCGCCACGAAAGAGATAGGGAGGCGAGAAGATTTCGGCATTCAGTTCTCGGGGAAGGGAACCACCATCATCTCCGCCATCTCCGCTGCCGGCGTGCAGAATCCGGGCGTCGGGCAAAAGGAGCGTGGCCGAGTGATACACCCGCGTCACCCGATTGCTGGCCCAGGCAGACCAGTTTCCGCTGTCGGGATCCCATACCTCCGCGGCATGCACGCCACCGGCAGGATCACTGAATCCCGGACTGCTGGTTCCGCCTGTGGCGAGTACGCGTCCGTCCGGCAAAAGCGTCGCATTGAGTTGGCGCCGCGGCTGCGCCATCGACCCCGTGTATTGCCAAGTTGGAACTGCCTGGCCGAGATCGATGACCTCGGCCGTACTTGTGGGAGGTCCGGAAGCAGGGTCGCTCCCGCCCACGATCAACACTTTGCCGGGTCGATACATCGCGGCAGATCCATACTCGCGTTGGCCGTAATTTGCGGTCGCAGCCGGCGTCAATGAACCGGAGCCTTCGGGATCGAGGTAGAAGGAGTTTTGAAGTTGTCCGGCTAAAAACACCAAACCGTTTGGTGCGACGAACAGGCGGGGATAATACCCAAACGCCCGATCGATACCGGGCAGCGAGCGCCAGCTGCTGCCATTCCACACCTCGGGAATGGTGGCTTCGATACCGTCTTGATCACCCCCTGCCACGGCAAGAACCTCGCCGTCGGGCAATGTCGTGCTGGTGGGGTACCAACGTCCCCTGCTCATCGGTGCCACTGCGGTCCACGCCCGAGTCGCCGCATCGAAGAGGGTTGTGTCCGGCAGCCCATGGAAATCGGTGATGTGCCCGCCGGCGACGAGGAGACGACCATCGGGCAAGAATGTGTGTCCGCTACAGAACACGTTGCTCGGGACGGGGATAGTTGTGAACGCGCCGGTTGCCGGATCCCAGGTCCAGGGGTCCCCGATCCGGCCCCACGAGAGCACCAGACCGGACGGTAGCAGGTGAAGGTGTGCCGCCACCACCGGCCAATCAATCGGAGCGGCCCACTCCCCCGAAGTGGCCTGGGGTTCCTGCCGGGGACTCGGTGGACAGGCGGTACCTGCATTGTCAACTGGCGGGATCGCCGCATTGGCGTACGAGACCTGCAATGCTCCGGCGGACAGCGTGGTCAGGCGGGTTGTGCTTGGGGTGTTCCCGGCGGACCGAGGCGGAAGGAGTAGCTCGCCTTGCTCCGAAGTGCCAGCCACTGCAAACTGCACAGTAAGCGCGGTGGGACTGAGATTCTGGAGGTCGAAATCGTTGGCGCAAACATATGCCACGGCAGGTGCCGGGCTCGCTGTGTCTGTCTGGCTTGGCGGGCTAGGCTCGCCGGACGACGAACCCTGACAGCCGATGACAGCGCAAGCCAGGCACGCCACGGCGAGCCGCTGAGTCGCCAGGACCCCGAACAAATCCAGCACCCGTCGCTTCGCTCTGGTAAATGTTTGTTCGCTTCTCATCCTGAGTCATTCCACCAACTCCCAAACATCACCGAGCGTTCTATCGCTTGCGATCGCGACGCTAGATATGAGCGTATTACCCTGACATTAGTTCGTCACCATGGGCCGTAAGCGCCATGGGCCGTAAGGCCTATGAGAACCGCCGCCCTTGAGCTGGTTGCGAGCAGTGTGGGAAGTCACCGATCCGATGACGGGCGAAATCAAGAAGGCGAAGCAACCCTGTTTCATGCACTTTCCTGGGAGACAGTTTTTCCGTTTTCCGGCTTGATGTGCCGTTGGAAAGCGTCAGAGAGCGTAGCTGCGATATGAATGGCTGCAATCATCACGCGCGCCGCCGAAGGACCGGCCGCGGAAGTGCATACCCGCGTGCCGCTTATCCTACCGAAGGAGGCCGAAGCCCCTTGGATGGATCCGAAACAGACGGACGGGCAAGCGGCGCTCGATGTCGCCCACGCCGTAGCCGTTAACAACGTGGAATTTCACGCGGTGAGTACGCGGCTGAATAACTCTAGGAGCGCAGGCGCAGACCTCATCGAGCCATTTTCGGAATGGGGAATAGGCCTGCAGTGTGCATAAACCTCCCTACCCGATTTCACATCTCCCGCCCCGCCTCCCGCGACACCTTCTCCACCGGCGACAGCAAATACTCCATCACCGTCCGGCTGCCGAGATTGACTTCCGCTGAGACGACCATTCCTGCCGTGACCTGGAATTTCTTGCCGTCGCGTTCCAGGTAAGGCGAGTCCAGCACAACCAGCGTGCGGAAACCCGAGGGCGGCATGACGTGCTCGCGGGTGTCCTTGCGGTCGCGTTCGCGCGTGTCAGGGAGTTCAGCGGCGTCGGGGCTGACGTACTCGACGTGGCCGTTGACCATGCCGTATTTGTTAAACGGGAATGCAGCGAGCTTGATCTTGACCTTCTGATTGACTTCCACCCACCCGGCATCCTCGTTGGTGACCCAGACTTCCGCCTTGACCGGATCGTTGTGCGGCACCAGGGTCAGCAGGATGGTGCCCGGCGAGACCACGGTGCCCGCGGTGTGAGTGGCGAGGTCCTTGACGACGCCGTCCTGCGGGGCCCGGAGTTCGAGCTGGTTGCGTCGGTAGGCCTGCTTGCCGGATTCCTGCTCGAGCTTCAGGCGTTGTCCGTTCGCATCGCTGCGTTCGTTCTCGAGTTGCTGCCGGTATGCCGAAGTGATTTGCGCAAGGCGCTTGCGCGACTGCTCGATGCTGGCGCGCAGGCTCGCTACCTGGTGGGTCTGGGCCTTGAGTTCCTGCTCTTTCTCGATGCGCTCGCGGGTCTTCTCCAGCATGGCGAGACGCGAGATAAAGCCGTCCTTGGCCAGGTTCTGGTGTGCGGATTCTGTTTCCAGATAGATGGGCACGGTCTGCCTGAGCCGCGATTCCATCTCCATCGCGCCATTGAGATCTTGCTGTGCTTTGGCCAGGCTCGCCTGCTCGCTTTCGAGCTGGCTCTCGTAAGCCCGCCGGTTAGCCAGCGATTGCGCCGTGATCTGCTGAATGAGATCCGCCCGGTCGCCGGGTCTCGCGGTGAAGGGAACACCGGCCAGCTCGGATTCGATGCGGCGCAGTTGTAGGCGCCTTAGCGTCAGATCGGTTTCCACCGTGGCCTGGTCGGCATCGCTGACTTGCGTATCCATGCGCAGCAGCACTTGCCCGGCTTTCACTTCCTGCCCGTCTCCGACAAGGATTTCCCGCAGCACACCGCGTCTCGACCCCGTGGAGGCGCGCGACCAGCACGCCGGTGGGCCGGTGCTCGAAGTAACGCGGCGGCAGGCGGAACAGGTGCTCGAACACCTTCAGGCCCAGCACGGCATCGATGCGGTTGCCGGTGTGCAGGATCAGGTACTGGCGCACCCAGGTCATCGCCGCACTGAACACCATGAACACGGCCAGCCCGATGCCGATGACGATCAAGGTATTGAGGGTGTGATGGACGACCACCTTGTCGATGACCACCTGCGTGAACAAGGGCGTGGCCAGCGCCATGAGTTGGATGGCGAGGGAAGCCAGAAGGACGTCGCGGAATACCTTGCGGTGCTTCAGCAGCTCGGGGAGGAACCAGCGGAAGCCGAACTGCGTGCCGGCGGCGGCCTTCGCATCCGGATCCGTCAGAGGTTTGGTCTTGGGCGTTGCCTGCAGGACCCTGCCCGCGTAGCGCGACTGGAATTCGGCAAGGGGCAGGATAGTGTGACCGGCAGCGCCCTGCTCGAAGAAGGCCACGCGGTCTTCTTCGAGGCGCAATACAAAGGCGAGCCGCCGAACCGGTGCCTCCGGGTCCAGGGAGGGAAGACTCTCACGGTCGACACCGGGGTCGACTTGCTGCGGCTCGCTTATAACCGGAGCGAGCAAAACCACGAAAGGCGCCGCGATTTTTTTCAGCCTCGCGACCGGCAGCGCCTTCCAGGCCGCGCGCAAGCCCAGCAGTTCGGCCGCGCGCGCGACCGACTCGAAATCGTAAGGCGGCGAAAGCTGGCTGGTTACCAGCCTTTCGTCAAACGGAATGCGAAAGTACTGGCTGAGCGCGGACAGCACCCATACCAATGCCTCCCGGTCGAGCGCACTACCCTGCGCCCGCCTCCCCTTTTGTTGCAGCCGTCCCGTGGGAAGCGACTGCATCGCTTGCGGACCCACTGGCAGATTCCTTGTTCTGGCTTCATGCTCGGTTTTGTTTTTATGACAAGCGCCTGTGCCTGCGCTTCGTTTGCCTATGTGGTCTTTCTACGGCATCCGGGGAAATTGTCAAATCTCACAAATGAGAGATTCGGTGCGATGGAGAATTTTCCGCGATGCCGATCGATCGCGCAGACGAGACGTAACACGCTCAATCGAAATGGTTGTTGCGGCGCGTCGCCGCTTCAACAGCCGAAATTCGTCGGCGGCCGGCGAACACGATCGACATAAGCATATGCAAAAAGAATTTTATGGCGGCCGG
>Ga0209131_1003609_pt1 | contig 10247 bp, 10 predicted proteins | sample GraSoi_2013_40cm_FD_185826 | JGI IMG/M metagenome (GOLD analysis project Ga0209131, IMG submission 185826) | Grasslands soil microbial communities from the Angelo Coastal Reserve, California, USA - Sample 9_17_2013_40cm (SPAdes) (version 2) | ecosystem: Environmental > Terrestrial > Soil >...
TGGCGCGCGCACAAGGTGCATCCGCTCGCCGCGCTCGAGACCGAGTACTCGCTGTGGTCGCGTGACGTGGAAAAGGACATCCTTCCCGCCTGCCGCGAGCTCGGCATCGCCTTTATGGCTTACTCGCCGCTCGGGCGCGGGTTCCTCACCGCCACGATCAAGACGCTCGACGCGCTCCAGGCGAAGGATCGCCGCCGCGATCATCCGCGCTTCAATCCGGACAATCTCCAACGCAACGTCGCGCTGCTGCAACCGCTCGAATCGATCGCCGCCGCCCACAATGTGACACCCGCGCAGGTGGCGCTCGCCTGGGTGCTCGCTCAAGGGCAGGACGTCGTGCCGATCCCGGGAACGAAACGGCGTGACTATCTGGAGCAAAACGCGGCTGCGGCCGGTGTGTCTTTGAGCGCGGCGGAGATCGCCCGACTCGCGAAAACGTTTCCTCCCGGGGTTGCCTCGGGCACGCGCTATCCGGAGAAGCAGCTCGCCGGGCTGGGCATTTGAACCCGGCCGCCCGGGCGCTCAGTCCGGCGGTACCGACCCGAGGTTGGCGCTCGCGCGAAAATGCCGGTTGGCTTCTTCGATTCGCCCGATACGCTCGAAAAGCCGCGCAAGCGCGACGTGCGCCGCTTGAGTCGGCTGCGTGGCAAGGCTCGCTTCGAGGTAACTCTGGGCCTTTCCCCACAATTCGCGCTGTACGCACAAGCGGCCCAGCGTCAGCAACAATTCCGCTTCTCCCGGGCGCTCTCTCAGCCATCGTTCGGCCCGCTCGAGCCGCTCGAACGCGTCCTCGTCGGTGCATTCTCCATAGAGCAGGGCGAGCGCGCCGTCCCAGTCCCGCTCGAGCGCTTCCTCGATGATCCGGTGGGCCTTGCGACAATCTCCGAGCTCGATGAAGGCGCGCGCGGCCGCGGCCGCTATCTTGGGACGGATGCGCTCGGAGCGCGGCGTGTCTTCCCAATGCCGGGCAAGGCCTTCCGGATCGGCGCTCTTGCGCGACAGTATCGCGATGCGGGCGTTGGCGCGCACGTTATCGAGGGCTTCCGTCGGCATTGCATCCCGTTTCTCAAGCAAATTCGCCACGCGCAGGACCTCCTCCCAATTTGCCATGCCCTGCTCCGCGCGCAGCGACAGCAACAGCCCCTCGACATGCCGAGGGCGGCCCGCGTTCAGCTCGTGCAGCACGGCCCGCGCTTCGACGAAACGCCGTTCCTCCAGCAGGAGCTCCGCCGAAGTCATCAAGCGCGCAAGACGCCACGTGCCGTCCCCTTCTTTCGCCCGTTCGAGCCACTGATCGCGCCGGCCGAATTGCCGCAACCTCTGCGCCGCACGCGCCGCAAGAAGACTCGCGAGACCCGGCGCCGCGCCCAGCTGGGTCGCCCCCGAGGCGAGCTTCTCGGCCCTGACAAATTGGCCCTCGAAGAGCGCCTGAATCGCCTCCAGCTCTGCTGCGCGTCCTTTTTCATCCCGTCTTCGTTCGCGAAAAGCGCGCACATACGACGGAAGCCTCAGGGCATGCCACCCTACTCTGAAGAGAAAGTACCCGGCCACGAAGACAACGATCAGGAGAATGGCGAGCAGGTTGAGCGAGATCTCCGCACGCCACGGATGCAGCACGAACAGCGCGTAACCGCCGTGGCCCCGCATTGCCAAGGAAAGGGCCACGGCGAGCGCCGACAAGACAAGCAGCCACAGCAATCCTTTCATCGCCCGGGCTGCTGCCGAATGGATTTGTAGCTGCGCACGGCCGCAAGGCTCTCGCCGATCGTCGGAAAGGAGGCCCCTACAGTGCCCGAGCCGAGCTGTTTCAGGGCCACGGCCGTCGCCGCGGCGGCCTGCGAACGCGTGTCGAAGTATCGCTCGAGCCAGCTTGCCGCGACCTTCACGTCGCCGCGGTAGGCAGTTTCATCGCGCGCGAGGAGCGCGAGACGCGCGTTCAGCAAGCGCAGTTTCAGGTTCTCGCGCAAGAAAAACGCCTGTGGCGGGCTGAGCAACGCCGGGTCGGCGTTTTCCACGTTCTGTATTCTGACGAGCTGCTTGAGCTCGCCGAGCAGCTCCGCGACCAGCCTCTCCCAGAGCCCATCCGACTCGCGCTTGGTGACGGCCGTCGCCTGCGGGCGCGCGTCCTGCATGAGCGGCAGGGAATCCACGGCCGCGATCAGCTGATCCAGCTTCACCACAAGTCCCGGAACATCCAGGCCGGGCGCGGTTTTCAGGCGTTCGATGTCGCGCGCGAAGACCTTGCGCAAGGGCAGGAACTGCGGGCGGCCCGGGCGCGCGAGGCGCGCATCGGCCGTCTGCAACGCGGCCAGGGCCACCTGGACGTTGCCGGCGAGCTGCAGTTGCTGCGAGGCAATGGTGAGGACCTGCTCGATTTCGGCGAGGACCCATTCGTCGCGACTGCGCGACAGCTCCTGGTAGAGCGCCTCGAGGCCGACCTGATGATTCTGAAATTCCGCGAACTTCACCTCGATCTGCGCGAGTTTCGCCTGCGCCTCGCGCGCCGCCTCTTGTGCCTGTCTCGCGGCAAGGCGCGCGTCGCGGCTGTCGGCCTCGCTTTCGCGCACGCGCTGAGCAAGCTCATCGCGCAGCGCGCCGATCCGGCTCCGACCGTCGTACCACTGCCACACCAAAAGGAGGGCGACGAGAACGAATGCGACCGTCGTGGGCGAAATGCTCCACGCCTTGCGCTTCGAAGCCCGCTGCGGATCGTTTTCCATGCGCGAACCGATTTAAGAATGAAAGGCGATCATACTGTAGCAAAAAAAGCAGCCATCTCCGCTACAGTGCGATCGTCGCCGCGCCCGGTCACGACGATCTCCCGCACGTCGAGCTTGCGCGCAGCGAGCGCGATCCGCTGGTGCGGAACGAACACCGGGGTCGCGCGCAAGTATCCCCTGCCGGTGGGGCCCAGCATGTCGAAGAAATTCGCCAAGCCTTCCGCGCTGGTAATCGAGACCGCTTCGATTCCACCGCTCTGCCAGCGGGCAAGGAGCGCTCCTGGGTCGGCGTCGGGACGCGCGCGGCGGTAGCATTCGGCGTACTCGACTCGCGCGCCCCGCTCTTCGAGTCTCGTTCGCAGCCATTCGCGGCCGCCCTGCCCGCGAAAGATCACGATCGAGCGCCCTCGCAGATCCTGCAGCTCGGGAAGCGCGGCGAGCGCCTCGCTGTCGGCCTCGTCGGCGGGCGCTATCACCGCGTGGATCCCCAGTTCCTCGAGCGCCGTTGCGGTTCCCATCCCCACGGCGGCCACGCCCAGGCTTTCCGGCCATTTTCGGCTCGCGGCGACCATCGCGTGGCCCCGCATCGCCGCCGTCGGACTGACGAAAATCGCAAGCTGAAATCCTTCCAGGCGCTCGATGAGATCGCGGACCGCGCCTGGGTTCTCCGGGGGCAGGATCTCGATGGTGGGAAAGAGAATCGGGTCCCCGCCCGCTGCGCGGATCCGCTCGGCAAGCGCCGGAGCATGCTCGCGCGGGCGAGTGACCACGATACCGCGGCCCGAGAGCGGTCCCGCCCTCATGATAAAGATGCAAGAATCGCGTCCGCGCCCAGAGTTCGCAGCCGCGTCGCGAGCATCTCACCCAGTTTTTCCGGTGCCGCCATCGGGCCGCTCGATTCCGCGCGCACTACATTGCTGCCGTCGGGCATCGCCACGAGACCCCGCAAGTGAATCTCCCCTGCTTTTGGCACGGCGTACGCGGCGAGCGGCAGTTGGCAACTCCCCGACAATGCACGGCTCAGCGCGCGCTCGGCTCGCACGCACGCGGATGTGGCGGCGTCCTCAAGAGGAGCGAGCCACCGCCGCAGATCGCCGCGATCCTCCCGGCATTCGATCGCGAGCGCTCCTTGTCCGGGCGCGGGCAGGCTCTGTTCCGGCTCGAGCATCGCGCGGATTCGCGCAGCAAGGCCGAGCCGCTTGAGGCCCGCCGCGGCGAGCACCAGTGCCTGGAATTCCCCCCGATCGAGCTTTGCCAGGCGCGTGTCCAGATTGCCACGCAGCGCCTTCACCCCCAGCGCTGGATAACGTTCGTGCAACTGCGCCTCGCGCCGCAAGCTGGAAGTCCCGACGACGGCTCCCGGCGGCAGCGCCTCCAGGCTCGCGCCCAGGTTGGACACGAGGCAATCCCGCGGATCCTCTCTCGCGGGAATGGCCGCCAGGCAGAATCCCTGCGGCATACGCATCGGAACGTCCTTCGCGGAGTGCACGGCGAGATCGGCGCGCCCGTCCTCGAGCGCGGCCTCGAGCTCCTTGACGAAAAGCCCCTTGCCGCCGATTTGGGCGAGCGGCCGATCGACGATCTGGTCCCCTCGCGTCGTGATGCCGAGGATGCTCACCTCGCAATGCGGATACAGGCGCTTGAGCTCGCCCGCGACGTGCTCGGACTGCCACATCGCGAGCCGGCTTCTGCGCGAGGCGATGACGATTCGTTCGGGTATCTGACTCAACGCTTGTTTCCTAGCTTACCAGCGACTTGACCTGCGCCCATTGCCTGCGGCTCACCGGCAGCTTCTCCTCGACGCCCTCCAGCACCACGGACCATCCGACCTCGCCTTCGGTTTCGGCGCCGCGCTCGACACCGCGGATCGATTGCCGCGCCACCAGACAATTGCGATGAATCCGCACGAACACGCCGCCAAATTCCTGTTCGAGCTGTGTCAACGACTCCTCGACCAGGTACTCGCCGCCGCGGGTGCGCAAAGTAACGTACTTGAGCTCTGCTCTCAGGTAAACCACGTCCGAGACTCGCACGAGGGTCATCCGCCCGCGCTCAGCGACGCTGAAGTAGCGCCGCGGGGCCGGATCGATGCTCTCGAGCACCCCGCGGGTGAGCCGCGCGCCCGTGGCGGCTTTCTTCAGGGCCGTGAGCAGCCGTACCGCGCGAACCGGCTTGGTCAGGTAGTCCACGGCGTTGACCTCGAACGCCTCGACCGCGTAGCGATCGTGCGCGGTGACGAAAATGACGGCGGGCGGCCGTTCCAGGATCTGCAGGTGCCTTGCGAATTCGATTCCGCTCATTTGAGGCATGTGGATGTCGACCAGGACGACCTCGGCTTCACTGGCGGTGACGATCTGCAGGCCCTCCACGCCGTTCGCCGCTTCGCCCGCAATGGTGTGCGGCAGCTCTGCGCGGCAGTCCTCCAGAAGCTCGCGCAGACGGTTGCGCGCCGGTTCCTCGTCGTCGACGATCACCACGCGGAGCGCAGTCATAGGCTGGTGCGATAGGGCATCGCGATACCGATCTCGTAGCGGCCGTCGGCGATGCGCGTATCGAGGCTGGCCTCGACGTCGAAATGGAGTTTCAGGCGCTCGCGGATGTTGGCGAGCGCCATGTGATTCCCCTGGCGATGTTGATAGTCCTCGTGATATGGATTCGCCAGTTGCAACCAGAGGCGGTCGTCCCGGCGTTCGATGCGCACCTCGATCACGCCGGGCGCGATTCCCGGTTCGATCCCGTGGTAAACCGCGTTTTCCACCAGGGGCTGCAGCAGCATCGGAGGCACCAGAGCCTCCTCGATGGCCGGATCGAGCCGCCAATCGACCCGGAGCCGATCCCCCAAGCGCAGCTGCTCCAGGTTCAGGTATTGACGGCACAAAGAGAGCTCGTCTCCGAGGGCGATCAGCTGGCGGTTGTCCACCATGACCGTGCGGAACAGCGCCGCCAGATCTTCCAGAGCACCCTCTGCGCGCTTCGGATCCTTGCGAATCAGCGAAAGCACGGCGTTCAGGGTGTTGAAAAGGAAATGCGGACGGATGCGGGCCTGAAGGGCCTGCAGCCGCGCCTCGGAAATCGCCGGCGAAAATGCGCGGTTGCGAAGATGGAAATACCACGCGATCGCTCCCGTCCCCAGCGCCGCATGAGCGAGACTCCAGACGAGCTCGCGCCCCTCACCGCTCCCGCCGAGCAGGGTCCGGAGCGGAAAGAGCGCGGCGGTCACCGCAAGCACGATCGCGAGCACCGCCAGCAGGCCGTGGACATATGCGAGCCGCTCGAGCAGCGTGGACCCGGCATAGAGCAAGATGATCACGACGAGCAATATCGGTTCGAGCGAGCCCGCGATTTCGGTGACTTTTGCGGCGAACTCGCCGATCTCCCGTGAGCGCGCCAGGGCGAAAAGCAGGGCGAGCGCGTTGACCGAAACGAGGATGCGCGACATCACGCCCAGATTGCGGAAGTTCGGCAGGGCGTCGGGCAGGTCGTTTTGCCGTATACTTTGCACTTTTGTGCGGACGCAAAAGTCGACGCTTGCGGCGGTGGGCCGCGCGCTTCACGACTTCTCGCATTTTACAGTCAACCATGGCAGCGAAACCCAAGCCCGGCAAGAAACTCTGGTCCGGGCGGTTCGCCGAACCGGTTTCCGAGCTCGTCAAGCGCTACACCGCCTCGATCCGTTTTGACCGGCGCCTCGCGCCCCAAGACATCCGGGCGTCGCTCGCGCACGCGCGCATGCTTCGAGGCGTCGGGGTCTTGAAGCCGGCGGATCTCAAGGCGATCGAGCGAGGTCTCTCCAGGATTTCCCGCGAAATCGAAACGGGACGTTTTCGCTGGTCGCTGGAAGCCGAGGACGTCCACGTCAACATCGAGCGGCGCCTGATCGCTCTGGTAGGAGAGGCGGGCAAGCGCCTGCACACCGCCCGCTCGCGCAATGACCAGGTCGCAACCGACCTGCGCCTGTGGCTGCGTGAGGCGATCGACGAGATCAGGGGCCTCGCGCGAAAGCTGCAGCGGGAGCTCCTCGATCAGGCGGAAAGGCACGCCGCCACGGTGATGCCGGGTTTCACCCACCTGCAGGTCGCGCAACCGGTGACTTTCGGGCATCACCTGCTGGCGTACTTCGAGATGCTCGAGCGCGACCGCTCGCGCCTTGCCGACTGCCGTCGGCGCGTGAACTGCCTCCCGCTCGGCGCCGCGGCGCTTGCCGGAACCTCGTTTCGGATCGACCGCGCGAGGGTCGCGCGCGATCTGGAGTTCGAGGCGGTGAGCGGAAACTCGCTCGACGCGGTGTCCGATCGCGACTTCGCGATCGAATTCTGCGCCTGTGCGGCGCTTGCGATGGTCCATCTCTCGCGCTTGTCCGAGGAACTGATCCTGTGGAGCAATCCGCGTTTCGGCTTCGTCGCCCTGCCGGACCGTTTTTGCACCGGCTCGTCCATCATGCCCCAGAAGAAAAATCCCGACGTCCCGGAGCTCGCGCGCGGCAAGACCGGAAGGGTCGCGGGCGACCTCGTCGCGCTGCTCACCTTGATGAAGGGACAGGCCCTCGCTTACAACAAGGACAACCAGGAGGACAAGGAGCCGCTTTTCGACGCAGTGGATACCCTGCGCGACACGCTCGCCATTTTCATCGAATTGATCGCCGGCATCCAGGTCAATGCGGCCGCGATGCGCACCGCGGCGAAAGAAGGCTTCGCCACGGCAACCGACTTCGCCGACTACCTGGTAAGAAAGGGGGTCACCTTTCGCGACGCTCACGAAGCCGTCGCGCGGGCCGTGCGCTTCGCGGAAAAGGCCGGGCTGGGTCTGGAGCAGCTGCCGCTCGAGGAAATGCGCCGTTTCTCCCCTAAAGTCGAGAGAGACATCTACCGCGTGCTCACGCTCGAGGGCTCTGTCGCCAGCCGCTCGCACGTCGGCGGAACGGCGCCCGCGCAAGTGCGTGCCGCTATCAAGCGCGCGCGCAGATTGCTGAAGGCCGACCCGGCACCGTGATCCCGCAGTGATGGGAGGCCCATCGGGAGAGCTTCTCGCCGCCCTGCAGACATCCGTTTCAGATGTCGCGGGCTCGTTCCGAATCGAGCGCACGACGCCTGTCGCGGGGGGTTGCATCCACCGATGCCTGCTACTCGAGGGCGGTGGTCGCAGATACTTCGCCAAAACAAACGCCCGCTCGGAGCTCGACAATTTCGCCGCCGAGGCTGACGGCCTCGCTGCGCTTTCCGCGGCCGGTGCCCGAGTTCCGGTCCCGCTGTGCCAGGGACAAGCGGGTGAGCAAGCGTTCCTCGTGCTCGAGCATCTTGAGCTGCGCGAAAACGGCGACTACGCGGCTCTCGGGCGCTCGCTCGCCAAGGTGCATTCATTCCACGGCGAATCCTTCGGGTGGCGGCGCGACAACTACATCGGGAGAACGCCGCAGCTCAATCGGTGCTCGCCGTCGTGGAGCGACTTCTGGCGCGAGGCCCGGCTCGGACCTCAGCTCGATCTGGCGAGGAAAAACGGGTTCGGGAAAAGTCTCTTGGAAAAAGGGGAGCAGCTCGCTGAAGCGGTACCCGGACTTCTTTCCGAACATGCGCCCGCCGCATCGCTCCTGCACGGTGATCTATGGAGTGGAAATGCAGGCTTTCTCGCCGACGGCACGCCGGTGCTTTTCGACCCCGCCGTTTACCGGGGAGACTGCGAAGCGGACCTTGCCATGACCGAGCTGTTCGGCGGATTCCCGCAGGCTTTCTATTCCGCCTACCGGGAAGCCGCACCCCTGGATCAGGGTTACGCGGTCAGAAGGACCCTCTACAACCTGTACCACGTCCTTAACCACGCGAATCTGTTCGGCGGCGGCTACGCGGCGCAGGCCGAGCGGATGATCGAGCGCCTCCTTGCCGAGCTGCGGTAAGGCGATCAATCTCCCAGTTAGGAGGTGGTTTTTTCTCCGGTGAGAAGCTTCTGCAATTCGCCGGACTGATACATCTCGCGCAGGATGTCGGAGCCGCCCACAAACTCTCCGTTGACGTAGAGCTGGGGGATCGTGGGCCAATTGGCATACTCCTTGATGCCCTGGCGGATTTCCGGTTCTTCGAGCACGTTCACCGTAAACAGCTTCTCCACACCGCAGGCCTTCAGGATCTGCACCGCGTTGGCGGAGAAGCCGCACTGCGGAAACTGCGGCGTCCCCTTCATGTACAGAACGACCGGATTCCCGGTGACTTGCTGTTTGATGCGTTCTTGCGCGTCCATGTTGAGTCCTCAAATACCTGATAAAACTTGTCGGAAATTGTACCGCCCGCTCAAAACGCGGTCAACCGCGCCAAACGCCCGCGCACGCGCGCGGCAATCCCGCGAGGTCGTTGAAATCGGCCACCTCGGCGTAACCCAGCGCGCCGAGGAGCTCGACGCAGCGATCCCTCTGGTCGTAACCATGCTCCATGAGCAAAGAGCCGCCCGGCCGGAGCCGGTTTTGCGCGTGCGCTGCAATCTCCCGGATGCAGGCCAGCCCGTCCTCGCCGCCGACCAAGGCAAGTCGCGGCTCGAAGCGCAGGTCGCCGCGTTCCAGATGGGCGTCTCCCGCTGCGACGTAGGGCGGATTCGAGACGATCAGATCGAATTGCTCCGGTCCGAGCGCGTCAAACCAGTCGCTGAGCACAAACGCGATTTCAGCCCCGTGGTCGCGCGCGTTTCCCCGCGCGAGAGCGAGGGCCGCTTCGGCAACGTCCGTGGCGACGATCCCAAGCCCAGGCCGTTCGCTCGCGAGCGCGATGGCAATCGCTCCGCAGCCCGTTCCGAGTTCCAGCACGCGCGCCGGCGCACCGGGGGGAAGGCGCTCGAGTGCGAGCTCGACCAGGTGCTCCGTTTCGGGTCGAGGGATCAACACGTCCGCGGTCACCCGCAGTGCCAGGCCGTAGAATTCCCGCCAGCCGGTAATGTGGGAAACGGGTTCGCCCGCGCGTCGCCGGGCGAACCGAGCGTGCGCAGCACGCGCCCTGGACGAATCGATCGCTTCTTCGGCGTGGGCGATGAGCCGGACGCGCTCGCAGCCCAGAACGCAGCAAAGCAACAACTCGGCTTCGAATCGCGGCAATCCGGATTCGCGCAGCAAGCCGCCTATCGTTGCGCCGGTTTCGACCACATTCACTCCGGAGCCCGCTTCAACGCTCATCGGCGAACGCGGCGAGCTGCTCGGTCTGGTGCTCGGCGAGCAGCGCCTGCGTCAGCTGGGACAGATCGCCGTCCATGATGTCGTTGATCTTGTAGAGGGTGAGACCGATGCGGTGATCGGTGACCCTTCCCTGCGGAAAATTATAAGTGCGGATGCGCTCGGAGCGGTCCCCCGAACCGATCAGGGATTTGCGCGTGGCGGCTTCCTTGGCCTGTTGCTCGCGCAACTGCCTGTCCTTGATGCGCGCCGCCAGCACCGCGAGGGCCTTTTCCTTGTTCTTGTGCTGGGAGCGCCCGTCCTGGCATTCCACGACGATGCCGGTCGGCAGATGCGTGACTCGCACGGCGGAGTCGGTCTTGTTGACGTGTTGGCCGCCCGCG
>Ga0209131_1003610_pt1 | contig 10247 bp, 10 predicted proteins | sample GraSoi_2013_40cm_FD_185826 | JGI IMG/M metagenome (GOLD analysis project Ga0209131, IMG submission 185826) | Grasslands soil microbial communities from the Angelo Coastal Reserve, California, USA - Sample 9_17_2013_40cm (SPAdes) (version 2) | ecosystem: Environmental > Terrestrial > Soil >...
TGGCCCGATTGCTGCCGGAACAACCGCCGGACGCTCGGATGCCACAAGGCCCGGACAGCTTTCGGTCATTTCGGGCTTGGCAGCCGGCGTCTGGGGCGCTGCGGACTGCGCCAAAACCTCGGTCCGGGCGAGACAGAGCAAGCTCGCCGCGAGGATCGTCAGTCGCGTCAAGAAGGCTGGTGCGTCCATGGAACGCTTCCCGTGAAGTTAGCTTCGCTGAAGCTTAACTCAAGAAGCGGCGGTCCGCCCGCGTTTTTATTTGAGCAGACCGTTCTCCTGCGCGAGGGCTCGCAACGAAGTCTCCGGCCTTGCGCCGAGGTGCGAAATAACCTCCGCCGCCGCCAGCGCGCCTAATCGTGCGGCCCTGTCGTCGCCCAATCCGCGGGCCATGCCGAACAGAAATCCCGCCGCGAACAAATCGCCGGCTCCGGTCGTATCAACCACCCGATCAACCGGATAGGCCGCCGCTTCGCTCGTCTGCGGACCCTCGATGACGATGCAGCCTTTGGCGCTGCGCGTCACCACGGCGCGTCGCGCGTCCGCGCGCAGCGCCGCGACCGCGGTATCGAAGTCCGCGGTCTGATAAAGGCTATGCAGTTCGGCCTCGTTGCAGAACAAAAGATCGACCGTACCGGAGCGCAAGAGATGCAGAAACTCGTCGCGCCAGCGGTCGACGCAGAACGCATCCGACAGGCTCAGCGCCACCAGCCGATTCGCCTGATGGGCGACGGCCGCGGCCTTGCGGAATGCCTCCTTGGCGTGGGGCGGGTCCCACAGATAGCCTTCAAGATACGTGATTGCGGCGCTGGCAATCACCTCATCGTCGATGTCGCGCGGGTGCAGGTCCTGGGCGGCGCCGAGGAAGGTGTGCATGGTGCGCTCGCCGTCCGGGGTGACCAGCACATAGCAGCGGCCGGTGGGCGGACCATCGGCCGAAGGGGCTGTATCAAACGCAACGCCCGCAGCACGGATATCGTGCGCGAACACGTTGCCAAGCGAATCGTCCTTGACCCGCCCGATGAAGGCCGCGCGGGCGCCGAAGCCCGCAACCCCCACAATGGTGTTGGCCGCGGAGCCTCCGGAGATTTCCATCGCCGGCCCCATGGCGTCGTAGATCTGGGCAGCGCGTGTCTCGTCGATCAGCGACATCGACCCCTTGCGCATCGCGTGCTTGAGGAGGAAATCGTCATCGGTACGCGCGATCACGTCGACAATCGCATTGCCGAGTCCAAGGACATCATAGCGGATGGAGGTCATGGGAGAGTGTTACCTGCCAGGTTGAGCATAATCGGCGGGTTGACTGAGCGCGGCCGGTGTATCCATAGCTTCCGAGGCAAGTGTTCTTCACTTGACGGATCGCTCAGGTCAAGCCCGGTCAACCCCGGCAATAACGGCAGTGGGAAATGCCGAGCCCGGCAGCGACTGCCGAAACAAGGTCGTGCACTGCTGCGGGAAGTCCGCTGGTTGCAACATCGGTTCAGGCAACCACATCGTCTCAAAGATGTCGTCGCCGCCGGATGACGCGTCCGGCCGCGGCTATCATCTCAATCGGAGGCCAAGGAATGTCCCTCGCGCGTGATGTCACGACGGTCGGCGGCGCCACCCTGACGTCTCGCCTGCTTGGCTTTCTGCGCGACGCCGGCGTCGCCGCCGTGCTGGGCGCGGGTGCGTTGTCCGACGCCTATTTCGCGGCGCTGCAGATCCCGAACCTGTTCCGGCGCCTGCTCGCGGAAGGCGCACTCAATTCCGCCTTTGTGCCGATGTGGTTGCGCATCAAGGACGAAAACGGCGCCGCCGCGACACGGCAATTCGGCGAGGAGGTGCTCAGCGCAATGGCGGCATGGCTCACCGGCCTTGCGCTCATTTGCATCATTTTCGCGCCCGCGATTGTGCATCTCCTTGCCCCGGGCTTTCGCGATCAGGGCGAACGCTTTCCGCTCGCCGTCGAGTTCGTGCGCCTGTCGATACCCTATGTTGCGGTGTCCGGCACCGTGGCCGTCGCGGTTGCAGCCCTGAACGCGGCCGGCAGGGTCGCGGCGGCGGCGTTTGGTCTCATCGTGTTTAACGGCGTGCTGGTCACCGTCGTGTTCGCGCTTATCATGTCGGCCGCGCCGGCGACGGTCGGCACGGCGGCGATTCTGTCCGCCGCCATGGTGGTCGCCGGAGCAGCGCAGCTCCTTTGCGTCGGCGCCGCATGGCTGCGGCTCGAAACGCGCCCTCGCCGCCTGTCGCTAGCGCCGTCTCCGGCGGTGCGCCGGTTCTTCGTCCAAGCCATTCCGGGAGTCTTCGCGGGCGGCATTCCGCAGCTCAAGCTGATGGCTGGCGTCATGGTGGCGTCGTCGTCGCAGGCCGCGGTGTCGTGGCTCTATTACGCCAACCGTCTTTATGAACTGCCGCTCGGCGTCGTTTCGATTGCGATTGCCTCGGTGCTGGGTCCCGCCATTGCGGCAAGCGTACGCAGTCAAGATGGCGCGCACGCCGCCCACACGCAGTCGCGCGCGCTTGAAATCGCGCTTGGACTATCGTTGCCCGCCGCAGTCGCTTTCGCGGTGCTGTCGGAGGCGATCGCGGGCGGACTGTTCCAGCGCGGCGCTTTCGGGCCCCGCGACACCGCCATGGTGGCGGCCGCCCTGGCGGCGATTTCGGCCGGGCTGCCGGGGCACAGTCTGGAAAAAGTAATGGGCGCAGTGTCTTTCGCCCACGAGGATACCCATACCCCAATGTATACGGCGCTGTGCGGGCTTGCGACTGCGGTGACGGGCGCCCTCATCCTGTTTCCGCGGTACGGCCATGTGGGCATCGCGGCCGCGATCGCTTTGTCCGGATGGATCGGCGCCACCCTGCTCGCCGCCATACTGTGGCGGCGCGGCTGGTTGCGGATTGAAGCCGAGGCGTGGCGGCGGGTGCCGCGCATCATGCTGGCGACGCTTGTCATGGGAGCGTTTATCGCCGGCGTGAACGCGTTATTGGCATCGTGGCTCAATATCTCCGGCTCCTCGTTCGCCCGCATCGCGGCGCTCGGCCTCATGGTCGCGGCCGGCCTCGGCCTCTATGTCGGCTGCCTGCAGGCACTCGGCGTGGCATCGGTGCGGATTCTGCTTCGCGCCATCCGCGAACGCTTCTAGAGCGCCCCTGGGAGCGCGGGCGTCCCGCTCGCCTTGTTCCGAAGAGCGGGCGGATGCCGGCGCTCCCCGGTCAAAGAGCGGCGCCCGCACTCCCAGGGTGGCCCCTCTTGCCTGCCGCCGCCGTGCCGTGGCATGGACCCCGAGCAATCGAAGGAGCGACGCGATGGCGTTCAATGAGCTGGTTTTTTCCGGGGTTCAGCCGACCGGCAATCTGCATCTCGGCAACTACCTCGGCGCCATCGTGAAGTTCGTCGCATTACAAGAGCGATATTCCTGCATCTATTGCGTCGTCGATCTCCACGCGCTAACCCAGCCCATATCGGTTTGGGGCGGTCCCAAGGGGCTCGCTATCAACACGCGCGAGGTGACGGCGGCCTATCTCGCTGCCGGAATTGACCCGAAACGCAACATCGTCTTCAACCAGAGCCAAGTCCACCAGCACGCGGAACTTGCCTGGATATTCAATTGTGTCGCCCGCATGGGCTGGCTCGGCCGCATGACGCAGTTCAAGGATAAGGCCGGCAAAGACCGCGAGAACGCGTCCGTCGGCCTTTTCACGTATCCCAATCTCATGGCGGCCGACATTCTGGTTTACCGCGCCACCCACGTGCCGGTGGGCGAGGACCAGAAGCAGCACCTGGAACTGTCGCGCGATATTGCGCAGAAATTCAACAATGACTTTGCCGAATCGATTGCGGCTCTGGGCGCGGGCGATGCTTTCTTTCCGCTGCCCGAGCCCTTGATTCAAGGTCCGGCGACGCGGGTGATGTCGCTGCGCGACGGCACCAAGAAGATGTCGAAGTCCGACGCGTCCGACTATTCGCGCATCAATCTGACTGATGATGCCGACGCAATCGCGCAGAAAATTCGCAAGGCGAAAACCGATCCCGAACCGCTGCCATCCGAGGAAAAGGGGCTGGAAGCGCGCCCGGAGGCCGACAACCTGGTCGGCATCTATGCGGCACTTGCGAATGCCCCGAAGGCGACGGTGCTCGGACAATTCGGCGGCGGGCAATTTTCGACCTTCAAATCCGCCCTCGTCGACCTTTCGGTCGCTAAACTCGGTCCGATCGGCGCCGAGATGAAGCGGCTCGTCGCCGATGCCGCCTACATCGATTCGGTGCTGGCCGGCGGCGCCGCTCGCGCGGCGTTGCTTGCAGAGCAAACCATGAAGTCTGTGAAGGATATCATTGGATTCATCCACCGCTAAGGTAAGTTGGCCGACCCCCTGGTAGCCCGCATGGAGCGAAGCGTAATGCGGGAAAGGCCGCGCACCCGGCTCAGCCGGACCCGGATTACGCTGCGCTCCATCCGGGCTACCAGGGGGGCCGGGGCTTCTGTACTGCGACGCCGCGTCGTGGCACCATTGCTTTGCGCGCGCCGATCGCGATTTAAGGGATGGCGGCAATCCCCAAAAGGTTCAATGAGCCGGTTCGATGAGCCGTAAGCGAAGGAGCTACGAGGCGGGTCACAAGGCGAAGTACCTGGTGATCATCGACGACACGCCCGAATGCGACCGCGCCATGTATTACGCGAGCCGCCGCGCGGCACGCGTCGGCGTCAGCGTTGTGTTGCTGCGCGTCATCGAAAATCGCGATCATGGCCAGCAGTGGCTGGGTGTCGCCGATATCATGCGCGCCGAGGCCCATGAGGAAGCCAACGCCAGGCTGGCAACCTTTGCGGCACGCTCGAACGGCATCGCCGGCATTACGCCCGAATGCGTGATCCGCGAAGGCGAGGTGGCCGAAGAAATTCTCAAGCTTATCGAGGAAGACGAGGATATCGCTGTGCTGGTGCTCGCCGCAGCTGTGGACAAAGAGGGGCCGGGGCCGTTGGTCTCTCATCTCGGCAGCACCGCCGGCACCTTTCCGATTCCGGTCGCGATCGTGCCTGGGCATTTGAACGACGACGAGATCGATGCGATGAGTTGAGCGTTGGCGCAGCTGTTGACCTGTCCGGCCAAAACTCCCATGTTGTTGATTGTACGTTGATGTCCTTGGGCCTTGAACCCAACGCGGCAGTGGAGACTTTTGAGATGTTCATCCAGACCGAAGCGACGCCAAATCCCGCCACCCTGAAATTCCTGCCCGGCCGGCCGGTGTTGCCTGACGGTGTCCTCGACATTCCGAGTGCCGCGGATGCCGCGAAATCGCCCCTGGCGGAACGGCTGTTCGGCGTGCCGGGCGTAGCGGGAGTGTTTCTCGGCAGCGACTTCATCACGGTGACGAAATCCGATGCGGAGTGGCAGCATATCAAGCCAGCGATTCTTGGCGCCATCATGGAACATTTCATGTCGGGCGCACCAATCGTCAGCGGCGCGATGGAGGCGGCCGGAGCCGACGAATTTTTTGATAGCGAGGACGCCGAGACGGTCGCCATCATCAAGGAACTGATCGAGACCCGCGTGCGGCCGGCCGTCGCCAACGACGGCGGCGACATTACCTTCCGAGGCTTCAAAGATGGCGTCGTATTTCTCCACATGAAGGGCTCATGTTCCGGTTGCCCATCCTCGACCGCAACCCTGAAGCACGGCATTCAGAACCTGCTGCGTCACTTCGTGCCGGATGTGGTCGAAGTTCGACCCGTATGATGGTCGGGAGGGAGCCGCGGTCGATCCGTTGCGTGTCCTTGCCATAGATACGGCGCTCGAGGCCTGCTCGGCGGCGATCCTCGATACCGAGCGTGGGGACGGGGTTACCAGCCGGTCTCTGCCGATGGCGCGAGGCCACGCGGAAGCTCTCGTGCCGCTGATCGCGGCCATAATGAGCGACGCCAATGTCGAGTTTACCGAGCTTGATCGTATTGCCGTCACGGTCGGGCCTGGCAGCTTCACTGGCCTGCGCGTGGGCGTGGCGGCTGCCCGCGGGATTGCGCTCGCGACCGGCAAACCCGCGGTCGGCGTGACGACGCTGGGGGCCCTGGCGGCGCCCTTCTTCGCGGATGAGAGCAAGGCAGTCCTTGCCGTCATTAACGCGCGACATGACCGGGTCTACATGCAGTTGTTTGGTCCCGGCGGACGCAGCCTGGGTGCGCCCCGGATCGCCTCGACACGCAATGCGATTTGTGCCGCCATGGCGAGCCCGACCCGTATTGTGGGGAATGCCGCCAAACTGATTGCGGAGGCTTGGCCCGACGACGAGCGAAGGCAGCTGTTGGTGAGCGCCGTGCCGGCTCCGGATGTCGCGTGGGTTGCGAGACTTGGAGCGGCAGCCGACGATTTGACCGTTCCGGTGAGACCGCTCTATCTCGGCGATGCGGATGCGCATCCACAGGAGGCGGGGATTCTGCCGCGGCGATGACTTTTCCGTTCTTCGTCATCTCGCCTTGGGCGTGGCTCAGTTGGTTGTCGGGCGCTTCGGCGTCCTCGGTGTCGCCCGCCGGAACGCGGGACGCGGAACAATTTGCTGCACTGCATGCTGCCTCGTTCGGGCGGGGCTGGAGCGCCGAGGAATTTGAGCGGCTGTTGATCGAGCACAATGTGGTCGCCGATCGCGCCATGTCGGGGCCTCGCCTCGCCGGATTCGTGATCTCGCGATTGGCGGCCGATCAGGCCGAGATCCTTTCGATCGCAGTTGCGGCGCCCCATCGCGGGCGGGGGCTCGGGCGCAAATTGCTCGACGTCCATTTGCGTCGCCTCGCCATCTACGGGATCAACTCGGTGTTCCTCGAAGTGGACGAACGCAACATTCCGGCCCGCCGCCTCTATGCGGGATTGAGATTTCGCGAGGTGGGCCGTCGCGACAGCTACTATGCGGATGCCGGCAATGGGGGTGGGACCGCGTTGGTCTTGCGGCACGATCTCGCGTGACCGGGGCGGGTTTAGTCCCCGGACAGTGTCGCATGATGCGTGTGGCGATAATTCGCGGCGCGGATCACAAGTGGACGAATTTTCGTCATTACTTTAGAATGGTTCTTACCAAGTTGAGACCCACCCCTTCGCTGCGGTATCCAGGGACGGCACTCGGAACAATGGCAGCCAACGTGACGCCCGCGCAACCCAATCATATCGAGGCTCAGTGCGTGGCCAAGGGCATGCGCATGACCGAGCAAAGACGGGTCATTGCACGCGTCCTGTCCGGATCCGAGGATCACCCGGACGTCGAGGAATTGTTTCGCCGGTGTGCTTTGATCGACAACCGGATTTCGATCTCGACGGTCTACCGGACCGTGAAGCTCTTCGAGGATGCCGGCATTGTGGAGCGGCACGACTTTCGCGCCGGTCGGGCGCGCTATGAGCAATTGCGCGAGAGCCACCACGACCATCTCATCAATCTGCGCACCGGCGAGGTCGTCGAGTTCGAGTCCGTGGAAATCGAGCGTCTGCAGGCCGAAGTGGCGCGTCGGCTCGGATATCGCCTGGTCGATCACCGACTCGAACTCTACGCGGTACCGCTCGACGATAAGCCTAAGGGCTGACAAGGGCTCGCCGAGGTTGCGCCCGGACCGTAGCCCGGATGGAGCGCAGCGTAATCCGGGATGGGCTGACCCCGGATTAAGCTGCGCTCCATCCGGGCTACAAGGCCTGCCACGAGTTTTGCCCTCTTACCGCGTGGATAAATTAAGAGACGAAGGTGCGGACTTTTCTCTCCATCGGGGCGATTGCCGTCCTCACCCTGGTGCTGTTGCCGTTTCAGTGGCTGGCGGTGCGGATGAAATGGCCAATGCGCCGGCGCATTCCGACCCTTTATCATCGCCTCGTTTGCGGGATTCTCGGCGTCCGTATCACAATGATGGGCCGACGGACCGAGGAACGCCCCCTGCTGATCGTTGCAAACCATACGTCCTGGCTCGACATTTCCGTCATCACGGCCGTCGTGCCGGTGGTGTTTGTGGCCAAGCGCGAGGTCGCTGCCTGGCCGGTCTTCGGGCTCTTGGCGAGGCTTCAGCGCTCCGTATTCGTCGACCGCGCGCGACGGCACAAGACACAGGACGTGAACAGCGAAATCGCGCGGCGGCTTGCTGACGGCGATCCGGTTGTGTTGTTTGGAGAAGGGACATCGAGCGACGGCAATCGCGTGCTTGCGTTTCGCACGGCCCTCATCGGCTCGGCACGCGACGCCATCGCCGAGGCGGGGCACGTCAAGCGGATATGGATTCAGCCACTGTCGGTCGTCTACACCGCCATGCTCGGACTTCCGCTCGGCCGCCAGAGCCGGTGCCGCGTGGCTTGGTATGGGGCAACGTCTTTGTTGCCGCATCTGCGGCAATTGGTAGCACGCGGCGCCATAGACGTGATAGTGAGTTGGGGCGATCCGGTTGCGTACGACGAATTTTCCGATCGCAAGACCGTGGCCCGCCGACTGGAAGACGATGTCCGCGCCATGACGGTCGCGGCGTTGCGGGGCCGCTCGGCGACGCTGGCTCACCTTAGTAGCCCGGATGGAGCCAACGGGTCCGGCTTTTTTCCGGCCCGATGATAAACTCCGCGTAATCCGGGCGACCACTCAAAACCAGGTAATTCCTTTTCGGCGCAAAATCCTATATGAGCAGGGGGGCGCGGGTAAATCACGGCGGTCTTACCTACAATACTGAGGAATCTCACGAGCTTGCGTAAGCTCCACGTTAAATCCTACGGCTGCCAGATGAACGTCTACGATGCTAATCGTATGACTGATCTGCTGACTAGCGACTCCTCATATGTGGAAACGAGCGCTCTCGAGGAGGCCGATCTCGTCATCCTCAACACCTGTCATATCCGCGAAAAGGCTGCCGAAAAGGTCTATTCGGAACTTGGCCGCATCCGCAAGCTCAAGCGCGAAGCGACGCGGGCCGGCCGTGACCTCATTGTCGTGGTGGCAGGCTGCGTGGCCCAGGCTGAAGGCGGGGAGATCGTGCGCCGCGCCCCAGTGGTTGATGTGGTGGTCGGGCCGCAAAGCTACCACCGGCTTCCGGCGCTGCTGGCGCAGGCGGCACGTGGCGCCAAGGTGGTAGATACTGAGTTCCCCATCGAGGACAAATTTGATCATCTTGCGCCGGCTACGACTGCGACAATTCACGCCCGCGGCGTCACGTCCTTTGTCACCGTCCAGGAAGGCTGTGACAAGTTTTGTACGTTCTGCGTTGTGCCCTATACGCGCGGCGCCGAAGCCTCGCGGCCGGTCGCAGCGATCGTGGCGGAGGTGGAGAATCTGGCAAGAGCAGGCGTCCGCGAGGTCACGCTGATCGGACAGAACGTCAACGCCTATCATGGCAGGGCCGAAGACGGCAGTCAGGCGACACTCGGCCGGCTATTGAAAAGTCTCGCTGATGTACCCGGCCTGCTGCGGCTTCGTTACACGACGAGCCACCCGCGCGATGTAGATGCGGACCTTGTTGCGGCTCACCGTGATTTGGCGGTTTTGATGCCGCAGCTTCATCTTCCGGTGCAGTCTGGTTCCGATCGCGTGCTCGCCGCTATGAACCGGCGCCACACCAGGGCCGAATACCTTGACGTGGTCGCGCGGTTGCGCACCGCCCGTCCGGACATTGCTTTCACGTCGGATTTCATCGTCGGCTTCCCGGGCGAGACCGAGGAGGATTTCAGCGACACGCTGCGCATCGTCGAGGAAGTGGGATTTGCGGGGGCGTTCTCCTTCAAGTATTCACCGCGTCCGGGGACGCCGGCAGCAGATCGGAGAGATCAGATCGCGGATGAGGTGAAGGCCGAGCGTCTCGCCCGGCTCCAGGAGCGCATCGACCATCATCAGCGCGCGTTCAATCGAAGTTGCACCGGACGAAAGCTTGAAGTCCTGTTCGAAAAGCCCGGCAGAATTGCCGGCCAATTGGTCGGCCGGTCGGGATATCTGCAGCCCGTGCAGGTCATGGCCCCGACATCATTGATCGGCCAAATTGCAACCGTGCGAATCACCAATGTCGGATCGAACAGTCTATTCGGAGAGTTGGACCGCGCGGAGGCTCGGGATCAGGCATTGGCCGGCACAGGAGGTTAGATCGTTGGCACGACGTGCATCCGACGCCGGATCGCTCATGGGTGGTCCGGTCGCGACCGATCCCGCCACCCAGATCGTCGTGGCGTTCGACGACAACCGGCTGGCTTCCGCGTTGTTCGGGCAATACGGACAGAATCTTGCGCTAATCGAGCGTCGCCTTGGCGTGGTCGCGGAACAGCGCGGCAATCACGTC
>Ga0209131_1003611_pt1 | contig 10246 bp, 5 predicted proteins | sample GraSoi_2013_40cm_FD_185826 | JGI IMG/M metagenome (GOLD analysis project Ga0209131, IMG submission 185826) | Grasslands soil microbial communities from the Angelo Coastal Reserve, California, USA - Sample 9_17_2013_40cm (SPAdes) (version 2) | ecosystem: Environmental > Terrestrial > Soil >...
TTGAAACGATTGGTTGTGATGAAGAAAGTTTGATCCAGCGACAGATAAAGAAGCTGTCGTGAACCGTCCGGAAGCTCGAGCACCGGCGCATTGGTCGTCTTCGTATTTATCGCGCAAATATTGATGATAGACCGGCGCAACACCCGGCCGAAATGCATCGTCCAGCCGACTCCGAGAACCGTCGGCTCCGTCAGCAGCTCGTCCTGGCTGTTGTACGAGCGCTGGACCTTGATGTCGAGCCCGCCGTTGCCGGGAAGGAACAGATCAATGTAGTGGAGCTGCAACTTCCCGGTGAACGGGTCGATGTGTTCATACATCTGCTGATTGACGTAGTCGCGGTTGGGCGACAACCCGGGGTCTTGGTAGAAACCTGGGATGGACTCGAGAGCAAGCGCCGCCTTAATGCACAGCAACGCAGCACAAGTGAGTGTTGCAGACGGAACAAATTGAATGTATTTCGCATTCATATCGTCAAGTCATCAAGAATGGGGGATCGCGCGCTTCACTGCCGAGGCGCTGCCTTTCTTAGCATCAAACGGTGGTGCTAGTTGCCATCCCGCCTCGACCATAGCCTGCGCACCAGGCGAGACGTAGGCAGTCCGCTTCGCGGACCGAACGCACTTGAACCTCTCCCGTATTGGGAGAACCAACTCATCATAGACTCTCTTGATAGTCTCGCCAGCCGGTTCTTCAAGTCCGGTCACCGGGTTCACGATCGTCGTGTGATAGGTGATTAACGAGCAGGGAATGAAGCGAGCATCGTCCTTTGCAAACGGAGCGAAGAAGTAGATCTCAATGACGGGCCCGCCTTCCTTTGTACGTGGATACCACAGCGTGACGCCTTCCCGTTCTATGGACCTGAGCCGCACCGGATAGCGTGAGAAGTCGGCTCTTTCAAGCATGAACGCGTGCTGTTTCGACTCCAGCACCGGGCGAATGGATTCCTTCATCTCAATGCATTCATGCTTTGGCCAAGGCACGTTCTTGTTGATGCACAGCCTGAACCCATTATCAAATGACGCTTCAAGCAGGGTCGCAAATTCATCGCGGGTGATAAAGTAATCGAGATCAGCCATCGTCAATCCAATGGGATGGTTTGATGTGGAACGCCGAGCCGATTGTACTCGGCTTCCCTAGCGCGATTATATTTACTGTTGGGTTTGCGCTCCGCTTCGTAGATCTGCCTGGTTCGCCCGTTCTCATCCACAATCTGCTGATCTGGGCGGCGGTTCGAGTCATAACCACGAATCTTCTTGTTTTCGAGCACCGTCTCGCCTTCTTTTGCTTCACCACGGGCGCGATCCCCAAGCTCGCCAACTTTGTCTTGATGATCTTGCTTGCCTTTGCAGCCATTCGGATTCGGACAACCATTTCCTCCGCCTCCATTGGCACTGTCCTTCCCTGCCGCCGAATCGCTACCCGACGAAGTTACCTGCCCAGTTCCAGGTGTCTCGTTTGAGTTCTCCGCCTCATTATGGAAAATATTAGATAGCCATTTGACCATCTGTGCTTTGACCTTCGGATCACTATTGGCAGCAACCGCAATGGTGATGCCAATAAAAACTACCGAAGCGGCGGCGATATGGGCGAGTGAAAACTTCCCATCTGGATCCATATATCGGTATGGATTGTTGTTCCCATACGCGTAGCGGTTGAAGCTGTGCAGGTTGCTTTCATTGAACCCAGCGCTGTCCACCCCCATGAACCTGCCGACCACCGGATCGTAGTAGCGCGCCCCGAAAAACTGCAGTCCCGTCCCCTCGTCCTGCGCCTTGCCGTGGAACCAGAGCCGGTTGCCGCTGTTCTGCGCCACCTGGGAGGAAGGATCTTTGATGACCCGGTCCCCGAACGGCAGGTATGTCTCGGTGTACTGGACCTGTCCTAGACCGTCCGTGGTCGCAATGACGTTGCCTTGCAGGTCATGGTGGAAAAACGTCAATGAAGCGTCAAAAAGCTGTACCCGCACCGGAGCCGAGGTCGAGACCTGGAAGAAGTTGTCGGTAGCCACCGCGGTCAGGACATAGGTGCCGGGCGGCGCGTTGGCCCATGCGAACGTATAAGGCGGCATCGTGAAGCTCGCCAGCGGCGCGCCGTTCAAAAACAAGTCGACAGCAACGACACTCGCACCGGCAGGAGACGAAGCGCTGACCGTTATGTTGATCGTCGCCGGAGTGGCAAAGACCGAGCGATCGAAGGGCGCGCTGATGCTCACGTCGGGGGGGCCGATCACATTGACCGACACCGGCGCCGACACGCTCGGGTTGTTTCTCCCGTCCCCGAGGTAGCGTGCGGTGAACGAGCGCTGCCCTGGAGTAGGTTTGAAGATCGTTATCGACGCGCTTCCCGAGGCGAGAGGGGCCGTTTGAACGCGACTGGTGCCGTCCACGAACATCACGAGCCCCGTCGGAACCGAGCCGCTCGTCCCCGTGACGGTCGCCGTGAGGCCGAGCTGCTGGTTCGCCGGCAGCGACGTGCTGGTTGCGCTGAGCACGGTCTGGCTGTCCTGCGGAGGCGGGGTCACTTCCTGCTTGAAAACGCCGGACGTCGCCGTGGGATTGTTTGCATCGCCGCTGTAAACGGCGGTCATCGGGTGAATGGCAATCGAGAGCGTGGAGGTCGTGAACTTCGCCACACCTGCCACGAGCGGCACCGTGGCGAGCGAAGTGGGACCGTCGAAGAAGGTCACCGTCCCGGTTGCGCTTTCTTTAGGGACGATCGCGGTGAAGATCACCTCCTGCCCGACGACCGAGGGGTTGAGCGAAGAGAACATGCCGATCGCCGGAAGCGGCTCGAAGAATTTGACGACAAAAGCGGCGGTGTCGGTGTCGCTGATGAGATGGCCCGACTGGATCGCGGTCGCCGGGAAATTCTGCGTGGCTTGTCCAGCTACATAGGCACCGCCCAGGGGATCGACGGCGATCGCATTGCCCGAATCCACGAAGCTGCCGTTGGCGCTACCGCCGAACGGGAAGGAGTAAGCGAAGGTACTGCCGTCCGCAGAAAGCTTCGCGATGAAAGCATCGGTATTTCCGTCTGTCCCTCCCTCGAGCCCCAGGTCGCCGACAATGGGGGACAGCGAATTCGAACTCACCACACCAGTAACGTAAATGCTGCCGAGACGGTCCACGGCGACGGCGTTTCCGACCCCTCCCCCCAAGGATGCCGCAAAGGAAACCGATCCCGTCTGGTTCACTTTTACGACCGGATTGCCAAATCCCGCGATCAGCGCGTTGCCCTGGCTGTCGACGGCGATACCGCGGGGCCGGCTGTCGCTGTAGTAACTCGAATAGACGAGCGACGAGCCGGTCGGATCGATCTTTGCGAAAAATCCTTCCTCGAAGCCTACGTAGGCGCTCTGAAACGCACTTGCCAGAGGCAGAAAAGGCGAATTCGTCGTACCTGCAATGTAGGCATTGCCCGCCGTGTCGATCGCGATCCCATTGACGGTCGTCTGACCGAGCGAAACGACGCTTCCGGGGAGATCGGCACCTCCGTAGAGCGTCGAATACCCGAGCCCCGCCCCATCGGGTGACAGCTTCAATATAAAACTGTCCCAGCTATTCACTGAGGTCGATGATCTGGAGGTCTGAAACGCGCCGGTCGTGGTGGGAAAATCCGATGCGAAGGTGAAGCCTGCGACAAAGGCGCTGCCCGCAGCGTCCAACGCAATGGAATTGGCGAAGGAAAGATTGGTACCGCCTATGAGCGTGGCATAAGCAAACCCGCTTCCATCCGGGGTGATTTTCACGACGAATGCGTTTTCGAATTTTTGGTCGACATTACCGATAGTCGACGCCCCCGGAAATTCAGCTCCCGGGAACACATTGTTAGGGGGCGTCGGGTCATGAAAACACGTCGCGCGCCCGGCCACGTAAGCCGATCCGTCCGGCCCCAGCGCAATGCCCATCGGAAAGGTTTCCCCGAATGAGCCAAAGTAGATGGAATAGACAATAGAGTCGCCCGCCGCACTCAGCTTGGTCACGAACGCTATGTCGAAGATGAAGTCGGTCGCCGGAGCCAGTACGCTTGCTGTGTGGGGAAAATCAGACGAATCGGTGTGGCCGGTCACGTAGGCTTCGCCCGCCGCGTTTACCGCGATCCCCGTCGCAAAATCCTCGAACGTACCGTCCAGGAGCGACGAATATTCGAGCACGGGATCGATGATCAGCGGCAGTGATTCGTTGTAACGGCCGACTTTGAATCCGGCTTGATCAGCTCCCAGCGCGACGTAACTGCCCTCGACGCCGACGCGCTTGCCGCCGACAGCCTGGTACATCACGGGTTTCTTTTGTCGGAACCCTCCTTGGGCCGTTTTGACGAACAGGTCGCCGTTCGGCAGAACTTGCAGACCGGTTGCGCCGCTGAAGGACTCGACGATTCGATGCGGGTCGGCGCCGGGGGCCACGATCCAGTCGTATTCCACCCGCCCATCGGTTCCGTAGTAAAGCAGGTCGATACCGGGGTACAGGTTCTGGTAGCGCACTTTGGCGAAGTGCCGAATGTTCTTGTGCCACCGGGCGGGATCGTTGCCTATCAAATAATGGCTCATGCCAGGCAGCGGGTCTTCACCGACCACGGCCGGGTTGGAATTCGCGCCGACAAAACTCTTGCGCACGATCGTCGGAGGCTCCTTCGGGGCCCTCGACCGCTCGCTCGATGATTTGCGCAACCACTCGCGGCGTGCTACCGGATCAGCCGGCACGCCGCGCGACTTGTGCAGACTGAGGACCATTTCGTTGCCGGTGAGCGCGAGCTGGTAGCCGTTGCCTCGAGCACCAAATTTCACCGACTCATGGAGCTGACCCGCATTCACCTCGAAGTGCGCGGGCAATTTTCCGTAGCGGCCTTGAGTCCTCGCCCCCTTCGCGCTGGGGGGGCGTTTCGCCGGAGGAGTACTCTCGGCGGCATCCACAGCAGCCGCACTGCCGGTAATGGCGACGGGCGCAGCCAATGTGCCCGGGACGCCGCCCATCAGGAGCATCAAGACGGCCGGAACGCCCGCGCGGCGGACCGATTCGATTGCAAGGCGTTGTAGGGCTTTCATGCTCGTCACTTTGCTCCGGGCGTGTGCATGTTCATGGCAGGGCCCTCACCTGCGGGATCACCGTGCGGCCCGCGCGCACTCCGTCCTCGGTGGTTGCCGGAGCAGGCGGTGAATTGCCATTGCTTGTTCCCGCCGATGCCGCGTGCGTCCGTGGCGCTCACGTCTACGGTATGCAACCCGTCCGCAAGCGGTCCAACTGGGGTAAAGATGACGTGATCGACGCCCACGTCCGCCTGCGCCGTCACGTCGCTGCCATCCAGTGAAATACGGACGCTCGAGAGAACAACGCCGAAGCCGCTCAACAAAACCCGGATGCGTGGATTGCGGATCGCCACGAGCATGTCTCGTGGCGTCTCGTCGAAGAACCGCGGCGCCGGGTCGTCCGTGATGAAAGTCCAGGTGTCCGTGGCGACACCGCCGGCCAGATTAGCCACCGAAACCGCTACCGTATGGGTTGCATCCGCCAGCGGCTGAGTCACCAGATAGAGGACGCCGGTTGCTGTGACAGTTGCTTGCGAAGTGACATCTTGCCCATCGAACTGAAGCCGAACGGCAGTCACGTCGATGTCGCTTCCCTGACCGAGATACGCAGCACCGATTGGAGGAGTGGATCCCCCTGGCAGGGTCACGTCTTTCGGTGTCTGGCCCGAAATCACCGGCCGCGGTGGCGTGACTTGGACACTGGACACAGCGCTCGTGCCGTTTAGGCTTGCGGTGATCTGCGCCGTTCCGGGCGCGACCGCGCTGACGGATATCGAGGTGCTTACGCTACCCGCCAGAACGATCACCGACACCGGCACCGATGCAACGCCGGCAGCGCTCGTGGCCACCGCGACCGAACTGTCGGTCGTCTGCACCGCGGAGATCGTCACGGTCAGCGTCCCGCTCGAACCTTGAACGAGCGAAAGCGTCGCCGGCGCCAGGCTGGCGATCGTGGGTGGCGCGGGCGTGACGTTCACCGTTGCGCTCGCCTGTCCGCCGTTTGCAGAGGCGGTGACGACGGCGCTGCCCACCGCGTGCGTGGTGACCGGGATCGCAACGCTGGTCTGCCCCGAGACGAAGCTCACGCTCAGGGGCACCGTGGCGACTGCAGTGTTCGCGCTCGAAACGCTCAAGCTGCCGGCGGCCGTGGGCGCGGGCGAGAGCGTCGCCGTCAGCGTCGCGCTTGCCCCGAACGTGACCGCAAGGGGGTTGGGCGTGAGCGAAGTCGGCTTGGGCAGGTTAGGCGTGGCGAACACGGTGATAGTGATCACCGTTCCGGTCTTGCCGGCGACCTGCAACAAGAACGAATTCTTCGCCAGCACCGTGACCGTGTGATCCACCTGGGTCTTGCCTCCCGAGAAATCGGCGAGGCTCAAGACCTGCACGTTGTTCAGCTTGAACGAGAGCGAGGTGAGGCTGTTGGGCGCGCTCAATTGCACGCGCAGCAAATACGGCCCCGTCACCGAGGCCGGCAGGTTGAAGGAGTTCGAGAAGCTGAACAGGCTCGAGTTGGGCAGCTTCACCGAGACCGGGCCGAAGACGACCTGTGAGGGCGCCGTTTGAGCAAACGAAGCGATCGGAAGCACGAACACGGCGAGCGCGCACAAGCGAACCGCGGCGGCCCACGTTCGCCGCAACCGGCAAGCGACCTCAGCTATCGAAATCGCGCGATAAAACCGGGGAGGGCTCAGAGGCAATTTGTTCCATCAAAGACCGCTGAGCCAAAGACTCTACTTAGCAAGCCGAGCCCTGTCTATGGCACTTTGGTGCCGTCCGCCCGCGCTACACCGTTCGACGCAGCCGCGGAGGTGCTAGAGAATTTTCGTGTCGAAGCCGGGCGGGACGTTCGCTTCGTGCTTGGCGAGCCGGTGAACCAGCTGGGCACGGGTTTCCACGGCAAGTTTGGTGAAAATGCTCGTGAGGTGGTGCTTCACGGTGTTCTCGCTCAAATCGCCGAGTCTCGCGATCTCGCTATTGGATTTGCCCAATCCTACCCATCGCGCGATGTCCCTCTCGCGCGAGCTCAGACCGGCAAGACGGCTCGCGAAATCGCTTTCGACCTGGAGCAGTCCGATTGCGCCGCACAGAACCCCGTGCATGATCGGCGCAAGCTGCTTCAGCGCTTCGACATGAGCGTCGCCGAGACGACCGGGAATGCGGTAAAGGCAGTGATAGGTTCCGATGCAGCGCTTGGAGTCTTCCAGGCCGTGTACGGCGACGTTTTTCATATGATGCGCGCGAAAGCTCTCAAGCCAGGCCGCTGGAACGTCGGGCCAGGGATTGTCGGCCTCGAACAGTAGCGGCTCTCGCGTCGCGAGCCAGCGACGCATGATCGGGCTATCTATGCCTCCCCCCGGGTTGCGTAACGCTTGCAAATAGGCCATCGGATAGTCGACCGTCACCACGTAATCGATCGCGACACCGCCGCCGTGCAAGTGACCGTAACCGGACAACAACGTCTCGTGAGGGAAAATGGGCCTGATTTTCTTGCGTGTCCACTCCTTGTATTCGTCGATGGTCTTGACGCAGCCCGCTTCCAGCGAGACCGTATCGATCACGACAAGTTCCTTGCCCGGTCAATCCTGGTCCCGACTTGTCCCGAAGCGGGCAGGCGGCCTACGCCAGCGCCTGCTTCACCCGCTCCGGCGAGAAAGGCAGCGCGCGCAGGCGCCTGCCGGTGGCGTGGGCGATGGCATTGGCGATCGCCGCGGCGGCCGGCCCTTGAGAGCCTTCGCCCACGCCTAGGAAACGCTCTTCGGGGCGGTCGAGCAGCACGACCTCCACCTGCGGCACCTCCGCGAAGTGGATGATCGGATAGTCCGCCCAGGAGCGCGTCGTGACGCGCGTGCGGTCGTAGCGCACCGACTCCAGGAGCGTCCAGCTCGCCGACTGGATGATTCCGCCCTCGATCTGGTTGACGACTCCGTCCGGGTTGACGATCTGCCCGGCGTCGACCGCAGACACCACGCGCGTGACGCGCACCTTGCCGCTCGCGCGATCGACTTCGACGTCGGCGACTATGGCGACGTAGCATGCGAGGTTCTTGTACTTGGCGAACGCGAACCCCCGCCCGTGTGTGCCGTCGCCCCTCGCGTTCGGCTGCCAGCCGGCGCGTTGCGCTGCGGCCTCGATCACGGCGCGTCCACGCGGGTCTTTCAGGTGCCGCAGGCGGAATTCGACCGGGTCGGCCCCCGCGGCGAGCGCAAGCTCGTCGATGAACGATTCGAGCGCGAACACGTTGGCGTAGCCGCCGAGCGCGCGCAGCGCCGAGGTGCGAAGCGGCATTTCCGGCAGGAAGTGCTTGACCACCTTCTGGTTCGGAAAATCGTAGAGCGGGATCGAGTTGCGGTCCCCGCCCCCGGTCGGCTGCGGCGGGTCGACCGGAAACGGTGCCTTGGACGGCTTCGCGAGGTGCCAGCTCGCCAGTAGATTCACGCCTCCGCTCGCGCCGGGGCGGTTGTTGTGCGGATGGCTCCAGACCTCGTGCGTCCAGCTGACGACGTTGCCCTGGGCATCGAGCCCGCCCGAGAGCTTCATCGCCATCGCCGAGCCGTACGGCTCCCACTGGAACTCGTCGTCGCGCATCCATTGCAGCTTGACCGGGTGGCCGCCCGTCGCGCGCGCGACCAGCGCCGCATCGAGCGCCACGTCGTCGGCGCCGTTGTGGCCGTAGCAGCCGGCGCCTTCGGCGTGGATGCAGTGGACGTTCGCGGGATCGACCGCGAACGCCTGGGCGAGATCGCCGCGCAGCGGAAACACGCCCTGGCTGTGCGTCCACACCGTGAGCTTGCCCTCGCGCCACTGCGCCACCGCGCACGAAGGGCCGATCGAGCCGTGGACCTGGAAGGGGCGCGTGTAGGTCGCGTTCAGCATCTTTGCGGGTGCCGCGGCAGTCGCGGAGGTCTTTTCGCTGACCACGGACTCGACCGCCTTTGCTTTCGTCATCAGGTGCTCGTACAGGGCGTCGCCCGGCGGCGGCAGCGATGCGTTCTCCTTCCACTTCGCGGATTTCTTGAGCAGCTCGCGCGCGCGGATCGCCTGCTCCTCGCGCTCGGCGGCCAAGCCCAGGAAATCGCCGTCGCGCACGACCGCGATCACGCCGGGCATGCGCTTCACGGCGGCCTCGTCGAAGGAAACCAGCCGCGCGCCGGGTGAAGGCGGACGCACGACGCGCCCGAACACCATCCCGGGCAGGCGCACGTCCTGGACATAGGCGGCGCCGCCGGTCATCTTCTTCGGGATGTCGCGGCGAATCACGCTCTTGCCGACCCATTTGTGTTCGGACGCGGGCTTGGGCTTGACGCTCGCCCGGGCCTCGCGCTTCAAGTCGGCGTCGGCGACGAGATCCCAGTAGGCGATCGACTTTCCGCCCGGCGCGGTGCAGGTGCCGTCGTTTACGGCGAGAGCGCTCGCCGCGACGCCGAGCTTCGCAGCCGCGGCGTTCACGAGAATGTCGCGCGCCTCGGCGCAGGCGAAGCGCACCGCCGTGCCGCTGTTCTCGACCGACTGGCTGCCTGCGGTCTGGCCCTCGTTGGGAGTGAGCGCGGTGTCGCCGTGAACGATCTTGATGCGCTTCAGATCGACGTCGAGCTCGTCGGCGGCGATCTGGGTGAGCGCCGTGCCGATGCCCTGCCCCAGCTCGATCTTGCCCGTGAATAGGGTGACCGAGCCGTCGGCGTCGACGCGCAGCCAGGCGTCGAGCATGCGGTTGTTGTTGAGGCTGCCGGGCAGCGGGGCGGGCTTCGCCTGCCCGAGCGCAAGCTCCGGGGCGAGCGAAAAGGAAACGACCAGCGCGCTGCCGGCCTTGAGGAAATCGCGGCGCGAGAGAGAGGGCTTCATGCCATCTCCTTCGCAGCGCGCTGCACGGCGCGAACGATGCGGTTATGCGATGCGCAGCGGCACAGGTGATCGTTCAAGGCCTGCTTGATCTCGCCTTCGCTGGGCCGGGGATTGCTGGCTAGCAGCGCCTTGGCGGCCATGATCATGCCGTTGCTGCAATAGCCGCACTGGCAGGCCTGCTCCTCGATGAAAGCGCGCTGCAGCGGGTGGAGCTTCTCGATCGTGCCGAGTCCCTCGAGCGTGGTGATGGCTCCCTTCGCCGCGGCCGACACCGGCACCGAGCAGGAGCGCACGGACTTGCCGTCGAGCAGCACCGTGCAGGCGCCGCACTGGGCGAGCCCGCAGCCGAACTTCGGGCCGTTCAGCTCCAGGTCGTTGCGC
>Ga0209131_1003612_pt1 | contig 10246 bp, 10 predicted proteins | sample GraSoi_2013_40cm_FD_185826 | JGI IMG/M metagenome (GOLD analysis project Ga0209131, IMG submission 185826) | Grasslands soil microbial communities from the Angelo Coastal Reserve, California, USA - Sample 9_17_2013_40cm (SPAdes) (version 2) | ecosystem: Environmental > Terrestrial > Soil >...
AAAACACGTACAAAGCAATCGAAGTCTCCGCACCCGGTACGCTTCGAGTAGTGGAACGGCCAGTCCCCGAACCTGGAGCAGGTCAGGTTCGTATTAGCGTGGAAGCATGCGGAATCTGTCACACCGATGCCGCCACGATCACGGGCATATATCCGGGACTGAAGCTGCCAAGGGTTCCTGGCCACGAAGTTGTTGGCCGCATTGAGGCCTTGGGCAGTGGAGTGTCCAAATGGAAAATCGGTCAACGCGTCGGAGTCGGCTTTTTCGGTGGCGAAGATGGGGTGTGCGAACCGTGCAGACGCGGGGACATGGTGCAATGTCAGAACCCCGTCACACCGGGTGTAACTGTGGATGGTGGATATGCGGAAGTGATGATTGCTGAAGCGCACGGCATCGCTGCCATTCCTGACCAACTCACTTCCGTAGAGGCCGCCCCTCTCCTCTGCGCTGGTGTTACAACCTACAACGCTCTTCGCAACGCAGGCTTGCGCGGCGGAGATCTGGTCGCTGTGCAGGGCATTGGTGGCCTTGGGCATCTCGGCGTTCAGTTTGCGCGGCACATGGGCTTCCATACTGTCGCCATCGGGAAGGGACGCGACAAGGAAAAGCTTGTGAAAGACTTGGGCGCGCACGTCTACATCGATACTGCCGCGGACGATGCCGCAGCGGTGCTGCAGCGCATGGGCGGGGCCAGAGCGATTCTCGCAACAGCCCCCAGTGGTGGTGCTATGGGGCCACTGGTGTCCGGTCTTGCCGCGCGCGGCAAGCTCATCGTGGTGGGTGTACCGGGGGACCCGATCCAATTAAATGCGTTCCCGCTCGTCTTTGGAGGCCGGTCGATCTACGGAAGCCTGGCCGGCACGGCAATCGATACCGAGGACGCCCTTGCCTTCAGCGTGCTGGAGAATATCCGCCCGATGATCGAGACACTTCCCCTCGAACAAGCCGCTGATGCTTACGCTCGCATGATGCAAGGCAAAGCACGGTTCCGCATGGTGCTGGTTGCAAAGCAAGGAGCCGCTCGAAGCGCGCAGAGTGCAGTGTGAAGCCAGAAACCATGGCGCCTCACGCACTTTGAAACATAGGGCGCTGGGACACGAACAGTCTTCGAGGATCAACAGCAATAAGTCGCAGCAAGAAGGGAGATTGGGATGTCATCAAAACCGCAAACATTGCAAACACGTCCACCCAGGGCGGGAGGGGAGAGGTTTCTGAGGTGTCAGGAGGGAAGGTGGCGCGTGACGAGGAAATCAGACTTCGCGCTTACGAAATCTATCTCGAACGCCGCGAACAATCAGGTCGTGAGCTGGACGATTGGCTCCAAGCGGAACGCGAACTCGAAAGCGGTGTGCTTCGTCGCGCGCAGGCGGGCTAGGAAGGAAATCCGCGACACCCGCGGATGGAGGACAAGAGGTGAGATATGGATATCGGACGGACCTCAGAAGAATCGTGTTTGCGTTGCTGATCGATTCTTAGTCGAGGCCATCCTTTCAAGGAGGTTGTATGAATTTAATGAAACGGATTCTTGGGTTACTGACAATTTTGGCGAGCCTGTTACTCGTGAACGGAGCGAATCCGCGAGGCGCAGTTCAAGCGCAGGCGGCTGCTCACAGTTCCCGGACGGATGTTGGCGAGACAACGGAAGCGAGGATAGCCCGCGCGATGTCGGCCGGACCGACCGACGTCGCGAGGGCTGCAAAAATCATCGACACCGACGCTGAGGGCAAGATGGCAGTGCTCCGCGAGGGGAACAATGGTTTCACATGCATGCCGGGAAACCCAAAAATTGTCGGGGAACCGCCTATGTGTGTCGATGGGCCTTCAATGCAGTGGTTTGCTGATGCCAAGGCTCACAAGGCGAAGCCGACCAACACGGTTCCTGGCATCACGTACATGCTGGCCGGGGCCACTCAGCGCAGCGATTCAGATCCCCATGACACGACGAGCATGCCCATAGAGGTAGGGCCGCACTGGATGATTATGTGGCCGTTTGATCCGAAGACCACCGGACTGCCCACCACACACAAGCCGACCGGCGCCTACATCATGTGGGCTGGGTCGCCCTATGCTCACGTGCATGTTATGGGGCGTCCCTAACGCACCGTCTGGTACCCGCACTTTCACGGCAGGAGGAGAACACACATGTCAGGAGTCAAACAGACGATCCAAGGAAATAGTTCGTCGGCACGTCCCTCAGTGCCACCGTTCACTCACGAGAGCGCCACACAAAAAGTTCGTTTGATAGAAGACGCTTGGAACTCTCGTGAGCCCGAGAAGATGGCCTCGGCCTACACATTGGACTCGCGCTGGAGAAATCGCGCCGAATTTCTGAATGGAAGGAAAGAGATCATCGAATTTCTGAAGCGCAAGTGGGCAAAAGAGCTGGACTATCGGCTGATCAAAGAGCTTTGGGCGTTCGAGGGAAACCGTATCGCTGTGCGCTTCGCCTACGAATGGCACGATGACTCCGGGAATTGGTTCCGCTCGTATGGCAATGAGAATTGGGAGTTCGATGAAAACGGGCTGATGCGTCTAAGGATCGCTTCTATCAATGATCTCCCGATCCAAGCATCGGAGCGTAAGTATCATTGGGCGCCTGGCCGCCGTCCGGGTGGACATCCGGGACTCAGCGATCTGGGTTTGTAAGCGCACCCACATCAATCCGGAACGAAACGAAATTGGCCAATACCGAGAAGGTGCTATGCCTTGGATCAATCTCACAGTTCGACGTGGGACGTTCACCAAAGAGACGCAGCATGCGCTTATGGCAAAACTAACCGATGCGCTCATGTTCTGGGAACGAATTCCAGACACTCCCGAAGCACGAAAGAAGATGAAGGGGTGGGTTTACGAGGTCGATGGGGACTCCGATTACAACGGTGGCAGCCCACACCATAAGGACCCTTTTTATTTCATCGAGGTGCGCCTGCCTGCCGGGCGCTTTGATACCCTTACCAAACAACACTTGATCAGGGACTTCACCAAAATCCTGATGCTAGTCGAGGGAAAGCCAGTCGTGTCCGAAGACGCGAACAGAGTATGGGTCACCATTGTTGAACTCCATCGCGAAGACTGGGGCATTGGAGGGCACACCGATTGGCTTCGTGATTACGAGAGTGCTCTCAACACGCCGACCAAACCGTAGACGAAGCTGCGCAGGGCGGCATCACCGCCGGTTGGGGATTTTATCTGCAGAAGGGCAAACTGGTCGGCGTGCATAACTATATCGGAATGGAACGCTACCGTGTTGTGTCGACCGATAGCGTGCCGATAGGAAAAGTCACCTTGACCTTCGACTTCAAGTACGACGGTGGTGGAATGGGCAAAGGTGGCATGATCACGCTGCTCGCGAATGGCAAGAAGATCGGTGCGAGGTGTCCAGTTTTAGAGGGGAGCACTACATGCTCATCGCGATCACGTCTGTTTCACTGATCCCGTTTTTCTCATTTAAGGAGATTGGGAGATCTCTGGGCGGACGGCAGTTGCAATTGCTCCTTTTCCACAAAAAATAGCGCGCTCCGGTCCAGTATGCGGCGCCAAATCGCCCCAGTGCTTTGGCTCTGCCACCGCGGACCGCTTTAATTGAAGTAAAATTTTTTAGCTACTGCTTCACGGTCCGCAACTGATCCTGCAAGTCAATCATGGGCTGTTGGCTCACTTGGATGAAACCTCGGCGGGGCCGGTCGAGATCTAGGATGACCGCAAGTACCACACTGATTGCCACGGCCAGCAGGCAGGCAGAAAAGACTTGGCGCCGGCCAGAAACGCCAAACGCGTATCCCACGATATTTACTGCCAATAAAGCGACAATGCCATTCACGTAAATCACAGATGCAGGCACACGGTTAAGAAACGTCATCCAGCGAGCTGCTTCGAGGTCAATAACCTGGTTCAACGATTGCAAAATCAGCCCCGCTCTGACCGGGTTCGGGTCTTTTTGCGCGTAGGCGACTGCCCGGACCCAGAATTCATTCTGCACGCACGCCGTTTGTCTCCGTACGGTCCTGAGTTGGTCAAAGTTCTGATCGATCCTGGAATATTCGACGCGAAGGTTCACATAATCGCTGAGAAGGCTTGCAATCTCTGGGCCGTCGGGGGCTGGAAGGAGTTGAGTTCGCAAATAGGATGTCCCGATAGCATTGGCTTCCTCCAGGACAAGCTGCTTGCGTGCTTCGAAACGAGCCACAGCCATTGACATGGTGAATCCGAGCAGCAATCCGAGAAAGCCGACAATAGAACCCGCGACGACAGAAATTTCCGATTTCGTTTTTTCCGTAGTCTTGGATTCAACGTGGCGCCCGAGACGGAACCCTGCCTCGTTTACTGCCAGCATCAACACGAGAAGCAGGAAAGCGACGATCCATTCGTTAGCTCCGTACAGAAAATCAATATGCACAGCGATCTCCGCCAAGATCCCCTGCGAGAAATAAAGAGTTTATGGTGCTGCGAGCGCTAAGCGCACGCTCCGTCCCATTGCGAGTCTAACGACCACCTAGCCACTTCACACTAGCAAAACTGACAGTGTCCATTGGCCCGTATCCGATTGCCCTCTACAGCTGTTCCGACATTAGCCAAGAATGCCGCGACTGTCGATGCCGATTCGCAGTGGCCGTGTCGAGGTGCAGATCGAGCACTGAGCAAGGGAGGAAGGTACAAATTCACGCCGCATTTTGGGCTGCGGACTAGCCCAAGTCCTCAAGTCTTGGTGTGCAACAACTCGTTCTGCCGCAGAGGCCAACAGCGCCAACTAAAGTTAGACGGCGAGCCTCTCGAAAAATGCTCGCCGATAAAAGGGAATTTCTCCTTAATCAAAATGTCCTGTCAGTATTAACAGTCGCATTCTTGCGTTCCACGGCTAGGTTTCTAATACCGGCCAAAAAAAACCGCCATTTCCACGGCCCTATGAACCTGAGACGTAACCAGCGGGCTGACCTGCCCCGGGGGAGAAGCAGGCCCTGCCCCGAAACCACGCCAACGGGAAATAAAGAGGACAAGCTGCGAATGATCGCATAGGCAATCTGAAGAACCGCGCTGAAGATATTTTTAGACTCGGTGAACTCCCTACTTGGCAGGAGGAACTATGAATCAGAATGCAGAAGGAAATCGACTTGAGGCCGCTCGCACAGGAAAGGCGGCATGGAAAAAATGGGACCTTACCTTAGTGAACGACAGTGGGAACCATTGGCGACTCGCGCCAGGGCGTCGCGGTCGACGTAGGAGTGGCCGTTCATCTGGACAACGGCCACTTGTCCGGGCTGGCCGTTCACGATGAGGGTCCGCGACTCCTGCGCGGCCTGAGACAGAGCAAGGACCGGCACAACGAGAAGCATGACCACTAGTGCAGCTAAGGATGATCTCTTTCGCACGGGAACGCCCCTATGTAATCCTGTTTTCAGTGAACTCGTTCGACAGCTTAACTTCAATGCGACTGCCAACGCGGTTTGGACGCCCACCAGCCATGGCGGAACGCTGGGCACTTTACTTTCCGGTGAGCCTTCTGTTGTAAAGATCCAAAATATCCTTCGTCGATTGGACACCTTTGCCGGTGGCTATTTTTCGGACTACGCCGAGTTTTATGCCTCCAAAATCAGGGAGCCTCGAATCGTTCATTTCGATCAGGTAAAACCCTGGTTTGTCGGGGTTCTGGGTGTCGGGGACACAGTAGAACACTTGTAGAGCTATGCGGATGTAGCGGCTGGCATACAGCTGCTCATTTGTAACCACATATTTGACAACGCCTACGCCGTTCGGAAACATTGACACACGATTCACGCGGATTGTGGGCCCCTGCCCGAAATCGATGTTTTCCCAATAGAAGAAGTCCATCGCGCCGGAGACTTTTCCATCGGGATACTCGAGAACGTGTTGATAAATACCGCCGGACTTGTCCGGGGGTAGGTAGTAGGAAGTGTCCAGCATCGATTTCATGTTCTGGTAGAGGTTGAAGGGCTTCTCGCGGTCAGTGTAGCTGCCAAACGCCTTTAGGCCGCCGGAGATGTATTTTGTCGTGCCATCGTAAATGCGTTGGCGGGCGAGCTTGTTGGCCTGGTCGTATTTATCGCTCGAGTCCCAGTTGATCTGCTTCTGAAAGGCGGTGACGTCGAAGACTTGGAGATCGCAATCGTCGGGCTTGCACTTCTGTATCGCGTCGATATCTTTGCGATCGAATGCGAGACGGTCGAAATCGGAAAGTTTGGGCGGCGAACCGACCTCGTTGAACTCTTGTACGGCGAGGTACACCTTATTCTCTAGGAGCCCTTTCACGTCACGATAGGCTGCGGCGAACTTTTCGATCGAGGTGTTGATGTAGACCCCACCGAACACCAGGATGCCGTACTTCTTGTCACCGGATTCGAGGACCTTGGTCACGACTTGACCTTGTTCCATCTTCTGAATATCACTGTCAGACAGCCCGATCTTATTTTTGAAGAAAGTTTCCGGCTGTCGCTGGGCGCAAGCGACGGTAGCGCCAAAGCCCGGTCCGAATACGAGAATGATTATTGCAAGCAATCTGTAGGTCATTGGACTAACTCCAGTAATCGATACCACTTCTTCTTCTTCGCCTCGATCAATTGGCGAATCGCAATGAGAGATCGGAACGGCATTACTACTCTGCTCCCGGGCTTCCTTTGGACCTTGGCTTCGCCTCCTTACGAACTACCGCCAGTACCGCCGACATTACGACCAAAGCATTTGCCACGACTCTCCTGCGCTGGATGGAGGCGACATCTCAATGTGGATACAGGTCGCTACGATCCAATGTTGGAGGTGAGGTCGCCTCTGTACTGGTAATAGTTATCGTCGTTGCGTGTTTGTCGGAACTGTCAAAACATACAGGTCGGCGCCCCCGCTGCGGTCTCACTTTCCCACGGGGACACTTGAGCAAAGCTTGTGGCGGCCTGATAAAGCGATGGATAACAAAAAGACGATATGATGGGATTTCGTTGTTCAGCGGCAGACGGAAAACGTCCGCTTACATAACGCTCGATACCTACTTCACCAGCTCAGCGGCGTATCGGACGGGTACTGCCAAGTTCGAGCCGCCAAAATCACTCAGGATGGAAAAGTTGACCCCAATTACCTTGCCGTTGCGATTGAAGAGCGGTCCGCCTGAACCGCCGGAGGTCGTGGCTGCATCATAAACAATTTTGTCTTTCAAGATATCTCCGATGTGTCCCTGGGTAGTCGTTGGGCGTATGAGATGTTCCGCTGCCAGTTGCGAAACAATCTCGGTCACCGCTTGGCCATTTTCCGCCACTCTTCGTGTGACGTCTCTTCCCGCTCGCGCAAGGATGCCTTCAATTCCCGTCGGGTAGCCAATCAGGACGACCGGATCGCCCGTTATACTCGCTTCACTCCTATCATCGATCTCCAGAAGTTCAGTGTGAGGTGGTGCTGGAGTCTGCAGTTTGAGGGTCGCCAAATCGGCTTGGGCCGAAATCCGCTCGATTCTTGCTGGGATACCTTGTGAGCTAGCAGGGAAATATGCCGTGTAAGACGATGCAAATGCCACAGCGCCCTTTTCGACGAGTTGTTTTAGATCCTCATCATCCAGCCAAGGCTCCGCGACGTGATGATTCGTGAGGAGACGTCCATCGCCTGCCACAAGAAATCCAGTGCCAAAGGCATCTAGCTGGAGAGGGGGTCCGGCTCCGTCGGTTTCGAGAGACACCATTCCTTTATCGTCAACCCGTGACTTACCCGAAGCATCCGCCGAAATACGAATTAATTGTCCAGAATCTTTGTCCCGAAACTCCACGACCACGTGCAATAAGCAGACGCTGGGTCCATAGGTGTGAACAATCGTTTCCGCCACGCGGCCTTCATTCTCAAGCCGGCTCAAGCGATGCTGCGTCTCCTGAAGCTGCTTCTTCAAAGATTTGCCTTCTGCATCGCTGTCCGCGGTCATTTTTTTGCGGATCTCTTCGGTTTGCGCTTTCAAAGACTCGCGAGTTCCCGGCGGGTCGCTTGTAGTTAGGGACTCACGCGCCTGCCCTGTGCGGCGGAGGAGTTCTCCTTGTTGAAGAAGTCCGCCGTTCAGCCGGACAACTTCCGCTTTGAGATTGAGCGTGTCCTTGCGGCTGTGCCCGTTCGAAATGACCGTCACGAGTGCTGCCAGAATTGCTGTTGCGCTGAGACCAAGAATCGTCTGAATCAGCCATAAGCGCCGCCTGGCACTCGTGCTCCCACTCAGGGCTTCCACAGCAATCTCCGCCAGATGTTCTCTTTGTAGCGAATCCTTCAGCTTTGCTTCGAGCTCGAGCTCTGGTTGTCTCTTACGAAATTGCGTCCGGATCTTCGCCGCGAATTCCAACGGTTCAAATGGAAAGGAGACCACGTCGTCAACGCCCAGGTCCAGCGCGCGGGTACGTTCCAGCGCTCCGCCGTGAACAATCATCACAATCTTGAGAATTTGCGGATCAGCACTTGCCTTGATTTGACTGATCACACCGCAGCAGCTGAGATCGGATTGCGTTGCTTCTGTGATCAGGACTTCCGGGGAAAGAGCGAGAACCTCATCAGCCGTCAGACTTCGCTCTGCGGTGATCTCATAACCTTGACCTGATAAGGCCTGCTTCAGTTCGCGGGTCGACTTCATACCCAGGTTAAGGAGGAGAATGCGCATCACTTTCAACTTATCTCCAAGTGGTTTCTACTCTCATCTCTCACCTGCCGCAATAAACTGCGGATCGACCGGGCCAGACAAATACATAATCTTCGTCATCAACGCTAAGGTAATAGCGTATTGTCCCGGTTGGGTAGCAACCCTCGACGGAGCACCGGACCAAATGATAACTGCGAGGATCTCGGATTAGGGATGAAACCGTCAGCGCGGTTCGGGGGGCGACGGTAAGAACTTGAGAGGAGGCGTTTGCCGAAAAGAAGTTGTCGCTGGAAAGAAATCCGCTCGTGAAGCAGTGGATTTTCCCGAGCTCCACCACGTCTGGTTTGCTTTTGCGTTCCTTCTTAGTGAGCTTCTTGCCCGCGGGCACAACCCAGAGAGGTGATGCCGCGTGCCCGTCAACACTGATCGCACCGTATCGTACTGAGACCGTTGAGTCTGTACTGTTGACGATGGTTGTCGTGGAGTTGAGGAAAATGCCTACTTCGGCAGTGCTGACGCGCTCGAATCCTATCCGGGAACTCACCTCTATTCCGGCATGACTCAATGCGTGTATCGCATTGCCTGTCAGTGGGTCTTGAATCGTCGAGGAGACTGCGCCTGAGGTCGAATCCTCTCCCCACACGAACGCACTCATTACCGTTGCTTTGATCATGGGCATACCATCTTGGCCAAACACGCCAGCAGTAAACGCGAAAACCGCTAGCACGAATATGCACGCCTGTTTCATCGTATTTTATCCAGCTCGTTCAGGCCCGCACGGAAAGAGATGGCCCGCCGCGGCATCTCAGGGCCGCAGCGAGATTGTGCGACTGATACAGCCGTACCCCAACTGTCAAAAGTAACAGCCCATTCCATTTGCTCAGAAGCGAGGGGGATAGGCAAGCACGCTAATTCACCGCAGGTTTGCCCGCGATGGCATTAATCCTCGAAAGGTCGGCCATCATTGCAAGTTATGCCACCTCCGATGTCAGTCGCCAAGTGGTTCGCTTCCGTCGGTCCCCACGACCCCGGTTCGTACATGTGCGTTGGAGTGACATTCCCCGGCAGTTGCTGCACGACGGCCCATGACACGGCGCCTGGCCCTTTTCGACCCAGTTGACGAGCGGGGGCAGAAAGTCGAATTTGGCAGGTCGTGATTCCTTCTATTCCCGCGATCTGAACCTCTGTGAACGCTGCATCATGGATCCAGGAAAACGTCACTGCACCAGCTCTGGCGTTCATTGAGACTCAGCTTGTTATCTGCCAGCGAAGTCCCGTTCACCCGTTCGGTACGACGACGGCACGTCCTTGGATCTTGCCGCCGCGGAGAAGGTGGTACGCCTCGGTCGCTTGCGCCAGCGGAAAGTGCTCGACCAGCATCTTGATTTTTCCAGTCTGGGCGAGGGCGACCACCTCCATCAGTTCGGTGATGTATCCCCAGTAGGGCGACGCGACCGAGCACTCCTTCGCCGGGCCGCGGAAGTTCACGGGCAGGGCTGCACTACCGAGACCAACAATCGTGAGGTGGCCCAGCGCGGGCCACCTGAGCGGCAATCGCAACGGTCGGGTTCACACCTACCATGTCGAGCACGAGCTCGGCGCCCTGTCCCCGCGTGATGTCCTTGATGCGCTTGACCGCCG
>Ga0209131_1003614_pt1 | contig 10244 bp, 9 predicted proteins | sample GraSoi_2013_40cm_FD_185826 | JGI IMG/M metagenome (GOLD analysis project Ga0209131, IMG submission 185826) | Grasslands soil microbial communities from the Angelo Coastal Reserve, California, USA - Sample 9_17_2013_40cm (SPAdes) (version 2) | ecosystem: Environmental > Terrestrial > Soil >...
TCGACCACGGCCCGGGTCTCCAGGTGCGCGGGATGCCGGTGATACGCCGCGAGCGCCTCGCGGCTCTCAAAATCGCAGCTGAGCGCAAGATCGACGGCGCGCCGACCGGTGTTGAAGCTGCGGCCGACCTCCACGCGCAACAAGCCCGGAATGTGTCCAAGCTGCGCTTGCAGCGCGCTGCGAATCTTGGCGACGCTGTCTTCGTTCGCCGATTTGAGGCGCCAGAGCGCGATGTGCCGAATCATCGGCGTTAAACTGCGGCCTTTTCACCGGTAAGGCAAGCGACGTGGCGGGCCCTCTTTCGCATATCCGAGTTCTCGATCTGTCGCGCGTGCTCGCCGGCCCCTGGGCGAGCCAGAATCTGGCCGACCTCGGCGCGGAGGTGATCAAGATCGAGCGCCCGGGCAGTGGCGACGACTCGCGCGCCTTCGGCCCGCCGTGGATCAAGGACCAGCAGGGACGCGACACCAAGGATTCTGCCTATTTCACCTCAGCCAATCGCGGCAAGAAATCGCTCACGCTCAATATCGCCGTGGCCGAAGGCCAGGCCATCGCGCGCGAGCTGGCGGCGAAGTGCGATGTCCTGCTCGAGAACTACAAGCACGGCGACCTCGCGCGTTATGGCCTGGGCTATGACCATGTGCACAAGCTGAACCCGCGACTGGTCTATTGCTCGGTGACCGGTTTCGGGCAGACCGGCCCCCACCGCGAGCGCCCAGGCTACGACTTCATGATCCAGGGCATGGGCGGCATGATGAGCGTGACCGGCGAGCCCGACGATGCGCCGGGCGGCGGGCCGCAGCGCGCCGGCGTGCCGATCGCCGACATCATCACCGGCATGTACGCCTCGATCGCCATCTGCGCGGCGCTCGCGCACCGCGAGCGCTCAGGCAAAGGCCAGCACCTCGATCTCGCGTTGCTCGACTCGCAGATCGCGCTCCTTGCCTACCAGAACACCAACTACTTCGCGACGGGCAAGCCGCCCAAGCGCATCGGCAACCTGCACCCGAACATCGTGCCCTATCAGCCGTTCCGCACGGCCGACGGCGAGGTGATCCTCGCCTGCGGCAACGACAACCTCTATCGGAAATTTTGCGAAGCCGCGGGCTGCCCCGAGCTCGCGCGCGACCCCAGATTCTCCACCAACGGCAAGCGCGTAGAGAACCGCGTGGAGCTCACGCGCCTGCTAGGCGAGGTATTCAGAAAGCGCAGCAAGCGCGAGTGGCTCGAGCTTCTCGAGGCGGCCGGCGTGCCCAACGGGCCGATCAACGACGTCGCGCAGGTGTTCGAGGAGCCGCAGGTGAAAGCGCGCGGCGTGCGCCTCGAGCTCGAGCATGCGGCAGCTGGAGGGCTGCCTTCGGTCGCGAGCCCGATGCGCTTTTCGGAGACGCCCATCGAGTATCGCCGCGGCCCGCCGGTGCTGGGCGAGCACACCGAAGAGGTGCTGCGGGGCCTTCTCGGCAAGAACGAGGACGACATCGCACGCTTGCGCTCGACCGGGGTCATATAGCTTAGGATAGCCGGCAAAATTTTCCTTGGAGGAGGATCCATGACCCGCATTAAGCAGGCCTTGATGGCCAGCGCACTCGGCGCTGCTTTGAGCGCAAGCGCCTTCGGCGCGCCCACCACGCTGCGCGCTTCGCACCAGTTCCCGGGAGGGCGCGGCGACGTGCGCGACGAGATGGTGCAGATCATCGCGCGCGACGCCAAGGCGGCCAACGTCGAGCTCGAAATCCAGGTTTATCCGGGCGCGTCACTCTTCAAGCCGAACGAGCAGTGGAACGCGCTCGTCAACGGCCAGCTCGACATCTCGTCCTTTCCGCTCGATTATGCGAGCGGCAAACAGCGCGCGTTCGGCGCGACGCTGATGCCCGGACTAGTCCGCAGCCACGAGCGGGCGCAGCGCGTGAATACCTCCGCATTCATGAAGGACATTAGGGCGCAGATCGACAAGGCGGGCGTGGTCGTGCTTGCCGACGCCTGGCTCGCCGGGGCGATTGCCTCCAAGCGGGGCTGTATCCGCAAGCCCGATGACATCAAGGGGCTCAAAGTGCGCTCGGCGGGTCCGACGTTCGCCTCGATGTGGCAGGCCGCGGGGGCCTCGATCGTGTCGATTCCGTCGAACGAGGTATACAACGCGCTGCAAACCGGCGTCGCCGATGCCACCGATACCAGCTCTGGCAGCTTTGTCTCCTTCCGCATCTACGAGCAAGTGAAATGCCTCACCGCGCCGGGCGACAACGCGCTGTGGTTCATGTACGAGCCGGTATTGATGTCGAAGAAGAGCTTCACCCGGCTGAACAAGAAACAGCAGGACGTGCTGCTGCAGGCGGGCAAGAAGTCGCAGCAATTCTTCGCCGACAAAGCGAAGGGCCTGGACGACGAGATGGTGAAGGTGTTCAAGGACCACAACGTCGAAGTCGTGACACTGACGCCGCAGGAATACGACGCCTGGCTCAGGGTCGCGGAGAAGAGTTCGTACGCGGAATTCGCGAAAGAAGTGCCGAACGGCAAGAAGCTGATCGACGAAGCACTGAGCGTCAAGTAGCTTTCTGGACGCCTATGTCCGGATCGTAAGGCGGCTGTCGCAGCTCTGCGGCGTGGTGGCCGCGACGCTGATCGCGCTCGGCGTGCTGGTGGTGTGCGAGATGGTGTTTGTGCGCTACGTACTCAACCAGAACACCATCTGGCAGACGGACTTCGTCACCTGGAGCCTGGTCGCAGCGACCTTCGTCGGCAGTCCGTACTTGCTGTTGACGCGTGGCCACGTCAACGTCGATGTGCTGCCGCTATATTTGGGCCTGCGGGGGCGCTGGTGGCTCGCTCTGGCATCGATCATCATGTCGCTCGCCTTCTGCCTCACGATGGCGGTTCTGACCGCGCGCTTGTGGCTGGAGGCTTGGGAGCAGCACTGGGTATCGGACACGATGTGGCGCGCGCGGCTGTGGATTCCCTATAGCGCGATGCCGATCGGCATGACCCTGCTCAGCTTGCAGTACGTCGCCGATCTTTATTGCCTGCTGAGCGGCCGCGAACCGCCATTCGGCATCCGGCCCGCGGAGCGCGCATGAGCCCGACCACGCAGGGCGCCCTCGTGCTGATCGCAACGCTGATCGTGCTGCTCTCCGGCGCGCCGGTTGCCTTTGGCCTCGGCGCGCTCTCGCTCATATTCATCGTCATGTTCCAGGGGTTTGGCGCCTTGCAGGTGGTGGCGGAGACCTTTTACGCCGGTCTCAACGACTTCACGCTGGTTTCGATCCCGATGTTCGTGATGATGGGCGCGGCGATCGGCTCGTCGCCCGCCGGGCGCGACCTTTACGAGGCGCTCGACCGCTGGCTCTACCGCGTGCCCGGGGGATTGGTGATCTCCAACCTAGGCGCCTGTGCCATCTTCGCCGCGCTTACCGGCTCGTCGCCTGCCTGCTGCGCCGCGATCGGCAAGATGGGCATCCCGGAGATGCGCAGGCGCGGCTATCCGGACGAGATCGCCACCGGCTCGATCTGCGCCGGCGGCACGCTCGGCATCCTGATCCCGCCCTCGATCACCTTCATCCTTTATGGCATCGCCACCGAGACCTCGATCGGGCGCCTGTTCCTCGCCGGTGTCATGCCCGGCTTGATGCTCACCGGCCTGTTCATGTTGTGGACGCTGTTCGCCATCTGGCGCCGAGGTTTCCGGGCCCACCCGGCGGAGTTCCGCTACAGCTGGAAGGAGAAATTCCATTCGATACCGAAGATCGCGCCGTTCCTGGTGATCATCATCGGGGTCATGTACGTGCTCTACGGCGGCGTCGCTACGCCGTCGGAAGCCGCGGGCGTGGGCGCTGCTCTGTGCGTGGTCCTCGCGGTCGTCATCTACCGCATGTGGCGCGCGCGCGACTGGTGGCAGATCCTGCGCGATACCACGCGCGAGTCGCTGATGATCCTGATGATCATCGGCGCGGCGGTGCTCTTCGGCTACATGCTGACCTCGCTCTACCTTACCCAGACGCTGGCGCAGGCGATTGCCGACATGCACGTCAACCGTTGGGTGCTGATGGCGCTCATCAACGTGTTCCTGCTGGTGTGCGGCTTTTTCATTCCGCCGGCGGCGATCATCCTGATGACCAGCCCAATCCTGCTGCCGATCATCACCGCGGCCGGCTTCGATCCCGTGTGGTTCGGCGTCATCGTCACCATCAACATGGAAATCGGCCTGATCCACCCGCCGGTCGGGCTCAACATCTACATCGTCAGTTCGATCGCTCCTGACGTGCCGCTGATGAAGATCATCTGGGGCACGATTCCCTACGTGCTCTGCATGTTCCTCGCCCTCGTGATCCTGTGCGTGTTTCCGGAGATCGCCACCTGGCTACCGGACACGCTAATGGGCCCGGTGCGCACCAGATAGCCGTTGCCACAGCGCGGAGAGCAGCGGCCAGAACAGCAGAACCAGCGCCAGCGTGGTGATCGAGCCGACGAGACCGTTCGACCAGAAGACGCGCATGTCGCCGGCGGCGCCGATCATCGATAGCCGGAACGCATCCTCGGCACGGTTGCCGAGCACCAGCGCGAGCGTGAACGGCGCGAGCGGGATGCCGATCTTCTTGAAGACGTAGCCGACGATGCCGAAAAGCAGCATCAGCCAGACGTCGAACATCGCGTTCTGGATGGCGAACGCGCCGATCGCGCAGGACACGACGATCATTGGCGCGATGGCGGCGAACGGTACGCGCAGCACCGCGGCGAAGATCGGCACGGTGCTGAGGACCAGGATCAGTCCGACCACATTGCCGAGGTACATCGACGCGATCAGTCCCCAGACGAAGTTCTTGTGCTCGACGAAGAGCAAGGGCCCGGGATTCAATCCCCACACCATCAGGCCGCCCAGCAGAATGGCGGCCGTGCCCGATCCCGGGATGCCGAGTGCCAGCATCGGCAGCAGTGCCGAGGTACCCGAGGCATGCGCGGCGGTTTCGGGCGCGAATACGCCTTCGATGCGTCCCTTGCCGAAGCTTTCCTTGTCCTTGGAGAAGCGCTTCGCCAGGTTGTAGCCCATGAAAGACGCCGCGATGGCGCCGCCCGGCGTGATGCCGAGCCAGCAGCCGATCACCGCGGAGCGCAGCAAGGTGATCCAGTAGCGCGGCATCTCCTTCCATACCTTGAGCACCACGCGCAGGCTGATGGAGGCGGCGTGGCCGCGCAGCGCGAGGCGCTCCTCCATGGTGAGCAGGATCTCGCTGATGCCGAAAAGCCCGATCACGGCGACCAGGAAGTTGATGCCCCGGAACAGCTCGCTCCAGCCGAAGGTCATGCGCAGCTGCCCCGAGACCGTGTCCATGCCGACGCCGGCGAGCAGCAGGCCGAGCGACATCGAGATCAGCGTCTTGTGCTTCTCCTCGCGTCCGAGCCCGACGAAGGAGCAGAAGGTCAGCAGATAAACCGAGAAGAACTCCGGCGGCCCGAAGCGCAGCGCGAAGGAGGCGATGCCCGGAGCGAGGAACGTGATCAGCAGCACGGCGACCAGCGAGCCGATGAAGGAGGAGGTGAACGCTGCCGTCAGCGCTTCGGCCGCCTTGCCCTGCTGCGCCATCGGATAGCCATCGAAGGTCGTGGCGACCGACCAGGCTTCCCCCGGAATGTTGAAGAGGATGGAGGTGATCGCCCCGCCGAACAGCGCTCCCCAGTAGATGCAGGACAGCATCACGATCGCCGAGGTCGGATCCATGGTGAACGTGAGCGGCAGCAGGATCGCGACGCCATTCGGGCCGCCGAGGCCCGGCAGCACGCCGACGAAGATGCCGAGCACCAGGCCGAGCATCATCAGCGCCAGCGTCTTCCAGGTCAGGAGGACGCCGAAGCCGTACATCAGGAGATGGAACGCCTCCATCGGCCGCGGCTAGAAGCCGAGCAGGGCTTCGAGCGGGCCCTTGGGCATGATGACGTCGAAGGCGATGTCGAAAGTCACGAACATCGCCACCGAGAAAACCAGCGCCGTCACCAGCGACTTCCAGACGGCAATGCGCCCCACCCAGATCATGAAGCCGGCGACCAGCAGGAAGCTCGCGACGTAGAGCCCGAGCCATTGCATCAGCAGACAAAAGGCGAGCGTCGGCGCGAACACCTGCAGTACGCGGCGCAGCTGCTCGCGCCGCACGAAAGGCTCGCTCTGGCGCGCGGCGAGTTCCTTGACGATGCCGTACACGCTGGAGGCGGCGAGGATCAGAGACAGGTAGAAAGGAAAGTAACCGGCCTGCGGACCGGTGGAGTCCCACGACAGGCCGGTGCGCCAGTTATCGAATGCAAGCAACCCGGCCAGCGCCAGCAGCAGCAGCGAGACCGCGATGTCGACGGTGCGGCTGCTCGCGACTACAGGCGAATCTGCCGGCTGTTCTTCTTGCGCCGGCTGCATCAGTTGGCTACGAATCCCGCCTCGGTCATCAGGCCCTTGTTGAGTGCGTCATCCTCTTCCAGGAACTTGAGCATGTCCTTGCCGGCGAGAAAGATGGGTTTTAGCGCCTGCTTCTCCATGTAGTCCTTGTATTCCGCGGTCTGCGTCACCTTGCGGAAGAGATCCACGTAGAACGCCGTCTGGTCGGCGCTGACCTTGCCGGGAAGGAACATGGCCCGCAGCATCAGATACTGCACGTCCAGCCCTTCCTCCTTGCAGGTCGGGATATCGCCCCAGGACTGCTTGTCGGTCACCTTCGCCTTGTACTGGATGCGCTCCTTATCGAACACGCACAAGGCCCGCACCTGGCCGGCGCGCCAGACTTCGAGGTTCTCGGAAGGATTGTTGACGTTCGACTGCGTGTGGTTGCCGACCAGCTGCGTCGCCGCTTCGCCGCCCGACTTGTACGGCAGGTAGGCGAACTTGGCGCCGGTCTTCTTCTCGATGAAGACGGTGAGCACGTGGTCCTCGCGCTTCGAGCCGGTGCCGCCCATCTTGAACGGCGGACTGGCCGCCTTGGCGGCGGCGATGAAGTCCTTGACGTTCGCGTGCGGCAGCGTGGTGTTGTCCCAAAGCACGAACTGATCGAGCGCGACGACCGACACCGGCGTCAGCTCGCGCCAGTTGAAGGGGATCTTCGCCGACAGCGGCAGCATGTAGATGAGCGAGTAGGCGATCAGCACCTTGTTCGGGTCGCCGGCGCTCGACTTCATGTACATCAGCGCCTCCGCGCCCGACGCGCCGCCCTTGAGCGAGACCACCATCGGTTGCTTCATCAGATTGTTCTTCTGGATCGCCGCCTGCATCATCCTCGCCATCTGGTCCGAGGCGCCGCCGGCGCCGGCAGCGACGACGATCTCCACCGGCTTGGTCGGCTCCCAGGCAAAGGCCGCGTGGGCGAGCGCGAGCGCGCCAAGCGTGCTCGCGAATAGGCGAAATCTGTTCATGGTCACTCCTCCTCGTTGATCGGGTTTTGGCGCTTCTGGTCTAAGCCGCCCGCCGTGCGGGCGCCTTGGCGCATTCCGAAAGATATTGCATTGCGGCTTGTACGCCGTCCTTTTTTACCGGCACGCCCGCGAGCTCGAGACCCATCTCGACGCCGGCAAGCGTTCCCATCAGCGTGAGATCGTTGAAATCGCCCAGGTGCCCGATGCGGAACATCTTGCCGCCGAGCTTGGTGAGCCCGGTGCCGAGCGACAGGTCGAAGGCTTCCAGGATCACCTTGCGCACGCGATCGGCGTCATGGCCCGCGGGCATGAGCACACCGGTAAGCGACGCGGAATACTCGCGCGGCTCGAGCGCGAAGACTTCGAGGCCCCAGCCCCGCACGGCGCGCCGCGTCGCTTCGGCATGGCGCTGGTGGCGGGCAAACACCGCGTCGAGGCCTTCCTCGTCGAGCAGCATTTTCAGCGCCTCGGCGAGTCCGTAGAGCAGGTTGGTCGCCGGGGTGTAGGGGAAGTAGCCGGTCTTGCCGTTGGCGATCATCTCGTCCCAGGCCCAATAGCTGCGCGGCAGGCGCGCGGATTTTGCGGCGGCCAGGGCCTTCGGCGAGATGCAATTGAAGGAAAGGCCCGGCGGCAGCATCAGGCCCTTCTGCGAGCCGGCAACGGTGACGTCAACGCCCCATTCATCGTGCCGGTAATCCATCGACGCGAGCGATGAGATGGTGTCCACCATGAGCAGCGCCGGGTGACCCGCCGCGTCGATCGCACGGCGCACCTCCGCGATGCGCGAGACAACGCCGGTCGAGGTTTCGTTGTGCACCACGCCCACTGCCTTGACGCGCTTGTCGGCGTCGGCGCGCAGCCGCTTCTCGATCGCCTCTGGATCGGCGCCGCGGCGCCAGTCGGCGGCGATGAATTCGACCTCCAGGCCGAGCTTGGTCGCCATCTTCTGCCACAGCGTGGCGAAGTGGCCGGTCTCGTACATCAGTACGCGATCGCCGGGCGAAAGCGTATTGACCAGCGCGGCCTCCCAGGCGCCAGTGCCGGAAGCCGGGTAGATCACCACTTCACTTTGGGTGCTTTTGAAAACGCGCTTCATCCCGGCGAGCAGGTTCTTGCCGAGCACGCCGAACTCGGGCCCGCGGTGGTCGATCGTGGGGAAGTCGATCGCGCGCAGCACACGGTCGGGCACATTGGTCGGACCCGGTATTTGCAGGAAGTGACGCCCAGCACGACGCGGCATGAGATTCCTTTCTCTTTTGCATTTTGCATGCAAAAATGGCCCGCATGCAAGCCGTTTCACCGATCAGCCGCCGACCGCTGCACGAGGAAACCGTGGACCGGTTGCGCGACCTGATTGTGCAAGGCCGGCTCGGGCCCGGCGAGCGGCTCAATGAGCGCGTGCTGTGCGAGCAACTGGGAATCTCGCGCACGCCGCTGCGCGAGGCGATCAAGCTGCTCGCCGCTGAGGGCCTGGTCGACCTGCTGCCGAACCGCGGCGCGATCGTGTCGCGCATCGATGCAGCGCGGCTCGCCGAAACGCTGCATGTCATGGGCGCGCTGGAAGGACTCGCCGGCGAGCTCGCCTGCCGACATGCGAGCGCCGAGCGCATCGCGCGAATCCGCGCCCTGCATCAGAAAATGCTGACCCGGTATGAGCGCGGCGATCTGGAGGGTTACTTTCAATACAACCAGGCGATTCACCTCGAGATCGTCGAGGCGTCGGGCAACGCCATCCTGGCCAACGCCTATCGCCAACTGAATGCGAATGTCCGCCGCGCCCGCTACATGGCAAACCTCTCCAGCGAGCGCTGGAGCGAGGCGGTGCGCGAGCACGAGGCGATCCTCGCGGCGCTCGAGGCGCGCGACGTGGATCGGCTGAAACGCCTGCTGCAGGATCACCTTGCGAACAAGCTGGCGAGCGTCCTTAAGACCGTCGAGAACGTCGCTTGAACGCGCCATCGTTCCCCGTGCGAGTGGTCGCGTCGCGACCGGGCGATTCAGCGCTTGCGGCGCGGCTGCGCAAGGAGTTCGACGGCGAAGTGCTGTTCGACCGCGCGAGCCGCGGCCGGTATTCGACCGACGCCTCGATCTATCAAGTCGAGCCGATCGGCATCGCCGTGCCGCGCACCGAAACGGCCGCACGCATGGCGATCGCGATCGCCGCCGAAGAAGGCGTGCCGATCCTGCCGCGCGGTGCCGGCAGCTCGCAATGCGGGCAGGCGGTGGGCGAGGCGCTGCTCATCGACCATACGAAATACCTGAACCGCGTCATCGAAGTCGATGGCGAGCGAGCGATCGTCCAGCCGGGCGTGGTGCTCGACCAGTTGAACGCGCTGCTGCGGCCGAAGGGCCTGTGGTTCCCGGTCGACGTCTCGACCAGCGCGCAGGCCACGCTCGGCGGCATGGCGGGCAACAATTCCTGCGGCTCGCGCTCGATCGCCTACGGCAACATGGTGCACAACGTGCTCGCTATCGAGGCCTGCACCGTCTCCGGCGAGCGCTGGACGTTTGGTCCGATGAACGCAGCGGGCGGCCCGCCGACCTACCAGGCGTTTGTAGGCAAGCTAAAGAGCCTGTACCAGCGCGAGCAGGCCGAGATCGAGGCGCGCTTCCCGAAGCTCTTGCGCAAGGTGGCGGGCTACAACCTGGACCACCTCGGACCGCCGCATGCCAATGCCGCGCATCTGCTGGTCGGTTCCGAAGGCACGCTCGCGTACTCCGAGCGCCTGCACCTCAAGCTTTCACGCATTCCACCGCGGCGCGCGCTCGGCGTCTGCCACTTTCCGAAGTTTTACACGGCGATGGACTTCACCCGGCACATCGTCGAGCTCGGTCCGAGCGCGGTGGAGCTGGTTGATCGCACCATG
>Ga0209131_1003617_pt1 | contig 10241 bp, 4 predicted proteins | sample GraSoi_2013_40cm_FD_185826 | JGI IMG/M metagenome (GOLD analysis project Ga0209131, IMG submission 185826) | Grasslands soil microbial communities from the Angelo Coastal Reserve, California, USA - Sample 9_17_2013_40cm (SPAdes) (version 2) | ecosystem: Environmental > Terrestrial > Soil >...
TCGCTTACGTCCTTGCAGGAACCAGTCGTTTGCTTCTGCTGGGGTGTGGTGTTACTTCCCGCCGCTTCGATGAACACATCCATTTGTTGGCCGACGTACAGAGGCAGTGTTTTCGGGTCGAAGCTGTAGACAACTTGAAGAACTCTGGTATCAGTTCGCTGCGTGGTATCGCCGGTGAGCAACACCTTAGGGACCACATCGGGATCGGTTCGCACGTACTGCAAGGGAGTTTTAATTTCCGGATTTCCGCGCACCGATGCCACCGCGGAAGCGCATGGCCGAAACTTCCAGGCATCGTTTTCGTCAATGTCAACGCGCACGTGCAGACTGGTATCGTCCCCAAGCAGCATCAAAGGCGTGCTGAGAACGCCGCTCTGCGCGTATTCGCCCAGACGAGTTTTCATTTGCAGGATACGGCCGGAAATCGGGGCTCGGATGGTGCGAACTTCGACTTCGCGCTGAAGCTGCTCGACCTGGGCTTTGGCTGATGCAATCTGGGAATTGATTTGCTCGACTTGAGCCTGGGCCGAGGCAACCGTCGCCTTATTAATCCCGGTATCGAATCGCCTGTTCGACATTTCCTCGGCGCTGATGGACACGCCGGGTTCCAGGCCCTCGCCAACCTTCAGCCGGTTCTCCGCTTTTGCCGCCGTTGCCTCCGCTTCGTTCACTTTGGCGGTTGCCGGCAATAATTGGGCCTCCATCTCTTTCACTTTGGCCTTCGCCGGGAGTAGTTGTGCTTCGAGATCGCGAGTGTCAACTTTGAAGAGCGGCGCTCCGGCCTTCACCTTATCGCCCCACGTGACGTAGACGGCCGTGACAATTCCTGATACTGGAGTGCCTATCGCGATGTTTTCGCTGCTGGCCTCCACGATCCCTGGGCCGAAGATGCTGGAGGAAAATGGCGCTTGCGCGGATTGGACGATCGGCGGGACCACCGACACAGTCCGATTGCCCTGAATGACCATAAAAATGGCGGCACCCAGGCCACCGATCGCCAGAAATGGCAGCAAATACTTTCGAATCATTGTAGACGCTCCTTATTTTTCCCATCGACAACGTCGATAATTTTTCCGTCATCCATGTGTGCTATGCGATCGGCAAACTCGAAAATGCGTGGGTCGTGTGTGACCACGATGAGTGCCCGGTCGGGACTTTTCGCGACGCCTCGCAGAATGTTCATCACGCTGCGCCCGGTCTCATGGTCGAGGTTGCTGGTCGGCTCATCGCAGACGATCAGTTTCGGTTCATGCACGAGCGCACGGGCAATCGCCACGCGTTGCTGCTGGCCGCCGCTGAGTTTCTCCGGAAGCGCGTCAAGGCGCGCGCCAAGATTGACCGCTTCGAGCGCCTGTTTCGCGCGAGCTTCGGCGTTCGCTCGTGGTATGCCGTTAATCAGCAGTGGGATCGACACGTTTTCAACGGCATTGAGGGCGGGAAGCAGGTTGAAAAGTTGAAAAACAAAGCCGATTGACGCGCCGCGAAAGCGCGTCTTTTCCTTCTGGACCATGCCCTTCAGGTCGTGCCCCAGCACGTCACAATCACCGGAGTCTTGCTCCAGGATTGCGGCAATGATGGAGATCAATGTGGTCTTCCCGCACCCTGATGGGCCAACCAGCATCAGCAGTTCTCCGCGGCGCACATCAAGGTCAATGCCGCGCAACGCCATTACGCGCGTGTCGCCTGTTCCATATGTCTTCGTAACGCTGCGGCAATTGACCGCGAAATCTTCATCGGGTCCCGTCGTGCCGATTGCGTATTCCATTCTTAGACCTCGGCCCTTCCTGGAAAGGCGCGTGTACTTGACGATGCGCGACTGCGAGCGCAACCCGCATCGTTTCAGCGAGAACAGCATCTAAAACCGAAAAGGAGATTCGCGTCTGAGGCCTACCCATACCGTTTTGTTGGCCCTGAAATGAAAACACCAACCGAAAAAGGCAGGCTCGCGCCGGATAGATTTTGGGCAGAGTACTAGATTCGCAGAGCGGCCAGAGGAGGGCTTGCAGAAATCAAAGTATTTACGATGAAATTCAGCGAGGTACGAGAGAGAGCGGGACAGTCATTAATAACGGCAGTTTCCTTCGATCGTGCGCCTCCACTTATCTTAAGGACGACGCGCGCAAACGTATACAACGCTCCGACACACAATCCAACAATTACGATCGTGTACTCGGTGTCATTTCCAGTCTGGGGCGCGTGGTCCCAGTAATCGAACATGTCGACGAGAGGGCACAAAAGGCAAATCGCCAAAACGAGCGTAACGATCACTGGTTTTGCTGGCGATTTCATAGAGCAAGGATACCTTGGGTAGTCGCCAGGCGCAATGGGTGAAACCTGCCACCGCTATTAAATACGGCAACCAAGAATCGGACTGCAGAGAAAACGATCCACGCGGTAAACTATTAGAGAAGTATCCCCAGTAGATTATTTTGCATGGGACCGGCGTGAGAGAGGCGGAGCATCGTTGGACCGACGAGAGGCACGAATTGCGGCGCTGAAAAATCTCCTGAAGGAGAGGATTGTCATTTTGGATGGCGCCATGGGCACGATGATCCAGGCGCAGCAGTTGGACGAGGCCACTTTTCGCGGGTCCCAGTTCGCAAAACATCCGAGGGACCTGCGCCAAAACTACGACGTGCTGAATATCACGCAGCCGCACATCGTGCAGTCGATTCAGCGGCAATACCTCGAAGCCGGCGCCGACATCATCAAAACCAACACGTTCAACTCGAACGCGATCTCCACGCTCGATTATGGCCTCGAAAATCACGTTCACGCGCTTAACGTTGCGGGCGCGAAAATTGCCCGCGAGGTCGCCGACGAATTTGAAGCGTCTCATCCCGGCCGGCATTTTTTCGTGGCTGGATCGATGGGGCCCACGAATCGCACGGCCTCGATGTCGCAGGACGTAAACAGTCCAGCTTCTCGCGGCGTTACGTTCGATAAATTGCGGGAAATTTACTACGAACAAGCGCGCGGCCTCGTCGAGGGAGGCGTTGATATTCTTCTGATCGAAACCGTTTTCGATACGCTGAATGCCAAGGCGGCGCTTTTTGCTGTCGATGAATATTTTGAGGCTTCCGGCGTTCGCGTGCCTGTCATGGTGTCTGGAACGATTACGGACAGGAGCGGCCGCACTCTTTCCGGCCAGACCATCGAAGCATTTTGGATTTCGATTTCGCACATGAATCTGCTGAGTGTGGGGATTAATTGCGCGCTCGGCGCGAAGCAGATGCGCCCTCATGTCGAAGAGCTTTCGCATCTCGCGCCGATTCCCATCAGTTGCCACCCAAACGCAGGGCTTCCCAATGCGTTCGGCGGATTTGATGAGACGCCGGAGAGTATGTCCAAAGACATGCATGAATTCGCTTCGAACGGCTGGCTAAATATCGTGGGCGGTTGTTGCGGAACCACGCCCGCGCACATCAAAGCCATCGCCACCGCAGTTCGAGGACTTCCGCCGCACGTTATCGCGAAGCCGGAGCGTCTTACGCGATTTAGTGGACTTGAGCCGCTCGTGCTTCGTGCGGACTCCCGCTTCGTCAATATCGGCGAACGCACGAACGTCACCGGCTCTCCAAGTTTTTCCAAGCTGATTCTCAGCAGCCAATATGAAGCGGCGCTGGCAGTGGCCCGGCAACAGGTTGAAAACGGTGCGCAGATTATCGATGTAAATATGGACGAAGCCATGCTCGATTCCGAGCAGGCCATGTCTACTTTCCTGCATTACATCGCGGCCGAGCCGGACATTGCGCGCGTGCCGATCATGATCGATAGCTCGAATTGGAAAGTGATCGAGGCCGGCCTGAAATGCGTGCAAGGCAAAGGCATCGTCAATTCCATCAGCTTGAAAGAGGGCGAAGAAGCTTTCCGGCAGCGCGCGCGTTTAATCCGCCGCTACGGCGCCGCGATGGTGGTGATGGCCTTCGATGAGAAGGGGCAGGCGGATTCGCTCGCACGGAAATTGGAAGTGTGCAAGCGATCGTACCGCATCCTCGCCGAGGAATCCGGCGTCCCGCCGGAAGATATTATTTTCGATCCGAATATTCTGACCGTAGCGACCGGTATAGAAGAACACAACAACTACGCGGTGGACTTCATTGAAGCGGCGCGGCAAATCAAGGCCACGCTGCCGTATGCCAAAGTGAGTGGGGGAGTCAGTAATATTTCATTCTCCTTCCGCGGACACAATGTGGTGCGCGAGGCCATGCACTCGGCATTTCTGTATCGAGCGATCCAGGCTGGTCTCGACATGGGCATTGTGAATGCCGGTCAGCTCGCAATTTACGAACAGATTCCGAAGGATCTTCTCCATCTGGTCGAGGACGTTTTGCTGAATCGCCGCCCGGACGCGACTGAACGCCTGCTGGCTTTCACGGAAACGGTGAAAGCAAAAGTGAAAGGCGAGGTGGAAGAAGATTCCTGGCGAAAAGGAACTCTGGAGGAACGCCTCGCGCACGCGCTGGTGAAGGGCATCGCCGATTACATCGAAGAGGACACGGAAGAGGCTCGACAAAAATACGGCAAGCCGCTCAACGTCATTGAAGGTCCGTTGATGAGCGCGATGAATATCGTCGGAGATTTATTCGGATCGGGGCGGATGTTTTTGCCACAAGTCGTCAAGAGCGCGCGCGTGATGAAAAAGGCCGTAGCTTATCTGCAGCCGTTTCTCGAAGCTGAAAAACAGGCGAGTGGAGGCACGTTCGTTAAAGGGCGCATCGTCATGGCCACGGTGAAGGGCGATGTGCACGATATCGGCAAAAATATCGTCGGCGTTGTGCTCGGCTGCAACAATTATGAAGTGATCGATCTTGGCGTGATGGTGTCGAGCGACAAAATTCTGAAGACTGCTCGCGAAAGCAAAGCCGATTTGATCGGCTTGAGCGGCCTGATCACTCCGTCGCTGGAAGAAATGGTTCACGTTGCAAAAGAAATGGAGCGCGAAGGGTTCACTGTTCCGCTGCTCATCGGCGGAGCCACGACCAGCCGCACGCATACGGCCGTGAAAATTGCGCCTGCGTATCCGCATGCGGTCGTGCACGTGCAGGATGCTTCCCGCGCCGTCGGCGTGATGGGAAATCTGGTGAGCGTGGATTTGCGCGAGCGCTACGCGGAAGACAATCGCCAGGAGCAGGAGCGCGCGCGTGAGAAGCATCAGTCACGCAAAGCGCAGCCTCTGCTGTCGCTAGCGGATGCTCGCGCCAAAAGGCCTGTCTACGATTGGTCGGCGTACACGCCGCCGTGCCCGTCATTTCTGGGCACGCGTGTTTACAATCCCGTGCCGCTGAGTGAGATCGTTCCTTACATTGACTGGACGCCTTTTTTCCACGCCTGGGAATTGCGCGGCATTTATCCGAAAATCTTCCAGCAGGAAGGTGTTGGCCCGAAAGCGAAAGAGTTATTCGATGACGGCCAGAAACTGCTCGACAAAATCGTGCGCGAGAAATTGCTCAAAGCACGCGCCGTGATCGGATTTTATCCGGCCAACAGCGTCGGCGAGGATATCGAAGTGTACGCGGATGAATCGCGGCATTTACTCACGACGTTTCATACCCTGCGCCAACAGCAAGTGAAGGGCAATCAGGAACCAAGCTACGCCGTCGGCGATTTTATTGCCCCCCGCGATAGCGGCAAACTGGACTATCTAGGCGGCTTCGCGGTGACAGCAGGGCTGCATATCGAATCACTGGTCGAACGGTTTGAGAAAGATAACGACGATTACAACGCCTTGATGACCAAGGCTTTGGCTGACCGCCTGGCGGAAGGCCTGGCCGAGCTGATGCACAAAAAAGCGCGCACCGAGTGGGGATTCGGCAAAGACGAGAATCTGAGTCGCGAAGATCTGACGCGCGAGAAGTATCGCGGAATTCGCCCGGCTCCGGGCTATCCCGCATTGCCAGATCACACCGAAAAGGGCCCGCTGTTCGATTTGCTGTGTGCCGAATTGAACGCGGGAGTGACTCTTACGGAAAATTTCGCCATGTACCCGGCGGCGTCAGTGAGCGGATTTTATTTTTCGCATCCGGAATCGAAATATTTCGCGGTGGGGAAAATCGATCGCGGCCAAATTGAAGATTATAGCCGCCGCAAAGGCATGGACCTGCGCATCGTGGAGCGCTGGCTCAGTCCGAATCTGAATTACGATCCGGACGCCACGTAATCCGCACCTGTCCGAAAAACAATATTGATGCGGAGCCGGGTTTAGTAGCACAGGCTTCAGCCTGTGTGCTTTTTTCCTGAGTTCCCCTGTGCGACTCATTCAAATCAAAGCCAAAAATCAAAACCACACAGGCTGAAATCTGTGCTACTCAGAGCGTGCTTACTCCGCCACAAATACAAATGCCGGCTCCAATCATGTGACTGGAGCCGGCATTTGCTCGAGGGGGTAAAACACTTCAACTACGCTGCGATGAATAATGTGTTGCCTTGCCGATTCACAAGCAGGAGCGGGTTCTTGCCGGACTTGCGAATCGCCTCACTTAATTCCGAGACGTTCTTGACCGGCTGGTGATTTACTTCCTGGATGACGTCGCCACGCCGCAATCCTGATTCAGCTTCCGGACTGGACGGGCTGATGTCGGTCACCACAACTCCCTTGGTTGCTGGAGAAAGGCCCAGTTGCTTGGCCGTATCGGCATCGAGATTCTCCACACTAACTCCCTCTAGAGCATCCTTCGATGTACCTTCCTCGCCTTGTGCCTTCGCTTCCGAGGTCGGCAATTCTCCGAGCTTGACCGTCATGTCATTCTCTTTGCCGTCACGCAGAACTTTCAATTTCACGTCCGCATCCGGCTTCATCATTGAGATATTCATCCGAAGTTCACGGCTGTCGGCAACTTGTTTGCCATTGATCTCCAGAATGATGTCGCCTCTCTGCAGGCCGGCTTTTCCGGCTGGGCTGGAAGTCTTCACGTCTCCGACCAGCGCGCCGCGAAGTTCACTCTGTCCCATCGCCTTTGCGATAGCGGGAGTAACGTCCTGCACCATGATCCCAAGATAGGCTCGCGTGACTTTGCCATGATCCATGATCTGATCCATCACCTGGCGCGCCAGATTTACCGGAACCGCGAATCCGATTCCCTGATTTCCACCGGATCCGTGTGAAAGAATAGCGGTGTTGATGCCAATCAATTCGCCGCGATCGTTGACGAGTGCGCCGCCGGAATTTCCCGGATTAATCGGAGCATCGGTCTGGATGAAGTCTTCGTAATCTTCAATGCCCAAATTTCCGCGATTCATGGCGCTGACAATTCCCATTGTCACCGTCTGTCCGACACCGAACGGATCTCCAACGGCCAGCGCGTAATCGCCCACCTGAACTTTCGAGGAGTCGCCAATCGTGATTGCGGGATAGTCGCTTCCTTCTATTTTTAAAACGGCAACGTCCGTCTTGGGATCGGCGCCGATCACCTTAGCTTGCAATTGCTTCTTATTGGAAAGCGTGACTTTAACGTCCGTAGCTCCCTCGATCACGTGATTGTTGGTGAGGATATAGCCATCGGGGCTTACGATCACGCCGGAGCCGAGGCTCTCTTCACGCTGTGAACGAGGAGCTTGATTTCGCTGCCGGTTATTGAAGCCTTGTCCATCAGGTCCGAAAAATTGACGGAAAAATGGATCGTTATACATTCCTTCTGGAAGTTGTTCGACCTGCGCCTGGCCACGAACCACTTTAGATGTCGATATATTGACGACATCGGGTAAAACCGCTTTCACGATTGGCGCAAAACCCGTTTTGCTCGGTCCTTCCGACGGATCGGCAAACTTCATCGAAGCATGTGTGTGACCCGAAAACAAGGCTTGGCTCGCCCGGGCCGCGCCAAATCCCGCGCCACCCACCAGCAGAATCATCGCCAGCGCCATTGCCTTCGGCTTATCCCAAAATTTCCACGGTTTCATGTTTTCTCCCTCTCAAGTCTGCACTTGGAATCTTTAGACAGGACCACGCACGACTTCGCCAAGTCCTGGTCTCTTCTTTTATTAGACGCATCAGAAAAATTTCGTAAGCTTATGCCGGCATCTCATGATTCTTCATCTAAATTGATGGACTGTCAGGCATTTACCATGATTTAAGACCTTCGCCCGGGGTGCAACAATAGACGCACCGCGACGATTGCTTGCTCTTCCGTAAAATGGACTCGCGTAAACTAGTCTGCGGTGGTTAACTGTCAGGACGGCCAGTCGATGAGAAAAAGAAACATGAGAATTCTTCCTATTCAAAAAAAAGTATTATTTGCCATTTGCGTTCTGGCAGTCTCCCTGGGCCTCGGAGTGCAAAACGTCTCCGGTCGCCCGGTTGATGCACAACAATCCGGCTCATCACGGGAAGGTCAATTCGACGACGGCGAGCGGCGCGCCGGACCTTTTGCTATCGGCGAGCAGAACTATACGGTCATATTTCACGAAAAGCGCTTTACGAATGTGAGCGACAGAACGCGGACAGAAACACTAGCCGGCGTGGAAATCGATGACGCAGCCGGACGCGTGTCTTACATGAATTCTTTTTCATATGTAATTGACCAGGGGCACTTCCAGCGAATCCTCTCGGCCTTCGCCGAGACAATTTCCGGGAAAACCGGCACGGGCCTCTTGATCCACTACCGCGAGCACATGGCGGCGTCCTCGACCAGCGCTCCGCAAATCACCGAGTCCTGGCAATTTTTTGGGTTCGTAAACGGCAAGCTCGCGGCTCTCGGCAAACCGGTGCCCATCGGCGCGACGCCCGGGGGCGGCCCTTCCATGGGCGTGATGATGAGAGCTGCGAATGGCAAAGTTTCCGCGATCAGCCAGCCCGATACCATCGAAGTACGTACGTGGGCAGGATACTTCTACGCTTTTGTTCCGCTGCGCGTGGACTGGAACCACGGTGGACTAGCTCAGGGACAACGCTGCCTGGATATGATCGGAGGCCGTTTGAAGGAGATTGGCTGCGACATGCGCGCCGAGGCGGAACGAAAACCGCCATCGGATGAATCCACCTCCGTGCGCCTCTTCATCGAGGCCAACGAAAACATGGGGGAGCCGGAACATGTGGTCATGCAGAAAGATTCCGCAATCGAAATCCTTGGATCTCGAGCAATGACCACATGGAATGAAAATGGCCAGCTGATTCAGCCGGTGTTTGCGGATATTTGGCTTCACGTGCGGATTGATGATCACACTGGGTGGATCCACGGCGAGGAAGACTTTTCCGCGATCGGTTTGCTCGCCGGGAGTCCCACCCCTTGAGAACTTTTCGCTTTGTGGCCATCCGCCTATTGGCCGTCGCGGCGAGCATCTTCGGATGGCGCACAACTCGCGCCGGACTGCACAGCGAAATTGCGACTCCTTCCGCGCAGCCATTTGTCACGCAGATTGCAATCCAGCCGCTGCAGATCTAGTCGCGTCGGGCATCTCCATTATTCATCGGAGCGCACTCGCTGCCATTGCCGTCAAGTCGAAGCAGGAATTCAGGGTGACGTCAAGCTGCTTGTATAAATAGGTTGAGGGTGTGGTTTTTCCAGTCCTCATTAAAACGGCTGAAAATCGCATAGATGATTCGATCCACGCTTTCCACGTTGGTGAACACGACCATAGGCCGAGTCCTCCGGCGGACTTCGACGAAGCAGCGCTCGATGACATTGGTGGTGCGCAGCTTGCGCCATAAGTGACGCGGCAATTGGTAGAACTGCAACAGCTCCGGTAGGTCACGTTCCAACTGGCGGACCATGGCGGGATAGCCAGACTGCCAGTGAAACCGGAAACGCTCGAAGGCTCGCCGCGCTCCGGCCACGTTCTCAGCCAAGTAGATTTTCTGCGCCTGGGCCTTCATCTGTTTCTCATCCCGCCGCCGGGCCTTCTCCAAAATATTTCGCATCTTGTGCACCCAGCAACGCTGATGCCGCGCTCGCGGGTAGACTGTTTCCAGCGCCCGCGCCAATCCCGGGCAACCATCGGTGATCACTAACTGCAATTTCCTGCCGCACAGCCCGCGCCCAAACAGATCATTCAACAATCCTTCCCAGCCCGCCTGACTTTCACTCTTGGCCCGCGTGTAGGCCAGCAGTTCCCGCGTGCCGTCGCTGCGAATTCCGTAAGCCACCAACAACAGCACTTTCTGCGGCCCAAAGGACCGCCGCACCTTCAGCCACACTCCATCCAGAACCAAGTAGGCCCAGTCGTCCCCCAGCCGCCGATGATGAAACTCTTGCACCGCCTGATCCAGCACGCGGGTCAGCCGCGAGACCGTTTGCGCACTCACC
>Ga0209131_1003619_pt1 | contig 10238 bp, 7 predicted proteins | sample GraSoi_2013_40cm_FD_185826 | JGI IMG/M metagenome (GOLD analysis project Ga0209131, IMG submission 185826) | Grasslands soil microbial communities from the Angelo Coastal Reserve, California, USA - Sample 9_17_2013_40cm (SPAdes) (version 2) | ecosystem: Environmental > Terrestrial > Soil >...
TTGGTGAAGTTCCAAAAAAAGGGGACACGGCAGGCCGTATCCCCTTTCATTGATGGATTGAAATTCCTATCAGTCGCCCAAGCCGGGACCGCTACTTCATTAGTTGCGCACTTGTGGCCGCGTCCAATCGACCAGTCACATCGAGCCCCCGCTGCTGTTGAAACGTCCGGATTGCAGTTGCCGTTCGCCCTCCCGGCTTGCCATCCGAAGGACCCGGGTCGAAGCCAAGCTCCGCCAATCTGCGTTGCGCAGCCGCAACCGGCATAATCGCCGTGGACGCATTGCCTCCATTGCTTGCCGGGGTTTGTCCACCTTGCACGGCGAGCGTCCCGCCGGTGCCGAGACCGCCTTTGACTTCCTGCGCCTTGTAGTTGCGCGTTGCCTTAACGATCTGGTTGTACGAGTCCATAAAAGAGGCAATGAGAATCTTCCCCTCCGGCGTGTTTGAGTATCCACCCAAGGCGCCGCCTCCGCCACCGCCCCCCCCGCTGCCGAAGCCAGCCCCCAATACGCTGTAATCGTAGTTCTGCGCGCTACCCACGGCAGCGGCCAGTTGGACGCCGGAACGATTGTCGACCATGAGCAGTGTCGTGGAAGCTTCGTTGGACTTGAGGCCGCCCGCAACCAACCCGGCGACAGCGCCGAAGGCGCCGAAGCCCCCTAACCCGCCTCCTATGCCGCTCGTGCCTTTCTGGCTGAACGCGATGCTTGGGCTCATCGTGAAATCTGCCGCGACCATTTGACCCTTTTGAAAGCTGCTGCCACTGCGCATTTCACCGGAGCTCTGAAGAGCTCGTTCCTGCATCATGTTATTCATCGCCTGGCCTCGTTCAACGACCACGAAGCAGTTCGACTGCTGGATCATCATGCGCAGCACGGGAACGGTCGAACCGAGTCTGTACTGCGTCAAGGATCTGTACCAAGGGGCGGCCTGGTCCTCGACCACCGCCAACGTGCCGAGTGACTGGCCGCATTTTTCCAACTGACTGCTGGCGTTCTCGGCTGTCGCGCCGCCTGCGCCTCCCGTGGCAACCGTGCCTCCGCCACCCAGGGTCGGCGTCGTGCCCGCGCATCCAGCGAATACAACGGCAGCGACTGTTGCAAGTGCCATGAAAGCGCTCTGTTTGCCGAGGTTCTTGGCGCGGGCCCATCGTTGTGCGTTCATTGTCATCTCCTTTATCTATTTTTGATAATTTCCTGTTCTGGCTTAGCTGCGCTTTATATCGTCGAACCCGCAAGCCGTCAAGCGTATGTATTGGGCACCATGAATGGATTCTTCCTGAAGGGTGCGACAGCGACGAGCGCGCGCTCAGGTTGGATTGGATTCTGCAACTAAGCAGTCGTCTGGCGGGAGTCGGTGGAGCATAGTTCTGACGCAGGTCAAAGCGGACGCCGCTATGAATGACTTGGCGCTTAACCTGTTTTGTGGTTTAACGGCTGCGGTTTCGATTCGGCTGATCGTCGAATCATATGGGTCTAGGTGAATTGCCAATTCCATCTGACGACGTAGACAGCCGTCTCACTCATCGAGTCCTATCGCTGGTCAAGTATCGATAGCACGCTCTCAACAGGAATTCGCACGGTAAAAGTCGAGCCTTTGCCTAGCTTGCTCCTGGCATCGATCGTGCCACCGAGCAACCCGCAGTATTTTTTTGCCGCGTAAAGGCCAAGGCCTATGCCGCCGTAACCGCGCGTTGTCGAGCTGTCGACTTGCTTGAATGCGTCAAATATGAAGGGCAGGTTTTTTTCGGCGATGCCGATGCCGGTATCGGATACTTTAAATTCCATAAACGAATGAGCGCTAAGCACTGCCGGCATAGCGCCGGACTGTTTACGCTTGGTGCTGAGTGCATTGCGATCCGATAGCCGCGCTGAGATGGTGACCGTGCCGCTGTTGGTAAACTTGATCGCGTTATTGATCAGATTTTTCATAATGTATCGAAGTTTTTCATAATCGGTGACGAGGTGGGGAAGGTCGTCGGGCACGCGCCAAATCAAACCGGGATCGTTTTGCCGCTGCCGTTCGTACGCCACCCGCAATTGCCTGAACATCATGCCGACGTCGACGAGCTGTTTCTCGACGCTGATCGCTCCCGACTCTATCTCGGTCGCCTCCATGATCGAGTTGATCATGTCGAGCAAATTCTTCGACTGCGCTTCGATCTTTGTCAGCGGGTTGTTGGCGTCGTCTTTTCTGGGCATATCCTGTTTGGCTAAAGCCGTATATCCCATAATGATATTGAGCGGCGTGCGCAGCTCGTGTGACATCACGTTGAGAAATTCAGTCTTGATTTTGTTGGACGTCTCCAGATCCGCGTACAAGCGCTCGTTTTCGATGGCGATGGCGGCGCCGTTAGCCAATTGCTCGAACAGGTCGATCTCCCGCACCGTGAAAGTCCGTGGCTCTTTGGATAGGGCGCGGATCACGCCTATGATCTCCCCGCTTTTGGACAGCAGCGGCGCCGCGAGAAAGCCGCGCACACCGAATCTTTTCGTGACTCGGCCCGGACTAAATTCGTTCTGATTGAGATAGTCGTCGATCGCGATCGACTTGCGGTTTTTGACGACCCATTCGGTCGCGCCCCGCGGCGGCTCGCCATCTCCCGGCAGGCGTTGGACGAGATTTTGGCTGGCCACGGTAACGTTGCTCCACTGGTTGCCGGCGAGAAAGCGCACGTCGGAGATATCGACGCGGAACACGTCTCGAATCGTTGCGGTCAGTTTCCCCAGCAACGTATCGACATCCATCGCTGTGATGTCCTGACTGAGCTCTTTCAAAATGCGTTGAATTCGTTCCTGCTCGATCAGATCGGCGGCTTGTCTTTTGGTTTGTTCATAGAGCTTAGCGTTATAAATCGCGATCGCGGCCCGGCCTGCAACGGTTGAAAGAAAATCGATTTCTTCCTCGGTAAAGACATGTTCTTCTTTCCCGTAAAGGGTTAGAACTCCGAGTGCCTCCCCTTTGACGATCAGCGGCGCTCCGAGGAATGAGATCAAGCCGTGCTGAGCGAGAAATTCGCTGTTTGGTATTCGCGAATCCCTGCTGATGTCGCGACTGGCCAAAGGCTTTCCGGAATCAAAGACGGTCCAGCTAAGCGTCCTGGTGAGCTTTGGGTTCGATAAATGCCTCGTCCATTCCTCCTCGTCGATGTTCCGAGAAGCGACGACATCGAGTTGGTGAGTATCGGGGTTGTACAATCTGACGGTGGCTGCGTGGTGGGGGAGAAAGAGCACGAGCTTTTCCAATAGCAGGTTTAACACCGCATCGAGCTCCAGGGTCGACGTGATTGCCGAGTCGATCTGGCGCAAAGCCTGAATCCGTTCCAGGTTTCGTTGCGCCGCTTGTTCGGCGCACATTCGCTCGGTGATGTCCTCGGCGATGCCGACGAGTCGGACCGTCTTTCCAGCGTCGTCGTGCACAGGGAAGCTGCGCGCGCGCAGCCACCGGATCGAACCATCGAGCCGGATGATCCGGTGCTCGCTGGAATGCTTCTCGGGAGCGGCCCTGTGGCTTTGCTCGACCCGGCCGCGGTCGTCGGGATGAATTACATCGAGCCAGAATTTGGAATTGGCCTCAAAGCCTTTGCGGCTGCGCCCGGTGATGGCTTCGAACGCTGGGCTGACGTAATGGACTGGGGTTCCGTCCGGACCGGTGATAAAAAATATTTCGCGGATGTTCTCGGCCAGTTCGCGGAAACGTTCCCCGCTTTGGCGCAGCTCATCTTCGTTTTTTTTACGTTCGATGCCAGCGGCGATTTCCTTGGCTACCGATGCCATCGCATCCAAGGCGTTTTGGCTGACGGGCGTTTTGGCAAACATCGCCATCACACCGACAAGCCGCTCTTCGACGATGAGCGGATAACCGGCGAAGGCCACCATGCCTTGGCCTATTGCCCATTCCTGATCGTTCAGACGGTCATCGCCGGTGATACAGTTGGTCAAATGGGGTTTGCGCTCGGCGGCGATGAGTCCGATCTTGAACTGCCCGACGGGCACGCGCGCATGACTGCCGTTCAGGCGCGGGTACATTCCCGCGCTCGCTTGCAACTCAAGGAGCTGATCTTTTGGGTTGTAAGTCCAGATCCGCGCGAACGCAGCATTCAAGTGGTGCACCATCGCTTCAGTACAGAGCTGCAGGGTCTCCGGCAGAGCTATTTTTTGTGTCAGCACGTTGGCGATTTCTGCGCTGAAATTTGCCAGCAACGTTCGTTCTTCGAGGATTTTGTTGGCCTCGGCGTATTGTAGATTGCTCTCCTCGAGTTTTCTGACCAGAGCCTCGCTATATTCTCGCATTGCCAGCAGCTCTCGCGGGCCTTGAAGTTTTTTACCGCGCCGTCCGACGGCCTTCTTCATGACTTCGCGCAGGGCATCCAAGATGTCATTGGGAGACGCGGGTTTTTTCAGGAATTTGTCGGCGCCAAAATCAAGCGCGACTTTTTCATCCGATAGGGAAGTGTAAGTAGCGGAGAAAAGGATAATGGGGATTGCGTTGTGTTTCGAGCTTTTGCGAATTTCATGACACAGCCGGTAACCGTCCATGCGCGGCATCAGGATGTCCGATATGATGGCGTCAACCGATGTCCGATCGAGCACCTGCAGAGCTTCTTCGCCGTCCGCGGCGGTGATCACTTCGCAGCGCTCTGCTTCGAGCAAGACTTTCAGCAGCTTTCGATTCTGCTCGGAATCATCGACAGCGAGAACCTTCATGGCGTTGCGCCGATTATCCCTGCAGTGAGCTCACTGGCCATGGCGCTTCAACTCTCGCACATTGGTCTCGTGCTTCTCCGGTCGACCGGCATAAGCTTTCAGTTCTTTGAGTAGCTGTGAGGCGCCCTGACGCCCCTTGATGACGATCGCTTGAGCGCTCGCCTGAAGCCGGGCGCGATCTGTGGGAGCGATGTCCTTGATCGTCCAGACGATGACGGGGGTGTGAGTCGCATCCGGGCGGCGCCGCAACCTCTCCATGAACTCGAAACCGTCCATTCCGGGCATCATGAGGTCGAGGATGATCGCTACCGGTCGCTCCTTCTCCAACAATTTAAGCGCGGACCTGGCATTGGTTTTACAGATTGGCAAGTAGCCGTGACTGAGCAGGACCAATTTCGCAAGCTTGAGCGACTTGGGATCGTCGTCGATGCAGAGCACTTTGCGGGAATCGTCTCGGCCGATCTCGATTCTTTTTAAGGCCGTGATGAGGTCCGCTTCGCGCACCGGCTTGACGAGAAACTCATCGACGCAATAGCCGGTCGCGATCGCTTTGTCGGCAATGACTGTGACGACCAGCACCGGGGTATCCCGATTCAAGCCCTCTTTGCGAATCTTCGTGAGCAGATCCTGGCCGTTAGTGTCCGGTAGAATCAGGTCAAGAGTGATGGCATCAAATCGCCGTTGCCGACACAGCGCCAACGCACCGGTTCCGCTGCTAGCGGTTTCCACTTCGTAGCCCGCCGTCGTTAGAGTTTGCGCGAGCCAAGCGCGTTCTTTGGCGTCGCCTTCAATAATCAGCAGGCTCGGCGCGGCTTGACGACCGACCGGAACCTGCGCGGAGAGGAGATTTTCAACCGAGTAGGAGGGTGATTCCAGATTCCTCGGCAGGATCACATAAAACGTGCTCCCTTTGCCCGCGACGCTGTTTACTCCTACCCGTCCACCCTGCGCTTCGACAAGTTTTTTGATCAGCGCCAGACCCAGGCCGGTACCTGGGTATTGCTTGGTCGCGGTCGCGTCCAATTGCTGGAATTCAATGAACAGTCGCTGGATATCGTCAGCCTTGATGCCGACCCCGGTGTCTTCGACTTCGATGCGAAACTGCTGGGGACTTTCCGCGCGCGCCCGCACCGTAATTTGGCCGTCGGCGTCGGTGAACTTTATTGCATTGGCAATGTAGTTATTGAGCACCTGCTTTAACTTGGCCCGATCGAGCACAATGCGGTTTACCTCCGGATCGATGACGATTTCGATCTTGAGACGTTTTTCCGCGGCCAACGTGCGCAGCATCTCGCAAGTCTCGCGCGCCAGTTGTTCCAACTCGATCGGCTGGGGATGGAAATCCATTTTGCCCGCCTCTACTTTGGCCAGATCGAGGATATCGTTGATGAGCTCGAGCAGGTGATGGGCGCTGGTCAGGATGTCGCCAAGGAATTCCCTGTGCGATTCTGAAACCGGTCCGACCTTCTGGTCGTGCATCAGCTCGGAAAAGCCGATGATGGCATTGAGCGGCGTTCTTAACTCGTGCGACATGTTGGCGAGAAACTCGCTCTTGAGCCGGTTGGCTTCTTCCAAGATCTTGCGCCGCAGCTCTTCCTGCATTTTGCGTTCCGTCACGTCGCGAATGGCGCTCGAAACCAGGGCGCCGTCTTCGGTCTCAAGCGGGCTGAGACTGATCTCGATGGGAAATTCTGTACCGTCCTTGCGTAGGCCATAAAGTTCGAGACCGGCACCCATGCCACGGACGCGGGGCTCGACGAAATAACGCGATCGATTCTCAGGATGCTTGGCGCGAAAACGCTCGGGTACGATGATTTCGACCGGCTTTCCCAGCAGCTCCTCCCGGCGATACTTGAAAAGTATTTCGGTTTGAGAATTGACTAAGACAATTTTTCCATCCTTATTGACGATCACCATGGCGTCGGGCGCGGATTCCAGCAGGTCCCTGAACTTTTGTTCGGCCTTCTTTCTATGCGTGATGTCGCGGATCGCGCTCATCGCCACGGTTCCTTCGTCGGTCTCAAGCGGGCTGAGACTGATTTCGACGGGGAATTCGGTGCCATCCCGACGTAGACCGTAAAGCTCCAGGCCGGCGCCCATGGCGCGCGGCCGTGGTTCGATAAAATAATTCGTGCGGTGTCCAAGATGAGCTTCTCGGTATCGGTCGGGAAGCAATAATTCGACTGATTGGCCGAGCAATTCGTCGCGCTTGTAACCAAACAGATTCTCAGCGTGAGAGGTGGCCAGCACGATCATGCCGACGTCGTTAACCATGACGATCGCATCGGGCACGCTCTCCAATAGGCCGCGAAATCTTGTCTCAAGAAGTTTGGCCTCCCGGCGGGCTTTTAGTTGCGTGACGTCCTTCTTACATAGCGCGATGAACTTCACCTTGCCTCGGTCGTCGTGCACTGCCTTTGCGGTGATATCAACGTAGATCGACGAGCCGTCTTTCTTGCGCCGAATGGTTTCATAAATCGTCAGGCCACCCGCGAGAGCGGCGTGGGTCGCTTTACTCAGCTCGTCGACGCGGTTGGCAGGAACCGTCAAGTCACTCACCAGCCGTCCCACCGCCTCGCGGCTCGTGTAACCGAAGATCGCCTCTGCTCCAGGGTTCCATAACAAGATCTTGCCTTCGGGAGTGATGGCGATGAGCGCGTCAGGAGAAGTTCCAAAAAGAATTTCGCTGATATTTTCGCCAGAAATTTCTCGGCTTGGGTACTCACTTGTCTTCGGTGCAAGCCGCTTGCGAGCAGTTTTATTTTGTCTATACATCAGCGCCGTTTATGATCTCGAATCCCGTTCGCAGTTCCGTAGCTGCCGGCTCATTGCCGAATTATGAAAGGAAAAATAATTTTCACGCCGGCGTATTTCGCGAGCCATGGGGTCTCTCCAGCGGCAATGCAATGAGCATCTCCGTGCCGCATCCTGGAGCGGATTGGATTTTCAACGTTCCATCGACGGCGGCGATTCGCTGGCGGATGCTGGCCAGCCCGAGAGTCCGGTTTAACGCTGCCGTAATCTGCGAGGATCAGCGCGAATCTGTCTTTTTCAAGAGCAGCGACGAAACCGGCGAGGTGCTCAATACGTAACCGATCGCAATCGATTTTTTTGCTATTGAGCTTAGACCGAACTAGTTCGGCGTCACTTGGAGTATCTTCGAGGTGCAGAATCGAAAGGGGTCTCTTGGGAGATAAATTCACTACGTTGTCGATAATCACTCAAGTCCCTTAAGCAAGCGTTTTACTGCTTTATCGATCCCAGGAAAGGCTCGCGACCCTAACAGAGTCTACGATAGGGGCCGTTGCCAAATTGTCGTCGCTGCAACCTGAAGACCGCCAACGATGACGAGGCTTTTGCGTCGCGCGCCGGCAAATTCTTACGTTGGCTCGAGCCCGGAAACGGAATTACGCGTCGGACGAGGCAACGGACGATGGACGCCGCGACCTGGGAAACCCCATGAAAGCGATTCTGCTTCACGCCGACGCCTCCGGTTTGCGTCGCTCAGTCATCACTAAGAACCCTTGCGCTGCCGCCTTCAGCGAGCACTTTATGGTATTCAGCGATTACTGTTTCCTCGAGCATCCTGCGCGTGTCGTTGTTGATCGGATGAGCGAGATCCTTATAAGTCCCATCCCGGCGTTTTTTGCTCGGCATCGAGACAAAAAAACCCGTGGCACTCTGGATGATCTTCAAGTCGCGTATCACAAAGCAGTGATCGAGCGTGATCGTGACATAAGCCCTAAGTTTATCCTCGTCGACAGGAAAGACCCTAACTTCGGTGACGTTCATAGGGACCTCCAGAATGTTTGACGCAAGTTTGTGATTCTCAGGCTACCCATCCAAGGCTTAGGTTTTGGTCACGGTGTTGAGCGCTTTCACCAAAAATACCTGGGCCTCCAACTGTCTATGCGCAGTCGACAATGATATCATTTCGTCCAACCTTTCAGACGCGAACCCTAAATGACCCGTCCCATGCCGCTGAAAATTGCCGATCAGACCTGGATTGACCACTTGACATAAATTGGAGAACTGGCGCATCGGTCTCGTTTTCTCTACCGTTTCCCCATCGAGCGTTTGGATTTAGTAGAGCGTTTCGCCCGAACTGGAGCGCCGATGTTCGGCTGAGCCTTCAGCCATGCTATAAGCTCGGACTCGATCACGCCGGGAGTTGCGTACGGCGTCAATCGGCGTAGCGGAAATCCCTGTGCCTTTGCCAAGCGCTTAATAGATTCCTCACTTAATCCAAACATTTTTACGATTTCAGTTAGTTGTAACCATTGATCTGTCTTACCGGTCATTATTTGGGAAACCTCCACGCTTAATATACCCCGACTTTAGCCTTATTTTTAAACTTCCCTGACCTAACCATGATACGCCATCCATTGGCGGCCTCCTCGCCGCAATTGACTTCTTGACAGCAGAGTATCAGATGCGGATCGTGAGCCGGTTAGGGGAGAATACGTATTTCTCACTGAAAAAGGCCCGTAAATAAATCGACCGGCAGGTTTATGACGACGGGTGCGCACGGGACAGCCCGATAGCAAGTCTCACAGCAGCGAAGCTCAGTGGCTGGTCAGTTTTGTGCCGAGCGTGAAGCCGGCGATTTACTCGTTCAATAATTTGGCGATAATATTATTGAGCGTTCGGGTATTGATCGGTTTCATGTAGGCACCGTCGCAGCCCGCCAATTTGGCTAATTTCGTTTGTTCAGCGGTGGTATCGGTGGACGTAATTGCCAGTATCCGTATATGGCTAGTGCTTTTGTTAAGCTTCAGGCCTCGGATCAATGCGACGCCGCCCATACCCGGCATGTGGAGATCGGTGATGATAAGGTCGGGCTCGTCGTCCATCACCGCCAGAAGACCGTCCTCGGCATCGACGGCGGTGCTTACCGAGTAACCTTCGGAAGAAAGCAAGACGCGCATCAATTTTAAATTCGACGGCAAGTCATCCACCACCAGGATGCGCTTTTTTTTTCGATCCGCCTTTTGGCCGTTCCCGCCGGCCAGGTAGAGCGGTCCTTTAGTGATTTTAGCCATTGTTCCAATCTCTGATCATTTGATCATTCTACAGGCGAATTCTTTTCATACTAAAGAGAGCCAAGCTTACGCCATAATTGGACCGAGTTTGGTCAACGAATCGCCTTTAATGCGCGCTTGACACGCATTAAATGGCGCACGATATTGCGGCGCGCGCTTTGGATTATACGGATTTGACGGAAAGACCGTGCTTAATCGTTGGAGATAATGCCGTGTTTGAGCGCGTAGCGGATCAGTTCGGTATGGGTGTGTAAGTCTAACTTCTGCATCATATTGGCGCGATGGATTTCCACCGTGCGCGGGCTAATAAACAGCCGTTTGCCAATCGCGGGATTGGTGTGTCCTTCAGCGACAAGGTGCAAAACTTCGCGCTCGCGACTACTCAAGGAGTCGTAGGGATTCGGTGACCCGCCATCGCCCTGCCTTGCGTAGGCATCGACGGCGGAATGGGAAAGCGGCGGGCTTAAATAGCGCCGGTTGGCCGCCGCT
>Ga0209131_1003620_pt1 | contig 10237 bp, 11 predicted proteins | sample GraSoi_2013_40cm_FD_185826 | JGI IMG/M metagenome (GOLD analysis project Ga0209131, IMG submission 185826) | Grasslands soil microbial communities from the Angelo Coastal Reserve, California, USA - Sample 9_17_2013_40cm (SPAdes) (version 2) | ecosystem: Environmental > Terrestrial > Soil >...
AGTATGCCAAATCCGACGAATGGTTCGACTCCTCCAACGGTGCAGTCGGAATTACCGACTACGCCCAAAGCCAGTTATCCGATATTGTCTTCGTTGAGATTCTTGTAGAAGAAGGTGAGGCTTTGGACGTGGGCAAGCCCATCGCTTCCGTTGAATCTGTGAAAGCCTCTGCAGAAATTTATGCGCCGGCGGCCGGTAAAGTTGGCGCAGTGAACAAAGGACTCTCGGAAAAGCCTGAAACGCTCAACACAGATCCATATGATGCGGGTTGGATGATCAAGATCGAGAGTGTTGCAGCCTCAAGCGATCTAATGGACTCAGCTGGGTATGAAAAATTTTGTGAAGGAAGAACACATTAATATCTCATTGCGAGGGCGTTAGCCCTCGCAATGAGATGGAGTTACATATGACCTATATTCCGATCAGCCCAAACGAACGGGACGCGATGCTCAAAACAGTAGGTGTCAAATCACTGGACGACCTCTTTGATGCCGTCCCAAAAAAACATCGCTTTCCTAAATTAAATCTCCCACCTGCGTTAACCGAGATGGAGGCAGCGTCTTTGCTCGGTGAAATGGCACAGAGCAATGAGAATGTGCGCGAACATATGGTTTCCTTCCTGGGAGCAGGAGCCTATAACCACTATGTTCCTTCAGTTGTCGACCATATGCTTAGGCGCGGTGAATTCTACACAGCCTACACACCTTATCAACCGGAAATCTCCCAAGGGACACTGCAAGCCATTTTCGAATATCAATCCCTGATGTGCAATTTGACCGGCATGGAAGTGTCGAACGCGTCTCATTATGACGGCGCGACTGCTACAGCCGAAGCGGTGAGTCTCGCGTATGCACAGTTTCGCGGGAAACGCAAAAAGATAGTCCTGTCACCCACCGTGCATCCACAATATCGAGAAGTAATCCGCACTTACTCACAAGGGATGGGGTTGGAAGAAGCCGGAGACGAGACCTCAGCAAATCCCAACGTCGGGCCAGAAGCGTTAATTTCTTTGATCGACGAGAATACCATGCTTGTCGTCGTGCAATATCCGGATTTCCTCGGACGCATTTACGATTATACGAATCTGATCGAGGTTGCTCATGCCAAGGGTTCGTTGGTTTGTGTCGTTGCAAACCCAACAGCTCTGCTCATGCTGAAAACTCCCGGCGAAATGGGTGCGGATATTGTTGTAGGTGAAGCACAGCCGTTTGGCATTCCGCTTTGGTATGGCGGACCTTACCTCGGATTCTTCACTACAAAAAAATCCTATGTGCATAAAATGGCCGGGCGCCTCGTCGGTGAAACCGTTGACTCACGCGGCCAGCGTGCTTACGTGTTGACTTTAACTGCGCGTGAACAACATATCAAGCGGGAACGGGCCACATCGAACATCTGCACCAATCAGGGCCTGCTTGCGCTTGCTTGTGCAGTGTATATGTCTGTGTTAGGCAAGAGCGGCCTGCAACAGGTTGCGAATCTTTGTTATCAAAAGGCGCATTATGCCGCAGATCAGCTTAGTAAAATAAAAGATTTCACTTTGCCATCCACAGAGCCTTTCTTCCATGAATTTGTTCTAGCTTGCTCCAAACCTGCAAGTGAGATCAATCAACTCTTGCTTGAAAACGGGATCTTTGGCGGTTACGATCTCGGCAAAGATTATCCGACCCTGAAAAATCATTTGCTGATCGCGGTGACCGAGATGAACAGCAAAGAAGAAATCGACTCGCTTGTAGAGTCCCTCAAGGAGATAAGCAATGACTGAGGCTTCTCCAAAAGTTATCGAACCCACGATCTTTGATCTCTCGACTCCCGGACGACGCGGCGTAGCCATGCCCGCTTCAGACGTACCGGAAACTGCTTTGCCGAATAAGAATCTTCTTCGCTCCGAGCTGCCTCTACCCGAACTCGCCGAAGTGGATGTAGTACGCCATTACATGCATTTGAGCAAATTCAATTACAGCGTGGACGGCGGCTTCTATCCTTTGGGTTCGTGTACCATGAAATACAACCCGAAGATTAATGAAGACACCTGCCGCTACCCGGGTTTTCTTTATACACATCCGTTACAGCCAATTGAAACCGTTCAGGGGAATCTTTTCCTGATCTACGAATTGCAGGAATGGCTCAAAGAGATCAGCGGTTTTGCAGGAATTACGCTTCAACCTGCTGCAGGCGCGCACGGCGAATTTACCGGCGTGTTGATGATGCGCGCCTATCACAAATCACGCGGCGATGAGAAGCGCACGAAAATGCTCATCCCAGATGCAGCACATGGAACGAATCCGGCATCGGTTGGTATGTTAGGCATGTCCGTAGTGACCATTCCGTCTGACGAGCGCGGCAATGTCGATCTCAAGGCGCTCGAAGCTGCCTGTGATGATACGGTCGTTGGAATGATGCTTACGAATCCAAACACGCTGGGTCTGTTCGATGAAAATATCGAAAAAGTCGTAAAGCTTGTCCATGATTGTGGCGGGCTGATGTATGGTGATGGCGCGAATTTGAACGCGCTCCTCGGAATTGTCCGCCCCGGCGATCTCGGCTTTGACTTGATGCATTTTAACTTACATAAGACTTTCTCTGTCCCTCATGGAGGCGGTGGTCCGGGCTGCGGTCCAGTTGGTGTAGCCGCACCTCTCGCAGACTTCCTGCCCGCGCCTTTGGTTGGCATCATCGAAGAAGGAGACGAAGAGACACCTCCACTGTACGGATTCGTCACGCCCAAACACAGCATCGGACGCATGAAGGCTTTTCAAGGTCACTTTGGAGGCGGACTCGTACGTGCTTATACGTATATCGCCATGCATGGGCCGGATGGGTTGAAGGACATTTCGCAGTATGCAGTCTTGAACGCAAACTACCTGCTGGCGCGCTTGCGAAGCACCTATCATGTTCCATTCGACCGTATCTGCATGCATGAATTCGTGGCAGAAGGTCAATTTGAAGGGTCGGATATACGTGCGCTCGATATTGCCAAACGATTAATGGACTATAACTTCCATCCACCTACAAATTATTTCCCACTCATCGTGCATGAAGCGTTAATGATCGAACCCACTGAGACTGAGAACAAGGATACGCTCGATCTCTTCGCCGACGCGCTGATCAAGATCGCGGAGGAGGCTAAATCCCAGCCTGATCTGCTTCACAATGCTCCCAATAACACCCTTTTCGGCCGCATGGATGAAGTCAAAGCGGCGCGTGAATTGGTCTTATGTTGTTGGCTGCCTGATAATTACGAAATGATAAAGTGAACAGAATAGGGCATGGAAAAGTATCCATGCCCTATTCTGATTTATAGTCAAGCTTTCAAAATTGTGCGCTAACTTCCCTGTATCTCCAGGGTTATAATGAGCACCAACCTGACTTCATGAGCATCCAGAAAACCCACTGGATGCTCTTTATAAAACGAGTTTCGGGAGGAAAAAAACATGCTCAATAAGGTCTTATTTCATCAATTTCCAAATCTCAAAAGCTGGCTGACGCGCCTGCAATACGAGTTTCTTTCTTCTTTAAATATGAAAAAAGATGTGATGTTTATGAACTTCGGATATACCGCCCATCATCAGGGACATGAACCCTTGCCTCTCGACGCCGAGGATGAAAAACATCGTTACCCCATCCAGTTGTACCATCACGTGGCAAAGTCGATTAATTGGGAGGGCCGAGACGCGCTCGAGGTCAGTTCAGGACGCGGCGGCGGAGCAAACTTTATCATGCGCCACTTCAAGCCCAAATCCTATACAGGTGTGGATTTTTCAACGCGCGCCATCGAATTCTGCCGCAATCAATATCAACGAGATGGCTTAAAATTCCATCATGGGAATGCGGAGGCACTTAACTTCCCCGATAACTCCTTCGATGTGGTCGTCAATGTAGAGGCCTCGCTATATTATCCCAACATCACTAAGTTCTTTGAGCACGTTCGACGTGTGCTCAAGCCCGGCGGTTATTTTCTGTATACGGACCTGCGCTACGAGGAAAAGCTGGAAAGCTGGCACGAACAATTAAGAAATATGGGATTGAAGCTCGTCAAAGAGGAAGATATAACAGAAAATGTATTAAAGGCCATGGAACTGGATCGCGAGCGCCGCATCTGGCTGGTCAATACGTACATACCCTCCATTCTTCGAAAACAGTTCTATCATTTTGCGGGCCTCACTCCTGACTCACCCAATGCGCTGCCACATTTGGATAACCGTAGATATTGGTACTTTGTCCTGCAAAAAATATGAAACAAAGAAAAGTGCGCTTGAGGCGCATTTTTCTTTGTTGAAAATCGCTTACAATATTATCCAGAAATTACACAAAGGAGTCCATCGTGGATTTAACTGAGGATATTCGCAAAAAATTATTGGTCTTTCAACGAATCGAGATCACTGAACATCAAATCTATAAGCGTCTTGCAGCCACGATCAACTCGCCGGAGAATGCGAAGATCCTTCAACATATTGCAGACGATGAGCTCAAACACTACGATGGCCTGAAGAAATACACTGGCAAGGACGCACCTCCTTATTGGTTCAACATGTGGTTCTATTATCTGATCAGCCGTTTGTTCGGTTTCACTTTCGGCATCAAACTCATGGAAAAGAGCGAGGAAGGGATTCAAAAGGATTATGATGATGTGGTCCCCTTTGTCCCCGAGGTGGAGATATTTAAACAGGAAGAAAAGACCCACGAAGACGAGCTGGTTAACATGCTGGATGAAGAGCGATTACGTTATGCCGGTTCCATTGTGCTTGGATTAAATGATGCCCTAGTGGAATTGACCGGCGCGCTCGCTGGCCTGACGCTGGCTTTACAAAATGTAAAACTCATTGCACTATCAGGGCTTATTACTGGCATTGCCGCATCCATGTCCATGGCAACCAGCGAATATTTATCCACGCGCTCCGAGGAGACCAACAAACAACCTGCCCGCGCTGCGATCTATACTGGTATTGCGTATATTATCACGGTGGCATTACTTATTCTTCCATATCTTCTCTTTGAAAATTATTACCTTGACCTCGCCATTGCGCTGACTACTGCTGTCTTGATCATCGCGATGTTCAATTACTATGTCTCCGTTGCCAAAGGCGGATCATTTCGAGAAAGGTTTTTGGAAATGGCAGGCTTAAGTCTCGGTGTTGCACTCTTCTCATTCATCCTTGGGTACTTTATCCGTATCTGGCTTGGGATCAAGATTTAGGGTATATCACAAACGCAAGAAGTATGAAAATCTTAACGGTGGATATAGGCACCGGCACGCAGGATATTTTTCTTTACGATTCGAATCTCGACCTCGAGAACGGATTCAAACTTGTCCTGCCTTCGCCCACGATGATGATCCATCGCCGCGTTAAACAGGCGCTTCAATCGCGGACTTCGATCCTGCTGACAGGCCAGCAAATGGGAGGCGGCCCTTCGGCCTGGGCCATCGAAGAAGTTGCGAAGGCGGGCATTCCGGTTTACATGACACCGGACGCGGCGAGCACAATCAATGATGAACTGGATAAAGTAGCAGCTTTAGGAATAAAGATTGTTTCAGATGAGGAAATCCAGCAACTCTCGGCAATCAATCACCTTGAGCTAAAAGATTTTGATTTTGAACTAATTTCAAAAACGTTCGGCCAGTTCGGGATTTCCTTGAATGATTTGGCAGCCGTCTCCGTTGCTGTATTTGATCATGGGAACGCGCCGGCGGGAGTTTCCGACCGTCAATTTCGATTTGACTATTTGGATGAAAGAATAAAAGCCAGAAATTCTCTTTCCGCATTTGCATATTTATCAAGCGATATTCCAAAGATCATGACGCGTCTACAAGCTGTCGCAGATTCGGCGCGCGGACTCGATTGTCCACTTATTGTCATGGATACAGCGCCTGCGGCAGTCCTGGGCGCGACGTTTGACCCGCATGTGGCGAAGCTCGAAAGAAAGATCGTCGTCAATGTGGGAAATTTCCATACGCTCGCGTTTCGTTTGGGCGACGGCATCGAAGGGGTCTTTGAGCACCATACAGGCGAGATCGATCTGCCGAAGCTTGAAAAATATATCCGTGCGTTGGCAGATGGATCGCTCAAGCATCAGGATGTTTTCGATGATATGGGCCACGGCGCGTTGGTGTATGGCAGGATTCCATTTGAATTCGGTAAAGAGGATTTTGACGTAGTGGTGACTGGGCCGAGGCGGTCGATATTTCCGCTTACCTCACCCCTGTCCCAAAAGCAGAGGATGAATCTCAGGCCGTATTTCGCGGTTCCATTTGGGGATATGATGATCGCGGGCTGTTTTGGTCTGCTCGCAGCTACAGCGGAGGTCATACCCGATTTAGCAGAAATAATTCAAGGGTCATTAAGAGGCGAACGCGGGCATGGGGTCGCGCCGTGGGATAATCCATAAATATAAGGAGAAACATAATGAATAAATTTACTCGAACAAAATCAGCTTTTCTTTTTGTACTGATCATGTCCTTATCAATTACATGCGGCGTTCAATCGATCATGCCGGACATGCCGACTTTTCCTCCCATCCCACCGACTCCTTCCATGAACAATGTACCCACTGGCAGTTCGCCGATGTCTGGTGACTGGAATGTTAATACGGATTTTGGCAGGATGGCGTTCACGGTAGATCCAAATGGCACGGCTGTGACAACGGCGGTAATCGTCGTTACAAACTGGACATGCGGCGGCACAACGCTAACTACAGAATTACAATCCCTTTCTCAATGGCCGATCTCGAACGGACAGTTTGGTGGCAATGTAAATCTTAATGGCAATTTCCACACGATGACAATTGAGGGAACGTATGATGAAGCCAACAAGCAATTTACCGGAACATGGGAACAGGACGCACATAGTTCGATCTGCAATGGACAATGGGAATCGATCCCTAGAAAATAATAAGAGGTATTCCGTGAATCAATATCTGCATTTGATCACACTTGGCGTAAGAGATTTTGCGGACACGGATGATTTTCGCTGGGAAGTAGCATACAATCCATTTTTTCTGTTTAATGAAAGTGGAAATTTACTCTTGAAGTAAGGCAGTAGTATAAAGGGATATGACCATGTCGGCAAAATTACCAGTGGATGATGATTGGCTTCAAATGTTAACCGAGGGTGAGCCTGCCATGCGCAGTTTCAACCATCTGATGCGTCTGCTTCCCTCCAGCCCTCGCTGCAAGTTATGCAATTCTCCATTTAAAGGCTGGGGTGGAATCTTGATGCGTTGGGTCGGCAGGGATCAATCCCGATATAATCCGCGCTTCTGTGAAAAATGCGATCGCTTTGAAAATCCGGGTGGCGCAGAAGTTGTGCTGACTATGTTATTCGCAGATGTACGTGGATCTACCACATTGGCTGAGAAAATGAGCGCGCTTGAATTCAGCCAACTAATGAACCGTTTTTATGTGGTGGCCAGCGACGTCCTTGTTAAGACAGATGCGATGGTGGACCGGCTAATAGGGGATGAGGTGATCGGCCTGTATATTCCCGGTATAGCCGGACAAGAACATCCACGCCGTGCGATCGAAGCAGCTCAAGAGTTGCTCAAGGCCACTGGTCACAATGATCGCCATGGCCCGTGGCTACCGGTAGGAGTAGGAATTCACACGGGCCTCGCCTTTGTCGGTGTGGTGGGAGGAACAGATGGTAACCCAACGGATTTCACAGCCTTGGGCGACAATGTCAATATTACCGCCCGCCTCGCTTCAAACGCTGACCCCGGCAAGATTTTGATCAGCGATGCTGCCTACTCTGCATCTGGTCTACTGCTTGAAAATATGGAGCGGCAACAGCTTGAGCTAAAGGGAAGAAGCGAGCCTATCGGAGTTCACGTGTTAAATATGCTGCCAGGCTAACTTGGATAGCCGATGTCTTCAAGGCGCTTATCTGTTTCGTTTTATCGACTATCCGGCCTTGAAAACTGTTTCAAGGCAATCTGATAGGAACGTTGCAACAAGTCAATTGCTTTTTGAACATCTTTTTCTTCGCGGATATAAAAACTGATCCAGCCAGTCTCAGGCAAAATATGATGCGGCTGTGCCTCGCCCGCCGCAACGATTTCATCGCGCACTTTTTTCGGAAATGGAATATCAACCAGTTGATCACCATGAATATGGCCGATCTCGCGGGTGCCAATCAGAAATTCCGTGCCGCCGAAGCGATGCGGATGCGCCTCGACCATGTCCCAGCTTGATACAATTTTTTTGATATGTTCGCCTGCGCCGCCTACTGTCATGGGCTGATTATAATGCTCTCGTATTAGTTAATTGTATGATCGTTATTTACAGGAGTGAACTATGAAAAGTGTAGTGGTAACAGGCGTTTCGACTGGGATTGGTTGGGGCATCACAAAAGTTCTAATCGAAAACGGCTACCGCGTCTTTGGAAGTGTACGAAAGACTCAGGATGCCGAACGACTTGTTAAAGAATTTGGGAATACGTTCCTTCCCTTGATCTTTGATATTACTGACGAAGCAAAGGTCAATGCTGTCGCGCAGGAAGTTCGTAAACAGCTTAACGGTGAGACTTTGTTCGGCCTTGTGAACAATGCAGGTGTCGCGGTACCTGCACCCTTAATGCTGCAACCCACTGACGATTTTCGACATCAAATCGAAGTTAATCTGATTGGCGCCTTGATCGTAACCAAAGCATTCTTTCCCCAGCTGGGTAGTGATCATTCCCTGCATGGAAATCCCGGTCGTATCATCAATATCAGTTCGGTTGGCGGCAAGATCGGTGCTCCGTTTCTAGGCGCGTATGCTGCATCAAAGCATGGGCTGGAAGGGCTATCAGAGAGTCTTCGCCGCGAGTTAATGCTCTATGGGATCGATGTCATCATTGTTGGGCCGGGAGCGATTGCAACTCCTATTTGGGACAAGGCTGAAAGGGAAGATCCAACCGTTATCGGGAACTCCGCGTACGCAGAAGCTGGTAAACGTTTTCAGAAATATATGGTCGAGGATGGAAGAAAGGGCTATCCACCTGAAAAAGTTGGCGAGATTGTTTTGCATGCTTTAACCACTTCCAGGCCTCGGGTTCGATATGCGGTAGTGCCTGGAAACCCGATTATGCGGGCGGTTCAAGCGTTATTACCAAAGCGAATGATAGACAATATCATTGCGAGGAATTTAGGATTCAAATAATTCAAGGGCTTCATTGTTGATCTCTTGACAAATAGACAGTTATCGATATAATAACATATCGATGGTGATCAATATGAAATCCGAGACTGCTCTTGCCTGCGATATGAACGTCTTTACATCCCAACAACGTAAGCAGCACGTCCAAACTACGCGCGCGCTATTTCAAAAAGTGCAGAATATTCAGGAAGCTGAAGATGGCTTTGAGTTCACCTTGCCTAATGGGTCAGATATTATCAAGATCGGTGAATTTATTACTAATGAAAGACGCTGCTGTCCATTTTTGAATTTCACACTTACCATTGAAACAGATCCGAAACCGATCACCCTACTTCTCTCCGGCCCCGAAGGCACAAAGGAATTCCTGCGCGAAGAATTCAACGAGGCATTTGCATGAAAAATATTTTTGACCCGGTCATGTTTGGCAAAGCCATCTCTGACGATACCCGCCAGAAGATCATGAATATCTGTTGCTGCCGCTCCCTCTCGGTCAACGAGATCGTCGAGAAATTGGACGTTTCCCAACCCACAGTTTCACATCATTTAGCGATCCTGCGTGATGCAGATCTGGTTACCATGCGCGACGAAGGCAAGCAGACTTTCTATACGCTCAACCAGGATCGTGTCGCGTTCTGCTGCGGCCAACTCATGGTCAAGTTCGCCCCTGAATCGGTTGCAACTGAAAATCTGCTCAAGACCATCAAGGCCTGATCGGGACACGTCTTCGGCCGAGATGATGTCCCGTTTTTTTTGGCAAATTACATAGACAGATGTCTATTTGAAAGGAGGTGAACCCGATGACCGAGCTGAAGACCTTGAACAATAACTGCGATTGCAGCGAATGTGAAGGTGGTTGCTGCGGTGGTGGTGGAGGCTGCTGCTAATACAAAACAACGGGCGCTATGGAGCGCCCGTTGCACTTAACTGTCTTGCTTTTTCTATCCTCTCGCCTAATGGAGGATGAGAGTAAAACATGAAGACCACCCATTTCTCCGGGTCAATCTCGCCGAGATTTTGATTTGCCAGTCTTGTAAAAGCAGAGGCAAACGCATCCCCCTTTTTCGTGGACTGTAACGCATAATCGTCTGCCATATTCTCACGCCAGCG
>Ga0209131_1003621_pt1 | contig 10237 bp, 8 predicted proteins | sample GraSoi_2013_40cm_FD_185826 | JGI IMG/M metagenome (GOLD analysis project Ga0209131, IMG submission 185826) | Grasslands soil microbial communities from the Angelo Coastal Reserve, California, USA - Sample 9_17_2013_40cm (SPAdes) (version 2) | ecosystem: Environmental > Terrestrial > Soil >...
CGGCGCCGCCTGGCGGAGATGGCGGGGCTCGGGATGGAGGAGATCGAGCGCCTCATCCCCGGGCGAGCTCCGGAGCGTGAGCGGCGCCCTGTGGCCGCACCGCGTGTATCCAAGCGCACCGCCCCCTTGGAATCGAAGCTTCTCGCCCGCATTCTATTGAGGCCGGAATTGTCGATCCTGGTACCGGGAGAAGCACTGCGTGGGGCCGGAATCGAAGCGTCCGCATTGCGAGCTGTCGTGGGGTATTTCCAGGCAAATCCCGCGTTGACTTTGGGGCAGGCTAGCGCTTACTTCGCGGAATCCGAGCACCGGGATGTGATCGATGAAGCGCTCGACGAGCCTCTTTTGCACCAGGCCGAGGGCTCGGAGCTCGACCTGGAGGCGGAAATTCGCGACCTCGTCGAAAAGCTCGGCAGTGACCACCAGGCGCGGCGCCGAAGCGAGCTGGCGCGGCTCCTCGATGCCGGCACGGCGACCCCCGAACAGCGCGCCGAGTACAACGAGCTGCACACGCGGCTCGCCACCGCGAAATCCGGGAATCCGTCTCCGGAAACACGGTCAAAACTCTGATAGAATTAGCGGTTTTCCCGAGTCATTAGAAAAGACCCCCATGGCTAGAAGTACGTCCAGTTCCCGGGAAAAAGCGGGCAAGGAGCATCACAAGGCTGAAGTGAAGCTCGCCGAGGTCGAGGCGCAGAAAAAGCGCCTGAAGAACCTCATCGTCCTGGGCAAGGAGCGCGGCTACCTCACGTACGCCGAGATCAACGACCACCTGCCCGACGACATGACCGACGCCGAGCAGATCGAAGGCGTGGTCACGATGCTCGCCGACATGGGCATCGCGGTTTACGACGAGGCCCCGGACGCCGAGCAGCTGCTGATGACGGAGGCGCCGGCGCCGATCGCCGAGGAGGACGTGATCGAGGAGGCCGAGGAGGCGCTCTCGACCACGATCGACGCCGAATTCGGCCGGACCACGGACCCGGTGCGCATGTACATGCGCGAGATGGGATCCGTCGAGCTCCTCACCCGCGAAGGCGAGATCGAGATCGCCAAGCGCATCGAGGACGGCCTCAAGCACATGATCCACGCGATCTCGTCGTGCCCGACGACGATCGAGGAGATCCTGCGCCTCGCCGACCTGGTCGAGAAGGACGAGATGCGCATCGACGAGCTGGTCGATGGCCTGGTCGACCCCGACGAGGACGAAGTCGTCGAGGAAGACGCGAGCGAGGAAGACGAGCTCGAGGAGATCGAGGAAGAGGAGAACGAGGACGAGGATGGCGCCATCGCGAGCGCGGACCTCGAGCGGCTCAAGAACGAGTCGCTTTCCCACTTCAACAAGATCCGCCGCCTCTACAAGCGCATGAAGAAGGTCCTCGCCGAGAAGGGGTATCGCTCGCGCGCCTACAAGGACCTGCAGGAGTCGATCTCGAACGAGCTGCTCGCGATCCGCTTCACCGCGAAGCAGGTCGAGCACTTGTCGAATGGGCTACGCCACCTGGTCGAAAGAGTTCGCTCGCACGAGCGCGAGATCATGGAGCTTTGCACGCGCAACTCGAACATGCCGCGCGCGCATTTCATCAAGGTCTTTCCCGGCAACGAAACCAACATGAAGTGGGCTGCGGAGGAGGTCGCTTCCGGCCGCGCCTACGCGAAGGCGCTCGAGCGTTTCCGCCCGGCGGTGATGGAGCAGCAGGAAGCGCTCATCAATCTCCAGAAGGAAGTCGGAATCCCGATCAAGGACCTGAAGGAGATCGCGCGGCAGATGTCCACGGGCGAAGCCAAGGCCCGCCGCGCCAAGCGCGAGATGATCGAGGCGAACCTGCGCCTCGTGATCTCGATCGCCAAGAAATACACGAACCGCGGGCTGCAGTTCCTCGACCTCATCCAGGAAGGCAACATCGGCCTCATGAAGGCGGTCGACAAGTTCGAGTACCGTCGCGGCTACAAATTCTCGACGTATGCGACCTGGTGGATTCGCCAGGCCATCACGCGCTCGATCGCCGACCAGGCACGCACCATCCGCATCCCCGTGCACATGATCGAGACGATCAACAAGATGAACCGCATCTCGCGCCAGATCCTGCAGGAAACCGGCCAGGAGCCCGATCCCGCGACGCTCGCCGTGAAGATGGAGATGCCGGAGGAGAAGATCCGCAAGATCCTGAAGATCTCCAAGGAGCCGATCTCCATGGAGACCCCGATCGGGGACGATGACGATTCCCACCTCGGGGATTTCATTGAGGACCAGGCCGGACTCGCGCCCTCGGATTCGGCGCTCTACGCGAGCCTGCGCGAAGCCACCAAGGACGTGCTGGATTCGCTCACGCCGCGCGAGGCAAAAGTGCTGCGCATGCGCTTCGGCATCGAGATGAACACCGACCACACGCTCGAGGAAGTCGGCAAGCAGTTCGACGTCACGCGCGAGCGGATCCGGCAGATCGAGGCGAAGGCGCTGCGCAAACTCCGCCATCCCTCGCGCTCGGAGAAGCTGCGCAGCTTTCTCGAGGGCGAAAGCTGACCGTCAGGTAGCGGCGAGCTTCTGTTCCCAGGCCCACGCGTGGGCCACGATTGTATCCAGGTCGGAATAGACCGGCTTCCAGCCGAGCACCTGTTTGGCCTGGCTTGCATCGGCAACGAGCGTTGCGGGATCCTGCGGGCGGCGCGGATCGAATACCACCGGGATCCTGCGCCCCGTGACCCTTTCCACGCTCGCGATGACCTGCCTGACCGAGCACCCGTTTCCGTTGCCCAGGTTGAAGGTGCGACTGGCTCCGCCGCGCTCCAGGTATTCCAGCGCGAGAAGATGCGCGCAGGCCAAATCCCAGACATGGACGTAGTCCCGCACGCACGTGCCATCCGCCGTCGGATAGTCGGAGCCGTAGACCGAAAGATGCTGAAGCCGGCCGCTCGCTACGCGCAGGGCCAGGGGAATCAGATGCGTCTCGGGATCATGCCGCTCCCCGATCGAGGCATCGGGATGGGCTCCCGCTGCGTTGAAGTATCGCAATGCGACCCATTTGAGGCCGTAGGCGCGCTCGTAGTCCGGGAGTATCTGCTCCACGATGAGCTTGGTTCGGCCATAGGGGCTTAGCGGATGGGTCGGATGGTCCTCGGCAATCGGCACTCGCTGCGGCTCGCCGTACGTGGCAGCCGACGAAGAAAAGATGAAATGCTTCAAGCCGCGTCGGCAGACCGTATCCAGCAGCGAGATCGTGTTGGCGACGTTGTTCAGGTAGTACAACGCGGGGTGCCGGACGGATTCGGCAACTCGAATGCGGGACGCGAAGTGGATCACGGCGGTCGCCGACGAGGTGTGAAGGGCCTCTTCCACGACCAACGGGTCTTGAATCGGACCCTCGATCGAGCTGCCCGCCAGGGCTTCTTTCCAGCCGGTGGAAAAGTCGTCGATTACGCAGCTCGGACGGCCGCGTTCGGCGAGCATCTTGACCATATGGGAGCCGATGTAGCCGGCGCCGCCGAGAACAAGGACGGCGTCTTCCAACGCCTGCTACGACGCCGCGCGCCGCTGCGGTTGTTGGGAATCTTCCCGCACTTCCTCGCTACTCACGGGATGCTCAGCCTCGAGCATCGCGATGCGCTGGTTCAATCTCCGTATGTCGCGCTTGAGGCGGGTCGTCGCGATATCCGCGAGCAAGGCCTTCACGACGAGGACCAGGATCGCGACCAGGAAAAGCAGCGTCGGCCCGTAGGCGATGCCGAGCGCCCCACCGAGCGTGTCAATCAGCCACGGCCAGATCGCGAGACACAGCGTCAGGACCGCGATGACGATCCAGAAGACGCCCTGCCGGATGTACAAGTGGTCCCGGCGCACGAGGTGCAGGATCGCATACGCGAGGCCGAAACCGAGAACCAGAACGGTGAGGTAGTAGTCCTTCACCCTGCTCTTTCTTGCATCCTCGCCGGCTTCTTGTGGCCGTTCCAGCGCGCGAGGCAAAGCAGCGATGTCTCCGCCATGTAGCGAGCGACGGTCCACCACGACGAAAAGACACGCGAGGCGCCATACCTGCGCGGATTCATGGCAACCGGGATTTCAGCGATTCGCAGCTTCGCATGCTGCAGAAACAGCAGCACCCCGATGTCCTGATAGTCTAGCAAAGTGGCCTCCTCGGAAGCGAGGCAACGGCAGGCGCGGGCGTTGTAGTAGCGAAATCCCGAGGTCAGGTCCTCGAGCGTGAATCCGGTGAGAAAGCGAAAGTAGCGCCAGGCGACGTGCCGCATGGCGCTGCCGCGGGCCGGACACGCCGCGATCACCACATCGGAGTCGCGGGCAGCTTCCAGGAGCTGTGGCAAGTAAGCGGGTTCGTGCTGGCCGTCCGCGTCCATGGTGACCACACCCGAGTAGCCATGGCGAAGGGCGTAGCGGATTCCCGTCTGGATCGCGCCCCACGCGCCCTGCCAAAGGGGGGCGCGAAGCACGGATGCGCCGCTGAGGAGAGCCACGGCACCGGTTTGGTCGGTGCTGCCATCGTCAACGACGATGACGTCAACATTCGGATGAGCGCGTGCTTGTTCGATGACGCTTCCAATGCATGCGGATTCGTTCAGCGCCGGAATGATCACCAGCAACCGGTCCTTTGCGCTCGGGCTGCTCTCATTAATCTCTTCGTCGGGCGGTGCGTCGTCGGCTTCGGCGACTCGCAGGTCCGCGAGGGCCTCCCTTGCATGCAGTTGGAGCGCCCGCGCATAAGCGGCGCGATTACGCCGGGCGACGCTCGCGATATCGAACTCCCGCTGGTAACGGAAGAAACCGAGCTGGCCGAGCCTTTGGCGATCAGCGGGGGAATGGGCAAGCGCGGCGAGCGCCGAGCGCCATGCGCCAACGTCACCCGTCGGTACGTGGACGGCATTCTGTCCCACGCGCGCCACCCAGCGTACGCCACTGCCCTCGATATCGCTTACGATCAGCGGCTTTCCGTAGCGCATCGCTTCCAGGAGGACGATGCCGAACGCTTCCGTGCGCTCGCAGGAGGGCAGGCAGAACACGTCGCACGAGGCCATCAATCGCAGAAGCGTCGCGTCGGCGAGCTCGCCAAGCAGCCGCGCGTGCGGCCGTTGTCGCGAGTCGGCGATGAGGCGCTCAAGCCGAGGGCGCTCCTCTCCTTCGCCGACGATGACGAGGTCCAGTTCCGGCTCTCCTGCAACGGCCCGTATCAACGTCTCGAATCCCTTGTAGTACGTCAACCTGCCCACTGCGAGCAGGCGCAATCCGTCGCCGCGCCAAAGACCTTGGCTTTCGCCATGCTCGATCTCCGGCAAACGGGCGGGATCCACGCCGAGCGGAACGACCTCGCATTTATCCCGCCAGGGGCGAAGCGGGGCGCTCGCGGCGAGGTATTCGCGCGACGACACGATGATGACCTCCGCCTTCTCGAGGACCGCGCGTTCGAACATGTGGTAGTGCGGATAGGCAAGGCGAAGCGAATGGCGCGACAGTTCTACGTCGGAATGCCAATGCACGACCCACGGAAGCCGCCGCGCCGAGGGCAGCAGCAAAGACCAGAAAGCGCTCAGATTCGGCAGGTGGATATGGAGCACGTGCGGCTTACGATCGCGGATGGCACGATGAAGCCATAAAGGAAATGCCGGACTGATTGGTGAGAAGAAGAGTCGAAACCATACCGGACAGCGCCTGAGCCAATCCGGATCGGGCGACTTTCCGGGGCGATGCTCGTGGACGAGCACGGAGGCATCGTCACCCGCGGCCCGCTGCGCCTTCACCAGATCGCCGAGGAAGCGCTCCATGCCGCCGGCGACGGGTGGAAAGTACTTGCCGAGATGCAGAATACGCATCATCGAGAGGGGCCGAGGATCGATCGGACGGCACGCGGGATGACGATCCAAACGCGGTGGAGCGGGTCCGCTAACCGCGTTCTCATCGCCGGAGGCCATTGTAAGCATATGAAATATTGTATCATTCCCCTCCATCTCTCGGCTCTTTTCATAACCGCAAATCCCTGCCGGATACCCGCGATGAAGCGATGAGCGCCCGCTGGCGGAGCATCGCGTGGGCCACAGTACCGTGCGCAGCGACGCTGTACCCGCGGATCATGCTGCTGGGTGGCTATCCTGCAACGGACGAGGGGATATTCGCGTTCGCGGCTCAGCAGGCACACCTCAGCTTGGCTGCCGGATTGGGGCTGCCCGACTTTTGGCCGTTGATGGCATATCCGTTATTGGTGTCCTGGGTCTATGCCTTCGACCTGAATCATTTCCTGCTTCTGCGCCTTGTCGACATGGTCGTGGCGCTAGTGGTGGCAGCGCTCCTGTACCGCGTTGCCGCGAAAGAGAGCGGCAGCTGGGTATTTGGGGCAATCATCGCCGCGATCTTCACGTTCACAATGAACCAGCATGCTTTCATCCAGCATGGATTCAAGAACAGCATGTTCGCCGCCTATATCCCGCTGCTCTGGGCTGCGCACATTGGACTCTTCGGCGAGCAAAGGGAAGGCTTTCGCTGGTGGCTCTGCGGTGTCCTCGTAGCGATCGCAGTGGTCCTTCGCGAGACATTTGTATCGTTCGCGCTGTTCGGGGCGATCGCTATCCTGGTTGGTCACGGAATGCGCAGCCTCCTGCAATATGTCGCCGCCGGCCTGATCGCGGGCACATTGCTGATCGGTGCCCTGTTGTTGATGCGTGGCGGCATGACGGAGGTGTTGGCGAGTTACGCCGTGGCGGGCCAGCTCTATGCGGCCCTGGATCATTTGCGCTGGACCTATCTGGCAGCCGCCTTCTCGACCGCATTCAGGGAAGCTTCCCCCGCGTTGCCATGGGTGCTGCTTGGCTTGGCCGCCATTGTGTTTCGCTTTCGTCGCGAAGCATCGGACCCTCCCGTGGGCCGTTGGCTCTTTTGGCTTGGAGCTGCCCTGGTGCCCTTGACCGAGCCGGTCATGAAGATCGGCTTCCCGTACCAGATCGCGGTGAGCCTGCTGGGATTTTGCGGACTGGCGGCGCTGGGGTGGCGACGTCTCGCCCTTGCGCCTCACGGGGTGCGCCTTGGGGTAGGAATTGTGGCGACGTCGCTTTCCCTGGCGCTAGCGTGGCCCCAGAGCGGAAGGCTCAACCAATTCTTTCGCGAGCGCACCCTTAACAACATCAAGGCGTTCGGCGGCCAGCAATGGCCCGAACGATCGGTATCCCAAAGCAATTACCTGCTGCTTGCGGCGGCCATTCAAAAGGCCGCTTCTCCGGCGGCCACCTTGAGCACAAGCGGCAGCATGTCCGCCCTCTTTCCATTGACCGGCTTGGTTCCTTCGAGCTACAGGCTGCACAACCTCAGCGAAACCGCGCTGGCGCTGCGATCGGATCCATCCGCTTTGCAGCAAGCCATTCGGGATTGCCCCCCGGATGTGATCATGCTGACATCGAGAACGGACATCCCGGCGCGCGAGGTGATCTCGCGAGCCATCGCCGGGCTCGGCGAATACTCGCAGGTTGCCATGGTGCCGGTCGCGGCCGACAAGGACTACGGATCTTTCGGCGGAGTGGTGTATCTCAGGTCGAGCCCCAGCAACTGCAAGACAGTTCCCTCGCCGAGGCGATAGATGGCGCAGAGCACATCGGGCTTGCGCTCGGTCTTGTCCAACCCGCTTGTGTACGACACTTTCCAGGAGCTGATGGGCGCGGGGCGCACTCGCCGGTGGATGGTGCGGGAGCTCATACGTCCCTGGCCGTGTTGCCGGATTCTCGACCTCGGATGCGGCACGGCCGAGATCCTCAGATGCTTGCCGGCCGAAGTGGAGTACTGGGGCTTCGACCCCAGCCGGGAATACATCGACGCGGCTCGGGGCCGCTACGGGCAACGCGCGCACTTTGAATGCGCGCGTGTCGAGGAAATTGACCTCTCTTTCCTCCCGCCGATAGACATCGTGCTTGCCGTGGGAATCCTGCATCACCTCGAGGACGGGGAAGCCAAGAACCTGCTCGGAGCCGCGCGAACATCCATGGGCGAGGGCGCACGCCTGATCAGCATCGATCCGGTATTCATTCCACGCCAGAATCCCATGGCTCGGCTCCTGATTTCCCTGGATAGGGGACGAAACGTAAGGACCCCGGAAGCCTATTCGAGCATCGCGAAATCGATATTTCCACGAGCCGTCGGAACGGTGCGCCGGCGACGGTGGATCCCCTACACGCACTGGATCATGGAGTGTTCGGCCGAGCCGGGCGAGGCCGTCGGCTTGGACGATTAGCTGGATGCGATCGGCGAACGTCCTGCCCCATCACCTTTCGCGACACCTTGGCGACGACGAGCTCCTGCCGGCGCGCGCCGACTGTCCGTTTTGCGAATCGAGGGAACGGACCGTTATCGGCATTGTGCAGAGCAGCCCCAATGTTGTCCTGCTGAAGTGCGAACGGTGCCGCGCATCGAGCACGTCCCGAATGCCGACGAAGGAGACTCTCGACAGGTATTACTCCGAAGATTTCTACACTCTCACGTGCTCGTCCTCCCATGGGCAACAAGTGACGTTCGACAACATTGGCCGCTTTGGGAGGCGGCTGGCTCGGGCGGTTCATCCCTACTTGAACACCGATCCGATCAGCATCCTCGATTTCGGAGGGGGCGACGGGACGCTTGCCACGGAAGTGGCCAGGCAGATTCTCCAACGGGTCGGCGGCGGGATCGACGTCACGATCGTCGATTACTGCGACAAGCCGATCGACCCGGGTGATTCGCGCATTGCGCTCCAGAGGGTGGACTGCCTCGACCGATGCACTCGGGGTGGGTACGATCTTGTCATCGCAAGTGCGGTGATCGAGCATCTTGCTCAGCCGCGGGAGGCGACGCTTCAGCTCATGGACCGAGTCCGTCGCGGCGGGCTCCTGTACGCCCGCACTCCCCACGTCGCCCCGTTCATGCGCATGTTCGGGCTCGTCGGACTGGAATGGGATTTCCTGTTTCCGGCCCATCTTCATGACCTGGGCCAGGATTTCTGGGAAGCATTTCTCGGTATCCAGCAAAGATCCGTGGACTTCGAACTACTGAAGTCGAGGCCGTCGATCGTCGAGACCTCCCTGCGAGATCACTTTCTGACGACGCTTGCCGCCTACGCTTTCAAGGCGCCTTGGTATTTGTTCGGAAGGCGATACGCCCTGGTTGGCGGTTGGGAGGTGTTGATGCGCAGGATATCGGTGGAAGGCCGAGAGTCACGGCATCCGGTCCACAGTTGAGCAGCAAGTCGATGATCGATGCCCCTTCGACGAACGGTCCGAACGCTTGCGGATACGGCGGGTAGTCGTACACCATGTATTCAAGCTCGATGCCCGCGGCGGCGAATTTTTCCGGCTCGATGTAGGAGCGCGCGGCAGGTCCGGAAAGGTAGCGCTCCGCGCCCAGCGCCGCGCAGAGCTGGACCAGGCGATCGGTCTTGTGGCCGCTGAGCGCGAGGCTGCGCGAATCGATCAAGGGCGTCTCGATGCCGAGCAGCCGGCACACGCCTGCTATGAGGTCCCTGTTGAGCTCACTCAAACGGCCCCAGCGCCGCGTGAGGGCCGCTTCGAGAAAGCCCGCGTAGTCGTTAAAGTAGGGGGCCGTTCGGTAGTTGGCTTGGATGAGCCGCCAGTGACGCCGCCCCCATTCCTGCGAATTGTCGATCTCTACCGCATCGATGGTGGCGTGCGTGGTCTTTTTTTTGACGGGCACCGAAAGCCACACCAGGCCCGCGCGAGTCTTGATGCGATTACGGTTGCGCCAGTCCTGCTTCGTGTACTGGATGTCGTCGTGGAACACGAAAACGTCGCTTCTCCGGATGATGTCGAAGTAGCCGCGCCATGGGATGTACGACGATTGAATGCAGCCGACCGTTTTCATGAGCCCAGTCGATTCGCGAATAGATTATCGAAGGCGACGCCACACAGGTAAAGACTCCAGATCTGCCAACCGAAATTTCGACGGTGCGAAAGCGTGTCGTCAACCATCTGTGCGACGGCAGTGCGCCGGAGAATTCGCTGTCCTAGGGTCGAATCGTCGTACAGTCGCCGCACGATGGAGGAAACCGATTCGCGTTGGAGGTATTCGCGAATGTCGATGGTCAGGCCAATCTTGGGTGAGCCGAGGAGATAGTCGGGATAGAACCGCGCGAACCGGTGGCGCAGGAATTCCTTTTGCCTGCGGTTGGGGACTTTCTCCGCGTCTCGATGGAAAAACATGAGAGCTGCCGCATCCGGCGTGAGGAAAGGGTTCACGTAGCGCAGGCCGAGCCCCCTTGCCAGT
>Ga0209131_1003626_pt1 | contig 10231 bp, 6 predicted proteins | sample GraSoi_2013_40cm_FD_185826 | JGI IMG/M metagenome (GOLD analysis project Ga0209131, IMG submission 185826) | Grasslands soil microbial communities from the Angelo Coastal Reserve, California, USA - Sample 9_17_2013_40cm (SPAdes) (version 2) | ecosystem: Environmental > Terrestrial > Soil >...
CCAGTTGACGCCCGAGCATCACTTCGCTTTCGAAGCGGTGTCCTGGTACTGGCACTTCGTGGGTGTCGTCTGGCTGCTGCTGTTCGTACTAGTCTACTGGCTCTGACGAGATTCACGTCTAACTCGCAGTCATTTGCCGCCGCTCATAGATGTCCGCCACCGCCGAAACCGAATCCATGCGCGCAATGGAGCTTGAGGAAGCGAGCGTGCATGCGCTACCCCGTGTGGGGCATCTGCTGCGGCTCACCAAGCCCCGCGTCGTCTCGCTGATCGTCTTCACGGCGGTAATCGGCATGTTCCTGGCGGGCCCGGGTTTGCCGCCCCTCGCCGCGTTGGTATTCGGCACGCTTGGCATCGCGCTGAGCGCCGGCGCGGCGGCGGCCATCAACTGTCTGGTCGAGCAGAAGATCGACGCCTTGATGGCACGCACGCGAGCGCGTCCGCTGCCCATGGGGAAACTGACCTCAACGCAGACCCTGGTCTTCGCTGGCGTGATGGGTGGGACCGGGTTGGGCGTGCTCTATGCGTTGGTCAATCCGCTCACGATGTGGCTGACGCTGGCTACCTTCGTCGGCTACGCCATCATCTATACGGTCATTCTCAAACCGCTCACCCCTCAGAACATCGTGATCGGCGGGGCATCGGGGGCGATGCCTCCGGTACTGGGCTGGGTTGCGATCACCGGCGAACTATCCTCGGACGCACTGCTGTTGTCCCTGATCATATTTGCCTGGACCCCGCCGCATTTCTGGGCACTCGCCTTGTATCGCAAGCGCGAATACGCCAAGGCCGGCATCCCGATGCTGCCAGTTACGCACGGGGATCGTTACACGCGGCTGCAAGTGTTGCTCTATACGCTGATCCTGTTCGCTGTGAGCACTCTGCCGTTCGCAACGCGCCTAAGCGGGCTGTTCTACTTGGCTTGCGCGCTTGTTCTCGGTGGGGTGTTCGTCGCTTATGCGGTGAAGATCAACCTCGCATATAGCGACGGTCTCGCGCGGGAAACCTTCCGTTACTCGATCCTCTACCTATTCCTTCTATTTGCGGCGCTGCTCGGGGATCACTATTGGCGCGCTGGTTTCTGAGATGGCCATCCTTGAACACGCATCGAACCATATCCCCGTGTGGAGCACTACGTCCCAGCATGCATTCGGTCAGGCCGCGCCGCGCGAACCGCTTGTAGTCGTTGTCTTTCAGTCCGGTTGCGTCGGATATGCGCAACGTGGCAACGACGCCATTCGCGTCTCGCGACAGGCGCAACGTCGCGCCACCTTCGAGAACCTGGCCGGCTGCCGGAACATAGCGGCGCATTTCGCGCACTAGTTCGTTCTGCCGGTCCTGAGGATGTGCCCTGTATGCGTGCCAACGACTGAACCTGGCTTGGCTACGCCTTGATTTTTTCGCCGCCGGAGAGTCGGGGGCCAGGTGAGGCCGTCGTTCGTTGGGAGCAGGTGGCTGTAGAAATGCTGGTTACAACGTTCGTTGTAGCCATGTGGTATTTGTCGGTAAGGCCCATCTTGGAAGACTCACGAACCCGTTAATCCGCCCGGAGCGAAGGCGCGGTCTTGATACTCGCGGGCATGGACGTGGCATCCGTGAAGATCTACGTGTGATCGGAGTAACGAAAGTATCCGAATTACATATGTGTTAATCATCCCTAGACATTTCATACCCTTCATTCTTTTTACTGCCGGCAGTCGAATTTTTACACTTTCTTTACGTGGCAATTCCTACCATGGCTATCGAGATTTCTTTGCGAGGTGAAACTTGGACATTCTCTACATAGGACTCGTCTGCTTCTTCGTGGCCCTGAGCATCGGGCTCGTCTACGGCTGCGACAAATTGATGAGGAGACCGCGATGAACTGGGTCTATTTACTGAGCGGCGGCCTGGCGCTGGGCCTGTTCGTCTACCTGCTGGTCGCCTTGCTGTGGCCGGAGAAATTCTGATGAATGCCAACGGATATTTCCAACTCGTATTCTACTTCGCCGTGCTGCTCCTGCTGGCGAAGCCCCTGGGCATCTACATGGCGGAAGTCTATGAAGGCCGCTCGGCGGCATTGCGCTTCGGCCGTCCGCTCGAGCGCCTGTTGTACCGTGTGTCGGGCATCGATCCCGAGAAGGAAATGCGCTGGACCCAGTATGCGCTGGCGTCGCTCTGGTTCACGCTCGCCGGCCTCGTCGTGGTCTACGCGTTGCAGCGATTGCAGGTCTGGCTGCCGCTCAATCCGCAAAGCATGGCGGCGGTCTCGGCCGATTCTTCGTTCAATACCGCGGTCAGTTTCGTGACCAACACCAACTGGCAGGGCTACGGCGGTGAATCCACCATGAGCTATCTGACGCAGATGCTGGCGCTCACGGTGCAGAACTTCGTATCCGCCGCCCTCGGCATGGCGGTGGTCGTGGCGATGATCCGCGCCTTTGCGCGGCAGGGTGTCGATACCATCGGCAATTTCTGGGTCGACATGACGCGCGGCACGCTCTACATCCTGCTGCCGCTGTCGATCGTGCTGGCGCTCGTGTTCGTGAGCCAGGGCGTGGTGCAGACCTTCTCCGCCTATCAGACCGTGCCGCTGGTCGAATCGGTCGAATACGACAATCCCAAACTCGATGCGACCGGCCAGCCGGTCAAGGACGACAAAGGTAACGCCGTAACCGAGAAAGCGACGCAGAAGGAGCAGGTCATCGCAGTCGGCCCGGTCGCGTCGCAATTGGCGATCAAGCAGCTCGGCACCAACGGCGGCGGCTTCTTCAATGCCAACTCGGCGCATCCCTTTGAAAATCCCACGCCGCTGGCGAATTTCCTGGAATTACTGGCCATCCTGCTGATCCCCGCCGCGCTTTGCCATACTTTCGGGCGCATGGTGAATGACAAGCGCCAGGGTTGGGCGCTGCTCGCCGCGATGACGGTAGTGTTCGCTGCGTTGCTCGCGGTTTGCGTGGCAGCCGAACAAACAGGCAATCCCGTGCTGACGACAGCCGGCGCTGACCAGACCGCGTCCGCGCTGCAGTCGGGCGGGAACATGGAAGGCAAGGAAGTGCGCTTCGGCATTGCCAACTCCGCGCTATGGGCGACGGCCACCACTGCGGCATCCAACGGATCGGTCAACGCCATGCACGACTCGCTGACGCCGATCGGCGGCCTGGTGCCGATGTGGCTAATCCAGATCGGCGAGGTGATATTCGGCGGCGTCGGTTCCGGCCTCTACGGCATGCTGGTCTATGCGATCGTCGCAGTGTTCGTCGCGGGCCTCATGATCGGCCGCACGCCCGAGTATCTGGGCAAGAAGATCGAGGCCTACGACATCAAAATGGCGTCCATCGCCGTGCTGGTTCCCGTCTTCACGGCCCTGGCCGGAACGGCGATCGGCGTGCTCACCGATGCAGGAAAGGCCGGCGTGGCCAATCCCGGGGCGCATGCCTTCTCGGAGATCCTGTACGCGTTTTCCTCGGCCAGCGGCAACAACGGCAGCGCCTTTGCGGGATTGTCGGCTAACACGCCCTTCTACAACACGGCGCTGGGTACGGTCATGTTCTTCGCGCGCTACTGGATCATCATTCCCGTGCTGGCCCTGGCCGGCTCGCTCGTCTCCAAGAAAAAAGTCCCGAGCGGCGTCGGCACCCTGCCGACGCACACGCCGCTGTTCGTCTTTTTCCTGATCGGTGTCGTACTGATCATCGGCGCGCTGAGTTTCTTTCCCGCGCTGGCGCTCGGACCCGTCGTCGAGCATCTGAGCCTGTACGGCGGCAAGTAGTCCCACCAGACATGCAGAACACAGGAGTGGATTTGTCATGACAACCGATGCAATCCCGTCCACCCCGAACCTGCGCCGTTCCCTCGTCACACCCGGGATCCTGCAGGAAGCGCTGATGGCCTCCGTGGTGAAGCTGCTGCCGCAACATCAATGGCGCAATCCGGTGATGTTCGTCGTCTACGCCGGCAGCATCCTGACCACCATTCTTTACGGCCAGGCGCTTGCCGGCCACGGCGAAGCGCCCGCGGGCTTCATCCTTGCGGTTACGATCTGGCTGTGGTTCACCGTGCTGTTCGCCAATTTCGCGGAAGCGGTGGCCGAAGGGCGCAGCAAGGCGCAGGCGGCGGCATTGCGCGCGGTCAAGCGCGTTGCGTTCGCACGCAAGGTCAAGGAGGCGAGGCACGACGCCGAAGCCATCTGGACGCCATCGGTGGATTTGCGCAAAGGCGACCTGTTCATCGCCGAAGCCGGCGACGTGATTCCCGCCGATGGTGAAGTCGTGGAAGGCGTTGCCTCGGTGGACGAATCGGCCATCACGGGGGAATCGGCGCCGGTGATCCGTGAATCGGGTGGAGATTTTTCTTCCGTCACCGGCGGCACGCGCGTGCTGTCCGACTGGCTTATCGTGCGCGTCACGGTCAACCCTGGCGAAGCCTTCCTCGACCGCATGATCGCGATGGTCGAAGGCGCGCGCCGCCACAAGACGCCGAACGAAATCGCACTGACCATCCTGCTGGTCAAGATGACGATCATTTTCCTGCTCGCCACGGTGACCCTTCTGCCTTTCTCGATCTATGGCGTCGAACTCGCGAAAGCTGGCAATCCGGTGACCATCACGGTGCTGGTGGCGTTGCTCGTATGCCTGATCCCGACCACCATCGGCGGCCTGCTGTCGGCGATCGGACTGGCGGGCATCGGCCGCATGCTGCGCGCCAACGTCATCGCCACCTCCGGCCGTGCGGTCGAAGCGGCGGGCGACATCGACGTGCTGCTGCTGGACAAGACCGGCACCATTACCCTGGGCAACCGCCAGGCTTCGGGTTTCTTTCCCGCACCCGGCGTGTCGGAACGCGACCTTGCCGATGCGGCGCAACTCGCCTCGCTTGCCGACGAAACACCGGAGGGCCGCAGCATCGTCGTGCTGGCCAAGCAGAAGTTCAACCTGCGCAGCCGCGACGTCGCTGCGTTGAAAGCAAGCTTCTTGCATTTCTCCGCGCACACGCGCATGAGCGGCGTGGACCTGGAGGGACGCCAGATCCGCAAAGGCGCGGGCGATGCGATACGCGCCTGGGTGGAAACGAAACGCGGCGCCTTCCCGGTGGGGATCGTCGACATAGTCGACGGCATTGCGCGCCACGGTTCGACGCCACTGGTGGTGGCCGACGGCGCCAAAGTGCTGGGTGTGATCGAACTGAAGGACATCGTCAAGGGCGGCATCAAGGAACGCTTCGCCGAACTGCGCGGGATGGGCATCAAGACCATCATGATCACCGGCGACAACCGGTTGACCGCCGCTTCCATCGCCGCCGAAGCGGGCGTGGACGATTTTCTGTCGGAAGCCACGCCGGAAGCCAAGCTGAAGCTGATACGCGATCACCAGTCGACCGGCCGGCTGGTGGCGATGACCGGCGACGGCACCAACGATGCACCGGCGCTTGCGCAGGCTGACGTCGCCGTGGCGATGAACACCGGCACGCAGGCTGCGAAGGAAGCCGGCAACATGGTGGACCTGGATTCCAATCCAACCAAGCTGATCGAGATCGTCGAGATCGGCAAACAGTTGCTGATGACGCGCGGTGCGCTGACCACGTTCTCGATCGCCAACGACGTGGCCAAGTATTTCGCCATCATTCCCGCGGCCTTCGCGACGACGTATCCGCAGTTGAATGCGCTGAACGTGATGGGGCTGGCCAGTCCCGCGAGCGCGATCCTTTCGGCGGTGATCTTCAACGCCCTCATCATCATTGCGCTGATCCCGCTCGCGCTGAAAGGCGTGCGCTACCGGCCGATCGGCGCGGCGGCGCTGTTGCGCAACAACACGCTGATCTATGGTGTCGGCGGCATCATCGTGCCATTCGTCGGCATCAAGGTGATCGACCTGATTCTTGTTGGATTAGGGCTAACGTGATGAACCACGGAGGACACGGAGGAAAAACCAGAGGCGAGGGCGAAAATATGGGAGATAACGGCAAGCGCGGTGGCAGGGTGACCACCGGTGAGAGATGTGATCTTCGAATATTTTTCCGTTTTTGTCCTTCCTCCGTGTCCACCGTGTCCACCGTGGTTCAATATCTTGACTGAAACTTGCAGGAGAGAACTATGTTGAACGAACTCAGGCGTGCCTTCACGATGCTGTTCGTGATGACTTTGATCACCGGCGTTGCCTATCCGCTGCTCGTGACCGCAGTAAGCCAGGCCGCATTTCATGGCAAGGCCAACGGCAGCCTGATCGAGCGCGACGGCAAGACGGTCGGATCGGCGCTGATAGGGCAGCCGTTCGCGGACCCGAAACATTTCTGGAGCCGCGCGTCAGCCACTTCGCCGTATCCCTACAACGCCAGCGCGTCCAGCGGCTCCAACATGGGGCCGCTCAATCCGGCGCTCGCGGATGCGGTGTCCGCGCGGGTCAAGGCATTGAAAGATGCCGCACCGGGTAACGGCTCGCCGGTGCCGGTCGATCTGGTGACGGCGTCCGCCAGCGGCCTCGATCCCCACATCAGCCCGGCCGCCGCGGAATACCAGGTCGACCGCGTTGCCAAAGCCCGCAACCTCGACCCGCAGAAAGTCAGAGACCTGGTCGCGGAATATACCGAAGGCCGTCAGCTTGGCTTCCTGGGAGAGCCGGGGGTGAATGTGCTCGGGTTGAACCTCGCGCTCGACGCGCTGCGGTAGAAGGCCGTGACGGTCGTGACGATCGTGACGGCGTGACGCGGGAAAAACCGGTGCTGCGTACTGAGTGCTGCGTGCTGCGAAGTAAAAGCGTAAAGGCTGAAAGATCTAGGGCTCGGTTCTTTCCGCTTTTACGCAGCACCCAGCACGCAGCACTCAGTACTCGAATTTCGTCACGACCGTCACGTCGTCACGATCGTCACGGCTTCCAGGATGCTCCTATCGCACGCTGTCGCGGCTCTCTACAATGGGAGAGAGACGGCATGCGATGACCGACAACCGGCAGGATCCCGACGAACTGCTCGCCAGACTCCGGCGCGAGCAAGACCGCGCCAGCCGCGGCCGGCTGAAGATTTTCTTCGGCGCATCGGCGGGCGTCGGCAAGACTTACGCAATGCTGTCTTCGGCGCACGAACTGCGTTCGCAATCGGTGGACGTCCTGGTCGGCATCGCGGAAACGCACGGCCGCAAGGATACGGCGGCGCTGCTGGAAGGCCTTAAAGTCCTGCCGCCGCGCTATGTCGACTACCGTGGTTCGCGCCTGGAGGAGTTCGACCTCGATGCGGCGCTCGCGCAGCATCCCGCGGTCATCCTGGTCGACGAACTGGCGCACAACAATGCGGCTGGGTCGCGTCACCCGAAGCGCTGGCAGGATATCGAAGAACTGCTCGATGCCGGCATCAGCGTCTACACCACGGTCAACGTCCAGCACCTGGAAAGCCTGAACGACGTCATCACCGGCATCACCGGCGTCAAGGTCTGGGAAACCGTTCCGGACAGCGTATTCGACCATGCCGACGAAGTCACGGTCGTCGACTTGCCGCCCGACGAGTTGCTGCTGCGGCTGCGCCAGGGCAAGGTCTACATGCCGGCCCAGGCCGAACGGGCGATCCAGAATTTCTTTCGCAAGGGCAACCTCATCGCGTTGCGGGAGCTGGCGCTGCGCCGCACGGCCGACCGCGTCGACGACCAGATGCTCGTCTATCGCAATGACCAGGCGATCGGCCCCGTCTGGGCCACGCGCGAATCGCTGGTGGCTTGTGTCGGTCCCGGCCGCGGCACGGAAAAGCTGGTGCGCAGCGCCGCCCGGCTCGCCAAGCAACTCGGCGTGGAGTGGCACGCCGTCTACGTCGAAACGCCGCAACTGCAGCAGCTGCCGAACGCCCAACGCGAAAGCATCCTGCGCGTACTCGCGCTGGCGCAACAACTCGGCGCGCAGACTGCTACGCTGACCGGCCAGTCTCCGGCCGAACAGATCGTCGCCTATGCGCGCAGCCGTAACCTCGCCCGCGTGGTGATCGGCCGCAGCGGACGTCAGCGCTCGCCGTTCGCGAAATCCTTTTCCGGCCGGCTGGCCGCACTGGGCCCGGACCTTGAAGTCGTCCAGGTCGGCATCGACGCCGGCAAGGCGCCGCGCCGCGCCAGTGTTATCGGGGAAGGCGAAAAGCCGGCCTTCCGGTATGCCCCTTACGTCTGGACCGTTGCAATCTGCGCGCTCGCCACCGTTGGCGCCATGCCGCTTGCTCCCTACCTCGACCTTGCCAACATCGTGATGCTGTTTCTGCTCGCGGTGGTGCTGGTGGCGGTGCGATTCGGGCGCGGTCCCGCCGTCCTGGCGGCGTTCATCAACGTCGCAGCCTTCGATTTTTTCTTCGTGCCGCCGCGATTTACGCTGGCCATTTCCGATGCGCAATACCTGATCGTGTTCGGCGTCATGCTCGCGGTGGCGCTGATCATCGGCCATCTGACGTCGGGACTGCGCTACGAGGCGCGCGTGGCGGGGCACCGGGAGGCGCGTGCCCGCGCACTGTACGAGCTGGCGCGCGAACTATCCGGCGTGCTGACGCAGGTTCAGGTGCTCGAGATCAGCGACAAGCATATCGAGGCGAGTTTTCATGCCAAAGCCGTGATCCTGCTGCCGGACGAGCACGACCATTTGCATGAGCCGTCAGCCGGCGAGGCGGCCGGTTCGCCGGCCATCGATCTTGCCATCGCCCAGTGGGTCTACGACAACGGCAAGTCCGCGGGCTTCGGCACCGACACGCTGCCCGGCAGCCGCATCCATTACGCCCCGCTGCCGGCGCCCATGCGCACGCGTGGCGTGCTGGCGGTGGAACCCGAGATGGCGCGGTTGCTGCTGATCCCCGAACAGCGGCGCCTGCTCGAGACGTTCGCCGCCCTGATCGCGATTGCGCTGGAACGCGTGCACTACGTCGATGTGGCGCAGGGCGCGTTGGTCAGGATCGAATCCGAACGCCTGCGCAATTCGATCCTGAGCGCACTGTCCCACGACTTGAGAACGCCGCTGACCGCGATGCTCGGCCTGGCGGAATCGCTGTCGCTCACACAACCGGCGCTTTCCGGCCAGCAACTGGAAACCGCCAACGCAATGCGCGATGAATCCATGCGCATGAATGCGCTGGTCAACAACCTGCTCGACATGGCCAGACTGCAGGCGGGCGAAGTCAGGCTCAACCGCCAATGGCAGCCGCTGGAAGAAGTGGTGGGCAGCGCCGTCGCCGCGCTCGGGCAATTGCTGGCTGCGCACACGCTGCGCATCGACCTGCCCGCCGACCTGCCGCTGGTGGAAATCGACGCCGTATTGTTCGAGCGGGTTCTGGTCAATCTTTTCGAGAATGCCGCCAAGTACACGCCGAAAGGCAGCGAGATCCGCATCGAGGGCTCGGTGCGCGGCGACCGGCTCCGCATCATCGTGGCCGACAACGGCCCAGGGCTCGTGCCGGGTTCGGAAGAGGCGATATTCGAAAAATTCGCGCGCGGCGAGCGTGAATCCGCCACGCCCGGTGTCGGCCTGGGGCTGGCCATCAGCCGCGCCATCGTCGAAGCCCATCGCGGAAAAATCCGTGCGGAACGCGGTCCTGGCGGTGGAGCAAGATTCATCATCTCGCTGCCGCTCGGCTCGCCGCCGGAAATGCCCGCAGCGGGCGACGAAATGCCGCAACCGGCAACCACTGCACGAACGCCATGAACACACCGGCCATTTCCGTGCTGATCGTGGAGGATGAAAAGCAGATCCGCCGCTTCGTGCGCACTTCGCTGGAAGCACAGGGACACAAGGTATTCGAGGCGCAGACCGCAAAGGATGGGCTCATCGAGGCCGGCACCCGCAAACCCGATCTCGTCGTGCTGGACCTCGGGTTGCCGGACCTCGACGGCGTCGAGTTCATCCGCGATCTGCGCGGCTGGAGTGCGATGCCGGTCATCGTGTTGTCGGCGCGCACCGACGAAGCGGACAAGATCGCCGCGCTGGATGCCGGTGCCGACGACTATCTCACCAAGCCGTTCGGGGTGGGGGAGTTGCTGGCGCGGGTTCGCGTTGCACTGCGCCGTGTCGCGACCGGGCCCGAAGGTGATGCCGTGGTGGAGTTCGGCGCCGTTCGCGTGGACCTCGCCAGCCGTGTCGTGACCCGCGCGGCGGCGCCCGTGCACCTGACGGCGATTGAATACCGGCTGCTCTCCGTGCTGGCGCGCAACTTCGGCAAGGTCATCACGCAGCGCCAGTTGCTGCGCGATGTCTGGGGGCCGTCGCATGTCGAGCAGTCGCACTACCTGCGCATCTACATGGGA
>Ga0209131_1003631_pt1 | contig 10225 bp, 8 predicted proteins | sample GraSoi_2013_40cm_FD_185826 | JGI IMG/M metagenome (GOLD analysis project Ga0209131, IMG submission 185826) | Grasslands soil microbial communities from the Angelo Coastal Reserve, California, USA - Sample 9_17_2013_40cm (SPAdes) (version 2) | ecosystem: Environmental > Terrestrial > Soil >...
CGCCTCGGCGAGGGCGGCGATTGCCAGCCCGTTCCAGGCAGCGACGACCTTGTCGTCCCTGGCAGGCCCTACCTTCACGGCGCGGGCAGCCAGGAGCGCCGACCTGACCCGCTCGTAGCGACGGGGATCGGCGGGATCGGCGGGCAGCTGCAACACCGATCGACCGCGCTCGAACGTACCTGCCTCCGTTACAGCGAATAGCTGCGCCGCATAGTTGCCGTCATCGGGACCGAGAACTTCGGCAAGCTCGGCCGGCGTCCAGACGTAAAACGCCCCTTCCTCGCCGTCGCTGTCGGCGTCCAGAGCGCTCGCGAAACCGCCCTCGGCCGTTCTGAGGTCGGCGATCATCCAGTCGCAGGTCTGCTCGGTGATCCGGCGTGCCAGTTCCCCGCCCGACCGCCGCCACCAGTGCGCATAGACCCTGGCGAGCTGCGCGTTGTCGTAGAGCATCTTCTCGAAATGGGGCACAACCCACGCCGCGTCGACGCTGTACCTGGCGAAGCCGCCGCCCAGCTGGTCGTAGATGCCGCCCCTGGCCATCGCCTCGGCCGTTCCTGCGGCCATCGCGAGCGCCTGGTCCGCCAGCGGCTGTTCGCCCGCCCCAGGTGCAGGCGCCACAGCCGCTGATTCCGCAACGGCCGGCGCCCGCTCGGATGCTCTGAGCAGAAACTCCAGCACCGTTGACGGCGGGAACTTGGGCGCGCCGCCGAACCCCCCGCGCTGCACGTCATATCGCTTGGCCAGCAGCGTGACCGCGGCGTCATCGATCTCACGATCCACCGCACCGGCCCCGCTGCCGCCGCCTTCCTGCTGGCCAGAGAGCAAGCCGGCGTTCTCGGCTAGCTGCCCGGCGACGTTGCCTGCCTGACCGACGACGGCGTCCCGGTCCTCGCGCCATGCCCGCGCGACGGCCGTGATGAGCTGCTTGAAATGCTCGCGCGGGTAGTAGGTGCCGCAGTAGAACGGCTCCCGGTCCGGGGTCATGAACACGGTCATCGGCCAGCCGCCCTGCCCGGTCATCGCCTGCGTCGCGGTCATGTACACCGCGTCGACGTCCGGGCGTTCCTCCCGGTCGACCTTGACCGGCACCACGAGGTCGTTGACCAGCCGGGCGGTCGCCGGATCCTCGAACGACTCGTGCGCCATAACGTGACACCAGTGGCAGGCTGAGTAGCCGACCGAGAGCAACACGGGCACATCTCTCCGGCGCGCCTCGGCGAATGCCTCCTCGCCCCACTGCCACCAGTCCACCGGGTTGTCGGCGTGCTGCAGCAGATAGGGGCTTGTCGAGTCGCGGAGCCGGTCAGCCATGTTTCTATCCTCCCGCAGGCCGCCTACCTATCCGCCCGCGGGCCGCTCTATCCTCCCGCCGGCCGCGGGGCATGCCTGCGTCGGCCAGAGCTTGTCGTGCTGGCTGCTACCGTGCGAGTTGTGAACCTCCCCGAGCGCGCGTCCGGCGGCAGGCCGCAAGGCACCCGGATTCGCGGCACCCGGCAGGCCGAGGCGGTCGCGGCCGTCCTTGACCGGCTGCCCGGGTTCTGCAGCGCCCAGCAGATCCACGCTGAGTTGCGGGAGCGCGGGGAGGCGGTCGGCCTGACCACCGTCTACCGGCACCTCCAGGCGCTCAGCGAGACGGGCCGGGTGGACGCGATCAGGGACTCAAGCGGCGAGATCCTGTACCGGCGCTGCCGGACCGACACCCATCATCACCACCTCACCTGCCGGAATTGCGGGCGCAGCGTCGAGGTGGAAGGCAAGGCCGTCGAGCGCTGGGCCGACGAGGTCGCGCGCCAGGCCGGATTCTCCGAGGTCGGGCACACGGTAGAACTCTTCGGCCTGTGCCCGGATTGCGGGCAGGCCCGGACCCCGAACCGTTAGCTAGTGCCCAAGCACCGGATGCGGGACGTAAAGGTCTTCCAGCGACTTGATCTCCTCTGGCCTGAGCTCGAGTTGCTCAGCGGTCAGCGCGTCATGGAGATGCTCGAGTTTCGTGGCGCCGATGATCGGCGCTGACACTCCAGGGCACTGCAGCAGCCAGGCGAGCGCGACCTGCGCGGGCGGCACGCCGCGGCCCGCTGCTACCTGTGCCACCCGGTCGACTATGTCGAAGTCCGACGGCATCCCGTACAGCGAGTCGCTGAAGGGATCGGAGCCCGCCCTGGTGGTGTGCCGTTCGCCGGATCTGGCGCGGTTCCCGGCGAGTACGCCCCTGGCAAGCGGACTCCACGGGATCACCCCGACACCCTGGTCGATGCACTGGGGGATCATCTCCCGCTCCTCCTCGCGGTAGAGCAGGTTGTAGTGGTTCTGCATCGAGCTGAACCTGGTCCAGCCGTGTGCGTCGGCGCAGTACTGAGCCTTGGCGAACTGCCAGGCGTACATGGAGCTCGCGCCGATATACCTGGCCTTTCCGGCCCGGACCACGTCTTCGAGTGCCTGCATGGTCTCCTCGATCGGCGTGGACCTGTCCCAGCGGTGGATCTGGTACAGGTCAACGTAGTCCATGTTCAGGCGGCGGAGGGAGGCGTCGATCGCCGTCATGATGTGCTTGCGGGACAGGCCGCGGTCATTCTCGCCAGACCCCATCGCGCCATACACCTTGGTTGCGACGACAACCTGGTCACGGCTGAAGAGCTTGCCGAGCAGGCGGCCGGTCGCGACCTCGCTCGCTCCGTCGGAATAGACGTCTGCGGTATCGAAGAACGTGATGCCGCCGTCGGCGGCGGCCTTGACGATCGGCTCCGCGGCGTTCTCGTCGAGCGCCCAGGCCCGGTCGCTGTCGTTGCCGTAGCTCATCATCCCGAGGCAAACCCGCGAGATCCGCAGGCCGGTCTTGCCCAGGTTCACATACCTCACTCGTCACCTCCGGGGCGGCGTCGGCACCAGCACCGGACGTTACCCCACAGCCCGGCCGGGCGGGACGCTCGGGCAGCGCCCGCTAGCTACAGCGGCAGGACTGGCTCTGGCCCTGCGGGGTGCCATCGGAGCTGTAAAAGGCGCTGTTGCGGCAGGAGACGCTGGCCTTAATGCCGCCGTAATTGCTGGCCAGTGCGGCTATCGACGCGCGCGTCGTTGGCTTCGGCGGCGTGAGCTTTCTGAAGCTCGAACCGAGGATCACATCGACTGTCCCCTCGGGCAGGCCAGGTACCAGCTTCAGTCTCACCGAAGAAAACTGTCCGCGCAGCGTCCTGGCGGCCGAAAGGTCGGCGCGGCTACCGTACTCGATCACCGACTTTCGGTAGCCGGTCGACGGCGCGTAGCCGGTACCCATGACGCTGAAACCCCGGCTGGTCAGCCCGGCAGCAGCCGCGCTGGAAAGATCTGCCCCGCTCGCCCCGTTCAGCACCGTGACCTTGACCTGTTCGGGATTGAGCGTCAGCAACTGGCCAGCCGGTCCCGCGTCGATCGGCCCGTTCTTCTGGCCCTTTACCGTTTCGGCCCTGAAATGGTGCCTGCTCTTCCCGATTGGGGGGATCGCCGTGTCGTGCGCAACGGCCCAGAAGACCGCGTCGGCCTCCGGCTGGGCGAACTCAACCTCGTTCGGGTTGTACGGGTAGGACACCCACGGGGCCGTGATGAACTGCACGTTCCTCGCCGATACGCCGCGCAGGCTGGTGGCGATGTGCAGCAGCTCGGTATTGCTCGCGTCTGTTGTCATCGCGTCGGCGACGTCACCAATGACCGTGACGAGCCTGGTCGGGCTGCGGAGCATGCCGCTGTGCAGGACCCCCTTGACGACCTGGGCCATCAGGTACTGGTCGCGCGATATCCGTGCGATGTCCGACCCATCGGCCACGTTGTAGCGCGTCCGCCAGAACTCGAGGGCGACCTTGCCGTTGATGTGATGCCTGCCGGCCTTCAAGTCGAGGCCAGAGCCCTCGCTAGCTGTGATCACGTTGTGGATAGCGAACGGCAGGCATACATTAACGCCACCGATGTCGTTAATCACCCGTTCGAAGCCGCTGAAATTGAGCTCGATGACATTGCTTATATAGATGCCGGACTGCTGTTCCACGGTCTCGCGCACGCACTCGGGGCCGCCCGCCGCGAGCGTGGCATTAATCCGCTCGACCGCGTACGGGTCGGCCGGCTGGCCAGGCAACCCGTTCCATGGCGAGCACGCATACAGCGGGACGACCGTGTCGCGCGGGATACTGACGACGGTGACGCCGCCCCTGCCTGGAGAGATGTGGGCGACCATGATCGTGTCCGAGCAAGCGCAGCCGTTGGGGCCGCCGATCGCCCTGTTGCGCCCGGTCCTGGTGTCGGAACCGAGCAGCAAGATGTTCAGCGCGTCGTTGTATCTCGGCGGCCGCTGCCGCGTGTCGATTTTCGATACGTGCGTGATCCCGGAGAGCTCCAGCCGGATCGCCGCGTAACCGCCGGCCACGACGACGACCAGGATGGCGACCATGGTCACGGAGGTCCAGGCGAGAATTCTCGCCCGCTGCGACCGCATCCGCATCATGAGCCCTCCGGAGCCGTGGCGTCCGATCACCAGATCATCCGCCAGACGGCAGGCTAGCCGATGCACTTCTGATTCCCGGCATCAGTCCCAAAAGCTGATGCAGCAAGCCACTTGTCGTTTTAACCGGATGAACGGATTAGCACTTCCCCGGGTTCCCTTCGGCATTCCAAACTAACCTCCCCACTCTGTCCGGCTTCCGGTGATCACGGGCGCTAGGGAGTTGACGGGCCGGGCCTCGTCCACGCAAAATGGTCTAAACATCAGTCCACTAAACCATGGGTGCCCGGATGACCTGGAGCGAGCCAGCCCGATGGGCTGCCGTCGACTCGGCGGTCGAGGCGGAAGCCGCGGCGGCTTTCGCCTTCCTCGAGCGCCTCGTCGCGGCCCCGAGCACCGTCGGAGCGGAGCGCGGCGCACAGGAGCTCGTTGCCGCTGAGCTCGCCAGGCTGGGTTTCGAGGTATCCGAGTTCGAGGTTCCGGCCCAGACGGCGGCGGCACCTCCCGGCCGACCGGCTTCCGCGCCGAAGGCCACCTGCTGCCCGCCGATCACTGGCTGGCAGAGTCGATGGCGCAGGCGCACCTGTCCGCGACGGGAGCGGCAGCGCAGCGCGCGCCGATCGGCGCCACGACTGACGCCAGGTACTACTTGAATCAATTCGGCGTGCCCGCGCTCGCCTATGGCCCGCGGGCTCGCAATATCCACGGCACCGACGAGGCCGTCGAACTGGCCAGCATCGTCACCGGGGCCAAGACGCTGGCCAGGTTCATGGCCGCGTTCTACGCCGGCGAGGTGATCCCGGCATGACCGAGTACCTGGCCCCGATCCCGATGCAGACCGCCGGGGAGCGCATTGCCGAACGGATCGTGACGGCGATCGCCCTCGGGGAATTCGTGCCCGATCAGCGGCTGCCCACCGAACGCGAGCTCGCTGCCATGCTCGAGGTCAGCAGGACGACGGTGCGCGAGGCGCTGCAGCGCCTTCAGGCGGCCGGCTACGTGAGGACCAGACGCGGCCGGGCAGGCGGCACATTCGTCGCCACGAGCCGCGGCCCAGAGGCCGACGAGATGATCCGCCGGACGCTCGTGCCTGCCTGGCAGGGCCTGACAGCGATCTTGGACTTCCGCAGCTTGATCGAGCAGACGATCGCCCGCACCGCTGCCCAGCGCCGCGACCAAGCGGACATTGCCGCGATCCGGAAGGCTGTCGGTGACTACGCGCGGGCCAGGGACCGCGATTCCTCACACCTCGCCGACCACGCGCTGCATCTGGCGGTCGCCAGGGCAACGCACAACGAAAGGCTGGTCGAGCTCAGCGCCAGCATCAGGCGCGAGGTCAGCCTCGGGTTCGATGCCGAGCCCTACTCGCCGCAGGTCAGGCAGCGGGCCACCGAGCAGCATCCGAGGTTGGCCGACGCCGTCATCGCCGGCGAGGCCGAGCACGCCGCCGTCATGGCGGCCGAGCACTTCTCCCTGACCGAGGACATGCTGAGGGAACTTCACGCCCGCATCCGCGTTCGAACCGGAGGCTGATTGTCATGCCGTTTGCCGAGGTCAACGACATTGATCTGCACTACAAGCTGGATGGCGAAGGCGACGAGACGATTGTCCTGATCAATGGCCTCGCCGACGACCTCGAGTCGTGGTTCGCCCAGATGGACGACTTCCTCTCGGCCGGCTACCGGGTGCTTCGCATCGATAACAGGGGCATCGGTGCGAGCTCCAAGCCGGCCGGGCCGTACTCAAGCCGGTTGCTGGCTGACGACGCCAAGGCGCTCGTCGACCTGCTCGGCGTGACCGATTTCCACCTGATGGGCGTGTCGATGGGCGGGATGATCGCCCAGGAATATGCGCTCGCCTACCCGGGCGACCTGCGTTCTGTCACGTTCGGCTGCACGTACGCCGCGCCGGGACCATTCTGCTCGCGGATGTTCGCGATGTGGGCGGACATGGCGCCCGTGCTCGGCGTGCCGTTCGTGATGCGGGACGTCACGCTCTGGGCGTTCACCCTTCCCTTCTTCACCAAGCGCAGTGCCGACCTCGAGGAATTCGAGACCGCGATGCGATACATGGACCAGCCCGTTCACGCCTACCTAGCACAACTAGCGGTGATCCAGAATCACGACACCACAGACCGGCTGAACCAGATCACCACCGTGCCCTCGCTGGTGCTCGCCGGTGAGGAGGACATCCTCATCCCCGTCGCGCTGTCGCGGCAGATCCACGAAGCGATCCCCGGCTCGCAGTGGGCCACGACCAAGGGCGGGCACGCCTGCCTGTGGGAGCACCCGGCCGAGTTCAACAAGACGTTCCTCGACTTCATCCGACGGCATGGAAGGGGCTAGCTATGTCCGTTACCTCACCTACCGAGCGCCCCGAGCGCCTGCAGCGTGACCAACTCAGCCTGTTCGGCGTCATTATGCCAGGCGTGGCACAGGTCGCCCCCGCCTTCAACCTGTTCTTCACCACCGGCGTCATGGTCGGGCTGGCCGGCGCGTCCGCACCGCTGATTTTCCTGATCAGCATGGTGGGCATGGGCGCCACCGCGAGCAGCCTGGCCCAGTTCTCCGGCGTCTACCCGAGCGCCGGATCGTTCATCACGTACATCACCAGGGCGATCGGCACCAAAGTCGCGGTCGCGACCGGCGTGATCTGCGTGCTCGGCTACATCATCGCGTTCGGCGGCATCTATATTTTCGTCGGCAGCTACATTGTCGAAAACGTGTTCAATAACGTGCACTTCTGGGGCGTCACGCAGCTCGTCACGATCGTGTACGGCGTCCTGGTAGTCGCGCCGGTCGTGGTCGGGCTGAGGTTCGGCGTCAGGGTCACAGTCGCGTTGTACGTGTTCGAGGTGGTGCTGCTGCTCGCGCTGAGCCTGACCATCCTGGCCAAGGGCGGCGCGAGCGGCCTGTCCGGCACCCCGTTTACCTGGCCTGGCGGCAAGGCGAGCGACGTGCTGCTGGCGTTCAGCTTCGCCGTGCTGGCCTTCGGCGGGTTCGAGGCGGCGGCGCCGCTGGCCGAGGAGACCAAGGACCCGCGCCGCACTGTGCCGATCGCGGTGCTCGGCTGCGTCCTGGTCAGCGGCATCATCTACGTCGTCGGCTCCTACGCTCTGGTGACCGCCTTCGGCGTCGGCCACACGAGCGCGCTGGCCGCCGACGGGAACCCGTTCCACACCGCGGCCAAGGCTTTCCTGCCGTTCGTCGCGCCGCTGATCACGTGGGTGTTCCTGTCCAGCGTGACCAGCTCGTACGTGGCGGCCAATACCCAGACCTCGCGGGTTGTCTTCGCCGGCGCCCGCGGCGGGCTCCTGCCCAGGGCGCTCGCCGCAGTGAGCCCGCGGTTCAATACGCCGGCCGCCGCGGCGGTGGCGTTCGTCGCGCCAAGCATCCTGATCGGCGTGGTCTCGACGGCGTTCACCGACCCGGGCACAGCCGTCGGGCTGCTCGGCACCTGGGGCATCCTCGGGCTGATCCTCATGTACCTAGTGGCCAACGTCGCCTTGGTGGTCGAGTGGGTGAAGTTCCGCCGCCGCGGCATCCGCAAGAACGTCTGGCTGTGGGTGGTTACGCCGGTGGTTGGCGCGGCGATTCTCGCGCTGCCCATCTGGGGCGACCTGCGGCCCGGCCAGCCCAGCCCGCTCAACACCCTGCCCTGGCTGACGATCGGCCTGATCGCGGTCGGCATCGCATACGCGCTGATCCTGGGTGCCGTGCGGCCGCGGGTGCTCGAGCGGGCTCCGGCCCTGCTCGAGGGCGAGGACAGCCTGGCCACGGACGCCCTGCCAATCAGGTAGGGGTCACAAGCTCCTGGTGTTGCGGGGCACCGGTCCGCTCCGCAGCACCAGCGTCGCTCCCGCGTGATCACGGACACTTGCCGACGGTCCTGGTCGAGAAGTGTCCGTGATCACGGCAGGGCGGCTGCCGGGGCGCGCTCAGGCGCGGCGGGGCGCGACCGACTCGCGGTGCACCAAGCGCATGGGCCCGCGGACCAGCACGTCGCGCTCTCTGCCGCCTTCCACCCTGGCGATCAGCGCGTCCACGGCCGCGCTGCCGAGTTCTACCAGCGGCATGGCGACGCTGGTGACCGGCACGTCCAGGAAGGCCAGGCACTCGTCCTCATCGAAGCTCACCAGTGACATGCCCTCAGGCACAGGCACGCTGGCCCACCGCAGCGCGGCCATGGCGCCGAACAGCTGGTTGAGGCTGCCCACCCCGCAAGCGGTCGGCCGGTCTGGTCCGGCCAGCAGCTTGCGCGCCGCCTCCCAGCCGCCCTCCTCCGTGGCCGGCGCGTGCAGTACGTGCAGCCTGATCCCCTGGGCCGCGCTGATCCGCCTGGCGGCGCTAACCCGGCGGTGCACCGTGTCCACCCCGGCCGGCCCGTCGATGAGGCAGATGCTGCTGTGGCCGAGCCCGGCGACGTGGTCGATGAAGAGCCTGACCGCTCCCGGCTCATCCATCACTACGTTGTTGCCGCGCTGCGGGCCCCTGCGGTTGACGTAGACGTGCGGGGTGGCCGGGACGCCGTCGGCGTGCTGGCTGATCCGGAGCGAGGTGGCGATCAGCAGGCCGTCCGCGCGGCTCTCGTCGACCAGGTACCGGTAGCTCCCCGGCGGCTTCGGGTCGTCGGTCGGCTCTTCCATGATCATGACGACGTAGCCGTGCTCGGTGGCACGCTGCAGGGCGCCGCGCTGCAGCCTGACCCAGATCGGGTTGCGCAGCAGCGGGATCACGAACGCGAACGCCCCGGTGCGCTGCTGTTTCAGCGCCCGTGCGAGCGCGTTCGGCCGGTACCCCTGCTGCCTGGCGGTGATCAGGATCTGCTGGTAGATCTCCGGCCGTACCGACTGCGCCGGGTCGCCGTTGAGCACGCGCGACACCGTGGATGTGTGCACGCCGACAGCCCTGGCAATGTCGACCAGCCTCGAGCCACGGCGCTGGCGGGCGAGCGATGTATCCGATGGCGACGTACCTGTCATCCGACGCGCTGAACCGGCCCGGCGGGCCGGCCGGCTAGCCGTGGCCCCCCCGTTGACCTTGTCCTGATCCTCAGGCAACTGCTTACTCACCTGGTGCTAACTCACGCCGTCACGCCGCCATCGACCATCACCACCGAACCCTGCAGGTAGCTCGCATCGTCCGACGCGAGGAACGCAACCGTGGCGGCGATCTCGTCTGGCGAGCCGATCCGGCCCGCCGGAGTGCCTTGGCCGAACCGCGTCATCGCACCGGCGTCATGGCGGATCCAGTCGGCCATCTCGGTGTCGATCAGGCCTGGGCAGACGCAGTTCACCCGCACGCCGTCAGGACCGTGGTCTATGGCCAGGCTCCTGGTCAGCAGCACCAGGCCGCCCTTGGATGCGCAGTACGCGGCCCGGTGCTTGCCGCCGCGCACACCAGCCGTCGACGCGATGTTCACGATGCAGCCGTCGCGAGCCGCGATCATCGCGGGGAGGAACTCACGGCAGGTGAGGAACGGCCCCTTCAGGTTGGTATCGACAATCCTGTCCCATTCGCCGGTGTCCAGGTCGGGCAGTAGCTGGATGCTGAACACGCCGGCGGCGTTGACCAGCAGCCGCGGCGCGCCGAGATCGGCCCTGATCCGGTCGGCCGACGCGCGTACCGAGTCGGCGTCGCGGACGTCAACGGCATAGCCCCGGGCTCTGGCTGGCCGGCCAGCCGCGTCGGTCAGCCCGGCGGCCAGGCCAACCGCGGCCGCCTGGCTGAGGTCGAGGCAGGCTACGGCGAAACCGTCGGC
>Ga0209131_1003632_pt1 | contig 10223 bp, 4 predicted proteins | sample GraSoi_2013_40cm_FD_185826 | JGI IMG/M metagenome (GOLD analysis project Ga0209131, IMG submission 185826) | Grasslands soil microbial communities from the Angelo Coastal Reserve, California, USA - Sample 9_17_2013_40cm (SPAdes) (version 2) | ecosystem: Environmental > Terrestrial > Soil >...
GAGCAAAACTGGAATGGTATATGCGGCAAAAAACAGGAAGAACGTGGATGCAATTCGTTTGGTTGTTTCGTCTACCTTGTACCAGAACTTGAAGATGAAATCTTCGTAAGAGTGATGGCGTCCGTAGTGGACGGCAATGTAAGAGATCAATGCCAATGTGATAGTAATGGCGAGGGCATAAATGTTAGTAATGCGATCAGTGACGGAAACTATAAGCGCGTAGCCAGATAGTATATAGCCAGCGAAGTATGGTCCGTGCGAATAGCGAACTTTGTTTTTATCCAGCGCGAACCCAATGGCGATCAATATCGTTGACCATAACAACCACGGAATCACAAACTGGAGATGCATGAATTCAAATCCATAGGTGCGCCAGGCAATGGTAAATGGAATGATGCTCAACCACGCAGCGATGTGTGTATAGTGTCGCACTTGGGATATCCATGCGGAGGCTGAGAAGAAGAATACAGCTGTTGCTTGAAGCAATATGAAAGCAAGTAATATGTTTTTGTCAATACTGTTATACGCTCCGCCAAAAAACTCAAGTGTTGTTGGTACGCTGGCGAGCAATCCAATGACTGTAAAAAACTGCGCGGCGCTGAAAAGCGGAGTGACATAAGAGGAATTAATGCGTCGGAACCACAGAACAAGCCCTAGGTAGGCGAGAGGCGGTACGACCAATCCGAGCCACGAGAAATCTTTGGCGTGCAATTCGAAGAGCAGAATTGTGCACCAAATTGGGAATGTCCATGCGGCGAGCCATTGGAAGAGATTGCGCGCTATGTTTTGTGCGACACTGGTAGATTTTCCAAATAACGCTTGAACGAAATCATCCCAGCTTTGATGCCAGTTGAAATGGACGAGTAGGGCTGATGCGATAGATGTGAGAATCCAGAAGCCTAGTGTCCAAACAAGGGTGGTGCGGTCAATGAGCGACCAGGCAACTGCCCATGATAGGAAGATATATCCGCCAAGATATAAGCCATGCGAATAACGGACTTTTGCGCGGTCTAGGATTGTGCCTGCAATAACATGGATTGCTCCAAGCGCGGTCCAAGTCAACGCGTATTGCGGAGTGGCGAGTGTGTAACCAAAGATTTGTTTTCCATAACCAATAAAAAATAATGTGACGGGCAGAAAAACGATAAACGGTTCAATGAACAACAACCAGCGATTTTGATATAAACGCGCGGATGCAATTGCAACTACTACAATGGAAACTTGTGCAAGAATTTCAGGCAAATAATTTTCAAGATGTTTGCCTACGAAGGCATTGAATGTATCTGGCAAACTCAAGAGTAGACTAAATGTCGCTAATGCCAAGGCGAAGATGATCCACGGTTGATGGAACAGGCCTGACCAGAATTTTTGAACAGATTGGTTTTCTTTTTGTGACGCGAAGAAAAGCGTTCGTTCGAAAATCATATAGAATGCAGCGATACCGACCCAGGCGAGTGCGTCGTATGCAGTTGGGGCTTTGAAAAGAGTCAGGCTTTGACCGAAGGCGATGGTGAAGGTCAACGTGCCAGCCCAAGCCCATACCGATGAATATTTTGCGGCTTTGAAAAAAGATGCGCTGAAGATGAGTAGAACTGTTGCGATCGTTGGGACTGCGACACCGATCCATGGTACGAAGGTTTTTGTGTCGCGCAAAACGATGGATGTAATGACCGCATATGTAACTAGTGCGTATCCAACGATGAAGACTGGCGCATAGTGGAGTTTTGCGCGGCTCTTTTCGGTTCTCTTCAAATAAATTGCAATTGGTACGTATATCAGACTAGCCAGTAAAACATAGGCAAGGGTTTGTGCGTAGACTGGGATTTCAAATATTTTCAGCGACAATTGGAAGGGCCAGATGAATAATAGGCTGGCGATGACTGTTTCCACGATGCGGTTATAGATGGTTGCAAGGATGGTCGTAGAAGCAACGGTGATAAGTAATGCAGTTAAAAGCGGATACCAATCTGCTTTGGTTGCATACGTCTCGCCTGGGATGGATATCAAAATGCCGATAGTGCAAAGCAGATACACATATGTATGGAACGGCAGGCGATATTCTTTGGCGTATTTGGAGAGTCCCTGCCCGACACCAATGTATGCCAGTCCGAGAAAGGCGAGTGTCGTGCCTAACCATAGATTATTAGTCAGACTATTCCCATACCATGCTACAGTGACCCAGACCGGGATCAAAAACCCGATGGGCCAGAGGAAGAGTGATTTGCCCAAGCCAAATGACAGCCATTTCGAAACATCGGTCAGTGTGGAGTGCTGTCCGCTGTGTTGTAGTACGAACGAAAGTAAATATGTACCGATACCGATTCCCAGAGATATGAGCGTAGGCGCATAATGCCACTTTTCTGGGTATATCAAATAGTCAAATGGCAGAATGAATAACGCAGCGCCAGCCAACACATGTCCCACTGCATGGAGCCAGCGCGCATGGATTTGTGTTTTTTTCACTCCAGCGCCGATCACGATATAAGCAAATGCAAGTCCGCTGATTGCGACGGTCATCCAACTAATGGGTTGAGAAATTTTGGTATCTTTAAACCATTGTCCAAATGCGATTACAAATGGCAAAATGAACAAGCCAGAAGTGGAAAGCGTAAATAAAGAATTCCCAAAAATGTACGCGCAGATTGCCAGGTCAAGCGATGCAAGTGTCATCGCGATCACGCCAGCCCAAACTTTATCGTATGAAGTGACGAGTCCACCAAATGTGGCGAGACCAATCAGAAGCAATCCCGTGACATTTAATGCCCGAATGTAATTCTTAATGATCGCAGATTCAGTTTTGATCTTTTGTACGCTTTGCCCGATGAAGATGTAAACCAACGCCAAAACACCTGCGACTGTGGCATACCATTCAATGGGGAGTTCTGTCACACGCAAGCTATAGGTAATAGTTCCGATCGAAGCGGCAAGCGCGGCATAAGCAAAAATAATGGCTGGAAAGTTTATCGCCAGAACAGAATACCCGATGGCGGCAAAGAGGAATGCCAGCATGTGACCTGTGGGCGGCTTGATCGGTAAAAGGATAACGTACATCACGCTGACCGGAATCAGAATCTGCGCGAGATAACGTGCGGCGCGCAAGAGTTCTTTCCAATTCTCTTTGGCTTTTGCAAAACGATTGGTTGTAGTAATCGCCATCAAGGTGCCTGCGGCGGTTACTGAGGCAACGCTCCAATCCACGGGCAATTTCAGCAAACGGGTAAAAGTCAGCAAGACGCTGGAGGCTGCCAAGAGAGTCAGATAATCAAAGAACTCGCCTTTGATACGGCGGGCTGTAAATGCATAGAGGGCTGTACAAAAGATCGTGACGACCATCCAATATACCGGACCATTCACTTTGCCGAATGCAGCGAGTTGATAGATCGCCGCAAAATCAACGGCGACTAGAATCGCACCGATGCCCGTGAGCACGGTGCCAGCTTGAACCAATTTGACTCGCACGCGCACCAACCAACCGCCCGCGTAAAAGGTCAGCGGGATCGAAGCAATAAATACCAATTGCAAGATCGGGTCGAATTGCTTCCAGAAACGGATCACCAACACCGCAGCTGAGACAACGATCATGAACGCGCCAAGATACAACAACGCGCGCAATAATGCACCCGAAGTTGCGGCATCAGTAATTACTTTGCGCCAATCAATTGGCGGTCGTTTGGGCTTGGGAGGGGCGGCAGGTTTAGGAGCAACTGTCGGCTTGGGTTTTGAGGCGGGCGCAGATATCGCAACCGGAGTGGGCGGCGCAATCGGTTTCATGTCCGCTTGCATAATGGCGGGCGTTGGTTTTACATTTGCAACTGGTTTTACCTCAATGGGTGCTGGAATAGGTTTAAATTCAACTGGTTTTGTTTTTTCGGGAAGAACGTGCGGTAAAAGTTTTTCCCGAAGCGCAGCTCGTTTTTTCCCCACCAACGTAAGCAGTTCGTTTCTCTGACTCTGACTAATCTCAGAGCGATCAGCCAGCCAGCCTGATAAATACTCGAGATGCTGATATTCTTCAAATGGTCCGCGCTCGAAAGCTTCACCGCAGTGCGAACATTGCAACAGGGCAGTGTTGCTGGTCGTGTGCTTGCAATTTGGACATTCCATGGACGCCGCCTTTTTGCTATCTGGATAATGTTGCGTTCATTATGACACTTTCCGATATCCAATACAACTGGTATTCGTTATCCTAATTATCGTCACTCCCGACTGCCAAAGCCAGACTCTAAACTGCCAAAAACTGCCAATTTTAAAAAATAGAGCGAGAAATTTCTCGCTCTATGAAACTACTTCAGCACTACGCCACTTCTGGCTGGAAGGGTGAACCTCAATCTTCCACCTTCAGGCGATACATCAGATGCCTCACCGAATACCACCTTCGGACTCTTCTCCGCTTCATACTGGACTTCGACCTGGTGAGGCGATTCTGAAGCGTTCAACCCCACTATGAAAGTATGATTCTCGTAGGTACGTGAGTAACAATAGACGCCATCTACTGTATATAGCCGTTTATACTCGCCACGCTGAAATGCAGCATTATTCTTTCGCAGAGCGATTACTGCCTTTGCGTAACCCAGCAAATCCTTATCCCATTTGCTCTCATCCCATGGAAAAGATTTGCGGCAATCGGGGTCGTGACCGCCATCCACGCCAATCTCGTCGCCGTAATAAATACATGGCGCGCCTGAGATCGTCATAATGAATAGCCAAGCGAGTTTGAGCGAATTTTTATCGCCGCCCGCACAGGATAGGAAGCGCGGCATATCGTGACTATCCAACAGGTTAAGTTGTGAGCGCGTGATTTCAGGCCTGTAGAGATTCATGATGCGCTCGACTTCGTTGGCAAATCCATTTGCATCGATGTATCTGTGGATGCGGTCTTTCAATCCGCCAGCCTGTTGGACAATGTTAATATCGAGATGCTGGCCTGCACAAAACCCCAACGCCGCAGCGGTGATTAGATAATTCATTACTGCATCAAACTGATCACCTTGCAGCCAGCGTTGTGCTTCATGCCAGATCTCGCCGACGATATAAGCTTGTGGATTTGCCTGTCTCACTCGGTATCGAAACTCCTGCCAGAAGCTATCGTCGTCAATTTCACCGGGTACGTCCAGCCGCCAACCGTCAATACCGAATTTGATCCAGTATTGCCCAACTTCGAAAATGAATTTCCGGACAGCAGGGGTGTTGGTGTTGAATTTAGGTAGAGCTGGTAAATTCCACCAGCCCCGATAACCAATGGCTAGCAGGCTGTCTTCTCCGCTTTGCAAGGCTTTTAATTCTCCGGTGCCAGGATAAGCGCCCCAGCGACGGCGGCCATGCAAGCGCGCTGGATCAAAATAAAACCAGTCAATATATGGCGACGAGATCCCGTTCTCCAGCACGTGATGGAATTGCCAGAAGCCGCGTGATGCATGGTTGAACACACCATCCAGTATCACGCGCATATCGCGCTGGTGGGCTTCATCAAGCAGGAAACGCAATGCATTGTTCCCGCCCAGTATTGGATCGACATTGTAAAAGTCAAAAGTGTGGTAACGATGATTGGAAGCCGAGGCAAAGATCGGGTTAAGATAAAGAGCCGTGATACCCAAATCTTTTAGATAATCGAGATGTTCCGCAACCCCATATAAATCGCCTCCTTTAAATCCATGTATAGTAGGAGGCGAGTCCCATGCTTCAAATGGTAAATCACTGTTTGGATTACGTGTACTTTTCGCAAAACGGTCGGGGAAAATTTGGTAGAAAATCGCGTCCTGGACCCAGTCTGGTGTCGTCATTGATCTGCCTCTGAAGTGGATTCAAGTAGGATGTATCCTAGTAACTTGATTCTACTTCATTTCGGTTATGAGCGTAAAATGGCAATGGTAATTTCATATTACAGTGTTGTTTTTAGGATGTTTCTCCAGTATTCCCGAGCAGCATTTGATCGAGCAATGTCCGTTGTAGGATGATGAAAATGATGACGACCGGCACCGACATGATCAATGCCAAGGAGCCGATTTGACTCCATGGCTGGGCGTCGCCAGATACAAGGATGGCATAGATGGACATCGCCAGCGTGACATTCTGTGACTTGTCAATGAACAACCAGCCAATGGCAAATTCAGAATAACCCATCAGGAATGCGATTAAACCCGAGACAGCGATGGATGGTATCGCAAGCGGCAGGCTAATGCTTAGGAACGTTCTAAAATTTCCAGCGCCATCGAGGAACGCAGCTTCTTCCAACTCTTTGGGAATAGCCTGGAATGCCGCGCGCATATTCCAGATACAAAATGGCATGGCGAAAGTAGCGTAAGTAATTGCTAATGCATACAACGTGGTGCGGATCTTTAAAATGCTCAGCACAACATACAGCGGAGTAGTGAAAGCAATTGGGGGGAGCATAGCTGTCAATAACATCAGGAACAAACCAACCTTCTGCCCAGGGAAACGAAAACGTGCAAAGGCGTAAGCTAGGCTTATGCCAAAAATAATTGCGCCCAATGCGGCACTAAATGAAACTATCATACTATTTTTGAAGAGGTTGCTAAATTTCACAGACTGATATGGCTTATCCAATATTTTTTCCATGGGCGCGAAACCGACTTCTTTCGGAAGCAAGCGAAATTCTACAGGGCGACTTTTCAATGAGGTATCGAACGCCAGACGGGCGATGCTCCAGATCGGCAAAATAACAAACAGTCCAATAACGATCAATGCCAGCTGGGAAAAAATCTGTTGAGTTGGTTTTGGCTTACGCATAGGTTACGCCCTCATCTGCTTTCGTCCAGCGGTTAAAAATAATAACAAATCCGACCAGAATCAGCATCGTAATAATATTGAGCGCAGCTGAGAATGCGAACTGTCCATTTGCGCTATAGAAACCGCTGGGGTTGAAGATGTTGTATGAAAGCGTTGCCAGTGTCGTCATCGAATAATTTCCAAAGATTAGCATTAAGTAAAATTGGTTGAAGGAAAATATTCCGCGAATGATGATCGCTGGCACAACCAGTGGCATCAAGAGGGGCCAAGTCACGTGCCGAAAAGCTTGCCAGGCATTTGCACCATCAATGGCAGCCGCGTCAAATACTTCTGTGGGCACTTGCTTTAACGCAGCTGAAGCTGCCAGCATCATAAATGGAAAGCCATACCAGACACCCACGATCAGAAGCACCACCAACGTTAAGTTGGGATTGCTTTCCCAGCCATTCATGAATGCAAACGGGATGTTCTTGCCCAAATCGTGAACTGCCAAAGCCAGCCAGCCAAAAGTTGGTGCAAAAATTGTCACCCACATTAACGCACCAATGGTCTCGGGGATCGCCCACGGCAAAATGAATAATGTTTGCCAGCCGCGCCTGAAGCGAATGCGCTTATTCCAAAGCAGCAACGCTGTGCCCACGCCCAGCACGGTTTGCAATCCAACCGAAAGCACGGTCCATAAAATGTTGAATGCGAGAATGCCTTGCGACGTGATCCAATTAAAAACTGGTGCATAAGAACTGAATCCCAAAAACTGCACTATCTTGGATCGGAATGGAAAATCAGGATTGGCAGCCACAGCCTGACCAGTTAGCCATTCCCACACCGCGCGCCACACACCTCCGTTCATGCCATCCCTGATCGAGATGCTATTGAAATCGGTCAGCGATATTGCGAATTGAAAGATCAGCGGGAATAAGGTGAACACCGCAAAGACAATGAGTCCCGGTACAAGCCAGGGGATGGATCGAAACACCTCGCGCCGATTGAAGGACACGCGCGCCTCTTGCCCAAGCTTGTGCCTGCTGAGGCTTTCTTGAACCTTTTCCCAGCCCAAGCCGATTGTCTCAGCCGCCGCCAACGACAAAGGCACAGTCAGAACCAAAATATATTGGGGCCACTTGGTTGGCCAGAGCAAAAGGAAAATTATTGCAATGCCCAACCAAAGAACATAGACTCGTTCTTTTTTCCATAGTCTTGTAAGACCAAATATGCCCAATATTGTAATAAGCAAATCGGGAGCAACTACAAACACATCCTCAAGCTCTGCACTCGGTGACATGCTAAGCCAAACAAAAGGCTGCCAGACCGGGAAATTTGCACCTTGAACTTCACTGGCGCCTGTTGCATATGCCGCATGGTAGAGCACTGAGTCTTTCAAGCGTCCGATTGGATCAGGCCAAAGATACGGATCAGCTGCAAAGAAAATAATAATTGCCAATATTCCCCATAACGCGCTTTCACGAAGAAATCGACTTATATTCTTTTGTTGTTTGGCATTTAGAAACCAATCAATGAGGATAGCAACAGCTACCAGGCAATATATATATTTCGAGGCAGCGGTTAAACCAAGGAAGATTGCTGAAATCGACAGCCATCCCGTTTTGATTTTTTGCTTCTTACTTTGAAGATATGCCATGACCATGATCAAGCTGGTCAGGGCTGGCAATGCCTCCAACATCACTTGCGAATCATACTTAATGGTGAATGTATGGAAAGCGAGTAGTACGCCTCCGATTGGGTTGATGATCGCCGCCAACGCAACCGTGAGGGTTCCCAGAATCGCTCCAATGGTCCGTGCGGCAGTCAATAACCCCTTGGGCAAAGTTTTATCTGGATCAGCCGATGTAGGTCGGTCTGGAGTCAGGGGCGCTTCAGGAGTTGAGAGCAGCCCAACCCCAAATAGGATCTTTGAAAGCGGGGGATGTTCAGTGCGGTAATTGGTTTCTTGAAAGCCAGCCCAATCCTTTGTGCGGATGAGTTGTGCAAATTGCTGGGCGGCGCGCATATAATCATCCTCATCGTAGTCTACCGGTAGCAGATTGACCGCCCTTGAGCGCAGCGACCAGGCAATAGCAACTACCACTACGATCGACACTATTTTGAGGAGTAAAGAAACGCGTTTGGAAAGTTTCATAAAGTGGCTCCCTTGATATTCAGCTTATAGTTTCCCATTGGCGTTTTAATTATAAGACTCATTTCCGTTTCGCGGAAATCGAGCGATGCGAGCAGAGTATAATTTCAATCATTCAAGAGATAATTCATGTTTCATGTAGACCCTGATAGCCTTGACCCTGAATTGCGAACCGCCAGATTTTTAGCCATCGCTTCGCCCGCGCTGGGATTAATGAGTCTGTGCCTTGCGATCGTTCCAGCATGCGGCGGCGTGGCAAGTGTCGTAGGCGTTGTACTTGGGTTATACAGCTTGCGAACGGAACAGAGTAAGAGTGCCCTGGCTGGAGTCATTATTTCAGGATTGGGCGTCGTAGTGACGATTGTATACGCACTATTTCTAACTTTCTTTCAGAAATAGCGCTTACACATTTAAAGTATTTAAATTACTTGAGTTGAAAAATATACGCCTGATACGGGGGCAATTCAGAAACCGGCTTGTAGCTCGCAAAGATTCCACCATTGACGGTTAGTGATGTGGCCTTGGTTGTATCCAATAATGAATTCAGAGAGAATGTATTGTCAGGCAGAAGCTTATCTTTTAGACTCAAGCCGTAATCAGTAATTGATGTCCCTTTGAGGTTGATTAACACTAAAATATTTTCAGTATCATCATGGCGCAGAATTGCGTAGACGCCAGTATTCCCCGTATCGAGCAATGTAAGGCTGCCTGTTTGTAACGCAGAATGTTCCGCCCGAAGCTTTGTCAATGCACGATAAAGATTGAGTAATGATTGCGGATCTTTTTCTTGCGCAGCGACGTTGACCTGTGAATAATTCGCATGTGGTGCGCGCCAGGGCTTACCAGTAGTGAACCCGGCGTTTGCATCCGCGCTCCATTGCATGGGCAGGCGAATATCTTCGTCGGGTTTTTTGCCTTGCATGCCGATCTCTTCGCCGTAATAGATGAACGGTGTTCCAGGAGAAGTCAATAGCATCACTGCCGCAAGTTTTGCTTTATCTTCATTGCCATTCAAAACACTCATCACTCGGTTCTGGTCATGATTGGTCAGAAATGTTGCGTATTCTCCGTTCGATATATCCTTGAGCGTGAATTTCCAGGCGCTGTTGATGCCGCTGTTTGATTCGCCACTGACGCTATTTATAATTCCGCTGGCGAGTTCGAAGTTGAAGATATGGTCCAGTTGTTGGGTGTATTTCGTTCCTAAAAATGCGCCTGCGCCATACACTTCGCCTACCGTGTACGCATTTGGGTTGAGACTTTTATAAAAAGTGTAAAAGCCTTTGAGCCACGCATGTGTAGAATCAGTGTTTTCGATTTTGTTCCCTTCTTCGATCAAGTG
>Ga0209131_1003633_pt1 | contig 10215 bp, 10 predicted proteins | sample GraSoi_2013_40cm_FD_185826 | JGI IMG/M metagenome (GOLD analysis project Ga0209131, IMG submission 185826) | Grasslands soil microbial communities from the Angelo Coastal Reserve, California, USA - Sample 9_17_2013_40cm (SPAdes) (version 2) | ecosystem: Environmental > Terrestrial > Soil >...
GCGGGCACGCCGCCCGAGATCGTCGCGCGCTGGAACGCGGAAGTGCAGAGAATCATGAGAACGCCCGAGATCGAGAAGCGCCTCGAGGCCGAGGGTGCGAAGTTCGTTCCCACCACCCCGCAATCCTTCGCCGCGTTCCAGCGCGCCGAGGCGGAGAAATGGGCGCGCGCGATTCGCGAGGCGAACATCAAGGTCGAATGAGACAGTTTTTGTCGGCGTGTCGTCGCCTCCCGACGTTTTGAAGCCTTTGTGACAAATCGCACAAACCCGGAAAATATCAAATGCATCAAGGGTTCCGCGGTGTTTTTCGCATGAATTGTGCTATTGGTATGGATCTTGAGTGTAGGAGGCTTAGCTTGAAGAAGACGATCACCCTGCTTTTGGCATTTGCTGCGTTGCAGCTCTGCGGTTGCGTGGCGGTCGGGCTCACGGCGCTCGGCGTCGGCATGGCCACAGGCGTCTCGCACACGCTGAGCGGAATGGTTTACAAGACCTTCACCACGCCCCAGGCGCAAGTGAAGCGGGCCACACTCGGCGCACTGGGCCGGATGCAGATCAAGGTGGTGAGCTCGAAGCGCGATGGCACGACGGACGTGATCAAGGCGAAGGCCTCGGATCGCGACATCGACATCGAGCTCGAGGCGCTGACCCCGAACACCACGCGCATGACGGTGACCGCGAAGAAGGATGGCGGAATCCTGCGCGACGGTGCGACGGCCACCGAGGTGATCCTGCAGACGGAGAAGTTGGTCGGACCCTCATGACAACGGAGACGAGAATGAAGAGCACGATGCGAATCCTTGTGGCTTCAACCCTGTTGGCGCTTAGCCCCTTGGCGCCCGCGCAAACCACCACTACTTCGACAAACACGGATATCGAGACGCAGGCTCGACTGCTCGACGCTACAGCGGCCAACAAGGGCCAGACCCTGGTCGCGGAAAAGATCGCCGCGTTCTTCACGAATCTCGCCGGCTCCAAGGAAAACGCCATCGCGCTGGTGACCGCGTTGCGCAACGGCACGGCCGTCAGCTTGACCGCGCCGACCGCGGGCACCGGAACGGGCACTGGAACGGGCGGCTCGGGGACAGGTACCGGCACAGGCACCGGAACGGGAACCGGATCCACGACAACGACCTTTACGCCTCCCACGGGAAAAATGGGTTGGGGCAACGTGAAGATCGCGCTCGCGTTGGCGCAGGACGCGTTGCTGCGCGCCGGCATCACGAAGCCGACCGCCGCGCAACTGCAGACTGCGCTCATGGGCGGGACGATCACCAAGGCGGATGGCACCAAGGTCACGCTGGATGGCGTGCTGAAAATGCGCGCCGACGGTATGGGCTGGGGCCAGATCGCGCATAACGGTGGCACCAACGTGGGCCCCGTGGTGAGCTCGCTCAAAGCGACGCAAGCGCAGCTCGCTGCGCTTCCGACCACGAGTGGCACCGGCGCCGGAACAGGCACGACCGCAACGGCGACCAAGGGCGCCACGACCGCGGCGGGCGCGTCGGCGAGTGGCAAGGGACCCTCGAAAGGCATCACCACCGCCACCGGCGCGTCATCGGGCGCGCCTGGACTCGTTACCGCCGAAGGCGCCAGCTCGGCTGCCCAGCCCAAGGGCAACGCATACGGACGCGGCATCGTCACTGGTGCGGGAACGAGCGTCGGCGCGGGCGTGGCTGCCAGCGGCGGCGGAAAGCCGAGCACGGCCGGAGCCGGAGTCGTGAACGCGGGCGGCGGCAATGCCGCCGGCGTCACCACCGGGCAAGGCAATGCCGGCGGCAACGACAACGGCAAAGGCAAGGGGAAGAGCGGCGGCTAAAGCCTCGCGATCGACAAAAAGGGCCCGGTGTTCCGGGCCCTTTCTTTGCCCGTGTGCCTATCCGCGAGGGGAACCTCGAGATCGAGTAAACCGTCGGCTTGCTTCACACAGAATTCCGTCCGGACTTCTTCGGTTCCGTCGCGGAATCGTGGCGTCCGTCTCAAGGCGCTCGCGTCGATTCATGGATACGCCCACGGTGGCGAGGCTTTCCCACCTAAAGGACAAACCATGAAAACGATGCGTCTCAAGAGATTGGCTGGATTCCTGGCAAGCGCCATGCTGCTGTCGTTGGCTTCCACCGCGGCGTTGGCGGCGCGCCCGAAGTCATTCGAGGTCGACTTCGACAAGTGCTTCGATCGCTACGGCCCCGCGGGATACGTAGTGACGTTTTCCGGGCCAGTATCGGGAGACATCTCCGGTGCCCTCGAAGCCCGGGTTCTCGTGTACATGATCGGCATCGAGCCGAACCAGACTCACCTCCAGGCCGATTATGTCGTGACGGGCGCGCTGCCCTTTACCGCGCGCGTGGGCGGGCGCCTGAACGACACAAACAACCTGGCCGTGCTTCGCGGCTACGTCAGTGAAGGCCCCGCGTGGCTCATGGGCGCCGGCGTGCATGACGAATTCCTGAGCTACACCAAAGCGGACGGAACGCCGTGCGCCAAGGGCACGCTGTACATCACGCCGCGCTGGAAACAGACACACAACGACGACAACGACTAGCCAGCGGCGCACTCGGCCGGCGGCACTGCGAACGCAGTGCCGCCGGCATTCGATTAGAGAGTAAGCTCGTTGAGCCGTCGTAACGGGGAGTCGAAGATGGCAGCAAGAACCCTCTCGGACCGCTTGTCGGACGCCGCTCGTAGCGCGTTTGTGGGTCGCGAAGCGGAAGTGCGCTCGCTATCCGACGAGGTGCAGGCGCTCGAACCCCAATTCGCCGTCGCCTTCATCCACGGTCCGGGAGGAATCGGAAAGTCCTTCTTCCTGAACGCGGTCCTCGATTCGCTTCCAAAGGATTACCTGACGCTTCGGCTTGATTGTCGCGATATCGAACCGACCGCCGATGGCGTGCTTTCTGCGATCGCGGCGCTGATGGGAAGCGATGCAAGGCGTATGGACATCGAAACGTTGTCGCTGCGACTTGCAAGTGAAGCACGCGGCGTCATGACACTGGACAACTACGACACGTTCGGGCTTGTCGATACCTGGCTTCGCCAGACCCTGTTGCCCGCCCTGCCTTCCTCTTTCGTGACATTGATCGCCAACCGCGGACGGCCGAGTCCGGGGTGGACGACCGGTGCGGGATGGGCCGGCATGTTTCGCCAGATCGAGCTGCGTCCTCTGGATGCGACACAGTCCCTCAAGATGCTTCGTTCGCGCGGTCTTTCGGAGGAACAGGCGCGGCGCATCAACGAATTCACGCGAGGCCACCCTCTGGCTCTCGAGCTGGCGGCGGCGGCGGGACGCGCCCACCCCGACCTGAGCATTGAAGAGGTCGCAATTCCGCATGTAGTCGAGCGGCTTACCGACATATTCCTTTCCGGACTGAATTCGCACACCGTCGAGGCGCTGGAAGCATGCTCAACGGTGCGCCGGGTCACGGAGCCATTGCTCGCCGCGATGCTCGAGTCACGGTCCGAGCGTAAAGTGTTCGACGTCGTGCGAGATCTTCCCTTCGTGTCCGGTATGCACGACGGATTGGTGCTGCATGACGTGATGCGAGACACGATTGCCTACGGGCTCGCGCAACGCGACCCGGCTCGCCACGCGAAGTATCGATCGCGAGCGTGCCGACACTTGAGCGATACGTCGCGTCGTTCCGCGAGGACCCTCTGGCAATACACTGCCGACCTGCTTTACCTGGTGCAAAACCCGCATGTTCGCAATGCGTTCTTCCGCCCCGGAGCCATCGATGTGTCGCTGGCGCCGGCGCTGCCCGCCGATCGCGACGCCATCGAAGAAATTTGCACCAGCACCGAGCCGCCAGAGTCGGCGCAGTGGCTGCTTCGCTGGCTCGAGCGCCATCCGGAGACGTTCACCGTGGCGCGGACCGCCGTGGATCGGGTTGCCGGCTTTTACATCATTTTCGAGCACGACCGCGTCGATCCGGCACTGCTGCGCGAGGACCCTGTCACCGCGGCGTGGTGCGCCCACCTCGACGCGAATCCCGTGCGGCCCCATGAGCGCGTGCTGTTCAATCGCCGCTGGCTGACTCGCGAAATCGGTGAAGGGCTGGGACCCGTCCAAGCCGCGTCCTGGCTCGACTTCAAGCGTCTTTATATGGAATTGCGGCCCAACTTGCGACGCGTCTACGCTCCGGTGGTCGACATCGCGTGCTTCGCTCCGCTCGTGACGCCGCTCGGTTTCGTGCCCATCGAGCAGGCGCAGCTGAGTTTGGGCGGATCGACCTATTACACGGCAATGCTCGACTTCGGACCGACGAGCATCGACGGATGGCTTAGCCGTCTGGTCGGCATGGAGCTCGCGACCGAGTCGGGTGCCCAGGCGAGTGTGTCCAGTGCTCTTCGCAACGGGCCGTTTCTCAACAGGATCAACGCCTCGCGCGGCGACGACGTCCAACTCATCAGCATTGAGGACGTGAGCTATTTCCAGTCCGACACCAAGTACACGCGGTTGGTCGCTTCAGGCCACGAATGGCTCATTCGCAAGACGATCAAGGCCCTCGTCGAAGAGCTGGACCCCTCGATGTTCGTGCAGATGCATCGCGCCACCATCGTGAACCTGAATGCCGTGGAAAGCGTCGGACGCGACTCGAAGGGGCACGTCATGCTCCGGCTCAAGGACCGCCGCGAGTTGCTACCGGTCAGCCAGCCGTACACCCATCTATTCCGGGAGATGTAGGGTCCTGACCATCCGCGGCAACTCTGTAACACGCAGTCGCCGCGCGGTGACAAACAAGCCATTTTTGACGGTTTGTGATGCACCTCACACCATTAGCGCCGTGGGAAGCAGACCATTTTGCATAGGGAAACCGCAGATGGGAGGCTGCCATGAACATGCGGATTCTTGCAGCGGTGGTGCTGGTGGCGGTGAACGCGAATGTGGCGCTGGCGCAAGTCGATCGCGGTGAAGATCGCAATGCGACGCGGGTCGCGGCGAATTTCAAGCAGCTCGCGGGCTCCGAAGAAAACGCGCTGGCATTGGTGAACGCGCTGCGCAGCGGGCAACGCGTGACGCTGGTGTCGGATGCGGGTGGGGCGAAGCTGCCGGTGACGACGACGTTCGAATTGCCCACCGGGCCGATGCCCTGGGACAACGTCGTGATCTCGCTGGCGCTCGCACGCGATTCGCTCGCGCGAGCGGGGATTGCCCACCCGAGCGCGGAGCAGCTCGAAGCCGCGTTGCTGGGCGGGGAAGTATCGACGGCGAAGGGAACGATCCGTTTAACGGGCGCCCTGATCCGATAAGAAAACGTCATCGGCGCACACGCTATGACGGAGGTTGGAATGAATCGAATGACGCGGATGCGTGCCGGATCACTGGTGTCGGCGATGGCGCCGCAAGTGAGCGCGCGCAAGCCATTCCCGGGACCGGTCGCGGAGAAGCTCGCCGCGGAATTCGCTCCTCTCGCTGGCACGCGCGAACTGGCGCTCGCCCTCGTGAACGCGTTGCGCGACGGATCTCTCGCGCCTACCGGGCCGATGGGATGGATGGACGTGAAGATCTCGCTCGTGCTGGTGCAGGAGTCGCTGCTGCGCGCGGGCACCGACCAACCTTCGTCCGAAGAGCTCTACACCTCGCTCATGCACGTGCTGGGAATGCGTGCCGGCGGCATGGGATGGGGGCGCATCGCATTCATGACGGCCGGAGCGAACCGGCCTGTCAGCGGAATCGGCAAAGGCAAGGGCGGCGGCTGAATCGGCCCCCTGTCGCCGAGGAAAGGCCCGCTGCGGCGGGCCTTTTTCTTTTCCGCCGCCCGTTGCAATCTTCCGACATTACTTTCAGTCCAATTGCCAACTCATTGATTTATAATGAGTTCGTACTTGGAGAAATGGCGCGAAAAACCAACGCTAACCCTTTGTCGTACAAGAAAAATCTGCCGCCCATCCCCCTTGACGCCCTGTGGCTTGATCACTACAGTGTGCGGAAGTGGGAAAACGTGGGAGGAGAAGTGTTCCAAGGGGCGACGCAGGTCAACCTGGACGCGAAGGGCCGCATGGCGGTGCCGACGCGCACCCGGGATCCATTGACCCAGGGAGGCACGGTGAAGCTGGTGCTCACCGCGCATCCCGACGCCTGCTTGCTCCTCTATCCCGCGCCCGCGTGGGAGCCGATCCGCGCGCAAGTCATGTCGTTTCCCAGCCTCGATCGCGCTTTCGGCGTGTGGAAGCGCCTGCTGGTGGGCTTCGCGCAGGATGTCGAGATCGACGGCGCGGGCCGATTGCTGATTCCTCCCGAGCTGCGCGACTTCGCGCACATCACGCGGCAAGTGATGTTCGTCGGGCAGGGAAGCCACTACGAAATCTGGGATCTCGAGCTGTGGAAGCAGCAGCTCGAGGCCCTGAGGTCCGGAGGCAGTCCGATCTTGCCTCCGGGGATGGAGAACTTCTCTCTGTGAGACCGAAAAACCGGGGACAGACCACTTGTTCCCCTCTGCGGGACAAGTGGTCTGTCCCCGGTGTCTCGGTCCCGGCAAGAGAGCGCAGCCCCGGCGTCAATTCCCTTCCCCCGTGAGCGAGGTTACCCATGTCCCGGTCCTACTCGAAGAAACAATTGCTGCTCTCAACATCCGTGAAGACAAAACCTACGTCGATGCCACCTTTGGCCGCGGCGGGCACAGCAAGGCCGTCCTCGCCCGTCTCGGTGTTCGCGGAAGACTTCTCGCTTTTGATCAGGACCCCGAGGCGCATGCGCATCGCGCGCTCGAAGATCCGCGTCTTGAGCTGATCCACGCGAGGTTCTCGACGATGAGAGAGGCCTTGGCCGCTCGCGGAATTCGCCAGGTGGCCGGAGTGCTGCTCGACATCGGCGTGTCCTCGCCGCAACTCGAAACGCCCGAGCGCGGCTTCAGCTTCGCGCGCGACGGCCCGCTCGACATGCGCATGGACACCACGCGCGGCGAGACCGCCGCGCAGTGGCTCAACCGTGCCGGCGAAAAAGAAATCAGGGAGGTGATCTGGCGCCATGGGGAAGAACGGTTTGCTAAATCGATTGCAGCAGCGATTGTTGCGACAAGGCTCCGCGAGCCTTTCCGGACCACCCGGCAACTTGCCGAGGTCGTGGGTCGCGCGGTTCGCACGCGCGAGCCGGGCCAGCATCCGGCGACCCGGACCTTTCAGGCTGTTCGGATTTTCATCAATCAAGAGCTTGAAGAGCTGGAGGTAGCGCTCCCACAGGCCGCGGCCCTCCTCGAGCCGGGCGGGCGGCTCGCGGTGGTGAGCTTTCATTCGCTCGAGGACCGCATGGTGAAGAACTTCATCCGTGAGCGCTCGACGGCGGACAAGTTTCCCCGCGGCGTGCCGGTGCGCGCCGCCGAGCTGCCGCTGCCGGAGCTTCGCGCGGTGGGCAAGGTGATCAAGCCCTCGGAGGAAGAGGTGCGGCGCAACCCCCGCTCGCGCAGCGCCAAGCTGCGCGTGGCCGAGAAGAACTGATCATGGGCCGCGCAAACGCCGTGCTCCTCGCGCTCGTGATCGCCTGCGCACTGGGGGTGATCACTTCGCAGCACCAGGCGCGCAAGCTCTTCAGCGAGCTCGAGGGCGAGCAGGCGGCGGCGAAGAAGCTCGACGAGGAGTATTCGCAGCTGCAGCTGGAGCAGGGCACATGGGCCACCAATAAGCGCATCGAATCGGTCGCCGCGAGGCAGCTGGGGATGCGGCTACCCGATCCGTCGCTCACGCTCATCGTCACACTCGACAGCCGCGCGGCTCCAAGCGGCGCGCCCGGAGGCGCGCAGCGATGAACTTCGAGAAACGCGCGCCGCACCTGCGCCTGAAGCTCGAGGGCTGGCGCTCGCGCTTCGTGCTCTTCGTGGTGGCGGCGGCGTTCGCGGCACTCGCGGGCCGGGCGTTCTTCCTGCAGGCGATGCACACGAGCTTCCTGCAGGCGAAGGGCGAGGCGCGCTACGGCCGCGTGCTCGAAATGCCGGCTTCGCGCGGGCCGGTGAAGGACCGCAACGGCCAGCTTCTCGCGATTTCCACGCCGGTGGAGTCGATCTGGGTGAGCCCCGAGGACTTCGACGTGGACGAGGCGCAGGTGCGATCCCTCGCGAAGACGCTCGGCATGCCGGCCGAGGAGATCCGCCAGAAAATTGCCAGAAAAGATCGCCAGTTCGCCTACTTGAAGCGCCAGATCTCGCCCGACCAGGCGGACAAAGTGATGGCGCTGGGCATCCCGGGGGTCTTCCAGCAGCGCGAGTTCCGCCGCTATTACCCGGCGGGTGAAGTCATGGCGCACGTGGTGGGATTCACCGGCATCGAGGACAACGGCCAGGAAGGCATCGAGCTCGCCGCGCAGGAGCGCCTCGCCGGCATTCCGGGTTCGCGCAAGGTGATCAAGGACCGCAGGGGCCGCATCGTCGAGGACGTCGAGGGCGTGAGAGCGCCGCGCGACGGAGTCGAGGTCACGCTCGCGATCGACCAGCGCCTGCAATTCCTCGCGCACCGCGAGTTGAAGGCCGCGGTCGAGGCGCACCGCGCCAAGGCGGGCTCGCTCGTCATCGTCGACGCGAAGACGGGCGAAGTCCTGGCGCTCGTGAACCAGCCCGACTACAACCCCAACAACCGCGCCAACGTGACCGGGCGGCAGACGCGCAACCGCTCCGTGACCGACCTCTTCGAGCCGGGCTCGACGATGAAGCCGTTCACGATCGCCGCTGCGCTCGACGCGGGCGTCGTGACGCCGGCGACGCAGATCCAGACCGGGACGGTGCCGATGACGATCGGCGGCTGGACCATCAGCGACTCGCACCCGAACGGGCTCCTCACGGTCGCGCAGGTGATCCAGAAATCTTCCAACATCGGCAGCGCCAAGATCATGCTGGCGATGCCCGCCGAGCGCATGGGCACGCTTTATCGCGAGCTCGGTTTCGGCGTCTCGCCGCAGACCGGATTTCCGGGCGAGGCGCGGGGGCAGCTGCGGCCGTGGGCGCAATGGCGTCCGATCGAGCAGGCGACGCTGGCCTACGGACACGGACTGTCGGTGTCGCTGCTGCAGATGGCGCGCGCCTACACGATCTTCACCACCGACGGCCAGCTCCTGCCGCTCTCGCTCATGAAGCGCGACGCGCATCCCATCGGCAAGCGCCTCATCACCAAGGCGACGGCGCAGGAAGTCACGCGCATGATGGAGATGGCCGTGCTTCCCGGCGGCACCGCGCCGCGCGCGCAGGTTCCCGGCTATCGCGTCGCGGGCAAGACCGGCACCGCGCACAAGGCCGAGGCCGGCGGCTACGCCGAGCACAAGTACGTCTCGTCCTTCGTCGGCTTCGCTCCGGTCACCAGCCCGCGCTTCATCGTCGCGGTGATGTTGGACGAGCCGCAGGGCGCCAAGTATTTCGGCGGCGACGTGGGCGGCCCGGTGTTCTCCTCGGTGATGGGCAACGCGCTGCGCATGATGGGCGTGCCGCCCGATGCGCCGACCGACGTGATGAACGCGGCGCGCCCGAAGCCGATGAACGCCAGGACCGATCTTCCGGGTGGCGAGGGATGATCGCCATGGCCGAGTATCCGCGCCCCGTGGGCATGCCCCTTCTCGATCGCCTGGCGCAGCTGGGCGTGCCGTTGATCGACCTCACCGCCGACTCGCGCGCCGTGAAGCTGGGATCGATCTTCGTCGCCTATCCGGGCACCGTCCTCGACGGGCGCAATTTCATTCCCGATGCGATCGCGCGGGGTGCCGCGGCGGTGCTGTGGGAGCACAGCGACTTCAGCTGGGACGAGCGCTGGGAGATCCCCAACCTCGGCGTGGACGACTTGCGCGACCACATCTCGGAAATCGCCGGGGCGGTGTTCGGCAATCCGTCGGATTCGCTGTGGATGGCGGGTGTGACGGGCACCAACGGCAAGACCTCGGTGTCCCAATGGATCGCGGCGGCCCTCGACGGCCTGGGGCGGCGCTCGGCGGTCATCGGCACGCTGGGCAACGGCCTCGTCGGGGAACGCGTCGAGGCGAAGAACACCACCCCGGATCCGATCGTGCTGCAACGCCTGCTTGCCGATTATCTTCGTCGCGGCGCGCGCCATGTCGCGATGGAAGTCTCGAGCCACGGCCTGGACCAGGGGCGCGTAGCCGGCATCAAATACGACGTCGCGGTCTTCACCAACCTCACGCGCGACCACCTCGACTACCACGGCACCATGGAGGATTACGCCGAGGCCAAGTACCGCTTGTTTTCGGCGCGCGGCTTGCGGCATTCCGTCGTCAACATCGACGACGCA